>WNFV01009685.1_pt1 | contig 23855 bp, 21 predicted proteins | sample 5400101 | NCBI WGS metagenome assembly WNFV01 (sample SAMN13153361, study PRJNA577476) | soil metagenome | isolation source: 115 cm soil or saprolite under grassland replicate 1 | place: USA:California | collected 2016-06-15 | reverse complement strand
TCGACGCGCTGCTGGCCGCGCGCGAGCAGCTTAACCTCGACATCCAGAAGACGCTCGACGCGCAGACCGAGACCTGGGGCATCAAAGTGTCGAACGTCGAGATCAAGGACGTGGACCTGAACGAGACGATGGTGCGCGCGATCGCACGCCAGGCGGAAGCCGAGCGCGAACGGCGCGCCAAGGTGATTCACGCCGAGGGCGAGTTGCAGGCCTCGGAAAAACCCCTGCAGGCGGCGCAGATGCTCTCGAAGCAGGCCGAGGCGATGCAGCTGCGCTACCTGCAGACCTTGAGCAACATCGCCGGCGACAAGACCTCGACGATCGTGTTCCCGGTGCCGATGGACCTGATCACGCCGCTGCTCGACGCGCTGAAGAAGCGCGCATCGTGACCGGCCGGGATCGAAACGGCTCAGTTGCCGCCGTCGACGCGCGCGTCAGCTCCGTCGCGCCATCTTTTTCAGCAGCCGCTCGCGCACCTTCTGCACGTCGACGACGAAACGCTCGTGCGTGCCGCGCGCGACCGCGTCAGGGCCGTCGTTGACTGTCGCCTCGAAGCTCACGCGCCTGCCATCGACATTCGTGAGCTTGATGGAGATCGTGATTTCGGCGCCGAGCAGCGCAGGGCCCACGTGCTCCCAGTTCACTTTGGTTCCGACTGAGTCCTCGCCCGGGTCGAGGTGTCCGAGCAGGAAGTCCCTGCACGTGTACTCGACGTCGCTGATGATGCGCGGAGTGGCGTAGACGCGGCAGTCCTCGCCCATGAAATTGATGACGCGAGGCTCGTCAACGGTGAGTTTTTTCGTGGCGGCAAGGCCCGGCTTCAAAGTAGGTTTCATCGCTAATTCCTTCCGGCGTTATTATGCCCGCTGGAGAACCCGATGAGCTCGACAGACAACCTGAAGCCCGGTCTGAAAGGCACCGCGGAGCTGGTCGTGGGCGAGGAGCACACCGCGCCGCGCGTGGGCAGCGGACGCGTGCACGTGCTGGCGACGCCCGTCATGATCAACGTGATCGAGGCGGCGGCGCTCGTCGCGATCGAGCGCCTGCTCCCCGCGGGGCATCAGTCGCTCGGCACGCGCCTCGATATCCGCCACTTCGCCGCGACGCCGGTGGGCATGCGCGTGCGCGCGGAGGTCGAGGTCGTCAAGGTGGAAGGCCGCACGGTCACCTTCCGCGTGGCAGTGAACGACGAAAAAGAACCGATCGGCGACGGCACCCACGAGCGCATGGTCGTCAACGTGGCACGATTCGACGTGCGCGTGCAGGACAAGGTCGCGATGGTGCGTGAACGCGCGCGGTAGTCAGGCGAGCGCGCGGTTTACGATCTCGAGCACGCCTTTCGAGATGCCCTTCGCCTCGCGGATGCGCTCGAGCGCCGCCCGGGCGTGCGCCTGGCGCCCGGCGTCGAACTTTCTCCAGCGGTCGAAGCCGCGCGCCATGCGCGCGGCGACCTGCGGGTTGATCGCGTCGAGCGCGATCACCTGCTCGGCGAGGAACGCGTAGCCCGAGCCATCGGCTGCGTGAAAGCGCACCTGGTTGCTGCCGAATCCACCGATCAACGCGTAGACCTTGTTGGGATTCCTGATGTTGAACGCCGGGTGCGTCATCAGGCGCTTCACGTCGGCGAGCGCCGAGGGCAAGCGGGTCGTCGATTGCACCGCGAGCCACTTGTCCACCACCAGCGGCTCGCCTTTCCACTTCGCATAGAAGGCCTCCAGCGCCCGCGCCCGCTCGGGACGGTCGCAATTGGCGAGCATGGAAAGCGCCGCGAGCGCATCGGTCATGTTGTCCGCGGTCTCGAACTGCTTCATGCATAGCACGCGCATGCCGGCATCGTCGAGCTCCATGAGAATCCCGAGCGCGGAGTTCTTGAGCGCACGCCTGCCGGCGGAGACTGCATCGGGCGAGTAGGGACCCGCGACCCGGCGCGCGCGGTAGACCGCGAGCAATTCCTCCCTGAGCGCGGCGGCGAGGCGCCGCCTCAACTCCTCGCGCACCGCGTGGATCGCGTCCGGATCGACGACCGGCATCTGCTCGGCGACGTAGCTTTCCGAAGGCAGAGCGAGCATTTCGGTCGCGAACGCGGGATCCCTCGATGAATCCGCCACCACGCGCGCGGCCGCGTCGGGGAAAGCGCGCGGCACTTCGAGCGCGCGGCCGCCCTGCGCCGCGGCGATCCCGCGCAGCATGATGCCGAGCGCAAGCTGCTGGCCGGCCTCCCAGCGGTTGAAGGCGTCGGAATCGTGCGCCATGAGATGCGTGAGCTCGGCCTCCGTGTAATCGTGTCTTACGATCACCGGAGCGGAAAAATCGCGCAGCAGGGAAGGCACCGGTTTCGCGCGGACATTTTCGAATACGAAGCGCTCCTCCGGCTGCTTCACCGACAGGACGCGCGTGCCTTCGGCGAGAAGATCGCGGCCGTCCGGCCCGACCAAACCGACCGCGAACGGGATGTGGAAGGGCAGCTTCGTTTCCTGTCCCGGCGTAGGCGGGCAGGATTGCTTCACGGACAACGCATAGCGCCGCGCCGCTGCGTCGTGCTCGCCCTTGATTTCAAGGATGGGCGTGCCCGCCTGGTCGTACCAGCGCATGAACTGCGAGAGGTCGGCGCCCGCGGCATCGGCCATCGCCCGCACGAAATCGTCGCAGGTCACCGCCTGCCCGTCGTGCCGCGCAAAATACAGGTCCATGCCCTTGCGGAAATTCCGAGCGCCGATCAGCGTGCGGATCATGCGCACGACTTCCGCGCCCTTCTCGTAGACGGTGCTCGTGTAGAAATTGTTGATCTCCACGTAGGAGGCCGGCCGCACCGGATGCGCCATCGGCCCCGCGTCCTCGGCGAACTGCCCGCCGCGCAGGCCGCGCACCTCGCGGATGCGCTCGACCGCCCGCGAGTACATGTCCGCGCCGAACTCCTGGTCGCGGAACACGGTGAGCCCCTCCTTGAGCGACAACTGGAACCAGTCCCGGCAGGTGACGCGGTTGCCGGTCCAGTTGTGAAAATACTCGTGCGCGATCACGCGGTCGATGCCGAGGTAGTCGCCGTCGGTGGCGGTGTCCGGCCGCGCGAGCACGTACTTGGTGTTGAAGACGTTGAGGCCCTTGTTTTCCATCGCCCCCATGTTGAAGTCGCCCACGGCGACGATCGAGTAATTGTCGAGGTCGACTTCGAGGCCGAAGCTGTCCTCGTCCCACTTCATGGATTTCTTCAGCGCCTGCATGGCGAAGCCGCACTGGTCGAGCTTGCCCGGATCGACGTAGACCGCGAGGCGCACGCGCCGGCCCGAGCGCGTGACGAATTGGTCCTCGAGCTTGTCCAGCTTCGCCGCGACCATGGCGAAAAGATAGCAAGGCTTGGGGAAGGGATCCCGCCACTTCACCCATTGGCGGGCACCCGCTTCATCGCCGCCTGCGACAAGGTTGCCGTTCGACAGGAGCACGGGATACTTTTCGCGGTCGGCGTGGATCGTCACCGAATACTTCGCCATCACGTCCGGCCGATCGATGAAATACGTGATTCGCCGGAAACCTTCCGCCTCGCACTGAGTGAAGAACCCGTTCTCCGCCGCGTACAGCCCCGTGAGCTTGGTGTTCTTGCGCGGGGTGGTCCTGCATGCGGTTTCCAGGACGAAGCGCGCCGGCGCCTTCGCGACGGCGAGATGCGCGACTCCGAGCGAGTAATCGCCGGCGGCGAGCTTCGTGCCGTCGAGCTTCGCCCACTCGAATTCGAGCTCCTCCCCGTCGAGCACGAGCGGTGCGCTCGGATCGGTTGACCTCGGATTGCGCGATACAGCGAGACGGGAGCGAACGCGCGCGTGATCCTCGAACAACTCGATGTCGAGATCGACGGTCTCGATCAGGAAAGCGGGCGGCGCGTAGTCCCTGAGGCGAATTGGAACGGGAGCTGGATCACGCATCGGTGCTGCTTTCATGCCTCCGGAAGCGGGATGAACTCGTCGTCCCCCGGAACCCGCGGGAAGCGCTGCTCGCGCCAGCGAAGCTTCGCCTCCTCCAGGAGCTCGCGCGAGCTCGCGACGAAGTTCCACCAGATCAGGCGCCCGCCGTCCATTTTTTCCCCGCCGATCAGCATCAGGCGGGCGCGCGTCAGCGCTTTCACTTCCACCGGCTCGCGATGTGCGATGACCGCCATGTGCTGCTGCGGGAGAGGTGTCCCGGCCACGGTCACGTCTCCCTCGAGCGCGTAGAGGGCCCGCTCTTCGTGCTCGGCGTCGAGCTCGAAGGCGCGGCCCGCGTCGATCTCGACGCCGACGAAGAGCGTCTGGGTGAACACGGGTGCGGGGGAGCGCTTGCCGAATGCGCTGCCCGCGACGACACGCAGCTCCACACCCGGGGCGGAAATCCGCGGCAGCGTCGCCTTGGGGTGATGGCTGAACGCGGGATCGGCGAGCTCGTTCTTTTTCGGGAGCGCGACCCAGGTCTGCAGGCCCTGCAGGCGCGCGCCCGTGCGGCGCAGCTCCGGCGCAGTGCGCTCCGAATGGACTATGCCGCGGCCGGCGGTCATCCAGTTGACGTCGCCCGGCGCGATCGCCTGCACGGTGCCGAGGCTGTCACGGTGAAGTAATTCGCCCTGGAACAAGTAGGTGACCGTCGCGAGGCCTATGTGCGGGTGCGGGCGCACGTCGATGCCGGCGCCCGGCGCGAAATCCGCCGGACCCATGTGATCGAAAAAGATGAACGGGCCGACCATCCGGTGCGGCATCCCGGGGAGCACTCTCCGCACAGAAAATCCGCCGAGGTCGCGGGTGTGGGATTTGAGCAGGAAAAGGGCGCTTGCGCTCATGAGGGGCCGCGAACGAAGCGGGGATGATACGCCTCCCGGCACCGCAGCGCGCGCTTGCTTCAGACGAGGCTGCGGTTTTCCCTCATCATCTTCGCGCACTCCTCGGCCGTCGTCGGAACCGAGAAGTAGTAGCCCTGGATCTCGTCGCAGCCGTTCGCGGCGAGCAGCTCGAGCTGCTGCCGCGTTTCCACGCCCTCGGCCACGACCTTGAGTTTGAGGCTGTGCGCGAGGCCGATGATCGCGAGCGTGATCATCGCGTCCTCCGGGTCGGTGGTGATGTCGCGAATGAAGGAGTGGTCGATCTTGAGCGCGTCGATCGGGAAACGCTTCAGGTAGGCGAGGCTCGAATAGCCCGTGCCGAAATCGTCCACCGAGATCTTCGCGCCCGAGTCTTTCAGCCCGCGCAGCGTGCGCGCAGCGCCCTCCGGATCGCTCATCAGCAGGGACTCGGTGAGCTCGAACTGGACGAGCGAAGGGTCGAGCCCTCCTTCCCGCAGGATGTGCCTCACGATGGATTCGAAATCCTTCTGCTGGAACTGGCGCGCGGAGAGGTTCACCGTCACGGGCTTGACCGCGAGCCCGTCCCGCTGCCATGCCTGAACCTGCTCGCACACTTCGCGCAACACCCATTCGCCCACCGGCACGATCAGACCCGTGTCCTCCAGGACCGAAACGAATTCCCCCGGCAGGACCAGGCCCTTCTCGGGATGCCGCCAGCGCAGCAGCGCCTCGAAACCGCAGATGAGGCGGCTCTGCAGGTTCACCTTGGGCTGGTAGTGGAGGAGGAACTCCTTGTTATCGATGGCCCGGCGCAGCGACGCCTCCATCTGCACGCGCGCGAGCGCCCGCTCGTTCATCTCGCGGGTGAAGTACTGGTAGGTATTGCGGCCCTGTTCCTTGGCGCGATACATGGCGGTGTCGGCATTCATGACCAGCGCTTCGGGGTTGTCGCCGTCGGCCGGGAACAGCGTGATGCCGATGCTCGCGCTGACGTAGGTGTCGTGCGCATCGAGCTTGAACGGCTGGGCGAGAGCATCCAGGAATTTTTGTGCAACGACGCCCGCGTCCCCCGGTTTCGAAAGCTCCGACACGATGGCGCCGAACTCGTCGCCGCCGAACCGGCCTACCGTGTCGCCGCTGCGCACGCACTGCGAAAGACGGTCGGCCGCTTCCTTGAGCAGCCTGTCCCCGGCGCTGTGCCCGCGGGTGTCGTTCACCAGCTTGAAGCGGTCCAGGTCGATGAAGAGCACCGCCATGGGTTCCCCGCTGCGCCGCGCGTGCGCCACGGTTTTCAGCAGGCGGTCGTGAAACAGGTGCCGGTTGGGGAGCCCGGTGAGAGAGTCGAATTGCGCGAGGCGCTCGAGGCGCTCCTCCGCGCTCCTGCGCTCGATCGCGACCGCCAGGATGTTCGCCACGCTCTGCAGGAAACTTGCGTCGTCCAGTCCGAATTGGCGCTCCGCGCGTGAGTGCGCGCTGAGTATTCCGAACGTTCCGGCTGGTCCGAATATGGGGACCTGGATGCCGCTGCGCACGCCCAGCCGCACCAGCGGGGAATTCGAAAATCGCTCGTCTTTCGCCAGATCGTCGATGATGAGAGGCTCGCGGCGCGACAACACGAATTCGAGGCGGCCCCCCGGGCGGATCGGCACCGTCCGGCGCGCCATCATCTCGCTCGGCCAGCCCGACGCCGCCTTGATCAGGAGTTGTTTGGCGCTTTCATCGAGCTCGAGCACGTTGCAATAATCGGACTTGAGCGCCACCGTGACGAGCTCCACGGCGCGGGCGAGCACGTCCTCGACGTCGGAGCTCGCGAACGCCTGCTGGCCGAACTCGGCGATGAGGCGCTGCCGCAGCGCCTGATTGTGGATTCTCTCCTCGGCTTGCTTGCGCGAGCTGATGTCGGCCATCGCCCCGATCATGCGCACCGCCCGCCCCGCGCCGTCGCGGATCACCTGTCCGCGGTCGAGCACGTGGAGGAACCTGCCGTCGTGCCGACGGAACCGGTACTCGTCGCTCCAGTTCTCCCCGCCCGCGCCGATCACGCGATGCACCCCGGCGATGACCCGCCCCTGATCGTCGGGATGAATGCCCTCGTACCAGGATTTGACGCTGCGGTCCGCCGCTTCGCGCGGATGGCCGAATACTTTGGTGAAGTTCTCGTTCCACCAGATTTCGTCGGTGACCAGGTCCCAGTCCCAGATCACGTCGTTGGTGGCCCGCACCGCCATGTCGAAGCGCTCGTTGCTCTTGCGGAGCGCCTCCTCCTGGGCGATGCGCTCGCGGATGTTGCGCTGGGTAATCCGGCGGGCGACGCCGCGGTATCCCGTGAAAATTCCCGCGGTGTCGAATGTCGGAACGCCGGCCGTCGAGAAGAAGTGCTCCGCGCCGGTCTTGTCGACCATTCGCACGTGGAAATCGCTGAAGGGCTGGCGGGCGTCGAGCAGTCTGCGGTGTTCCTCCCACGTTCCTTCGAGAGGCTGCTCGCCGAGCTCCCAGCGCGTCTTTCCGATCAGCGAGGAGATCTCTTCGACGGACCCGCCGCGCACGAAGGCCCAGGTAAAGCGGTAACCGGTGTCCTGTTCCCAGTACCAGTCGCCCGACAGCTCGGCGATGGCGCGAAAGCGCGCTTCGTTCTCGCCCGGCCCTTCGCTGGCCTGCTTCGAAGGGGTCCGGTCGTTGCTTTTGTGTCTGGGGCTGGCGGACTGTCTCATGCGTGGGGCATTGTAGACCCGCCGTACAGCCCCGTGCTACCGCACGACCCGGTTTCGCCCGGCGCGCTTGGCGCGATAAAGGGCTTCGTCCGCGGCGCGGATGACCAGCGCCGGCCTGATGAGCGTGTCGTCGCGCTCGGCCGCGCCGATGCTCACCGTCACCGACAGCGTGTTTTCCGGAGCGCGCGTTGCGCGGAGGCGCGATCCGGTCCCCCTCTCCCTCGGCCGGTTCCCGCCGCGCACCACCATTCTATAGTCCTCGATGTCCTTGCGCAGGTGCTCCAGGTGCGGCAACGCCTGCTCGAGAGTGCGGTCGGAGAACACAACGCAGAACTCCTCGCCGCCGTATCGGTACGACGTGCCCCCGCCCTCGATCGCAGCGAGGCGGGCGGCGACGAGCTTCAGCACCTGGTCGCCGATATGGTGGCCGTGGGCGTCGTTGAACTGCTTGAAATGGTCCACGTCGATCATCCCGATGGCGTAGATCGGGCCCAGGCCCGTGAGGCGCTCCTCGAGCGCGCGGCGGCTGGGCAGGTTCGTCAATTCGTCGCGGAAGGCGAGGCGGTGCGATTCCTGCAGCACGGCCGCGAGCAGGATCACTCCCGCGGCCGACATGAAGGCCCCGAAGGCGCCCGGCACCGTTATCCATTCGCAGCCGATGAAGAATGCGACGAGCGCCGCTGCGATGCCGATGTCGAGCGGCCGCGGCTCCTTGCGCAGTTCCTTGGGCCCGCGGCGGCGCCACGTCCTCGCCAAGGCTGCTGCGAACGCCGTGACGAGCATGATGCGCGCCATGAGCGGGGTCGGCGGAGAGCGCAGCAGCCAATGCCCGAGCACATCGTGCCACGCCGTGCCCGAGAGGCTCGAGCGGCCGGCATTCGCGATCCAGATCACGATCAGGATTTCAGCCAGGCCGAGCAGAAGCCAGCGATAATTTCGGTACTGACGCACCCCGCGCTCCGGAAAAACGAGCGCCAGCAGCACGTTGAAGGGCACGAGCACGGCGAACGCGGTCGACACCGCCAGCAGGGCGAAACTCTCCGGACCCAGCTCCGAGGCCAGGCTGAAGCCGGCGTAGGCGGCCAGAAGCGACGCCAGCATGATGAGCGCGCGGCTGCGGTTGAACCACGCGCTGATGCCCGCTCCGAGCAGCAGCACGATGTAGGGCCCGACCACGGTCAGGCCTGACAGCGAGAGCGGGAGCGCGTGGGTCGCCGCGACCGCGAGCGCCGCCACCAGCAGGATCACGGCTGGCACCGCCACCAATCGCAGGATTCTAAGGAGTAAGGGGTTCAACCGGGGCGTTCGATCGAGAATAATTCTTTGATTCGTATCAATTATCGTGGTTTCCTGACATCAGGTGTCGGGATTACCCGATGGACGGCGCCCGCCCGTTTAGTCTCGAGTCGCAGAGGCACGCGAATCGAAAAACCGTCAGAATTATAGATTCGGCCGAGGAGTCCCGTGGAAGATTTTTCAAAGCCAGAGAAACCGATGGAAGATTTCGGGCGCAGGAGAGAGGACTGGGTCATCGAGGAGTCGCCGTTGCTGCTGGGAATCATCGCGCCCGATCTGAGGCTCAAGAATCTGAATGGAACCTGGGAAAAGCTCCTCGGCTACCCGCGCGCAATGTTGCTGGGAAAACCGCTCACCCGGCTCGTCGATCAGGGCGAGCAAGCCCAGATGCTGATGCTCGTCAATGCGCGTCTTGTCGCCGAAGCCGGGCCGCTCGAATTCTCGCTGCGGTGCAACGACGGCTCGTACCGGTGCTTCGAGTGGGAGCGCCGGCCGGCGCGCGGGGAAGAGGGGATGTTCATCACCGGGCGGGACATCACCGAGCGCAAGAAAATGGAGACCACGAGCAACCTGCAGAAGTACCTGCAGTCGAAAAAAGCCGGGCGATCGGCTTGAGCCGGATCGCGCGCGGCTAGACGAGCGCGGGCGAGCGCCGGTCCTTCAGAAAATCATTCAGCACCTTCGCGGTGTGGCCGGTTTGCCGCGACCCGATCAATCCTTCCAGCGGTCCCTGCACGACGACTCGTCCGCCTGCTTCGCCGCCTTCGGGCCCGAGATCGATGATCCAGTCCGCTTCCGCAATCACATCCAGATTGTGCTCGATCACCACCACCGTGTTGCCCGCGTCCACCAGGCGGTGCAGCACGCGAAGGAGTCTTTCCACGTCGGCCATGTGCAGGCCGACGGTGGGTTCGTCCAGGACGTAGAGCGTGGGGACGGACCCTTCCCGCCCGGGGTCTGTCCCCGGTCTTGTCTTCGCGAGCTCGGTTACCAGCTTGATACGCTGCGCCTCGCCGCCGGAGAGCGTGGGGCTCTGCTGGCCGAGCGTCAGATAGCCTAGGCCCACGTCCTGCAGCAATCGCAGCGCGTGATGGGTCGAAGGGTGCGCGGCGAAAAATTCGACCGCTTCGTCCACGCTCATCGCCAGCACTTCGCCGATCGATTTTCCCCTCCAGCGCACCGTGAGCGTCTCGCGGCCGAAGCGCAATCCCCCGCAGACCTCGCAGGTCACTCTCACGTCCGGCAGGAAGCTCATCTCGATTTTCTTGATTCCCTGGCCTTCGCACTCCTCGCAGCGCCCGCCCTTGGTGTTGAACGAAAAACGGCTTGCGCTCCAGCCGCGCATGCGCGATTCGTTCGCCTCGGCGAACAGGCGACGGATAGTCGGCGAACAGGCGACGGATAGCGTCCCAGAAGCCGACATAGGTCGCCGGGCAGGAGCGCGGCGTCTTGCCGATCGGCGTCTGATCGACTTCGAGCACGCGGCCGATGTTCTGCGCGCCGCGGATCGCGCGGCAGCCGATCAAATCCGGCGCACCTTTTCTGGTTTTCGGTTGGGGAGGGGGTACGGGGGAACCGTAGGGTTCCCCTGTTCGTCTCTTATGCTGGCCCGCCAAGAGGCGGGAAAGATTCGCGTAGAGCACGTCGCGGGCAAGGGTGGATTTGCCGCGATCACGCGGCCGCCGCGCTTCCCCGCGCCGGGGCCGAGATCGATCACGTGCGAGGCGCGCCGGATGGTGTCCTCGTCGTGCTCGACCACGACGAGCGTGTTGCCCTTGGCTTGCAGCTTTTCCAGCGTGTCGAGCAGGATCCGGTTGTCGCGCGGATGCAGTCCGATGGTCGGTTCGTCGAGGATGTAGCACACGCCGCGCAGATTCGAGCCGAGCTGCGAAGCGAGGCGGATGCGCTGCGCCTCGCCGCCCGAAAGTGTCGGCGCCGAGCGGTCGAGCGACAGGTAGGAGAGGCCCACCTGGTCGAGGAACGAGAGGCGCGAGCGCAGCTCCGCGACGATGTCGCGCGCGATCTCGGCTTCGCGGCCGGAGAGCTCCAGGCCGCGGAACAGCGCTTCGAGCTTGCCGACGGGCAGCGCAGCGAGTTCGGAGATCGAGCGCTCCTGGTAGCTCACCGCGAGCGCCTCGCGGTTGAGGCGCTTGCCGTCGCAGCCCGGGCAGACCTCGTCCACCTCCAGCCATTCGATCCACGAGTCGAGCACGCGGTCCTCGGTGCCGGTCTTCTCGCGCTCCTCGTCCCATTCCACGCGGTCGAGCGCGAGGCCGGTGCCGTAGCACTCCGGGCACCAGCCGTGCTTGGAGTTGAACGAGAAAAGCCGCGGGTCGAGCTCGGCGAAGCTGCGCCCGCACGAAGGGCAGGCGCGTTTCGTGGAGAAGACGCGCTGCGGAAGGTCCATTTCCACGCGCGCCGATCGGGATTTCGCCGCGGCCTCGGCCAGGCGGTCGAGTCCGGCGATGACGTGCACGACACCCTTGCCGAATTCCAGGGCGCGGGCGAGCGCCGGGCGAATTTCCGCTTCATTGTCCGCGGCGATGCGCAGGTCGGCGACCGGGAGTTCAATGGTGTGCTCCTGGAAGCGCGACAGCCGCGGCCACTTGCCGGTCGGCAGGAACTCGCCGTCGACGCGCAGGAATGCGTAACCCTTGCCGCGCGCCCACTTGGCCGAGTCGGTGTAATAGCCCTTCCGGTTGACAACGAGCGGGGCGAGCAGGCCGATGCGTTGCCCCTTGTATTCGCGCAAAACGCGCGCCGCGATCGCGTCCTCGCTCTGCGGCTCGATCGGTACCCTGCAGTCGGGACAGTATTGGGTGCCGAGCTTGACGTAGAGCAACCGCAGGAAGTGGTAGATCTCGGTCAGCGTCGCGACCGTGCTCTTGCTTCCGCCGCGGCTGGTGCGCTGCTCGATCGCGACCGTGGGCGGAATGCCGAAGATCGCGTCCACGTCGGGCCGCGCCGCCCCTTGGACGAACTGGCGTGCGTAGGCGTTGAGCGACTCGAGATAGCGCCGCTGGCCTTCGGCGAAGAGGATGTCGAAAGCGAGCGTGGATTTTCCCGAACCCGAGACGCCGGTGACGACCGTGAACTCGTTGCGCGGGATTTCGACGTCTATGGATTTCAGATTGTGCTCGCGGGCGTTGTGAATCCTGATCGAGTCGTTGATGCGGGCCTGCAGCGGCACGCTAGGCTCCGCCGCGCGAAAGGCGGCGGGCTTTGTAAACGCCGCCTCGTATTCGCGCAGCGCCTTTCCCGTGTGCGAGCTGGCGTGCTTCGCGACCTCCGCCGGCGTCCCGGCGCAGACGATCGCGCCGCCGGCGTCGCCGCCCTCGGGGCCGAGGTCGATGAGCCAGTCGGAAGCGCGGATGACGTCGAGGTTGTGCTCGATCACGACCAGCGAATGCCCCGCGGCGATCAATTGGCGGAAGGCAGAGAGCAGTTTCGCGACATCGTCGAAATGCAGACCTGTCGTGGGCTCATCGAACAGAAACAGCGAGCCGCGCGCGCCCTTCGGCTTCGAGGAGGCCTCGACCAGATGCCCGGCGAGCTTCAGCCGCTGCGCCTCGCCGCCGGAGAGCGTCGGCACCGGCTGGCCGACGCGCAGGTATTCGAGCCCGACGTCGGCGAGCGGTTTCAACGCGCGCTGCACTTCGGGATGGTCGCGGAAGAACGCGAGCGCCCCGGATACGGTCAGCTCGAGCACGTCGGCGATCGACTTTCCGTCCACCACGACCTCGAGCACCTCGTCGCGGAAGCGCCTGCCGTTGCAGTCGGGGCAGCGCAGGTACACGTCCGACAGGAACTGCATCTCGACGTGCTCGAAGCCGTTGCCGCCGCAGCTCGGGCAACGGCCGTTGCCGGAATTGAAGCTGAAGGTGCCGGCGGTGTACTTGCGCTCCTTCGCGAGCGGCTGTTTCGCGTAGATGTTGCGGATCGCGTCCCAGGCGCCGACGTAGCTCGCGGGGTTGGAGCGCGTGGTGCGCCCGATCGGCGTCTGGTCCACCATGACCGCGTCCTCGATCGGAGCGTGGCCGCGCAGCTCGCGGAACGTCCCCGGCGTTTCGGTCGGCTTGCCTTTCGCTTTTCGCAGCGCGGCGTAGAGCACGTCCTGCACCAGCGTGGATTTCCCCGAGCCCGAGACGCCGGTGATGCACACCAGGCGCTGGAGCGGAATGCCGACGTCGATGCCCTTCAGGTTGTGCTCGGCCGCGCCGAGGAGCTCCAAAACCGGGGACAGACCACGGTTTCCCGTAAAACCGTGGTCTGTCCCCTTCCTGCCCGACAGATATTCGGCCGTGAGCGTTTTCGACTGCTTCAGCTCGTCGGGCGTGCCGAAGAACACGATCTCTCCGCCGCGCTCGCCCGGCCCCGGGCCCATGTCCATGATGCGGTCGGCCTGCAGCATGATCTGCGGATCGTGCGCTGCATCACGCCGATCACGCGGCCCATGTCGCGCGGGTGCAGGCCTATCGAAGGCTCGTCCAGCACGAACAGCGTATTGACGAGCGAAGTGCCGAGCGCGGTAGTGAGGTTGATGCGCTGCACCTCGCCGCCCGAGAGCGTGCGCGACTGGCGATCGAGCGTGAGATAGCCGAGGCCGACTTCGCAGACGTAGCGCAGCCGCGCCCGGATCTCGGTGAGAAGGAGGTCGGTGGCTTCGTCGAGCGGCGCAGGCAAGTGCAGGTGTTCGAAGAACGCGCGCGCACGCTCCGCGGGTAACAGCACCAAGTCATGCACCGTAAGGCCGGGAAGCGCACGCAGCACATCGTCCGAGAATTTCGCGCCCTGCGGCTTGAAGCGCCGCGCCGGATCGAGCACCCGATCGGCATCCTCCTTCGTTCCGACGCGCCACAGCAGCGCCTCGGGCTTCAGGCGCGCGCCGTTACAGACAGCACAAGGCGTGTAGGCGCGGTAGCGGGACAAGAGCACCCGCACGTGCATCTTGTAGGCCTTGGTCTCCAGCCACCGGAAGAAGCGCGCGACGCCGTACCAGGTGCCCGGCCAGGATTTTCTCCAGCTCACCCATTCGGGCTCGCCTTCGAGCACCCATTCACGCTGCTTCTTGCTGAGATCCCGGAACGGAATGTCGAGCGGAACGGCCCGCTTCTTCGCGTACTTTTCGATGTCGTCCTGGCAATCGTGGAAGCTGGGGGATTGCCAGGGGCGGATCGCGCCTTCGCGCAGCGTCTTCGTTTCGTCCGGGACGATCAAGCCGTAATCGATGCCGATCACGCGCCCGAACCCGCGGCAGGTCTCGCAGGCGCCGAGCGGCGAGTTGAAGGAGAACAGGCTCGGGAGCGGTTCGGAATAGTGGATGTCGCATTCGGCGCAGTGGAGGTCGGAGGAAAATCGCCATGGCGGCCCGGCGTTGCCGTCCGCTTCGAGCGGATGCACGTTGACCTTGCCCTGGCCGATCTTGAGCGCGGCCTCGATGCCTTCGATTACGCGCGTCTTCTCCGCAGTGGACAGGCGCAAGCGGTCCTGCACGACCTCGAGCACATTTGCGTTCCGCGCGTGGATGCGGTCGTAGCCCTGCGCTTTCAGCAGCGCCTCGACTTCTTCTTCTTTGAAGTTTTTCGGCACCGCCACCGGGAAAGTGACGACCAGGCGCGGATCGCCGGCTAACATGGCGCGGGCCGTCAGCTGTTCGTATACAGAGACCGGCGTATCGCGCCGTACGGCTTGCCCGCAGGCGCGGCAAAAGAGCTGTCCCGCGCGCGCGAAAAGAAGCTTCAGGTGGTCGTTCAGCTCCGTCATCGTGCCGACCGTCGAGCGGGACGTACGCACGGGGTTGGTCTGGTCGATGGCGATCGCTGGGGGAATCCCCTCGATCGCATCGACCTGCGGTTTGTCCATGCGGTCGAGGAACTGCCGCGCGTAAGGGCTGAAAGTCTCGACGTAGCGCCGTTGCCCCTCGGCGTAGAGCGTGTCGAAAACGAGCGAGGATTTTCCCGATCCCGAGACGCCGGTCACGACGACCAGCTCGTTCATCGGTATCTCGAGCGAGAGGTTCTTGAGGTTGTTCTGGCGGGCGCCGCGGATGACGATCGCGGGGTCGGAGCGGCGTTGCAGCATGCCGCTATTTTATCGGCGTACCGGCCGGACCGCGCGGTCTTAGTAGCCGAAGAACTCGTCGGTGCGGATCGCCTCGTCCTTCACCCCGGCGTCTGCGAGCATTTTCTGCATGGCTTCGACCAGTCCGGGCGGTCCCGCCGCGTAGTAGACGGACGCGGCGAGATCCTTCAGGTGACGCTCGAGCATGGCGCGGTCGAGAAAACCGGTCTCGCCGCTCCACGGTCGGCCCGACTTGGCCATTTCGACCATGGTGCCGACGAAGCGGTAGCGGGGATTGCGTCGCGGAAGCGCCGCTAGCTCTTCGAGGAAGGCCGCGTCCTCGGGCCGGCGATTGGAGTAGAACAGCCAGATATCCCGGGCGAGCCGGTCGTGCGCCGCCTGCCGCGACATGCTCATGAACGGCGTGACGCCGATGCCGCCCGCGAGGAACACCGCGGGCCTCGCGTCCGCGCGGTCCAGAGTGAAATTGCCTGCGGGTCCCCGCAGATGGATCTGCCCACCTGCCGGCATCGCCTTCAGAGACCGCTTGAACGCCGTGTCGCGTATGCGGGTCGCAATCACGAGCTCGGTCTCGTAGGGTGCGCTGACCAGCGAGAAGGAGCGCGAATTGCCTTTGTGGTCGGTCTCGGGCGGATCGATCAGGGACACGTTCATTGATTGTCCAGCCTGAAACTTGAAGTCTGCGGGCCTGGCGAAATGAAACGCCATCGTGCCCTCGGCGACGGTCTCGCTGGCGCTTAGCTTGGTTTCGTATTTGGGCATCGCCGCTCTTTCTCCGGTCAGACCGGGTCTTCCTGGGCCCAGGCTATCTTGTGATAGTCGAAGTCCTTGGCGATGGTGGGCTTCACCACCTCGAAGTAGGGCGAGATGTCGAAGTCGCGCGGCGTGAACAAGCTGTGATGCCGGATGTGCATGATCTCGTGATAGCAGTCGTTGCAGCCGGGCGTCCCGTCGTGGACGTACTTGACCTCGGGCAGGATCGGGTAGTGCACCGACTGGAAGGCCTGGGCGACCAGCGTCGAGCAGATGGCGCGCGTCGGATCGCCGCTGCCGAAGGCGAGCATGCGGCGGCGCCAGCGCACCGGGACCGGCGGCGTGGGTATCAGATAGCGCGCGAGGTCGAAAACGTTCTTCAGGTCGTAGCGCCCGCCGATGTGCGAGACCGTGAACCTGATCACCGCCTGCAGATCCTCTTTCGACAAGCCGACCCCCCGGCAGATGCGCGTGTTCATGCCGGAGACATCGGACAGCGGCACTGCGCGAATCCCGTAGAGCATGTCGGCTTCGACCAGGACCCTGGGCGATTCGCCAAGAGCAGGGGGCCCCAGCGCGTCGCCGATATAGAACATCGCGTGCGACCAGGTCGACTGGGTCAGGTACTTGATGGCGACGCTGACGCGCGTGTTCCCTTCGACGAGCAGGACATCGCCCGGCTTGAGCGCGGCCCCGAGCTGTTCGAGCGAGGCGGTCGCGCTCTGGGCGCCGCGGATCGGCTGTGCCAGGTAGGTGGCCAAGCGTCCGCCCATCCATCGGAGTACGGGGTTCATGTGTAGCGCCTATTCCTGTAGCGATTCGACGACGCTTCGACCCGCGGCGTTCCCGATTTTCCGCGGGGCCCCATTTTACGGAGTTCCGGGAAGCATTTCCTTCCTCCCGCATGTTTACTCCTGGCGGGAACGCGCGAATCGCGGTCCTCATCCAATGCGTGCACGCACGTCAAAGGAGGCCCAATGAAACACAAATCCATTTTATCCATGGGGATTTTTCTCTTCGCAGCGCTTGTCCTTTTTGAGGAGTCCAGCTTGCTCGCCTGGGAAGGACCCGAACTTTCAAAAGACGACGAGAAAGTGGACCACCAGGCGCAGGCCACAATCGACCTGGGCAGGCAGATCTTTCGTTTCGATACCTTCGGTGACGAGGCTTGGTGGGGCGATACGCTCAAGCTGCATCAGGCGATCGCCGGTGCACGAAACGGCGGTGTCGGTCCGGGGGTGAGCCCGAAGACGGCGCTCGCAGTCGGCCTCAAAGTGGATGCGGACGCGTTGCCTGGGCAGCTGAAGTCGCAGATCAGGGCGGGCAGGGTCGATCTCGACGATCCGGCGACGACGCTCGCGCTCCTCAAGCTCAATGCGGTGGTGGGCGTGACCGGTATTTTCGACGGAGCGGGCAACATCAAATCGATGGGCGTTCAGTGCGCGCTCTGCCACTCGACCGTCGACGACTCCTTCGCGCCCGGAATCGGCAGGCGCCTCGACGGCTGGGCCAACCGCGATCTGAACGTCGGACTCATCGTTTCGCTCGCTCCCAACCTCACCCCGATCGCCGACCTGCTGCAAGTCGATGCGGCTACGGTAAAGGCGGTGCTGAACAGCTGGGGCCCCGGGCGCTTCGACGCCGAGCTCGACAAGGACGGCAAAGCCTTGCGTCCGGACGGCGGGCAGGCGGGCACGCTGATTCCGCCCGCGTTCGGCCTCGCCGGCGTGAACCTCCACACCTGGACGGGCTTCGGCTCGGTGCCGTACTGGAACGCCTACGTCGCCGTGACGGAGATGCACGGCTCGGGGACTTTCTTCGATCAGCGTTTGAGCGATCCCGTCCAGTATCCCGTGTCCGCGAGGAGCGGCTCGTGGAACACGCGCGGCACCCCGGACCTCGTCACGGCGAAGCTTCCCGCGCTTCATGCCTATCAGCTCGCCCTCAAGGCGCCCAGGCCACCCGTCGGAAGTTTCGACGCGGCTGCCGCAGAGCGGGGCAAGGAGGTCTTCGACAACCAGGGCAAGTGCGCGACTTGCCACGTTCCGCCGCTCTTCACCGAACCGGGACACAACCTGCACACGCCGGCCGAGATGGGCGTGGATTCGTTCCAGGCCGACCGCTCGCCGACCCGCATGTATCGCACCGCCCCGCTCGCGGGGCTGTGGACGCACCAGAAGGGCGGTTTCTTCCACGACGGGCGCTTTGCAACTCTGCGGGACGTCATCGAGCACTACGACGCCCACTTCAGACTCGGGCTGAACGAACGGGAAAAAGGCGACCTGATCGAGTACCTGAAGTCGCTGTAGAGATGAAAACGACGGGGCACGGGGACCGATGGTCCCCGGGTGCCCGGTTTGTTTTCTACGAGCTCCGCTCCGGGCCGGGAACGCGGGGCGCACAATCTCCATCCAATGGCGTGAAACCGGTGTAAAAAGCAGCGAGAGGTGCCTATGCAACCCGCGACCGCAGCAATCGCTTACGACAAACTGACCGACCCGGAACTGGCGCGGCGCATCGCGACCGGCGACAAGCATGCCTTCGAGCCGCTGATGCGCCGGTACAACCAGAAGCTCTACCGTACGGCGCGCAGCATCCTCAAGGACGACGCCGAGGCCGAGGACGCGGTGCAGGAAGCCTATCTGCTCGCGTACCGGGGGATGAGCGGGTTCCGCGGCGACGCGAAGCTGTCCACGTGGCTGGTTCGCATCGTCGTGAACGAGGCGATCGGACGCGCACGCAAGCGCACCCGCGGGGCCGAAATCATTCAACTGAACAACGAGACGCAGGAGGATGGCGAAGCCGTGGAGGGAAACATGGACGAAGCTCTACCGGAGCAGCCCGAAGGCGCCGCCCAGCGCGCACAGACGCGCCGGCTGCTCGAGTCGAAAATCGACGAGCTGCCCGACGCATTCCGGACCGTGTTCGTGCTGCGCGCGCTGGAGGAGCTCTCGGTCGAGGAATCCGCCGTCGCGCTCGGCATCCCGGAGGCGACGGTACGCTCGCGTTTCTTTCGCGCGCGGGGCCTGCTGCGCGAGGCGCTTTCGAAGGAAATCGATCTCGCCTACGGCGACGCATTCGCTTTCGCCGGAGCGCGCTGCGACCGCATCGTCGCGGGCGTGATGGCGAAGCTCGAAGAAATTGAAATCTGACCCCCACCAATTGGAGAAACCATGAACCCCTCGAAAATCGCCGTCGCCCTTTCAGCGTCGCTCTTCCTCGTCACCGCCTCCGCCCAGGACAAAGGCGGACCGTCCGATCCGCAGATTGCCGGAATCGTGGTCACGGCAGACCAGATCGACATCGACGCGGGCAAGCTTGCCAAGTCGCGCACCACGAACAAGCAGGTGTCGGAGTTCGCGAAACTCATGATCACCGACCACACGGCGGTCAACAAGCAGGCTTCCGCGCTCGTGAAGAAGCTCGGTGTGAGGCCCGAGGAAAGCGCCACCAGCAAGAGCCTGAAGGCCGCTGCCGGAAAAAACTTGGCGAACCTCAAGATCCTGAAGGGCGCTGCGTTCGACAGGGCGTATACGGACAACGAGGTGGCGTATCACCAGCAGGTCCTGGACGCGATCGACAAGGTTCTGATTCCAAACGCCAGGAACGCGGAGCTGAAGGACCTCATCACCAAGGTCCGCCCCGCCATCGCCGCGCACCTGGACCACGCCAAAATGGTCCAGTCGTCCCTGGCGAAGAAATAGCCGGTGAAGTTTCGCGCGGGACTTGTTCTGATCTGCGTCGCCGCGCTGTTAGCGGCCGGCGCCCACGCCGCGGGAACGACGCATGCGGTGCGCATCGAAGGAATGAAGTTCGTCCCCGAGCGCCTGGAAGTGGCTACCGGGGACACCGTGGTCTGGACCAACAAGGATTTTCTGGCGCACAGCGTCACTGCAAGGGAAGCGCGCGTCGAATCCGGGGACCTGGCTCCGGACAAGAGCTGGCGATTCACCGCGCGCAAGAAGGGCGAGATGCACTACATCTGCCGTCTGCACCCCGTGATGAAAGGGGTGCTGGTGGTGAAATAGGCAGAAGATTCATGCGCACGCGAGGCAGCATCGCCGCTCCCCACGCGGCGTGAGACGTGCTGCGGTCAAGCGCCCCAGCGCTGGTACAGGACGATCAACCCCGAGACGGCGAGCACTATCCAGCTGATCGTCACTCCGATTCCGCGGCCGGGGTCTTTGCGGGCCGTGATTCCCCAATAGTGGATCAGCCGCGACGCAAGCAGCCCGCCCGCGAGCGAGTGCACCACCCAGGGTCTCATCCCCGCCCACTCCACCATGCCGATGAGCAACAGGGCGAGGGGGACATACTCGGTGAAGTTTCCTTGCGCGCGAATCGCGCGCATCAGCGGCTCCTTGCCGCCGTCACCGAACATGACCTTGAACTTCGCCCGGAGCACGCTGACCCGCGCGCTGATCACCACGAGGAGGATGCCCAACACGCCCGCGTACAGGGCGGTAATCGGAATTGGAAAGCCGTGCATGATCGACCTCCGTATTGACGGACTGCCGGCGGGCCAATCCCGGCGGCGGTCAAGAATCTAGCCCTGGACCCAGGCAATAGCAAGGGTCGGCCATTCAATCGAGCTCGTCGAGCGAGCGCGGCCAGCTCGCCTTGAGCAGGCGCGAGAGGGCGCGGTCGGCGAGGACCTTGCCGCCGGTCTGGCAGCGCGCACAGTAGTTGGTTTCGTTGTCTGCATACACGATGCGCTGCACCGGCGAGCCGCACACCGGGCAGGGTTTGCGAAACCGTCCGTGCACCGCCATGCCTTCGCGAAAGGCGGTGACCTTCTCGGGAAAATCCGCGCCCGCCTCACGGCGCAGCCGCTCGGTCCATTCGGCGAGCGTCGCCCGCGTTGCATCCCGCAGACGCCTGACATCCTCTTCCGAAAGAGACTGGGTCTGCGCGAAGGGGGAGAGCTTCGCGCGGTGCAGGATCTCGTCCGAATAGGCGTTGCCGATGCCGCTGAACGAGCGCGGATCGGTGAGGGCGCGCTTGAGCGTGTGGTTCTCGCGCTTCAGGCGTTCGGCGAACTCTTGGAGACCGGTTGCGAGGACGTCGAGGCCGCCGGGGTCCATCGCCGCAAGCGCCGCCTCGCCCCCGACGACGTGGAGTGAGGCGCGGCGCTTGGTGCCCGCTTCGGTGAACGCGAGCGTGCCGTCCGAAAATTCGAAAGCAGCAAGCGAAATCCGCCCCGGGAGCCTCGCGTCCCTTTCGAACCAGCGCAGCCGGCCGGCGATCATGAGATGCAGCACGAGGAAGAGCTCACCCTCGAACGCGATGACGATGCGTTTGCCCATTCGCCGGACGCGGACGACTTTCTTTCCTTCGGCGGAGGCGATCGGAGGCGCAACGCTGCGCAGCACGAAGGGACTCATGAGCCGCACGCGCGCGAGCCTTTGCCCGATAAGGCGCGCTTCGAGATGCTCGATGTACACGACTATGTCAGGCAGCTCGGGCATTTCTTCCCAGCTTTACATAACTTTACCCGCCGGACAAATCCCGCTTACCCGGGGCTGCGACACTCTCCTCGCAGGGGAGACGTTCCCCGCAACCAGGAAAGGACGAATCATGGAAACGCAAGACCGGAATCCCGAGAAACGCCGCCGCTTTTTCAAGCGCGCCGCGATCGCGACACTGATCGGCGGCATCGCCGCCGCTATCGGCATCACAGCCTTCGCGCAAGGCGGCGGCTGCGGCTGGCACCGCGGCGGCTTCGCGGCCGGCCCGCTTGAGCCCGCCCAGGTGGACGAGCACCTCGATCGCATGCTCAAGCACCTTTACGTCGAGATCGACGCCACCGAGGAGCAGAAGCAGAAACTCGCGCCGATCGTGAAGCAGGCGGCGAAAGACCTGCTGCCGCTTCGCGAGAGGATACGCGGGGCGCGCGGGAAAGCGCTCGAGCTGCTCACGCAGGACAGCATCGACCGGACCGCGATCGAGGCGCTGCGCGCCGAGCATCTCCAGCTCGCCGAGCAGGCGTCGCGCCGCATCGTGCAAGCCCTTGGCGACGCGGCGGAGGTACTCACACCCGCACAGCGTAAGGAGCTCGCGGCGCGCGTGGAGAAACACCGTCGCGGTTGGGGACACGGCTAAAACCCGGTGAGCGACGGCTTGCGGCGCAATTCGGCGACGCTTACAGTGCGGATCGTGCGGGAACCCGACGGTGGCTTTAGGGAGGCATGGCCGAGCGCATTCTCCTGATCGAAGACGATCCCCGGCTCGCCGAGATGGTGTCTGAGTACCTCGGCGAGGCGGGGTTTCGCGTTTCGATCGCCGCTGCCGGCCGCGCGGGGCTCGAGCGGCTCGCGCGCGAGCCGTTCGATGCGCTGGTGCTCGACCTGATGCTCCCCGACATGGACGGACTCGAGTTGTGCCGGCAGCTGCGTGCGAAGTCAGACGTTCCCTTGCTGATGCTCACCGCGCGCGGCGACGCCGCCGATCGCATCGTCGGGCTCGAGCTGGGCGCCGACGACTACCTGCCCAAACCGTTCCAGCCGCGTGAGCTGCTCGCGCGCCTGCGCGCGATCCTGCGCCGCGGCCGGAGTGCCGCTACGAGACTGCTGCGGTTCGGGCGCCTGGAAATCGACCGGGACGCGCGCGCAGTGCGCGTGGATGGCGAGGCGCGTTCGCTCACTGCTTACCAGTTCGCGCTGCTTCTCGCCCTCGCCGAGAACGCAGGCCGACTGCTTTCGCGCGATGCCCTGATGGATCTCGTGAAGGGCGAGCTGCTGGAGGCCTTCGACCGCTCGATCGACGTGCACGTGTCGCGCATCCGCGCGGCGATCGAGGACGATCCGAAGAAGCCGCGCCGCATCGTGACCGTGCGCGGAGCCGGTTACCTGTTCGCCAAGGCACAGGATTGATGCGCCGCCTTTACCTGCGCATCTACCTCGCCGTGCTCGCGAGTCTCGCCGCGTTCGCGCTCGCCGCGGGCTTCCTCTGGCACCAGATCGGCGACGACGGCCCATGGAGCCAGGCCTACGAAGTGGCGGCGACGCTTGCGCAAAATGCGCTGCCGCCCGCGGGCGCGCCGAAGACCGAGCAGCAGGCGGCGCTCGAGAAGCTCGCCGCCAACCTGCGCGCCGACATCGCGCTCTTCGCCCCGGACCGCTCCCCGCTCGCCGCGGTGGGTGCGCCGCTGCCCGCGCCCGAGGCGGGCCGCGAGCGCGGCGGCTGGATTCACCGCTGGGGCGGCCCCGCTTGGGCGGTGCGCCTGCCCGACGGCAGGTGGCTGGCCGCGCGCGCGCCGCGCGGCCACCGGCATGCGCCTTACGGGCTGTTCCTCGTGCTGGCGCTGCTCGCGCTCGCGGTCGGCGTCGGCGCCTACCCGGTGGTGCGCCGGCTGACTTCGCGCCTGGAGCGCCTGCAGGCGGGTGTCGAGTCGCTCGGCGCGGGCGAGCTTTCCGCGCGCGTCAAGGTCGAGGGCAGCGACGAGGTGGCGCGGCTCGCCGAGAGCTTCAACCGGGCCGCCGGCCGCATCGAGGAGCTGGTCGGCGCGCACAAGACGCTCCTCGCCAACGCTTCGCACGAGCTTCGCACGCCGCTCGCGCGCATCCGCATGGCGGTCGAGCTGATGAAGGAGAAGGCTGACCCGGTGCGCAAAGCCGGGCTCGAGCAGGACATCGCGGAGCTTGACGCGCTGATCGACGAGATCCTGCTCGCCAGCCGCCTCGACGCCGTGAAAGAACTGGACACCGACGAAGAGGTAGATCTGCTCGCGCTCGCCGCCGAAGAATGCGCGCCCTACGACGACACCCGGCTCGACGGCCAACAGACCATGGTGCGCGGCGACCCGCGGCTGCTGCGCCGGATGATCCGCAACCTGCTGGAAAACGCAAAGCGCCACGGCGCTCCGCCGATCGAAGTACGCCTCTCCCGCACCGGAGGCAGCGCGGAACTGGCCGTCTGCGACCACGGCCCGGGCGTTCCCGAGTCCGAGCGCGAGCGCGTGTTCGAGCCGTTCCACCGTGCCGGGGCCGGGCAAGGCGCAGGGCTCGGGCTCGCGCTCGTGCGGCAGATCGCGCGGCGGCATGAAGGCGAGGCACGCACGCGGGGCAACTGCTTCGTCGTGGTCCTGCCGCTCAAGCGCTGAACGGCCGGGCGCTGCGAGCGCCGACTGTGCCGGCGCGGTAAAGTTCGCCCTTTCAGCGAGCTCCCATGGCTCAATACGTCTACACCCTGCGCCGGGTCGGCAAGCTCGTGCC
>WNFV01007798.1_pt1 | contig 23866 bp, 24 predicted proteins | sample 5400101 | NCBI WGS metagenome assembly WNFV01 (sample SAMN13153361, study PRJNA577476) | soil metagenome | isolation source: 115 cm soil or saprolite under grassland replicate 1 | place: USA:California | collected 2016-06-15 | reverse complement strand
GCGCGATCCGGGGCGCGGGTCGACCGCTCGTCACCCCGTGCTCGCCGAGATCGCCTACGAGCGGTTGCTGTCCCGGGACCGTCGACTGCTACACGCGCGGATGGCGGAGCATCTGGTCGCGTCGGTGCCAGATCAGCCGGCGGCGGCTGCGGTGGCGGAGATAGCCGAGCAGTATCGACGCGCGGGCCACGCGGACAACGGGCTCGTTTGGTCGGTACGAGCCGCGCAGGCGGCGGAGGAGAGCTACGCGATCGCCGAGGCCGGCCACTGGTACGCCGTAGCCGCGTCGATGAGCGATTCCGGCCGCAACGCCGAGCTTGGGCTGCCGGAGACGTTGGCACTGCTCGACTCGGCTGCGGCCCATCTGAGTGCGGTCGGCCAGGCCGAGAGGGCGATCGCACTGCTGGACGGCGACCTGACGGCGGCATCCGGTTCCGCTGATCTGGTCGTGCGTGCGGCGCTGACCCGCAGCTGGCTGGGCACCGTGCTGGGCGACACCGAGCGCGCAGTGCAGGACGTCGAGCTCGCCGAGCGGCTGACGCCCCGTGAGGACGAGCTGACCTGGGCGCGGATCTGCGCGCGCCGCGCGTTGGTGCTGGGCACGGCCTATCGGTCGGAAGAGGCGTTGGGCCCGGCGCGGACCGCCCTCGAGCTCGGCGTCAAGTACGGGGACACCCGCACGATCGGCACCGCTCATTTTCAGCTCGGTGTCGAGGCCAACCTCGAGGGCAACGTGTCCGAAGCGCTCGAGCACTTTGAGGCCGCGCTCGCGATCGCCCGCCGCGTCGCCGAGCCGGAGGATCTGGCGATGGCCGGCGTCGGGCTGACCGATCTGTACTGGCGGCTCGGTGACGCGGACCGAGCAGCCCAGGCTGCGCGTGTCGTCCGGCCCGAGGTGCGTCGGCTCATGCTCGGACGGCACTGGCTCGAGGACGTCATGGACGGCAACGTCGTCTTGGCGCTCTACGAGGCAGGCCGCTGGGACGAGGCGCTGGCCTGGATCTCCGATCCCTCGGAGCCGTCCGACCTCGGCTTCTTTCAAGTAGTCCTGGCCGAGGTCCACCTGGCGCGCGGTGACGTCGCGGCGGCCGAGGAGCTGCAACGCCAAGCAGCATCACTCAACGAGCGTGACCAACCACAGTTCCTCTGTCTGTACGGCCAGGTTCAAACGCGCCTCCTGCTCCAAACCGGTCATGCTGAGGAGGCGCTCGAGTTGGCGTTGACGATCGCCGAAGCGGTGCATGTGACCGCTCACGGTCCCGATGAGATGGGCCTTCTGCTCGCCGGCCTCGAGGCCGCGGGCGCCGCCGCTGCGCCTCGACGGCTCGAACGGCTGGTCTCACTGCTCAACGAGGCGACCAAGGGCCGCACCGGGGCCGCCGTAACCGCCGTGGTCAACGGTGAGCGGTCCCGCGCCGCCGGTGCTCTGGACGCCGATCCGTGGCTGATCGCGGCGCAGGAGTGGGCCGCAGTCGGGCGGCCGTACGAGGAGGCCCAGGCACGCCTCCGCGCAGCCGAGGCGCTCCTCTCCGGCCGGGCAGTCTCCGGCGCCCGGCGCAGGGCTGCCGAAGAGCTGAGTGCCGCCCGGCAAATCGCCGACGAACTCGGCGCGGTGCCGCTGCTCGACGACATCCACAATCTCGCCCGACTCGCCCGAGTCGACATCGACCGTCCGGCGAACCGGCGCCGCACGGCCCGAGATCGTCCGGAGCCGGCACCGGATGCGACTCAGTGGCCGCCGGTTCTGACCGAACGTGAGCGGCAGGTACTAGCGCTGCTCGCGGACGGTCTGACCAATCGCGAGATCGGCAACGCCCTCTACATGAGCCCCAAGACGGCAAGCGTGCACGTGACCCACATCCTGGAGAAGTTCGGTGTCCAGAGCCGGGTGCAGGCAGCCGCGATAGCCGCGCGCCTCGGCCTCGACAAACCGTCGTCATGCTGAGGCTGACCACGCGCAGCGCCGTCGGTGGCGCATGCCTGGACCGCTGAGCATGATGGCTGGATGCGATGGCTTCGACTCAGAGCGCTCCTGCTGGCGAATCTCGCACTCTTTGCGATGTTCCTGATCGGTTTACTGCTCAGCGGACACGCGCACGAGAACGAGGAACTCACCGACCACGATCAGCCCACCCGGACCCTGGCCGAATACGCCCGGTCATCGTCGTTCGGCGAGGCCGTCTTCGAGAACTGGGAGTCAGAGTTTCTCCAGATGGGCATGTACGTGCTCCTCACCGCCTTCCTCGTCCAGAAGGGTTCGGCAGAATCGCGACCCCTCGACAAGCCCGCTCCGCAAGACGAGGACCCTCGCGAGCACCGCGACGACCCGGGTGCGCCCTGGCCGGTGCGAAACGGCTCGGCGCTCGTGCTGCGGCTCTACGAGAACTCCCTGGCCATCGCCTTCGGGATCTGTTTCGCGCTGTCGATCTGGCTTCACGCGCTGACCGGCGCCGGCGCTTACAGCGAGGATCAGCAGCTGCACGGCGGCAAGGTCGTCACCGCCTGGCAGTACGCCCAGACCTCACAATTCTGGTTCGAGTCGTTCCAGAACTGGCAAAGCGAGTTCCTCGCCGTCGCCGCGATCATCGGCGGCTCCGTCTACTTGCGCCAACGCTTCTCACCGCAGTCCAAGCCCGTGCACGTTCCCAGCTCCGAAACGGGCGACTAGATCGACCGGGTTCGGCCTGTGCTCAGACGATGTACCGATCGCCCGGACCGACGATGCGGAGCCACTGGCAGCCGTACGGCTCCAGCTCGACCTGCACAGTCCCGTCCGGGTGTACCTCCGCCGTACCGGACGAGAGCAGGTCGACAGCGCGTACGCCGGCGCCGCCGGCCGCAACGGCCAAGGTGACCGGCGCGGGCTGGTCGGAGAAGTTGTGCAGGGTCACGACGCGGCCGCCCTCGTAGTCCGTGCGGTGCGCCAGGACCGACGCCGACTCGTGCTCGAGGACGGTGCACGTGCCCCAGGACAGCTCCGGGGATTCGCGGTAGCGCCGGATCAGCAGCTTGATCCAGTTCAGCAGCGAGTCCGGGTCGCGCCGCTGGTCCGCGACGTTCACGTGCTCGGGGGACAGCTCGCCTTCCACCACGGGACCGGCCAACTGGTCCGGGTCGGCCGTGGAGAACCCGCCGTTCACATCGGAGGTCCACTGCATCGGCGTCCGTACCGCGTTCCGCCCGTCAGCCGCGAGATTCTCCCCCATGCCGATCTCCTCGCCGTAGAAGAGCACCGGGGTCCCGGGCAGCGAGAAGAGCAGGCTGTAAACCATCTTGATCCTCGCCGGGTCGTTGCCGAGCATCGTCGGCAGCCGGCGTCGAAGCCCACGCCCGTACAGCTGCATGTCCTCCTCGGGACCGAAGGCGGCGAACACCTCCTGCCGTTCCTCGTCGGTCAGCTTGTCCAGGGTCAGCTCGTCGTGGTTCCGCACGAACGTGCCCCACTGGTCCTCCTCCGGCGGGGCCGGCCGCTCCCGGATCGCCTTGACCAGCTCGGCAGGGTCCTGCCGGGCCAGGGACAGGTACATCTTCTGCATGCCGATGAAGTCGAAGCACATCGTCAGCTCGTCGCCGTCCTCGTCCCCGAAGAACATCCGGGTGTCCTTGTACGGCAGGTTGACCTCACCGAGCAGCACCGCCTGCCCGCTGCGCCGGCTCATGAACGCCCGCAGGTCCCGCAGGTAGTCGTGCGGATCGGGCAGGTCGGCGGCATCACGAGCACCCTTGGTGTCCAGCAGGAACGGCACGGCGTCGACCCGGAACCCCGACAGCCCGAGCCGCAACCAGAACCCGATGATCCGGATGATCTCCTCCCGTACCTCAGGATGGGCGATGTCGAGATCCGGCTGGTACTTGTAGAACTGGTGCAGGTAGTACTGCCCGGCCTGCTCGTCGTACTGCCACAGGCTGGTCTCCTGGTCCGGGAACACGATGCCCTTGTCCGCGTCCGCCGGCGGCTCGTCGCGCCACACGTACCAGTTCCGGTACGGCGAGGTGCGCGACGCCCGAGCGCTCTTGAACCACGGGTGCTGGACCGAGGTGTGGTTCACCACCAGGTCCGCGATCACCCGGATGCCGCGGTCCTGTGCCAGCGTGAGCAGCTCGACCAGGTCACCGTGCGTTCCCAGCCGCGGGTCGACGCCGTAGAAGTCGGTGATGTCGTAGCCGTCGTCGCGGTCCGGCGTCGGGTAGAACGGCATCAGCCACAGGCACGTCACACCGAGTTCGGCCAGGTGGTCGATCCGCTGGGACAGCCCGCGGATGTCACCCCGGCCGTCCCCGTCGGTGTCGAAGAAGGTCTCGATGTCGAGGCAGTAGACGACGGCGTTCTTCCACCAGACATCCGCGGTCTCGGTCAGCCTCATGGGCGGGTCACCTCCAGTTGGGGTAGCACTTTCTCGCCGAACACGTCGATGAAGCGGTCCTGCTCCTTCCCGACGTGATGCAGGTAGATCGCGTCGAAGCCGAGCCCGGCGTACTGGTCGAGCCATTCGGCGTGTTGTCCCGGGTCCGCGGAGATCCGCACGGTCTTGCGCATCGCCTCGGACTGCACGTGCTCGGCGGCCTGGTCGAACGCCTCGACGGTCTCGGTGTCCCAGCAGAACGGCGGCGCGAACACATTGGTCCGCCACTGTTCGTGGGCCAGCCGCAACGCGGTGTCCTCGTCGGCCGCGTAGCTCAGATGCACCTGCAGGCAGACCTTGCCGCGACCACCCGCTTCCTTGTACGACGAGATGACGCGGCGCAGCTGGTCCGTAGCAGCGTTGACGGTGATGAGCCCGTCGGCCCAGCTCGCACTCCAGCCCGCGGTCTCCGGTGATACTGCGGCGGCCAGGAGCGCAGGTGGTTCGGCGGGGAGCGTCCACAGCTGGGCGCGGTCCACGGTGACGAGGCCGTCGTGGCTGACCTCCTCACCCCGCAGGAGCTTCCGGATCACCTCGACAGACTGGGCAAGGCGCTCGTTGCGGACCGATTTGCGGGGCCAGCCGCCACCGGTGATGTGCTCGTTGCTCGCCTCGCCGGTGCCGAGCGCGGCCCAGAACCGGCCCGGGTACATCGCACCGAGCGTGCCGATCGCCTGGGCGATCACCGCCGGGTGGTACCGCTGCCCGGGCGCGTTCACCACCCCGAAGGTCAGACCGGTCGCCTGCAGGGCCGCGCCGAGCCAGGACCAGGCGAACGCGGACTCGCCCTGCCGCCGGCTCCAGGGGCTGAAGTGGTCCGAGCACATCGCGGCGGTGAAGCCGGCCTGCTCCGCGCGCACCACCGCCCGCAGCAGCTCCGCGGGCGGCACCTGCTCATGAGAAGCATGGAATCCGTAGACGGTCATGCTTCCCCGTCCCCCGCCGCCCTGATCGCTACACATGCACGCGCCCGCTCGATCTCGGCTGGATCGTGAACCAACTCGGGCCGCATTCCGTATATAGAGACGTGCCATCGGCTCGCACGCCCGACCGCCCACGGTGTACGCGGCCCGGAGTCCGTTGTCTTCAAGGAGGAGCTATGCGCACCGTTCGCCTCGCAGCCGCCGCTGCACTCACTGCTGCCCTCGTCGTCGTCCCGGCCACCTCGGCGTCCGCGCACGTGCACGGCATCACGCCGCTGCGCTGTACTCCGGCACCGGCGAACGCCGGCGCGAACCAGACCAACGAGACACCCGCGTCGGCTGCCAACGGTGGCCCGATCTCGGGGGTCATCCCAGTCACCATGGGTGGAAACGTTCCGCTCAACGGAGGCGGGTTCGACGCCGCGGTCTGCACACAGTGAGGTGACCAGATGTCGGAGCGGTGGTACGTGGCGAAGCGTCCGGTCAGCGCCGCCCTGGCGGGGCCGTACGGGCATCCGTTCCATCCGATTCTGGTGACGGTGCCGATCGGGACCTGGGTCGCGAGCCTGGGCTTCGACATCGGTTCGTACGTCGTGGACGACGCCGCCTTCCTGGTGCGTGGATCGCTGTGGCTGATCGTGATCGGCGTAGTCGGCGCGTTGGTTGCCGCGAGCGTCGGTCTGCTCGACTTCTTCACCATCCCGGCCGGAACACCCGCGTTCCGGACCGGCCTGGTTCACCTGCTGCTCAACACGGGCATCATCGTGGCGTACGTCGTGAACGCGTTGTGGCGCAACGGGTCCACGACTGAGCACGCTCCGCCCGGCCCGCTGGTGCTGTCGGCGTTGAGCCTGGCGGCGTTGGCGGTCTCGGGCTATCTGGGCGGCAAGCTGGCGTTCCGTTACGGCGTCCGGGTCGTGGAGGAGCGGCTCCAGGCAGACGGTTTCGAGCAGAGGAGATGAGATGGGTATCGCAGCGCTCGTCACGTGGTTGGTCACCGCTCTCGGCGGTTTCTACCTGCTGTACACCTGGATCAGCAATGGTGGCCCACGGCGCCCCAGCGCCAGCCGGTTCCCGCCGCCGCTGATATTCGGCCACTTCGGCCTCGCGGTGATCGGACTCGTGCTGTGGATCGTCTACTTGGTCACCGACAGTGACGCCCTGGCGTGGATCGCCTTCGTGCTGCTCCTGCCGGTCGCGCTGCTCGGTTACACCATGCTGCTGCGCTGGCTGCCGACGTACCGCTCACGTTCATCGGCGGAGCCGGGTGCTGCCGGCGTACCGGCCGAGCGGCACTTCCCGGTCGCCGTGGTCGGGGGGCACGGGTTGTTCGCCGTCACCACCGTCGTACTCGTGCTGCTCACGGCACTCGAGGTCGGCGGCAGCTGACTACCCGTGTAGACGACGCGCCGCCGGACCACGGCGCGGGAGCCACGCCGTGCAACTGGCGGCCGTCGGTTGGTCAGGGTGTGGTAGCCAGGTGTGACTGGACGCCCTGGACACCGGCGATGCTGTCGACTGCCTTGACGATCTCGGCTTCCGCTTCGGGGTCGGGGACGTCGCCGTGCAGGATCACGGTGCCGTGCTCGACCGTGACGTGCACCCGTGGCACGTGCAGCCGCTTCTCCAATGGTCCGATGCTGGAGCGGACCCGGTCGGCCAGTGTCGCGTCGTCCACGTCGGCGTCCGGGTGGCGTCGTAGTGAGCGGTACGCCAAGCCTTTCGCCCGGCCGGTCAGATGATGGCCGAGGCGGCGCGCGTCCGCGACCGTGCGGTGGGGATGGTTCGATCTCCGTAGCTTGTCGATGCCGAGCTTGGCTCCGAGGGCGGCGGCGCCTGCCGCGGCGGTGACGACCAGTTTGCGCATGCTGTCCATCGCCTTCCATGTTGTTGTCTCAGCAGGGACCGTGACGCCGGTGCCGGCTTGAAACCGGCATCGGTCTCTCGAGCGTTGGTGCAAGTCCGGTACCCAGCGCCTCGCGTGCCTAAGCGGCCGTCGAGTGCATGCGTGCGCTATTCGTCGGGCGGCGTTTCCGAGAGGTGCTTCAAGCGTTCCAGCTGGTTCCAGTGCTTTGCTATCCGCTGCCTGCCTTCGGATGTCAGCTCGACGTTCGTGTTGGGTTTCTTGAGCACGAACCTCTTCTCGATCGTCACCAGTCCGGCCTCCTCCAGCTTGGTCAGGTGGCTGGAGAGGTTGCCCTTGGTCAACCCGGTTGTGCGCTGGAGGAAGACGAAGTCGGCGGCTTGGACGGATGACAGCACCGTCATGATCGCCAGCCGGGCCGGTTCGTGGATCAGCCGGTCGAGAGCCAGCTCGTCGTTACGCTCCGGCATTGGTGTCCTCGAGGTTCAAGTCCTTGTACGACCGGAAGGTGCGTACGAGCATGCGGTGGTCGATGAGTCCCGACACGATGGTCGCCGCTCCGATCGGGAAGTAGGCCACCGCGTCCCTATCGGCGCCCAGGCCCCAGATCGGGAGGAGACCGGCAACCAGCACGGCGCCCCAGATGACCATGTGGTGAACCCTCAGCCCGGCGTCTGACGCGTAGAAGACCAGCATGCCCAGTGCCCATGCGGCCACGATCGTGCTGATCGGCTGGTGTGGTGGGCGACCCAGAATGCGGGTGGCACCTAGACTTCTCGCCGTCCGCTTGGCCAGAACGTGCAACGGGCCCCCGCGGGCGGTCTTGACCTGGAGGGGTGCGATGACCTTCTCGATCGTGGCGTTCGACTCGGATTCCGGCTCCTGGGGGATCGCGGTCGCATCGAAGTTCCTGGCGGTGGGCGCGGTGGTGCCCTGGGGACGGGCCGGCGCCGGCGCGGTCGCCACCCAGGCCATGGCCAACCTCTCCTACGGCCCGGACGGCCTCGACCTGCTCGCCGACGGCATCGCGGCCGACCAGGTGGTGGCGCGGTTGACCGGTGCCGACGACGAGCGCGAGTACCGCCAGATCGGCGTGGTCGACGCCCGGGGTCGGGGCGCCACCTTCACGGGTGGCTCCTGCCTGGACTGGGCGGGCGGCGAGGCCGGCGACGGCTACGCGGTACAGGGCAACATCCTGGTCGGCCCGCACGTGGTGGCGGCCATGACCGGCGCCTGGCGGGAGCGCGCCGGCGAGGCGTTCGAGCGGCGGCTGCTGGGGGTGCTGGCGGCCGGCGACCAGGCCGGTGGCGACCGACGCGGCCGTCAGAGCGCGGCGCTGCGCGTCTGGCGCGAGGGTGCCGCCTACGGCGGGGTCCTCGACCTCGCCGTCGACCTGCGCGTCGACGACCACCGGGCGCCGGTCGACGAGCTGGGCCGCCTGCTCGACCTGCACGAGCTGTACTTCGGCAAGCCCGACCCGGCGAGCCTGCTGCCGCTGGACGGGGCACTCGCCGCCGAGGTGGCCGTCAGCCTGGAGAAGCTCGGCTATCCCACCGCCGGTGGGGCCAGGCTGGTCGAGGCGCTCGACACCTGGGCGGGCACGGAGAACTTCGAGGAGCGGCTGGTGCCCGGCAAGCTCGACCCGGTGGTGCTCGAGCAGCTCCGCCGCCAGGCAGCCGAGACCGCCTCCTGAGCATTGCCAGGTGACTCGCCGGGCGCGCCCGACACGGCGACGGTCAAGGTGAACGCGAGACGGATGGCCGCGTCAGCCGGCGTACGGTGCTCCGACGATCCAGCCGCCTATGCGGTCGGGCTGGAGTTGGGTGCGTTCGAGTGTTACCGGATCGCCGATCCGCACGCGGCCGGGTCTGATGACCCAGCTGTTGAGGCACAGCTCGCCGCCGAAGTCGTGGCGGATGCGCCGGAAGACGTCGAGGTCTTGGGCTCCGGTGTCGGGGTCGATGGAGGTGACGATGCAGCGGCCGCGGGTGGAGTGGACGCCGATGACCGCGTCGCCGATCAGCAGCGCGTGGCCGGGCCAGTCCTGCTCGGCGCGTGCCGGTACGCCGCCGATGAGCAGGTTAGGGCGAAGCCGGCGGATGTCGGCGCCGAACTCGTCGACCGCGCCGTCGGTGGCGACGAGCAGATTGAGGATGTCGAAGCGTTCCGGACCGGTGTAGGCGACGAGCTCGGCATCCGCTCCGCCGGCGGTCCGCACGACTTCGGCGGCGGCCAGGGTGTCCCATGGGTGACCGGCCACCCATGGGACACCGCCGGGACCGGTGGCGGCGGGGATGGTGAGGAGTTGGTGGCGGGTCCGGCCGGTCAGCGGTCCGCGGAGGCCGCGGACATGGACCGTCCGATCACCGGCGACACCGTCGGCGGTTAGCCTCGCCTCCAAAAGCGCCTCACCTGCCAGCGACTTGACCGGATAACGCCACAGTCCTTCGAGCTGCATCCTCGCCGTCCTTACCGATCCCGCGCCGCAAGGTGGTCAGGCCGCGACGATCGGGAAGTCGATCTCGACGCCAGTGGCCTTGTTGAAGTAGTTCGTCAGGACGTTGAGCGCGACGTGCCCGATCGTCTCGGCGATCTCCTCGTCGGTCACTCCGGATGCCCGGGCAGCGTCGACCACGCCGACCGGCGTCTCGCCGCGGCCGTCGTTCACCGCCGCGGCCAGGGCGAGGATGGCGGCGGTCTTGGCGTCGGTGGCCTGGGCCTTGCGTGCCGCGGTGATGTCGTCGGCGTCGAGGTGAGCCACGTGTTCGGCGAGGTAGCTGTGGGCGGACAGGCAGTAGTCACATTCGTTGCCCTGAGCAACGGCGAGCGCGATGCGCTCACGGGTGGCGGGATCGAGCACGCCGCGCCCGAGTGCACCGGACAGGCCGAGGTAGCCGCCGAGGAGCGCGGGGCTGTTGGCCATCGCCTTGGTCATGTTCGGGGTGACGCCGAGGCTTCGGTTGACCTCGGCGAGCAGCCTGGCGGCGGGCGCGGAGGCCGTTGCGGGATCGATCAAGGGGAGCACACTCACGGTTCGTCCTTCGGGTGGAGGGATCTGGGTTTCTAACGCCTTGTGCGGCGCTTTGACGTTAGACAGTGAAGCATATACTTCTAACGCATGCAAGAACCTGATACCGTTAGGAGCGGAGGTGGTGATGAGCGGCACCTTTGCGTTGATGCTGCCCGGTGAGCCGGTTCCGGTGCGGCTGATGAACACGATCTGGGCCGATCGGCGAGGAGTACATGACGCGCTGGTCGACGTCTACGACCTGCGCTCGTGGCTGGCCGCGGTCGGCGAGTCGCCGACGTACCCGCCCGCCGGGGGACGGCTGAGCCGGGCCGACGTGGACGCGTTCCGGGCTCTTCGAGACGCGTTGCGGCGCTTGGCGGCGGTGGTCACCGAGGACACGCGCGCCGCGGCTGCCACCGGGGTCGACGTCGAGAAGGCGGTCGCGAACGTCAACGACGCCGTCACCGCGGGGACCACCTGGCCGCAGCTGAGCCTGCGCCGAGGCAGGCTGGAGCAGCGGTCGGCCGGTACGGCCACCTCGGCGATGCGGTCGCTGTCAGCCGTTGCCGCCGAGGCGATCGAGTTGTTGACCGGCAAGGACCGGGTCCGGCTGCGCGCCTGCTACGCGCCCGGATGCGTGCTGTACTTCGTGCAGAAACATGCGCGCCGGGAGTGGTGCTCGACCGCGTGCGGCAACCGCGAACGTGCCGCGCGCCACTACCGCCGCCACCACGCCTGATCGCGGCCGGGACTGACCGCCCCGGCTGGACGAGCCGCGGGAGTCAAGGGAGGCTGGGCCGGTGACTGAATTCGCCGGCGAGAACATGACTGGATCCCGGTTCGAGGACGTCTGCCTGAGTGATGCTCGGTTTCACGATGTCGACCTCACCAATGCACGGTTCAACCTTGTCGACATGACGGGGGTGATGATCCGTGGCGCGGCTCTGGTGAACATGGACCTGAGTGGTGATATCGAGAACCTGCGGGTCAACGGTGTCGACGTCGTACCGCTGGTGGAGGCTGAGCTCGACCGTCGCTACCCGGACCGGGGCAAGATGCGTCCCGCCGATGCCGACGGGTTCCGTGAGGCGTGGGACATCCTCGAGCGGCTGTGGCAGCAGACCGTCGAGCGGGCGCGCGGGATGGCGCCGGAGCAGCTGCACGAGCGGGTCGAGGGTGAGTGGTCCTTCATCGAGACGCTGCGCCATCTCGTGTTCGCGACGGACGCCTGGGTGAAGCGCGCGATCTTGGGGGAGCCGTCGCCGTGGGACCCGCTGGACCTGCCCCACGACGAGATGCGCGACCAACCCAGTGTGCCGCGCGACCGCGACGCCCGGCCGTCGCTGGACGAGGTGCTCGCACTGCGCGCGGACCTCGACGTGCTCGATTCCCGATGAGGTTCGTTTTTTTCGAATGGGAGTCTCTCGTGAGTGCTGATCCGTTGGAGGAGCACACGTATCTGCCCGAGTCGCAGGAGCAGATGGCAACGATCGCCAGCTTTCTCGAGGCACACCACGGCAAGCGGGGCGGGCGGCCGATGCCCCGGTACTTCCTGGCCGGAGCCGATGAAGGCGAACAGGTCGAGGTCCCAGAGGCGCTCCACAAGGTGCTCGTGCAAGCCGTTGAAGCTCTCAGGGCCGGCAAGGCCGTTACCATCTCGCCGACCAACGTGAAGCTCACGACGCAGCAGGCGGCCGATCTGCTCGGTGTGAGCAGGCCGACTGTCGTGCGCCTGATCGAGGCGGGCGAAGTTGCATCCGAGCGCATCGGTAATCGTCGGAAGATTCTGCTCACGGATCTCCTTGCCTACCGCGAGGACCGTCGAAAGCGTCAATACGACGCTATTCTCAACACCGCCGCCGACCTGAGCGACGAGGAAGATCCCATTGCGGTGCAGCGTCGGCTGAAGCAAATAAGGAAGCAACGCGCCGGGCGGCGCCGGAAGTCTGAAGGGGTCTGAGAGTATCGAGGAGTGTTCGCCGCACTCCTCGATACATGCGTCCTCTATCCCAGCGTGCAGCGAGATTTCCTGCTGAGCCTTGCCATCGAGAACCTCTACCGCCCGCTGTGGAGCAGCGAGATTCTCGCCGAACTCTATGACTGCGAAGTCGACAAACTACTGCAGATGCAGGTACCTCAGGCCGCGGCGGAGTCTCGGGCAGCACGGCTCATCACCATGATGCGCGACCACTTCGACGATGCGGAGGTCGAGAACTGGGAATCGTACGTCGGTACGTTCGGTCTCCCCGATCTGGACGACGAGCACGTTCTGGCCGCGGCTCAAGCCGGTCACGCCGGTGCGGTGGTCACGCTCAATCTGAAGGACTTTCCCGCAGAGAAAGTGCCCCACGAAATCCAGATCATCACGCCGACCGAGTTCGCTGCCAACACAGTTGCGGTCGCTCCGGAAGTTGCCCGTGGAGCACTTGCCACAATCGCGGCACGTTCCAACCGGCCACCGGTGACCGTGGACGACCTGCCTGGAATCCTTTGTCAACGGTACGCAATGCACGAGGCGGTTGAGTTGATGACTGAGGTCAGCTGACTGCCTTCGGTAATTCGATTCCCGCGGGGTTGTCGCTGTCGCGCAGCACGAATGTCGCGCCTTGCGCACCCGTCACCTCGCGTGCGGCCGACCGCACGATCTGCGCGACCTCGGCAAGGTCGCTCCGAGGGTAAGGCGTGCCTGCCGTCTGCCGCGCGGTCCGATGCGGGCTAGCCTGTCCTCCGTCCGGCAAAGCACTCCGGCAAAGCAGTCCGGCACAGCAGTCCGGCATGGCAGGAGGTGTTGATGGTGCGCGCACGTGCGGGTGAGTTGCTCGCGGCGAACCTGCGAACCCTCCGTGAGGCGCGGTCGCTGTCGTTGTCCGAGGTCGCGCGCCGGTCCGGGATCGCGAAGGGCACGCTGTCGGCACTGGAGTCCGGCACGGGTAACCCGACGATCGAGACGGTGTTCAGTCTGTCGAACGCTCTCCAGGTTCCCGTGTCGTCACTGCTGGACGAGCAGGCGCAGGCCGGCGTCGTACTGGTCCGGGCGGCGGATCGCGACGTGCTGAGCAGCAACGCGGTCGACCTGCGGATGCTGCGCCGGCTGACCCTCACCGCCGCCATCGTCGAGGTGTACGAGCAGCGGGTGCGGCCCGGCGAGGTCCAGCACTCGGAGGGCCATCCTGGGCTGGAGCATGTGCTCGTGACCAGCGGAAAGCTGCGCCTGGGACCGGTCGACGAGCCGTACGAGCTCGGCCCCGGGGACTACCTCTGCTACCCGGCGCAGCGGCCGCACAACTACGAGGCGATCGACGGACCGGTGACCTCGGCGCTGCTGCTCGAGTACCCGTCGCAGGACAGCGACGGCCCCGCACACCCGCACGCCTGATTTCTCAGGCGTCGACCCCTTGACGGCGTTCGCGCCGCGCCTTAGCGTTCCCTCACCGTTCACTGTAGTGAACGATGCGCGCATGATACCGAACGGCTGCAGCTGAGCATAGGGACATCGAACCGCCCACTCGAAAGGAACCCTGATGCCTCGCCTGAACAGGCGGCCGACCGCGATCGCGGTAGCCGCCGCAGCGCTCTGCGCTGCACTCGTCCCGTTAGGCCCGGCCGCCGCCCACGCGTCCACGCAGGCCGCCGCCGTGTGCACGCTCGGCGATCCGCGTAGCGAGACGCCCCAGTGCGTCGCCGTCGCCGTCTCCCTCGACCGGCTCCCCTCGGTCGGCGAGTCCGCGACGGTCCGCGTCCAACTGCACTCCCAGGTGCCGATCGACCGCGCGAAGCTGACGATCCGGCTGCCCCGGACGCTGCGACTCGACCAGCCCACGAAAGCCGTCGGCCTCGACCAGGTCTCCGAGCAGGAGGTCGCGCTCACCACCGACCCGCGCGCACTCACCTTCCGCGTCACCGCGCTCGCCGCCGGCCCGGCCCAGATCGAGGCCGCGGTCAGCGACACCCAAGCCAACTCGCCGGAGCGCTCCGGTCGCGGCTCCGCCCTCGTCACCATCGGCAACGACACCTCGCGCGCCGGCGTGACCGGATCGGCGTCCAGAGCGGTCACCCGCCAGCCCCGGACCGCCAAGTTCACCAGTACGGCGACCGCCGGCCAGATCTGCGCCCGCGGCAGTTTCGCCGTCACCGACAAGGCAGGTACCTGGCTGCCGGCGCGCAACGTCGCTGTCGCGGTGCTCGGCAAGGCATCGTCGAGCTCGCCCACCTACACCTACGCCAGCGGCCTGACCAGCGCCGCCGACGGCACCTACAACCTCTGCTTCACCTCGCCGGTCTCGCAGATGTACTCGCTCAACGTCCGGTTCACGTCGGGCATGTCCGTATGGCAGGTCACCAACAACGCCGGCACCAGCCTCTACACAACGGACACGGCCACGCGGTACTACGTACCGTCCGGCACCGACCAGGACTTCGGGGGCTCGGCGCCGGCGTCGATCCACATGCGCGGCTGGCACGCCTTCGAGACCCTCAACCTGCTGTGGGCCCAGCGCGCGTCGGGCACCGGCTGCTGGACGGCGCGGGAGACGAGCAACTGCAGCAAGCTCACCATCCACTGGCAGCCGGGCAGCACCGACGGCACGTACTACCAGACCGGCGCCCGCTACATCGCGCTCGCGGACGCCGATCCGGACTCCGAGCACCTGGTGCTGCACGAGTCGGGACACGCGTTCCAGCACATGTTGTGGGGGTTCTGGTGGCCGGCGTCCGACTGCCCGAGTCCGCACTACATTCACCTGCGCAGCGGCGCGATGTGTGCCTGGACCGAGGGCTTCGCGAACGCGATCACGGGCTACGTCAAGGGTGACGGGCGGTTCTACTGGCCGAACGGCGCCTGGGTGGACCTGATGAACACCACGCCGTACGACCCGAGCCAGCCGGCGAGCGGGACGAACATGCAGGACGGCGACTGGGTCGAGGGCCGGGTGGCCGGTTCGATGATCGACCTGTGGCGCAGCGTGGACGGCGGTCCGGCGGGCACGTTCGACAACCTGCGCCGCTACACCGTCGGCAACTACCGCGACTGGTTCAACGACAGGCGGCCGCTGACCGGACTCGACACGTCGAGCGCGACCCGCGACCTGCTCTACCGCTACACGATCGACTACCGGACCGGCACTTCCGGCGCGATCGTGGCCAACGGTGGCTTCGAGAGTGGTACGACGAGCTGGTCGATCACCGGCGGCGTCGTGGGCAACTGGACGGCGTACCCCGCTCAGCAGGGCAGCTGGTACGCGTGGATGGGCGGTAACGGCACCACCAACACCGACACCCTCGCGCAGCAGATCACCATCCCGTCCGGCGTCAGCTCGGCGACGCTCGGGTTCTACCTGCGGATCGCGACCCAGGAGTCCGGCTCGACCGTCTACGACACGCTGAAGGTGCAGGTCGTCGACGGATCGACCACGACGACGCTCGGAACCTGGTCCAACGTGAACGCGGGCAGCAGCTACGCGCTGCGCAGCCTGAGCCTCAGCAACTACCGCGGCAAGACGGTCACGCTGAAGTTCGTCAGCTCCGAGGACTACAGCCTCCAGACCGACTTCCTGATCGACACCGTCGGCGTCACCACCAGCTGACCCCTCCCGTGCCCGGGCCGTGGCCACGGCCCGGGCACGCCATCGACTACGCGCAGGGGTCGACGCGTTCAGTCTGATGAACGCAGGTGTTGTGGGTTCTCGCACCGTCGTGCGCCTTCTCGCAGCCCATGAGGTGCGCGAACCCGCCACGCCGTACGGGAACCCGCAACATGTGAGCCGGGTTTCCTTCACTAGTCTGGTTTGACCAGGGTCGAGGGGCGATCTAGGCTCGTATCGTTCAGTTTAATGAACGATACGATCGAGGAGACGTTTTGTCGCACCCGGATGTCGTGGTCGTCGGCGCGGGGGTCGTGGGGGCCGCGTGCGCCTACGCCCTTGCGGCGCGGGGCGTCCGGGTGCTGGTGGTCGACCGAGCCGGGCCAGCCGCGGGTACGACGGCCGCCGGTGAGGGCAACGTGCTGGTGTCGGACAAGGCTGTCGGACCCGAGCTCGACCTGGCCGTCGCCTCCCGCCGAGAGTGGCCCGAGGTGCTCGCCCGGCTCGCGGAACTGCTCGGTCCCCGGCTGGCCGACGTCGAGTGGGAGCCCAAGGGCGGGCTGGTCGTCGGTACGACGGATCCGGTCGCGCTGAAGGGATTCGCGGCGACCCAGTGCGATGCCGGTGTCGACGCGCGGGTGATCGAACCAGCCGATGCGTGGGAGCTGGAGCCGTACCTGACGCGTGCCGTGACGGTCGCCGTGCACTATCCGGAGGACGCCCAGCTCCAGCCGGTGCTTGCGGCAACCGCCCTGCTGACCGCCGTACGCGCTTTGGGTGGTGAGGTCCGATCCGGCGTCACCGCGACGGGCGTGCGTCGTACCGATGGTGCGGTCAGCGGGCTCGAGACGGGCGACGGGGTGGTCGCGTGCGGGGCGGTGGTGAACGCGTGCGGGCCGTGGGCCGGCGCGTTCGCGGACGCGGCCGGTGCGCCGGTCAGCGTGTTGCCGCGGCGCGGGATGATCCTGGTCACCGCGCCGCTGCCGGAGTTCGTCCGGCACAAGGTGTACGACGCCGACTACGTGGGCGCGGTCGGGAGCGGTGACGCGGATCTGCAGACGTCCACGGTGGTCGAGTCGACCCGCGCGGGCACCGTGCTGATCGGGTCGAGCCGGGAGCGGATCGGGTTCGACGACACCGTGCGGGTGCGCGTGCTGCGCGAGCTGGCGCGAAAGGCGGTCGCGTTGTTCCCGGTGCTGGGGGATGTGCCGGTGATGCGCGCGTACGGCGGGTTCCGCCCGTACGCGCCGGACCACCTGCCGGTGATCGGGCCGGACCCGCGGGTGCCCGGGCTGTGGCACGCGACCGGCCACGAGGGTGCCGGGATCGGACTGGCCGCGTCGACCGGCCGCCTGCTGGCGGAGTTGTACGGCGATGAGCTGCCGCACGTGGATCCGGACCCGTTCCGGGTGGACCGGCCCGCCGTGCTCGAGGCGGTCGCGTCATGACGACCGACGAACGACGCCAGGGCGGAGTCGCCGGCAGCGCCGACTTCAGCGGACGAGACGGCAGCGCGGGAGGCCCGCGGGTCGGCACGGTGGCCGTGACGGTCGACGGTGTGACGGTGACGGTGCCAGTGGGACGGACCGTCGCGGCGGCACTCGTTGCCTCTGGCAAGCAGTCGTGGCGGGAGACCCGGATCGGCCGCAAGCCGCGCGGGGTGTTCTGCGGAATCGGCGCCTGCTTCGACTGCCTGGTGACGGTGAACGGCATCCCCGACGTCCGCGCCTGCCAGCGGACGGTCGCCGACGGCGACGAGATCCGCACCCACTACGGCGCGACACTCCCGGACGCGACGACCGCTGACCCGCCTCCGCCCGACTGGGCCGTCGCGCACGCACCGACTTCGGCACCTCGGTCGCCTGAGCGGGCCGATGGGGCTCCAGTGCCGCAGGCGCCCGTGGCGCACGTAACGCCCTCGGTGCCGTCGTTCCCGGCACAGGATACGAGTCGGCCGTCGCCCAGCGCCGCGGAACAGCACGGCGATCGGGTTGTGATCGTCGGGGCGGGGCCGGCGGGTTTGCGGGCGGCGGTGTCGGCGGCGCGGGCGGGTGCGCCGGTACTGGTGGTCGATGCCGGCACCGCGATCGGCGGGCAGTATCACCGGCAGCCGGCTGTCGATGGGCTCCACACCGCGACGGGTGAGTTCGCCGACCTGTGTGACGAGTTGCGCGACAGTCCACTGGTCGAGGTGCTGAACGAGACGACGGTCTGGGCGATCGAGCCGGTCGACGGCGGGCACCGGCTGCACCTGCAGACCGGACCGGCCGACGCGCCCGGGCGGTTGATGCGCACGGTGGAGACGCGGGCGCTGGTGCTGGCGACCGGCGCGTACGACCGGGTGCTGCCCTTCCCAGGCTGGGATCTGCCGGGTGTCTACACGGCCGGTGCCGCACAGGCGCTGGCGAAGGGGCAGGGCATCGCCGTCGGGCGACGCGTGCTGCTGGCCGGGACCGGGCCCTTCCTGTTGCCGGTCGCGCACTCGCTGCTCGCCGTCGGCGTCAGGCCGCTCGCGCTGCTGGACGCCAACCGGCCGATGGCGATCGCGCGCGGCTGGCTGACCGATGTCGCCGCGGCGCGCCGCAAGGCAGGCGAGGCCGGACGGTACGCCGTGATGCTCGCCCGGCACCGGATCGGAATCCGCCACGGCACCACGGTGATCGCCGCGCACGGCACCGACCGGGTCGAGTCCGTCACCACAGCCCGGCTGGATGCAGCCTGGAACCCGATCGCCGGAACCGAGCAGCAGTTGGAGGTGGACGCCGTCTGCGTCGGCTTCGGCTTCACCGCCCAGCTCGAGCTCGCCGTCTCCGCCCGCTGCCGGATTGCCGGCGGACCCGACGGCGGCGCCGCAGTCGTTGTCGATGGCAACCAGATCACATCCACCGAAGGTGTCCTCGCCGCCGGTGAGCTCACCGGCATCGGTGGCGCCGATCTCGCCGCCGCCGAAGGTGCCGTCGCCGGCGCCACCGCGGCGGCCCTGCTCGGCCACGGCACCGGCGCGACCGATCAGCAGCGCAAGAAGGTTGTGCAAGGCAACCGGTTCGCCCGCGCCCTGGCGAACGCCTACCCGGTCAAGCCGGGCTGGCAGAGCTGGCTCACCGACGACACGCTGGTCTGCCGTTGCGAGGAGGTCTCGTACCAGGACCTGCGCGACGCCTTCGAGCAGCGCCAGGTCCGCGACACCAGGGCGATCAAGCTGACCAGCCGCGCCGGACTCGGCCTATGCCAGGGCCGGGTCTGCGCTCGCAACACCGCCGAGCTCACAGCCGCGCTCGACGCAACCATCGAAGTGGATCCGGTCGCTGGATCCCGTCGCCCCATCGCCGTACCCGTCAGGTTGCGAGACCTGGCCAACGCTCCACAGGAGGAGACATGACAGAGAAGCTCGACGGCGTGATCGTCGCCACTGCCCTGCCCTATGCCGAGGACACCGACGCACCGGCCGGCCTGCGGCCCGATCTGGACCGGTATGCCGAGCACTGCCGCTGGCTGGTCGAGAGCGGCTGCCGCGGGGTCGGGCCGAACGGCTCGCTCGGCGAGTACTCCTCGCTCACCGACGACGAGCGGCGCGCCGTCGCCAAGGCCGCGATCGATGCTGTCGGCAACGATGGCGTCGTCGTGGTGGGCGTGCACGGGGCCGGCGCGCACCAGGCGCGGTACTGGGCCGAGCTGGCCGCCGAGGACGGCGCCGACGGGGTGCTGTGCCTGCCGCCGACGATGTACCGGGCGAACCGCGCCGAGGTGATCCAGCACTTCGAGGAGGTCGCGGCGGCCGGGCTGCCGGTCATGGTCTACAACAACCCGATCGACACCAAGGTCGACCTGACGCCGGACCTGATCGCGGAGATCGCGCAGATCGACAACGTGGTCGCGGTGAAGGAGTTCTCGGGTGATGTGCGACGGGTGCTCGAGATCCGCGAGCGGACGCCGGAGCTGACGATCGTGGCGGGTGCCGACGACGTGGCGCTGGAGTCGATGCTGATGGGCGCCACCGGCTGGTTCGCCGGCTTCCCGAACGTCTTCCCGGCGGAGTCCGTGGAGCTGTTCGGCCTTGCCACGCAGGGGAAGCTCGCCGAGGCGCGGGCGCTGTACGAGCCGCTGGTGGCCGCGTTCCGGTGGGACTCGCGGACCGAGTTCGTGCAGGCGATCAAGTACGGCATGGACTACGTCGGCCGGTACGGCGGGCCCTGCCGGCCGCCGCGCGGACCGCTCAGCACCGAGAACCTGACCGCGCTGGAGGCGGACATGAAGAAGGCCGTCACCGCGCTCTCGGCACGCAGGGCCTGATCATGCGTGCGTCGCGGTACCTGAGCGCGGTCGACTCGCACACCGAGGGGATGCCGACCCGGGTGATCACCGGCGGCGTCGGCGTCATCCCGGGCGCGACCATGGCCGAGCGGCGCGAGTACTTCATGGCGAACCTGGACGACCTGCGGCTGTTCCTGATGAACGAGCCGCGCGGCCACCCGGCGATGAGCGGCGCGATCCTGCAGCCGCCGACCCGGCCGGACGCGGACTGGGGCGTGCTCTACATCGAGGTCTCCGGGTGCCTGCCGATGTGCGGCCACGGCACCATCGGCGTCGCCACCGTGCTGGTCGAGACCGGCATGGTCACCGTCACCGAACCGGTCACCACGGTCCGGCTCGACACCCCGGCCGGGCTGGTCAGCGCCGAGGTGAAGGTCACCGACGGCCGTGCCGAGCACGTCACGATCCAGAACGTTCCGGCCTACGCGCACGAGCTCGGAGCCTCCGTCGAGGTGAAGGGGCTCGGGACGGTGACCTACGACCTCGCGTACGGCGGCAACTACTACGCGATCCTGCCGCTGGAGCAGCTCGGCATCCCGTTCGACCGCAGCGAGAAGGACCGCATCCTGCAGGCCGGCCTGGACATCATGGACGCGATCAACCAGACCGCGAAGCCGGTGCACCCGGAGGACCCGGCGATCACCGGCTGCAAGCACGTCCAGTTCACCGCGCCCGGGCGGGACGGCAGCGACTCCCGCAACGCGATGGCGATCCACCCCGGCTGGTTCGACCGGTCGCCGTGCGGGACCGGCACCTGCGCGCGGATGGCCCAGCTGCACGCCCGCGGCGAGCTCGGCCTGCGGCAGGACTTCGTCAACGAGTCCTTCATCGGCACCCGCTTCACGGGGCGCCTGCTCGAGGAAACCACCGTGGGCGGCCGTCCAGGCGTGATCCCGACCGTCACCGGCCGTGCCTGGATCACCGGCATGGGCCAGTACCTGCTCGACCCGACCGACCCGTTCCCGAAGGGATTCGTGCTGTGAACGACAGTGAACGCAAGCTTGCCGCCCAGCGCGACGCGCACCGCCCGATCCACGCCAAGGGGTTCCGCGAGTCGGTCGGCCGCGGCTGGGGCCCGGCCGACCGGACCGTCACCCTGCCGTCCGGCCTCGCCGAGTCGGCCGCGGCACACCGCGAGAAGCTCAGCCAGGCCCTGCCCGGCCGCCGGATCGCGATCGCCGCGGGCCGCGCACCGGTCCGCTCGAACGACACCGACTACGGCTTCCGCGCCGACAGCGACTTCGTCTGGCTCACCGGCTGCCAGGCCGAGGGCGCGGTGCTGGTGATGTCCCCGTCCGGCGACGCGACCCTGTACCTGCGCGAGGCGGCCGGCCCGGACGAGACCGACTTCTTCGCCAACGCCCGCGACGGCGAGCTCTGGATCGGCCCGGTCCCCGGCCTGAAGGACTGGTCCGCCGCCCTCGGCATCCCGTGCCGGCCGATCGAGGAGCTCGCCTCCGCCGTCCGCGGCGCCACCCCGTCGATGATCACCACGTACGGCGTGGAACCGCTGCTGGACGCGCTCGTGACCACCTCTCCGGCCGAGGTGGGCGAGCTGCGCCGGATCCTTTCCGAACTGCGCCGGATCAAGGACGACTGGGAGCTCGACCAGCTCCGCGAGGCCGTCGCCGCCACGGTCCAGGGCTTCGCCGAGGTCGCCGCCGAACTGCCCGAGGCGATCCGCGGCGGCGGGGAGCGCTGGCTGCAGGGCACCTTCGACCGCCGCGCCCGGACCAGCGGCAACGGCGTCGGCTACGCATCGATCGTTGCCGCAGGCAAGCATGCTCCGTTGCTGCACTGGGTCCGCAACGACGGCGCCGTCAGCGAGGGCGACGTGCTGCTGCTCGACGCCGGCGTCGAGACCCGGAGCCTGTACACCGCCGACGTCACCCGCACCTTCTCGGTCACCGGTGAGTTCACCGCCGCGCAGCGCCATGTCCACGACCTGGTGTACGACTCCCAGCTCGCGGCGCTGGACGCGGTCCGCCCGGGAGCGCCGTACGCCGCCTTCCATGCGGCCGCGATGGAGGTGCTGGCGCAGGGACTGCGGGACTGGGGCGTGCTGAGCGTGAGCGTCGAGGAGGCGCTGAGCAAGGACGGGCAGCAGCACCGCCGGTTCATCGTCTGTGGCACAGGGCACTTCATCGGGCTGGACGTGCACGACTGCGCGTCGTCGAGCCCCGAGGCGTACAACAAGGGCGCGCTCGAGGCCGGGATGGCGCTGGCGGTCGAGCCGGGACTGTACTTCCACCCGAACGACGAGACGGTCCCGCCGGAGCTGCGCGGCATCGGCATCCGGATCGAGGACAACGTCGTTGTCACCAGCAACGGTATCGAGGTGCTCACCGAGGCGCTGCCGATCACCACGGACGGCCTCGAGCAGTGGGTCCGGTCGAACATCGAAGGAGTGTCGAAGTGATTTCCAGCTACTCACCGCAGCAGCCGAAGGACCTGGTGGTCGAGGTTCCCGCGACGGCGCCGGACGAGGTGGCCGTCGCGTTCGAGAACGCCCGGACCGCGCAGCGGGAGTGGAGCGCCGGACCGGCCGCCGCTCGGGCGGGTGCCCTGAACGCGATGGCGGACGCCGTCGCCGGTGCCGCCGGCGAGCTCGCCGACCTGGTGGTGCGCGAGGTCGGCAAGCCGGTGCTGGAGGCGCGCGGCGAGGTCGGACGGTCGGTGGCGATCCTGCGGTACTACGCGCAGCAGGTCTTCGACCCGATCGGCGCCGTGCACGAGCCGTCCGCGCAGGGCCTGCTGTTCACGTCCCGCCGGCCGCTGGGAGTGGCCGGCCTGATCACGCCGTGGAACTTCCCGCTCGCGATCCCGTTGTGGAAGGCGGCGCCGGCGCTTGCCTTCGGCAACGGTGCGGTGCTGAAACCCGCACCGGAGTCGACCGCGTGCGCGCTCCGGCTGGCCGAGCTGTTCGCTCCGCTGCTGGCGGACGGGCTGTTCGCGGTGCTCCCCGGCGAGGCCGAGACCGGGCAGGCCGTCGTGGCGCACGCGGACGTGATCTCGTTCACCGGTTCGGGCGCGGGCGGTCGCGCGGTGGCCCGGGCAGCCGGCGAGCGGGGTGTGCGGGTGCAGGCCGAGATGGGCGGGCAGAGCCCGACGATCGTCCTGCCCGATGCCGACCTCGGAGCCGTCGCGGGCCAGATCGCTGCGGCGGCGATGGGGTTCGCCGGGCAGAAATGCACGTCGACGAAGCGCGTGGTCGTCGTCGGCGACGCGGCCGAGTTCCGCGACACCTTCGTGGCCGCCGTCGAGGCGCTGGTCGTCGGTGACCCGGCCGCGACCGAGACCACCGTCGGTCCGCTGATCTCCGAGGCCGCGCGGGACCGAGTCGTCGATGTCGCCCGGAGTGCGGTCGACGCGGGCGGGCGCGTCCTCACCGGCGGCGGCGTCCCGGACTCTGACGGCTGGTTCGTCGCCCCGACCGTGGTCGAGAGCGTGCCTAGTGATCACGTGCTGGCCCGCGACGAGGTGTTCGGCCCGATCTGCCTGCTGCAGACGGCCCCCGACCTCGACCAGGCGATCGCGGTCGCGAACGCGGTGCCTGCCGGTCTCGCCGCCGCCGTCTACACCCGCGACCTGGCCACGTCGCTCCAGGCGGCACAACGGCTCGACGCAGGCCTGGTCAAGGTCAACGCCCCCACCACCGGCGTCGACTTCTACCTCCCGTTCGGCGGCGAGAAAGCCTCCAGCCTCGGCGGCCGCGAACAGGGCAAGGCCGCCCAGGACTTCTACACCTCCACCCGGACCATCACCATCACCTGACA
>WNFV01010096.1_pt1 | contig 23883 bp, 23 predicted proteins | sample 5400101 | NCBI WGS metagenome assembly WNFV01 (sample SAMN13153361, study PRJNA577476) | soil metagenome | isolation source: 115 cm soil or saprolite under grassland replicate 1 | place: USA:California | collected 2016-06-15 | reverse complement strand
TCGCCGCCCACGAACGCCAGATCGGCCCAGCCGTCGTAGGCCCAAAGGATCGCGACCATCGCGAGCAGAAACGGCGACAGCCCGACGGCGGCGCGCTGCGCGAAGATGCCACCCGTAGGGAGATCGGCCGACTGGCTGCCCAGCGCGAACCCGAGCACGATCAGCAGCGCCAGCGCTCCGACTTTGAACACGGTGCTCAGATTCTGCAGCACGGCGCCGCGATGAATGCCGAAATAGTTCACGGTGCCCACGAGAATGATGTACCCCGCGCCGAGCAGCTGCTCAGCGCGGATCTCGATCGCGCCGAGGCTTGCGACGATTGCGGCGGGATCGTGGCCGAGTGTGCGCAGGGTGTAGGCGGACGCGGTGATGCCGATGGCGCCGTAAGCGCCGGGCCGGATGACCCACAGCTCCGCCCACGCAAACAGGAATGCCGGCAGCGGGCCGAACGATTCGCGCACGAACACATACACGCCGCCCGAGCGCGGGAATGCCGCCGCCAGCTCTGAGTAGGTGAGCGCCCCGCACAGCACGACGACACCGCCGACGGCCCAGGCCAGGAGAAAGAGCGGCACGTCGTCGATGCGCTGCGCGACGCTGGCCGGCGTGCGGAAGATGCCGCTGCCGATCGTCGAGCCCACGAGGACCGCGACCGCGCTCCACAGGCCGAGGCGGCGGGTGAGGCGCTCGCCCCAGCGGTCGGCGGGCATCAATGGTGCGGACATAAGCCAATATATGACGCGATAAGGGAGGCACGCTCGGGGTTGTGTGTGAGACGCGCGCTAAGAGCGCGCGCTCGGCGGGGTGTGCGCCCTTATAGGGCGCACGCAATGCCGAGCCCGGGCTCTCAGCCCGGGTAAATTGAACGCGCGCCCTTAGAGGGCGCGCTCGGCTCCGAGTGCGCCCTTACGGGGCGCACATGCGCCGAGCCCGGGCTCTCAGCCCGGGTCTCACTCCCGCTCCGACCTACGAATTGCCAGTTCTGGGTGACGCCGATCTTGATCTCGCACGTACCTAATCGCCCGTTGTAGATCGTGCATGCCGAGGGAGCGAAAATCATAGCCAGCGGCCCATTGCAGCCGCGCCCGCGGCATATAGCCGTCTCGATTGGCAATACGGGCGCTCGCCCCCTTGAGACCCTGAACTAATCGAGGCAGGTCCGGCCGGGGCGAGAGCTCGACGATGAGATGAACGTGGTTCCGGACGATCCCAATCTCCACGATTCTCGCGTCGTGGCGGCGAGCGATCTCCGGCAGAACGCGGCGGAGAAACTCGGCCAGCTTTTGGTGGATGAGGGGCAACCGACGGAACGTTGTCCACGTCAGCATCCCATAGAGTCGAACCGGCATGAACGAAATGCTGCACTAAGTTCGCCGATCAGTTCAATCGATTGGCCGCTCTCGGGATCATTTTGACGCGCCCTAAGAGGGCGCGCTCGGCTCCAGAGTGCGCTCTTACAGAGCGCACACACGCCGAGCCCGGGCTCTTAGCCCGGGTCTCCTTGACACCGCCTATCCCGGGGGCATACTCACGAGAGGATTGAACCCGGCCTCATCCTGGAGGTACCGTCCATGCCTCAGATCCGTGCGTTCCCGCCACTCATCGCGCTCTCAGTTCTGGTCCTCGGCTGCAGGACAGGAAAGGCATTCGACCGCAGGACGGAGCCGGGCGGAAGGCCACTGTCCAGAACGACCACGGGCAGTCTGATCATCAGCGGGCGCGAACTCTCGGCGGATCCGGGCCGAACGGTCCTGGACGCGATCCGACACCAGATGCCGCAGCTTCGCATCGCCGGGTACACGCAATACACGCGCTGCCCCCTGCTCGAGATGCGCGGGAAGGACAGCCTCGAAGGAACGAACAATCCCGACGTGTATGTGGACGGAACCCGGACCACCGATACCTGCCCGCTCATCACGATTCAGGCGGTGTCGACGGAGCGCATCGAGGTCTATCCCATGGGGATGACGTCACGGCCAGGCTACCCGAGCAGCGGTCACGGCCTCATTCTCATCTTTCTGGCTCGCGCCGGTGGCGCCGACAGTATCTGAAGCAGAAGCCCCCGGAGATCTCTCCGCGGGGGCTTCGCCTTCAATTACAACCCTGCGATGACTACTGCCGTCCGGTAAACCACAGCGGCGTCTGAATGTCGTTGCTGGCGCTGAAGCCTTGGGCGGCAACCGCCGCCGCCACGTTCGCGGCGTTCAGCACGCCTTCCTGATCGTCATACGGCAACCGCTCCGGAATCTTCTTCGCGACGCCGGCACCAAATACCGCACGAGGACCAGGGATCAACGCCGGGATCTGCGTGCGGCGGACCTCAGTCCATGCTTCCATGCCCTGCATGAACATCGAGACCCATTTCTGATACGCGATCTGCGCAAGACCCGGCGCCCCCGGCGTGTACGCTACGCGCGGCTGCGCCAGATATGCGTTGATCACGGCGGTGTCGGTAATACCGTACTGGTTGAACGAGGCACTGATCGCGTTGTTATAGAACGTCGCCGCGCTGCCGGCAATCCAGCCGCGCTCGGCCGCCTCCGCCTCCAGGAACTGCACCTCGGAGTACGTCAGCAGGTCCATTGGCGCGTTCGGTGTCTCGCGCCAGAACGCGCCGATTCGCGAAATGTAGAATAGGTTCGGCCCCTCGCCGTCGTTCAGGCCGTTCGATAGGCCTTGGTACGTCCGATTGGCCTCGATCGTGTCGTCGTTCAACTGCGCGAAGACGGGCAGCCGCGGATCCGCCCAGCTCGTGAGCGAATCCACATACGTCTTGCTCATGCCGTAGTCGTCGCGACCGCGCGCGTCGTTGTAAATCGGATTCCGGTTCGGCGAGGTCGCGAGGTAGAGCAGTGTCGCATTGTCGGCATTGCTCGCAAATACGCCGGCCGTCACGGCCGCGGCGGCCTCCGCCTGCGCCTTGGCGGGATCGATGTTGGTCAAGTGCATCGCCAGCCGCAGACGCAGTGAATTGGCGAACTTCTGCCACTTGGCCATGCTGCCCCGGTACAGCAAGTCTCCGGTGGGGAAGCCGGTGGCGGCGGCTCCGAAATCGAACTCCGAGTTGGCTTGCGCCAGATTGACGAACAGACTGTCGTAGATCGACTGCTGCGAATCGTAGACGGGATGCAGAATCGTATCGCCTTTCAACGCCTGCGTATACGGCAGGTCGCCCATGGCATCCGTCATCACGCTGTACATGTACGACTTCAGGATTCGCCCCACGGCGGTCCAGTTCGGGGCATTTGCGGCTTCGCCCTTCTGCATCATGCGCTGGGCGTCCTCGATTCCCCCGTTGTAGAATCCCCAACCACCGCTCGTCCCGGATCGGACGATGTATTTGTCTTCATCGCGGTACTGGATCTCCGAGTAATACTGCACCCAGAGTCCACCGCCCCGAATGTTCAGGCTGTTCACGCCGTTGACGCCACTTACCAGGTTTTGGATGACGTTGGGCAGGATCGATGGCGGCGGCACGTCGACTGGGCCGTTCGGGTTCTGATTGATCGACGTCAAATCGCCGCAGGCCGTGACCACAGCCAGCGCGGCGATGACGCTCAGGATTTTGTATCGCATAGGTCGCTATCTCCTAGAGCGGCTACGGCCGCACGGACATGGTGAAGCCAATGCTGCGCGCGGTCGGCAGCTGGCCGTTCTCGACACCCTGGCGATTGCTCGTGTCGAATGCGGTTTCGGGATCGATCGTGGGTTGCTGGGCGAACAGGAGCAGGTTCCGGCCGACGATCGCCACGTTCGCATCGGAGAAGCCGAGGAAATGCGCGACCGACGTCGGGAGCGTGTACCCCAGGCGAAGTTCGCGGAGCTTGAAGTACGTCGCGTTGAAGATGCCCGGCTCCTGGGCGTAGAACGTGTTGTGCCAGTAATCCTGCGCCAGCACGTGGCTGGTATCAGCCTGGCCGGCCAGTGGCCCGTTGCCGTACACGGCGTTCGGGACGATGTAGCCCGGCCTGTTCCAGTCGATTTCGCGCCCGGCGAGCGTGTTGGCGAGCACGCCGGAGTACTGGCCGAACCACTTCGTGACCGAATAGACCTGTCCGCCGTACTGGCCGTCAAACGAGAACGACAGGTTGAAGCGCTTGTACGTAATGCTGTTGCTGATGCCGCCAACCCAGTCCGGATTGTAGTTCCCGAGCACCGTCTGGGTTGCGTCCTGCATGGGCAATCCCGTCGAATCCACCAGGATGTGTCCTGCGTTGTCGCGCGCCCATTTGTAGCCAACGAGGTTGCCGTATGGCTGACCGGAGTCGGCCGTCACGTTGACGTTCCAGTAGCTGCCCACGACGACCCGCGACACTCCGCCATACAGCGACAGCACCTTATTCGTGTTCTTCGACCAGTTGACCACCATGTTCCAACGGAAGTCACCGTGATCGATCGGCGTCATGTTTGCCGCCAGCTCGATACCGCGGTTCCGTACCTCCCCGGAGTTCACGACGGCGCCGGTGTAGCCCGTCGTGGCCGAGATCGATACCGGCAGGATCTGATTGGTCGTGCTCTTCTGATAGACCGTCGCGTTCAGGATCAGTTTGTCGCGCAAGAACCCCAGGTCGGCGCCGATTTCCGCACCGGTCGTCTGCTCGGGCTTCAGGACGCGGTTCGGGAGGCGATTGTCAGCCGTGTAGCTCGGCGCGCCGGCCCATGCCGTCCCTGCTCCGTACACGGCGGCGAGCTGATAAGGATCCGTGTCATTTCCGACGCGGGTCCAACTCGCCCGCAACTTGCCGTAGGACAACCAGCTGCTCTGCAGCCCGAGCGCGTCGGTGAAGACGAAGGCCGCGCCGATCGAGGGATAGAAGAGCGAGTTGCCGTTCTTCGGCAGCGTGGACGACCAGTCGTTGCGGCCGGTGATGTCGACGTTGAGCCAGTCCTTGAAGTTGAAGTTGGCGGAGCCGTACAACGAGTTCACCTTCTTGTGGCTCACGTACAGCTGCCCGAACGCTACTCCATTGGAATTGGCCAGTGTGTAGACGCCTGGAATCACCAGCTCGCTGACCTGCCCCATGTTCGTGTTGTAGTCGTTCTTCCGCTGGTTGCCGCCCGCGTTCACCGTCAGGCTGAGGGTTGGCGTGAGCGACCGGTTCGCGGTGACGAGGAAGTCGTTGTTCGTCTCACTCCGCGTCTCGCCCACATCCAGGAACCCACCCGCGTTGAACGGCGAGATGCTGTTCACCGGGTAGTTGGCGCGGAACTGGTTCTGGTACCAGTCACGCCCCGTCCGCCCGGTGACGCTCAGCCAGTCGTTCACCTTGTAGGTCACCGAAGCGTGCCCGAGACCGCGGTTGCGCGCGTAATCCGTCGTCTTGACGTTCGACATCCAGTACGGATTCGGGTGATAGCTGTAGTTCCAGCTGTAGGGAATCGGCGCGTCGCGCCGCAGCAGCTTGTCACCGACCAAGATCTGCTGGGTGAGCGCGTCGGACGGGTCGCGGTACAGGTTCTGCTTCAGGAGCCGCGTATCAACCTGGCGACCGAACCAGATGAAGCCCTGCATCGGATCGATCTCTTCGTAGGCCTGCGCGGGCTGGTTCTTCATCCCGTCGTTGATGTAGTTGACCGATGCTTCGGCACTCCAGTGATCCGAAACCTGCGTGCCGCCGGAGAGCGCGATGTCCGTCCGGTTGTTCGTGTTGTTCGGATACATCCCGCTCTCATTCGTGCGACCGACCGACAAGCGGACGTTGCTGCGGTCGCTGCTGCGCGCAACCGCGATGTTCGCGTTGAGGATGAGACCCGTCTCCCAGAAGTCGCGCACGTTGTTGGGGTGCGCCGACCACGGGCCCACGCCGAAGAACTGATTACACGCATGCGCGGCGTCATAAAGGGTCGGAATGCCGACCGCAACGAGGGTATCAGTGGGGATGCGAACGCATCCGCTCGTGCGGTTATCGAGCTGCGGCCCCCAGCTCTCGTCGGCGCCGTCGTTCTTCCCGTGGAAGTTGCCGTCGACGAAATCGAATTCGCCGTAGAAGCCCTGGCCGTACTGGTTCTGATAATTCGGCAGGCGCAATGGCGCTTCAGCGCTCGCGCCGAAGTTCGCGGTGACGCCGAAGCCGGTGCTGGGCGCGCCCTTGCCGCTCTTGGTCGTGTACACGATCGCGCCGTTGGCCGCGCGTGAGCCGTACAGTGCCGCGGCGTTCGGACCCTTTAGCACGGTCACCGACGCGATGTTGTCGGCGTTGATGTCCGACGCCGCGTTGCCGACGTCATACCCGCCCAGCACGCCAGGCGTCGGCGTGCCTTGCGGACCGAACCCCGTGTTCCCCGCCGCGTTGTTGTCGATGGGGATGCCGTCGACGACGATGAGCGGCTGGTTCTGCCCGAGGATCGAGCTCGCGCCGCGCACGACGATGCGCGCCGAGCCGAACGGGTTCGAGGAGTTCGTGACCTGCACGCCGGCGACCTTGCCGCCGAGCGACGACACCACGTTCTGGGTCGGCACGTTGGACAACCGTTCACCGGAGAGGGTCTGCGCAGCGTACGAGAGGCTGCGCTGCTCGCGCTCGATACCGAGCGGGGTGGTCACGATTTCCATCCCCTGCAGCTCGAGTGCCTGAGCCTGCATGGCGATGTCGACGACGGCCCCGGCAGCCGCGACGACGCGCTTATAGCCGATGCGCGCGAACGCGATGCTGTCCCGGCCGGCCGGTACGTCGAGCGCGTAGCGGCCGGTGGCATCTGTTGACGTCGCGATCGTGGTACCCACGACCGAGACGCGCACGCCGGACAATCCGGCCCGCGTGCTGGAGTCCGTCACCTGGCCGGCAACGACCCTCGTGCCTTGCGCCACCGCGGTTCTCGCGACCGGCGACAGCCCGAACAGGACGAACCCAAAAGTGATAATGGAACGAACGAACCAACGCTTGTCGGTCATACACTTCCCCCTGCTGCGGTTTTCAGGACCCACGACGGGGCTGCGCGATCGAGGTGACGGCCTTCCTGCGCGCGGCCGGCGGGACCAGCGAGTTCTACGACATCAAAGAGATTCTGCCGCCAGGCGGCAAGTCTCGCAAGGGGCCTGCGTGTCAACGTCGGTCACCTTGAAACCCAAGCGTTTCCGGGCATATCGTACGACCCATGCCGAAACGCTTCGTCACGCTCGCCTGGATTGCCGCTGCCTGTGTGTACCTCCTCATCGTCCTCGGCTTCGTGGTCCGGATTACCGGGTCTGGACTGGGGTGCGGCAACCACTGGCCGCTATGCAACGGACGGCTCTTCCCCCCCCTGAGCGATCCGGGGGCCGTGATCGAGTGGAGCCACCGGCTGGTGGCGGGCATCGTCTCAATTCTCATCGTCGCCTTAGCCGTGCTCGACTGGCGTCGATCGGTCACTCTGGTCGGCCTGCTGGTGATACAGATCGCCCTTGGAGCGGTGACGGTGAAGACCGACCTCCAACCGCTGATGGTGATTCTGCACCTCGCGACCGCAATGCTGCTCCTGGCAGGGCTGATTGTGGCAGCTCGCAGCGTTCCGAGTTCCCCGGGCTTGCGCCCGGGGTCAGCCGTTCTCCTTGCACTCACTTTCATTACTGTGCTATTCGGCGCGCTCACGGCGAACCTGGGAGCTACTGCCGCCTGCCACGGCTTCCCGTTATGCAACGGTCAGATAGTCCCGCAGGGCGGCTGGCTACCGGTCATCCATTGGACGCACCGGCTACTCGCCTACACCCTGACCGGCTACGTGATCTGGTGGGCGGCGCGCTCGCGTGATCGCGCTGCGTGGCGCGCCGTGGCGATTGTGATCGCGCAGATAGCGATCGCCGTCACGATGTTGAGTCTGGGATTTGCGAACGGGCTGCGGGCAGCGCACGCGGCAGTAGGCGCGGGCGTTTGGGTGGCGATGCTTTTCGTCTCGCTTAAACCAACAACAGATCCTGCTGGGGTTGCTTCGGCGTCACCTGGGGGCCCGACTCGCGCAGATACACGTTGATCTCGCTGCGAATTCCGAAGCGTCCCGGCAGGTAGATACCGGGTTCGATCGAGAACCCGACACCGGGGATCAGCGCCCGTTCGTCGGCGGTCTCGAAGTTGTCCAGATGCGGACCAGATCCATGTAGATCGCGGTCGATCGAGTGTCCCGTGCGATGCGGGAAATAATCTCCGAAACCCGCGGCGCGAATCACGCCGCGCGTGGCGTCGTCGAGATCAGCTCCCGTTACAGGCTCTTTTCTCTTCCACCGATCTCGCAACAACACCACGGCTGCGTCCCTCGCCCTACGCACCACGTCCCACGCACCACGCACCTCAGTACTCGGCTCGCGTCCGGCGAACGCCATCCAGGTCTGATCCGCGAATACAGTGCCAAGCGCGACGCCTGCCCAGAGATCGAGCAACATGACGTCGCCCGCGGCGAGACGCCGATCGCTCCCGGCTCGCGGCTCGTAATGCGGATTCGCGGCGTTCGCCTGAAACCCGACGATCGGCGGATGATCGGTGACGAGGCCGGCGCGGCCGAACGCCTCCATCACACGCGACTGCATCGCCGTTTCGCGAACCTCGGCGCCGCGCGCCAGCTCGCTCCCGCCCCACCGCAATGTCGTTCGTGCGATCTCCGCGATCGCTTCGGCCGCTCGGGCGTGTCCTTCGAGCTCGCTCGGCGACCAGCGCGCGGCGAAGCGCGTGATCAGCGTTCCCGACGAGACGACCTTGGCGCCGAAGCCCTCGATCAACTCGACGACGCCGTGCGGCACGCGATCGAGATACGGCACCGCGTCGGCCGGCGAAATCTCCATGGCGACGGTCTTCCCGCCGACGAGCGCGCGCAGCTGGTCGTGCAGCTCGCGCCACGCCGCGTACGGGCGCACTTCGCCGGGAAATCCGTCGAAGGACGCCAGCTCGATGCGATGCGCGATCGCGACCGGCTGGCCATCGCGCGGCAGCAACACGAAGAAGCGGCGCGTCCCCATCCCCTTGATGCCGAGGACGCGGGTCGCGGCGGGATTGATGCCGTGAAAGTCGTACAACAGCCAGCCGTCGGCGCCCAGTTTGCCGAGCAGGTCACGCAGCGCGGGAAAATCGAAGTTTTCGAGAAGGGGGGGGCTCATTGGTGCCGCGGATCGGGGCCGGCGGCGCGCCACTCGCATCCCGCCCCGCCGCGCGCGCGGCACGCGACATGGAGCATCGCACCCTCGTAGCCGACGAGCAGACGCAGCAGCTCGACGAGTCCGGCGCCGTAGAAACCGCAGGCCGCGCCGTCCGGCGTCGCCTGAATCGCGATCGGATCGCTGACGCGCGCGACGGGCAGCCGCTGTTCCCAGCCCAGCTCGGCGCCGAGGACCGCACGCGCCGCGCGCCGCGCGGCGGCACGACCGAACAGCCGCGACAGGGCGAACATCCGCTTCACGGCGCGGCGGGCGGCGCGCCTCCCCGCATCGGCGAACACGAGGTCGGCGTCCGGCCGCCGGCCCACCAGCCGCAGCAGCGCTTCAACGTGCGACGGCTCGACCCGCGCGTCTTTCCGCACGAGCTGCTCGAATTCGGCCAGCTGCATTTGCACGGTGGTGGAGAGACCCAGGCGCTTGACGAGCAATTCGTCAGCGAACTCCGTGAGCCCGTCTTCCACGGGAGTATCGAGATTCTTGACCGCCTCGAGGACGGCGAGCGGGACGATGCTGTGCACCACGAAGCGCGAAACGTAGCATCCCCTCCCCCATTGCGGAACTCACGGCGCGGCATGAGCCTTCTCGGAACGGCTATGGCCAACACCCCTTCCCCAGACGTGTCTCCTCCAGTAGACGAGAAGCGCGCCAGCTTCGAGCGGGAGGCGCTCGTTCACCTCGATGTGCTGTACCGGGTCGCCCTCCGCCTCAGCGGGAATCCATCCGACGCCGACGACCTGGTGCAGGAGACGATGCTCAAGGCATTCCGCGCCTGGGATCAGTACGAGAAAGGAACCAATGCGAAGGCTTGGCTGCTTACAATTCTGCGGCACGCCTTCATCAATGAGTACCGCCGCCGCACGCGTCATCCCGAAACCGTAGACCTGGATAAGATCGAGCCCTATGCCGTTTTCTCGGAGGTGCAGGACGAAGACCCGCAGGGTGCGTTCTTCGACCGCATCGTGGATGACGAGGTCCTCCGGGCCATCGATCAGCTTCCCGTCGTGTTCCGGGAGACGCTGGTCTTGAGCGACGTGGAAGGGATGTCGTATCAGGAGATCGCCGGCATTCTCGAGGCAAGCTCTATGATTACGCCGTCGAGATGGGATACATCAAAGGAAGTCCCGCATGAATTGTCGCGAGTGCGTCGAACATCTCTACGAATTCCTGGACCGGGAGCTCACGCCCGATCTGGAGCGCGAGATCCGAGAGCACTTGGAGGACTGCCCGCCCTGCGGCGAGCAGTACGATTTCGAGGAGCTGTTCCTGAAGTTCTTGCGGGCGCGGTGCCGCACCCAGGGAGCGCCGGCCGACTTGAAGAAGCGCGTTCTGCGTGAGTTGTTCGGAGAGTGAAGTGGCTGACCCGGCGCGGGGTGGCGGCGGCGGTCGGCGTTGGAGTAGCAACAGGATACGGACTGGGCTGGCGAGGATTGCTGCTGATGCTCGCCTTTTTTATTTCATCAAGTTTGTTGTCGACCAAGAAGACTAGTCGAGATCATAGACAGGTACTGGCGAACGGCGGTGTCGCCGCACTCGCCGCTCTCGCGGGAAGCTGGATCGCGTGTGCAGGTGCGCTGGCGGCCGCTAACGCCGACACCTGGGCTACGGAGATCGGCCGCTTTTCACCAACCTCGCCCCGTCTTATCACGAATGGCGCTCGCGTTCCCACCGGCACCGACGGGGGTATGGCCCTGCTGGGGACAGCCGGGGGAATTGCGGGAGCAGTGTTCATGGCGGGGTTGGGCGTCGTGTTGCCCCGGGGCGTGGCCCCGGGGCACCCGCACCCTGGTTGGTTCGTGACGGCAGTGGCGATTGCGGGAATCGTTGGCATGCTGGTGGACTCGCTGCTCGGCGCGACCGTGCAAGGAAAGGCCCGGTGGATGGACAACGACGCCGTGAATCTGGCTGCCACGCTGACGGGCGCCGCATGCGCCGCACTCATCGCGTGAGCAATCCCTCCCCTCGCTGGGATGTCACCGTCGTCGGCGCCGGCCCCGCGGGGTCGGCGACGGCGCTATTGCTCGCGCGAACGGGCGCGCGCGTGCTGCTGCTCGACCGCGCGCGGTTCCCGCGCGAGAAACCCTGTTCCGAATATCTCAGCCCCGAATCGACGCGCGTACTCGAGCGGCTGGGCAAGGACGTCCTTGCCGCCGTCGCTGCCGCATCACCGGCGCGGCTGACTGGAATGAAAGTGGTCGCACCGAGCGGCACGGAGGTCGTAGGCCGGTTCGAGACGTTCAGCTTCGCGCTGCCCCGAATCCGCTTCGACACGATTCTACGCGCCGCGGCTGAAGCCGCGGGCGCGGAGGTTCGCGAGGGTGTAAAGGTTGAGGAGATGCTATACGATGGCGGCGCCGTGGGTGGCGTGGTTACTCGGGACACGGGACTCGGGACTCGGGACACGTATCGCTCGCGAATTGTCGTGGGCGCGGATGGATTGCGGTCCGTCGTCGCGCGGCGGCTTGGTCGCGTCTGTACGATTGGTCCACGGCGGATCGCGTTCACGGCGCACGTCGCCGATGTCGCCGGCGTCCACGATCTCGGGGAGATGCACGTCGGCCGGCCGGGCTATGTCGGACTTGGCCCGATTGGGGGTGGCGTGACGACAGTTGCGCTCGTCGTGCCGCAACCAGAGGCGTGGCGCAGCGCGAAGTTCTTCGACGAGCTGAATCGCTTCCCGGGCGTCGCAGGACGCTTCGATGCGCGACGTACGGTGCGGCCCCTGATGGCCACGGGGCCGTTCGCACGCTGGTCACGGCGCGCGGTGACCGACGGCGCGCTCCTCGTCGGCGATGCGGCCGACTTCTTCGATCCGTTCACGGGACAGGGCATCTATAGCGCATTGCGCGGCGCCGAGCTGGCGGCCGCGGCGATTCTGGATTGTCTCACCACGGGAGCCAGCTTGCGGCAGTACGCACGCGCGCGCCGGCGCGAGTTCGCCGGCAAGTGGTTGCTCGAGCGGTTGATCGGCATCGCGGTCGGTTGGCCGGCGCTGATCGAGCGCGTCGTGGGCCGCATGAGCCGGCGTCCGGAGCTGGTTGACTTGCTTGTCCGCGCCACCGGCAACTGCGTTCCGGCCCGCGCCGCGCTGGCGCCGGCGGTGCTCGCAGGGCTGGTCCTGTGAAACCTCGCGGCGTGGAGCCGCCGCAGTTCCGTCAGCTCCTCGGCCGGTTCGCGACCGGCGTCACGGTAGTGACGAGTCGAGCATCGAACGGTGAGCCGATCGGCATGACCGCCAATTCGCTCGCATCCGTTTCGCTCGAGCCGCCGCTCGTCCTGGTTTCTGTCGAGCACCGTCACGAGATGCACGCCGCGATGGAGAAGGGAACGCACTTCGTCTTCAACATCCTGTCGTCCGAGCAGGAGGCCCTGTCCCGGCGGTTTGCGGCTTCGGAGCCCGACCGATTTCGCGGCGTCAGCTATCGCGAGAACCAACACGGGATCGTCGTTCTGGACGGCGTCGTGGCACACATCGAGTGCGAGAAGCAAACGTCGGTCCCCGGCGGCGACCACACCATCTTCATCGGTCTGGTCGTCGGTGGCGACGCCACCGATCGGCGGCCTCTTCTGTACTATAGAGGAGGCTACGCCGGCCTGAGCCGCTGATGCGCACCGTCGATCGCATTCGCGTTCACGCACCATTCGCCAGAGTGTTTGCGGCCGCCAGCAGCGTGACACGCTGGCCCGCGATCCTGCCGCACTACCGCTGGGTTCGCATGCTCAAAGGGGACCTGGTGGAGATGGCCGCGTGGCGCCCCTTCGGTCCCTTCATCAAATACCCGACCTGGTGGGTATCCGAAATGACGGTGGACCGGCCCGCGGGCGAAATCCGCTACCGGCACGTGCAGGGTATCACGCGGGACATGCAGGTCGTGTGGAAGTTGGTGGAGGTTGGTGAGGGTTCTGAACCAAGCATCGAGGTCGAAATCGTGCACACGTGGGATGGACCGGGCTGGCCGCTGGTGGGCCGCCTGGCCGCGAATCTCGTGATCGGACCCGTGTTCATCCATGGGATTGCCTCGCGAACCCTGGCGGGAATCAAACGCGCCGCCGAAGGAGCGAAATGAGAAGTTTTCGTCGGGTCGTCATTACCGGTGTCGGAGCCGTCACGCCGATCGGTACCGCTGCGGACGGATTATGGGCGGGACTCGAAGCCCGCACGTCGGCGGTCCGCACGCTGACGCGTTTCGATCCGACGCCATTCCGCAGTCACATGGCCGCGGAGATTCCCGATTTCCGGCCGCAGGACCATCTCGATGCCAAGCGCGCCAAGCGCCTGGATCGGTTCTCCCAGCTCGCCGTGACGAGCGCCCGCTTGGCGCTCGCCGATGCGGAGATTGCACCGCGCGCCGAGGACCCCGACCGCGCCGGCACGATGATGGGGTCGGCATTGGGCGGCGTCTCGTTCGCCGAGTCTCAGGTGCCGCGCTACATCGCCGAGGGTCCCCGCGGGCTCGATCCGTCGCTCGCACTCGCGGTGTTCTGCGGCGCGGCGAGCTGCAACATCGCCATCGAGTTCGGGTTCACCGGTCCCAACGCGACGAACGCGATGAGTTGTGCGTCGGGGACCATTGCGGTCGGCGAGGCATTCCACGTTGTGCGCGACGGGCGTGCGGACATCATGCTCGCCGGTGGCGCCGAGGCGCCGCTCGCACCGCTCACGTTCGCGGCGTTCAGCATCATCCGCGCCATGAGCACGCGCAATGACGATCCCGCCCGTGCCTCGCGCCCCTTCGACGCGAGCCGCGACGGCTTCGTCATGGGCGAGGGCGCCGCGGTCCTCGTCCTCGAAGAGCGCAGCCGCGCGATCGCGCGCGGCGCCAGGATTTATGCCGAGGTCGTCGGTCACGCATACACCAACGATGCCTATCACATGACCGCGCCGCGCCCGGACGGCCGTCAGGCCGCCCGCGCCATCCAGCTCGCACTCGCGGACGGCGATGTCGTACCGACCGAGGTCGGCTATATCAACGCGCACGGCTCGTCCACGCCCCTCAACGATCCGACGGAGATGTCGGCGATCAAGCAGGTATTCGGCGATCACGCCTACCGGCTGATCGTCAGCGGGACGAAGGGCTATTACGGCCACGCGCTTGGCGCGAGCGGTGCGATCGAGGCGGCGATCTGTGCCCTCGCGCTATCGCGAGGCTGGCTGCCGCCAACGATCAATCTTGAGCACGCGGATCCGCAGTGCGACCTGGACTGCCTCCCTGGAGGCGGCCGGACGGCTTCTCCTGCGGCGGTCGTTTCAAATTCTTTCGGGTTTGGAGGAATCAACGCCGCGCTGGTGTTGCGGCCTGACAGCGGCAACCGGTAGATTGGCCCGGCTTTCAACCCGAGGTCACACGTGAATTACCGGACTCTCCGGGCTCCCGCGGCGGAATTCATCGGAACCGCGCTCTTCGTCCTGGTCGGCGCAGGCAGTGTCATCGCGAACATGGGTGGTGCGGCCGGCCTCAGCATTGCGCTCGCCCATGGCGTCGGATTCGCCGTCATCGTCACGATCATGATGCCTATCTCGGGTGGCCACATCAACCCGGCGGTGAGCTTCGGATTGTGGCTCGGCAAGCAGATCGACGCCAGAACGCTGGGGAAGTACGTCCTCGCGCAGCTCCTCGGAGCGATCGTCGGCGCGCTGCTGATCAAGGCGGTCTTTCCCGCCTCGGCGGTGCGCATGACGTCGCTGGGAACTCCGCAGGTCTCAGGGTCCATGGGACTCGTCGGCGCGATCGCGCTGGAAGCGCTGTTCACATTCTTCCTCGTCAGCGCCGTCTACGGGACAGCCGTCTCGCCGCAGGCGCAGCGCGTCGCGGGATTCGCGATCGGTCTCGTGCTGCTGGTGTGCGCGCTGGGTGGCGGCGGAGCGCTCACGGGCGCCGTGGCGAATCCCGCGCGCGCGTTTGGTCCCGCGCTCGTGGCGTGGGACTGGCACGCGCAGGCCGTCTACTGGATTGGTCCGCTGCTCGGTGCGGCGGCCGCCGCTGGAGTGTGGCGGTATTTGCTGTTGCCGCCGGGGGCGACGGATCTGAGGTAGCGAACGCGGACCGCAGTTCGTTTATCCGTGCGCTGAAGCGCCGGCTCGGCTAAGACGCGAGCCCTGAAGGGCTGGCCGTCCTTCAGGACGGGTGCAGTGGCCGAGCCGGCCCTTTAGGGCACGGATAAACCGCGCGGCACTACCTACAATTGCTCTGCGATCGTCGGCGCGAAATAGGTCAGTATGATATCGGCGCCGGCCCGTCGAATCGCCGTGACGGACTCCCACATCGCGCGTGACTCATCGAGCATCCCGCGCTCCGCGGCCGCCTTGATCATCGCGTACTCGCCGCTCACCTGATAAGATCCAGACACGGCCCCGCCGGCTTCACCATCACGATGTCCGCCCCTTCGTCGAGATCGAGTTGGATCTCTTTCATGGCCTCGTCGCCGTTCGCCACGGCCATCTGATACGTCTGGCGGTCGCCGAACTGCGGCGTCGAGCCGGCGGCTTCGCGAAACGGCCCGTAAAACGCGGACGCGAATTTCGCGGCGTACGACATGATGGGAGTGTGTGAGAATCCACCCGCGTCGAGCGCCTTCCGGATGCCGGCGACGCGGCCGTCCAGCATGTCGCTCGGAGCCACGAGATCGGCTCCGGCGCGCGCCTGCATCACCGCGGTTTTACCCAGCAGGTACACGGACGAATCGTTGTCCACGTCGCCGTCCCGGATCACGCCGCAGTGTCCGTGATCGGTGTACTCGCACAAGCAGACGTCGCCGATGACGAGCAGATCCGGAACCGCGCGCTTCACGGCGCGGATCGCCTGCTGCACGATCCCCTGGTCGTCGTACGCTTCCGAACCGGTCGCGTCCTTGGTCGCCGGAATACCGAACAGGATGAGGCCGCCCAATCCGAGCGATGCGGCCCGCTCGGCATCCTTCACCAGCTGATCGACGGACAGCTGCGCCACGCCGGGAAGGGTGGCGATGGGGCGGCGCACTCCCTCGCCGTGCACGACGAACTGCGGCCACACCAGCTGCGAAGGCACGACATGTGTCTCCGCGACGAGGCGGCGAAGGGCGGCGGTGCGACGCAGCCGCCGCATGCGGCGAATCGGGAATTGAGCCGAGCTCATCGGGCGAGTAAGGTGCCCGCGCCTTCGGCTTCGAGCAAGCGCGCGACCCTTTCGCCTGCGGCTTCCGGTTTCTTCGCGTCAAGATCGGCCGACGCCGTGAGCTGAGACGCGCCGTCCCGATCTGTGACGCGCCCGTAGAGGCGGGCACCATCGACCCAGGCGGCGACCGGCGCTTGGCACCCTCCACCGAGCGCGGCGAGTAAGGCTCGCTCGGCCCCAACCGCAGTCGCGCTGGTGGCGTCGTGCAGCGACGCGAGAGCCTTGCGTGTGGCGGTGTCCTTCTCCCGAATCTCGATCCCCAGCGCTCCCTGCCCCGGCGCCGGCATCACGTCGAGCGGGTCGATGACTGAGCCCTTGCCACCCAGACCCAGCCGCTCGAGCCCCGCAATGGCGAGCAGCGCCGCGTCGACGCCGTCGTGAGTTGCCACTTTGCGAACGCGTGTGGGCACGTTGCCGCGCAGGGAGACGACCTCGAGATCCGGGCGAAGAAAGCGCACCTGCGCGATCCGCCTGAGGCTGGAGGTGCCGACGCGCGTGCCCGCTGGCAGATCGGACAGCGATCGGCCATTGACCAACGCCTCGCGAGGATCGTGTCGCGCCGGGATCGCGCCCAGCGCTAACCCAGCGGGCAATGCTGTGGGAAGGTCCTTGAGCGAGTGGACGGCGACATCGATGCGCCCATCGATCAGCGCGTCCTCGATCTCCTTGGTGAAAAACCCCTTCCCCTCGAGCTCGTGGAGCGGCCGGTCCACTTCCGCGTCGCCGCGCGTCTTGATGACCACGATCTCCGCGCGCACCCCCTGTGTGGCGAGGCGATCCCGCACCCACTCCGCTTGCCACCGCGCCAGCGCGCTGCCGCGCGTGCCGAGCTTCATGCGAACCGCCTCGCGAGAGACTCCACGAGACCTGGAACGGTGTGCGGCTCGGCTTCGATGATTTCGCGCAAACCCAGCTCGCGCGCCGTGTCGGCCGTGACCGGACCGATGGTCGCGGCAACGAAGCGGCCCGAGGTGGCGGCGGGACGTCCCACCAGATCGACGAAACTGCGGACCGTCGATGACGACGTGAATGTGACCGCATCGATGCGGCCGAGACTGATGTCTTTCGCCAGCCCGCTGAGATCGGTCTGCACAGGGACGGTCCGGTACACGGCGATGTTTTCCACCTTCGCCCCATGCTGACGAAGGCCGGTGGAGAGCGCCTCGCGCGCATCCTCGGCACTGGGAATGAGCACGCTGGCGCCGTTGAGCGTCCCGCCGCTGCGCTGCACCAGTGTCTCTGCCAGCGCCTCCGCGACGAACTCCGCGGGCACGAGCGCCGGTACCACGCCGCGCACGGTGAGCGCGGCGGCGGTTGCGGTTCCGATGGCCGCGACGGAAGTCGACGAGAAGACACGCGGGGTCAGTCCCCACGCGACCAGGCGATCGAACACGATTTGCACGGCGTTCTGGCTGGTAAAGACGACCCAGCGGTAGGCGGAGAGACCGGTGAGCGCGGCGCGCAGGCCGCCGAGGTCGGCCAGCGGTTGAATGCGAATCACGGGGGCGATCACCGCTTCGGCGCCGTGGTCCTGCAGCGCCCGCACCAGGTCGCCCGCCTGTTCACGCGCTCGCGTGACCACAATGCGGCGGCCCTTGAGTGATCCGACAGCTGTCAATTCGCCTCCGCCCCCCGCCCCCCCCCGCCCCCCCGCCCCCCCGCCCCCACCGGCGTTGCAATCTAACCGTGGCACAACCCATTATCAAGCAATGTTCCGCTCATTTCGCGCTGCTCTCGGGCGCTTCTGTGCGCGCCGTGCTGCGGCCGCGCAACGCGACGCCCCGCACCGCGCGCTCGCCTGGCTGCGGCTCGGCTGCAAGGTCGCGCCCGGATTCGGCGATACGTATCCCGCCCTCGTGCACCTCTCCCGCGCGCTCGACGATCGCTGGGGCGCCGTCGAGGCGGCGCGCGAAGCCAGCGTGCGGTTCCCCGATCACGCCGACGCGTGGATGCTGCTCGGTGAGGCGCTGCAGATGGTGTTTCGGCAGGACGAAGCGCTCGGCGCCTTCGAGCAGGCGCTAGCGCTCGAGGAGCGCGCCGATGCGGCGATGGCCGCGGGCACGCTGTACCAGCGCACCGCCCGCTTTCCCGAGGCTGCGGCGCGCTTCGCGCGCGCCTACGCCGCCGGCGGCGGCGCCACAGCGCTGTGGCACAACGCTCAGGCGCTCTACGACGCGGGCGATCATGGGGCGGCGGATGAAGCGCTCAATCTCTGGGCGACACAGGTCCCCGACGGCCACAGCCGTCTGCCCGAGGCGCGCGCGGAGTTACGGTCGAAGGCTGCGTCGCGTGCGCAGGTACAGTGACAGCGCGTAGCCGACGAGGATGACGCCAACCAGGATGTAGGCGGCAATCATATAGTTGCCGTTTTGCGGCACGGCCTCAGGCATGTCCTACCTCCCCCGCCGCTTCCAATTGCTCGCGCAGGTAGCTCAGCGCGTAGCGTTGCACCACGAATCCCACGTACAGCAGGGTGAAAACGCCGAGCGACAGGAGCCACGTGGTCAGCATGCTGCCCGGAAGCTTGGGCCGGCCCGGTTGCAGCACGATCGGCATGGGATGGAGCGTCGGAAACATGTAGACGCTCAGGTGGATGAAGGGCACCTCGAACATCCCGCAGATGCCGAGGACAGCGGCGTAGCGGGCGCGCATCGCGGGATCGGGGACGGCGCCCCGCAGCAGCAAGTAGCCGACGTAGAGGAGGAAGAGAAACAGGGTCAAGGTCAGTCTCGCGTCCCACGTCCACCACGTCCCCCAGATTGGCTTTCCCCAGATCGGTCCGGTCGTCAGCACGATGACGCAGAAGATCGTGCCCACCTCGGCCGATGCCGCCGCGAACCGGTCGAGCCGCGGGTCCTTCGTGAAGAGGTAAAAGACGCTCGCGAGGCCGACGAGGATCATCGCCGTTTCGGCCCAGATGGCCGCCGGCACGTGGAGGTAGAAGATCTTTTGCGCGAGGCCTTGTGTCTGTTCGACGGGCGTGTAGGACAACGCCCGTACGTAGACGCCCGCGAGCAACACGAGGCCGATAGCGGTGAGCCAGCGCCCCACCTGCAGCATTCTCATTCGTTCACCGTAGCGGGAAAGAGGAACACCGCGAGCGTGACGAAGACGATGTCATAAACCGCCAGCATGTTAAGCCAGCCCACGATCTCGCTCAAGGGACGGCCGGCCAACAGGCGCCCGGTCGCGAGCACCGCCCAACTCAGCGGGGGAATCATGAACGGCAACAGCAACACGGGCAGCAGCAGCTCCGCAAAGCGCGTTCGCGTAGTCATCGCGCTGAACAGCGTCCCAACGGCGACGAATCCGATCGTCGCGAGCGCGATCAGCGCGAGGAGCGGTCCGAGATACGGCAGTACCCGCACATTGAAGAATAGCGCCAGCAAAGGCACACCAATCAGCTCGACGCCGGCCACAAAAACGAGATTCGCGATCAGCTTGCCGAGATAGATGCTGCTGCGCTCGATCGGCGCGAGCAGCAGACCGTCCAGCGCTTGATTCTCGAGCTCGAGCTGAAAGGCGCGGTTCATGGCCAGGATCGCCGCAAAGGTGAAGGTCACCCATAAGATGCTCGGGGCGAGATCAACGTTGGAAACCGCCGTCGCGTCGCGTCCAAAGTTGAACACGACGAGCACGAGCACGACAAAGACCGCCGCCGAGAGAATTGCCGTGCGCGAGCGGAACTCCACCAGCAGGTCCTTGGAGGCGACGGTCCACGCGTGGCGCAGGAGCCTAGGCGATCGCATTGCGATAGTCCTCGCTCACCTGTTGGGGACCTCGCCCGGCCCGCGGAGCGAAATGCACGAACCGGCCCGCGCGCATGAATGCGATGTGGGTCGCGAGCTCCGCACCCTCATCGACATTGTGGGTCACCAGGACGGACGCCCGCCCTTCGGCGGCATCCTCGCTCAGCAGCTCCCGCAACTCCTCGGCAGCCATTCTGTCGAGGCCGGTAAAGGGCTCGTCCAGGAGCAGGACGCGGGGGTCATGGATCAGCGCTCGCGCGATGGCGGCTCGCTGTACCAGGCCGCGTGACAACTCGCTGACCCGGCGATGCTCGTGATCCCGGAGACCGAGGCGCTGCAGGAGATCGTCTTTGCGGGGCAGAAATTCATTCTCGGGAACGTCGTACAAAGACGCCCAGAAACGCAGATTCTCGCGCACCGTGAGCTGGCCGTAGAGCTGCGGTTGGTGGCCGATCCATCCGATCGCGCGGCGTCCGCCGTCGACTTGCGCCCGCCCGCGCTGCGGCAGAATCAGACCCGCGAGAACTTTGAGGAGGGTGGTCTTCCCGGCGCCGTTCGGACCGAACACCGCAAGCGTTTGGCCCGGCTGGAGGCCGAACGAAACATCGTCGAGGGCCCTGACCGCACCGAAGCTGTGCCGCAGTCCTTCAGCCAGCAGCATCGATCGCGGCCGCGAGCTCGCTCAGTTCATACGGTTTGACGAGATAGCGGCTGTGACCCAGGTCGAGCACGTCCATCAGCGGCTCCATGCTCACGTATGCCGTCGTGACGACGACCGGGAGGCTGGGCCGCGTTTCCCGGATGCGCTGCAGCAGCGCGATCCCATCGGTGTCCGGCAACCGCATATCCAGCACCAGGACGTCCGGCTCGAAGCTGCTGAGCTGCCGCATGGCCTCCGCGCCGTTCGGCGCGTAGGCCATGGTGTATTTACCTTCAAAGAACCGCTTGTAGGAGTATTGTAGCGCGTCTTCGTCTTCGACGAACAAGACCTTGCGTGGCGCCATCGCGCCAATCTATCTCAGGAAACCCCAGTCTCCAATTCGAAGAGGTCGTCCAACTTGGTGAGGACAAGAAGGAAACGCAGCTCTTCGTTGGCGCCCCGCAGGCACACCGTCTGGCGGCGCTCCGCGGCCTTGCGCTGGATCAGCATCAAGGCACCGAGACCGGCGCTGTCCACCGAGCGCGTGCCCGACAGATCGATCACCAGACGGCCGGCCCCCTCGGTCAGCAGGTCCAGCACCTCCCCGGCAGCGCGGCGAAACGCGGTGCGGGACTCGAGATCGAGCCGCTCCGGAGCCGCCAGCGTCTTGTCGATCGGATGCGTCGACATCAGTGTGTTCTCCACGGGCATTGGTGACATGATTCCTCCGCCGCCTCGTTATGCCACTCCAATGCCATGCTCTCTAAGACGCGCTGCATCAACTGTTTGGCACAAACGCGTGAGGCCGCTCACGCTCGCCCATTGCCGCATAGCGAACGGCGCCCTGCAACTTGCTAGAGTCACCCTCTTCCTTAATATCCCGAACCATGGCGACTGACCGGATCGAAACGCTCCTCAACGAACAGCGGCGCTTCCCGCCTCCCGACACCTTCACCGCGCATGCCCATGTGCGCGACATCACGCCGTACGAGCGCGCGCGGCGGGACCCGGAAGGATATTGGGCGGACTGGGCGAAGCAACTCGAATGGAGCCGGCCGTGGGACCGCGTGCTCGAATGGAAGCCCCCGCACGCCAAGTGGTTCCTCGGCGGCAAGCTCAACGCATCGGTGAATTGCCTCGACCGGCATGTCCGCGCCGGCAAAAGCGGCCGCGTCGCGTTGATCTGGGAAGGAGAGCCTCCCGGCGAAGTGCGGCGCATTACCTACGGCGAGCTGCACGCCGACGTCAACCGATTCGGAAACGTGTTGAAGGGGCTGGGCGTCAAGCGCGGCGATCGGGTCGCGATCTATCTGCCCATGGTTCCCGAGGTCGCGGTCGCGATGCTGGCGTGCGCGCGCATCGGCGCGGTGCACACCGTCGTATTCGGCGGTTTCTCCGCGGAGTCGCTGCAGGACCGGATCAACGACGCGGGTGCGAAAGTGCTGATCACCGCCGATGGCGGCTATCGCCGCGGCGCGATTGTGCCGCTGAAGCAGAACGCGGACGATGCCCTCGCCGCCACGCCCACCATCGAGCACGTCGTCGTGCTGCGCCGAACGGGTCAGACGGTGTCGTTCAAGACGGGCCGCGACCTGTGGTGGACGGAGCTGATGGCCCGCGCGCCGCAGGAGTGCGCTCCCGAAGCCATGGATGCGGAAGATCCGCTGTTCATTCTCTACACGTCCGGTACGACGGGCAAGCCGAAGGGCATCCTGCACACGACCGGCGGCTACCTCACGCAGGCGTACGCGACGACCAAGTGGGTGTTCGATCTCACAGACTCCGATGTCTTCTGGTGCACGGCGGATGTCGGCTGGGTGACCGGGCATTCCTACGTCGTATACGGTCCGCTCGCGCTCGGCGTTACGGAGGTGATGTACGAGGGCGCGCCCGATCATCCGGCCAAGGACCGGTTCTGGTCGATCTGTGAGCAGCACGGCGTGACCGTTTTCTATACCGCGCCGACCGCGATCCGCGCGTTCATGAAATGGGGCACCGAGCTGCCCGCTCGTCATGACCTGTCCAAACTCCGGCTGCTCGGCTCCGTCGGCGAGCCGATCAATCCGGAAGCGTGGATGTGGTATCAGCAGCACATCGGCGGCGGCCGCTGCCCCATCGTCGATACGTGGTGGCAGACCGAGACCGGCGGCATCATGATCACGCCGCTGCCCGGCGTCACCGCCACCAAGCCCGGCTCCGCCACCGTTCCCTTCCCGGGCATCGAGGCCGTGCTGCTCGATGGAGAAGGGACGGAAGTGAAAGTCGGCGGCGGTTATCTCGCGATTCCCAAACCCTGGCCCGGCATGTTGCGGACGATCTGGGGCGACGATGAGCGCTACCGCGAAACGTATTGGAGCAAGTGGAAGAACACCTATTTCGCCGGCGACGGCGCCAAGCGCGACGAGGACGGCTACTTCTGGATCCTGGGCCGCATCGACGACGTGCTCAACGTCGCGGGCCATCGGATCGGCACGATGGAGGTGGAGAGCGCACTCGTGGACCACTCGGCCGTCGCCGAGGCGGCGGTCGTTGGTCGCGCGCACGAGTTGAAGGGCCAGGCGCTCGCGGCGTTCGTCACACTGAAGGAAGGACGGCAGGGGACCGACGCGCTCCGCGAGGAGCTGAAGCAGCATGTGTCGAAGAAGATCGGGGCGCTCGCGAAGCCGGATGACATACTCTTCTCAGCCGATCTGCCGAAAACTCGCAGTGGAAAAATCATGCGGCGGCTGTTGAAGGATATTGCTGAAGGACGCGCGTTAGGCGATACGACTACACTGGCAGATCCCGCGGTGGTCGCGAAGTTGCGTGATCAGTACGAATCGCAGGAGACCTGAGCGAGAGCAGTGACACGACCCATATCAGCGTGATGATGACCGCACTGCCGACGCACCAGCGGCAGATCGCGTGGATGACGAACAGCTCGAGATACGTCAAGTAGAGCGTAAAGCCGAATCCAGCCGTCGCGAGCAGCACGAGCCACCTGGACCAACGTGGCTGTGCCAGCGCCGCCGGTCGTAGGCCGGCCAGGGCGACGATCAGCAGCGCGAGATAGCCGACCACTCCATAGAACGCCACGTGCGTGCCGAGGAATACGGCCCACTGGCTCGTCTGCACCGTCTCGCAGCCACCCGATGCGCCACACTTGATCGCCCCGCCGAAGCCGAGCGCGTGCAGCCACAGATAGAGCGCGACGAACAAGCCGACGAGCGCGAGGAGCGCGATCGCCTG
>WNFV01007126.1_pt1 | contig 23885 bp, 23 predicted proteins | sample 5400101 | NCBI WGS metagenome assembly WNFV01 (sample SAMN13153361, study PRJNA577476) | soil metagenome | isolation source: 115 cm soil or saprolite under grassland replicate 1 | place: USA:California | collected 2016-06-15 | reverse complement strand
TCTCGGCCGCGTGCTGGCCGAAACGGCGATCGCTCCGCGCGACATCCCGGCGTGGCCCAACTCGTCCATGGACGGCTACGCCCTGCGTGCCGCCGACACGAAAGGCGCGAGCGGGGAGCGGCCGGCCTGCCTGCGCCTGGCCGGACGGGTGGCGGCAGGGGGCGTCGCGGAGCGCGCCCTCGAGCCGGGCGAGGCATTTCGCATTTTCACCGGAGCGCCGCTGCCCGACGGCGCTGACGCGGTTGTCCCCCAGGAGGAGATCACGGAGAAGGGTGGGATAGTCTTGGTCGCGCGGTCCGTCGCGCCCGGCCAGTTCGTGAGGCCGCGGGGGGAAGACATGCGGGCGGGAGAGACCGTGCTCGAGGCGGGGCGGGTGCTGGGCCCCGCCGAGATCGGGCTGCTCGCGACACTGGGCCGCGCCCAGGTCAGCGTGGTCAAGCGGCCCGTGGTGGGGATTCTATCGACGGGCGACGAGGTCGTCGAGCTCGGCGGCGCGCTCGGCCCCAGCCAGATTCCCAATTCGAATACCTACTCACTGATGGCGCAGGTCACCGAGGCGGGGGCGGAGTCCGTCAATCTGGGCGTGGCGAAGGACCGTCTCGACGACATCGAGCCACGGTTGCGCTGGGGGCTCCGCTGCGATCTGCTCATCTCATCTGCGGGCGTCTCGGTCGGAGAGCACGACTTCGTCAAGAAAGCGCTGGAAGGGCTCGGGGCGGAGCAGCATCTTTGGCTCGTCAACATGAGGCCCGGCAAGCCCATCGCGTTCGCCACGATCGCGTCGGAGCTCAAGGGCGCGCTGCCGGTCTTCGCCCTGCCGGGCAATCCGGTCTCGGCCATGGTGACCTTCGAGCTCTTCGTCCGCCCCGCGATCTTGAAGGCGGGCGGCCACTCGCGGCTCGAGCGACGCACGGTGACAGCGCGCGCGCTCGCGCCCATCCCTAACGAAGGCCGCCGTCGCGGCTATCTGCGCGTGACGCTCACGACCGAGGCGGGGGGCTGGGGGGCGCGTCTCACAGGAGAGCAGGGATCGGGCATCCTGCGCTCCATGGTGGCCGCGGACGGCCTGGCCGTCGTGCCGGGTGACACCACGATCCCCGCGGGCGGCGAGGTGAACGTGATCCTGCTGCGGTCCGTCTAGTCGTCGAGTTCGAGGATCCCGCCCTGGTGGAGAGGATCCTCGCCCATCTCGGTCTGTCCCGCCCGCCCAGCCACCCGCCGTGCTTGACGCCCGGCCTCCTGCTGGACCAGAATCGCCACACCGATATGCGCTTGGAGGGTATATGTGTCGGGATAGGCGGTCCGCGCCGGCGCAAGTAGGCGAATCTAGGGGCCAGAAACCCAGGAGGAAGCGTACTTGGCAAACCGGTATACGCTGCAGGCCCTCGCAGGGGTTGCGCTACTACGCAGGTCAGCCTATCCCGCGGCCGAATTCGAGTTGGGCAGACCAGTGACGAGCGACGGATGGTGATGGGGATACGGACGGAACGAGGCGGGACCATGAGGCGCCGCGAGTTGATCGCGTTTGCCGGCACCGCGTTGTTCGCGTGGCCGCTGGTTGCGCGCGCACAACAGCAGGCCAAAATCGCGCGCCTCGGATACCTGGGTTTCGGCACCCCCGCTGCATCGGCGAACCGGGTCGAGGCGCTTCGGGCGGGCTTGCGCGATCTCGGTTATGTCGAAGGCAAGAACCTCGTCATCGAGTTCCGATGGGCGGGCACGGTCGAGCAGATGCACGAAGCGGCCGCCGAGCTGGCCCGCATGAAGGTCGATATCATCTTCGCGACCTCTTCGACCGAGTCCGAGCCGGCCCGACGGGCGACCAGCACGATCCCCATCGTCTTCGCGACGCATGCCGACCCTGAAGGCGTCGGACACGTGTCCAGTCTTGCGCGGCCAGGCGGAAACATGACGGGATTGGCCGACATACAACCCGTTATCACCCCAAAGCGGCTGGAGATACTGAAGCAAACGTTGCCGCGGGCGACCCGGTTCGGCGTACTCTGGAGCCCCACCGCCCCCTCATACCGGCCAGTCCTGGACGCCGCCGAGGCTGCCAAAGGGAAGCTCGGTGTTCAGCTCGTGACCGTCAGTGTGAGCACCGTCTCAGATTTCGATGGAGCCTTCGCGAAGATGGCGCAACATCGCGTCGACGGCGTTCTCGTCCACGCGTCCGCGCTCACGGCTCGTCATAACCGTCCCCTTCTGGCTGAGGTCGCACTGAAGCACCGATTGCCGACTATGTTCGGGGTCAGGGACAACGTGGTGGCGGGAGGCCTGATGAGCTACGCGCCGGATCACCTCGACCTGACGCGGCGCTCCGCGGTCTACATCGACAAGATCCTCAAGGGGGCCAAACCGGCCGAGCTGCCAGTGGAGCAGGCTTCCAGGTACCAGCTGGTCATCAATCTCAAGACCGCGAGGGCGCTCGGCCTGACGATCCCGCCATCGATCCTCGCGCGCGCCGACGAGGTAATCGAGTAGGGGGCGAGCTATTTTCAGGCGCGAAATCCGGCTGAGAGCTTAGTCAACATCAACGGTGACGTGGTGCAGCGCGCGTGCGAACAGATTACGTGATTGAATGACTGACGGGCGGGGACCGGAGCGTCGCGTGTACGATCTCGCTCTGACTGGGAAGAACGAGCGAGATGGGGAATCGCGCTACCCGAGTGGCTGCCCAACAGCAGGCTGGAGCGGCCCGGCTCCGCCGGCCGCTCAGCCTGGGCGTTACTCCGTTCAGCTCCCGATCGCTCGCACTAGGGCGCCTATGCGCCCGAAGCTGCTGAGTCCCTCGAACTGAGGGAGTTGAACTAGGCGGTTAGGTCTTTCTGAGGAATAGGACCCAGAGCGCGAGCCAGGCGCCGGCGCCCATCGAAGCGAAAGTCAGCAGACTTCCGAGCGCCAGCGTGGCCGAGTTCGTGAGCCCCTGGTTGATATTGCAGCCCTCGGCGATGAGCGCCGATGTGCCCATCAGCAGCCCACCCGAGAAGATCTTCACCAGGCTCCAGCCCGGCGGGAGCTTCCAGCGGAACTGCCCCGTGCCATACGCGGCGATGAACGCGCCCACGGGCACGCCAAGCGCCATGAGCATGCCCCACGTCACGCGATTCGGAAAGCCCACCATCGGATAGGTGAGCAGCTCGCCGGTATTGGCGGCGAACGTGATGCCCGTCGGTCGGTCGCCGAAGCTCGACGCCCACCAGCCGGCCGTGATCATCACTCCCACCGCAGCGCCGGTGGCGGGCCAGTGCCATTTCCCATGCTCGGGCTCGCCTCGTCCACGGACGAGCCAGAGGCCCACCCCGACGAGCAGCATCGCGATCACGAGCCAGGACGGAACGCCGAGCACGTTGTAGAGCGTGGGCGCTTCGCCGCCGCCGAGGGCGAGCGTGGTCGTTTGCAGCGTCACCCGAAGCGGCGACAGCGCGCCCGCCCTTGCCGCCGTGGCGCCGATGGCGAAGCCTAGCAGCACCACCCAGGCGCCGATGGCGCCTTCGCCGACGCGGTACCAGGTGCTGCCCGAGCAGCCGCCCGAGAGGATCATGCCGAAGCCGAAGAGCGCCCCACCGACGATATTCGACACAGGGCGCAGCGGACGAAGGGGAATATCGACGATTCCGGTGGCCATGAGGATCTGGACGCCCACGATCGCCACCAAGAGCGCCAGCACATAGGCGCGCAGAATCGTCGTATCCCGCATCAACACGACGTTGGAAATGGCGCGCGTCAGGCAGAAGCCGCCGCGCTGGATCACGTAGCCGAAGACGAGTCCCGTGCCAAGCGCCGAAGCGTAGAGGGCCCACGGAAACTCGTCCATGGGGCGCATGCTAGCGGAAAGCCCCACGGCAGTCAAAGTCCCGGAAAATTGACATCTCTTCTCTTCGGGTGCTACGGTCAGATGCATGAGCCGTTGCATCGCATTCGGCGCGCTCGGCCCGAGCGCCCGCGCGCTCGTTCTCGTCGCCGTCGTCGCGACGGCGGCCGGCTGCGCGAGCGGCGAGGCCGCGCGCCGCGAGAGCGATATGGCGGCGCTGCGCACTCAGGTCGAGGAGCTCAGAAAGGCCAACGAAGCGACGGCCAAGGAGCTGGCGCGTCTGTCGGGAGAGATCAGGGCCATGGATGCCCAGTCGGCCTTTCTGGTGGGCGAGGCGAAGACCGCCGCCGAGGAGCGCGCGCGTGTGAAGGCGGCGCTCGAGCAGAACGATGGCGCGATTCGGACGCTCCGCGGCTCTCTTGACGACGTGTCGAAGAAGCTCACGCCGCCGCCCCCTCCGCCGGCAGCGCCGACGCCCAGGCCACTGGCGCAACCGTCACAGGGCGATGCCACCGCGGAGAAGATCTTCGCGCGGGGCATGGCGAGCTTCCGGAGTGAGGAGCACGGGCAGGCGGTGCTGGAGTTCACCGAGGTGACGGAGAAGTTTCCCAAGCATCCGCTCGCTTCGAGCGCGCAGTACTGGATCGGCGAAGCCTACTACCGTCAGCGCGACTTTCAGCAGGCGCTCGTCGAGTTCCGCAAGGTGGTGGAGGAGTACGGGCAGTCACCGCAGGTGGCGGAGGCGCTGCTCAAGATCGGGCTCTGCCACCGCGCGCTCCACGATCTCACGCGCGCGCGCGAAGCCTGGGAGCAGGTCACGAAGAACTATCCCAAGAGCGACGCCGCGACCCAGGCGCGCTCTCTTCTGGCGGCCCTGGGCAACTCCGGGCGCCGCACCCGGTGACCACGGCGAGCACGATCGCCGCCGGTCCGAGGTTTGACGCTTCCCCTCGCTCCGGTATACTGGAGCGCATTCTTTTCACGCGGGGAGCATCAGCAATGAACGTGGGCGGGAGATGTATCGACGGAGAGACAGGCGGCGCGCGCTGCATCGCGCTGGAGGATGCGGAGTATCCGGCGCAGCTGCGCGGCATCCCGCAGCCGCCCGCGACGCTGTGGGCGCGCGGCACGCTCGCGACCGAGGACGCGCTCGCCGTCGCCATCGTGGGCTCGCGCCACGCGACGCCGTACGGGCTCGAGATGGCCGAAGGGCTGGCGGCCGATCTCGCCGCGCACGGCGTGACGGTCGTGAGCGGTCTGGCGCGCGGCATCGACAGCGCGGCGCATCGGGGCGCGCTGAGCGCCGGCGGCCGCACGATCGCCGTCTTCGGGTCGGGAGTGGACGTGATCTATCCGCCCGAGAACCGGCGGCTTGCGGCGAGCATCGTCGAGCACGGCGCGCTGCTGTCCCAGTTCGAGCCGGGCACGGCGCCGTTGCCGCAGCACTTTCCCCAGCGGAACCGGGTGATCGCGGGACTGTCACTCGGGGTCGTGGTGGTGGAGGCCGCCGAGCGCAGCGGCTCGCTCATCACGGCGGGGTTCGCGGGGGAGCTGGGACGCGAGGTGATGGCGGTCCCGGGACGGGCGACGTCGGAGCAGAGCGCCGGCGCGCATCGCTTGATCCAGGACGGGGCCGCGCTGGTGACCGGATGGCGGGACGTCGTCGCCCAGCTGCCCGCCCGCTGGCAGGCCTGCCTGCGGGAGCCCGCCCTATTAGATGATGGGGGCGGAGAGGCCCGGGCGGCCGGCAGCCCCGAGGCCGAGCGGATCTTGGCCGCTCTCGGCGAGGAGCCCGTGGGCATCGACGACGTGATTGAGCGCAGCGGCGTAGGCTCGGCGAAGGCGGCCGCGGTGCTGCTCGAGCTCGAGCTGGAAGGGCGCGTGAGGCAGATGGACGGCAAGCGGTTCATCCAGGTCCGGCGGGGATAGGGGAGCCAGGTGGCGAAGCGCTCACTGGTCGTGGTGGAGTCGCCGACCAAGGTCAAGACGATCCAGAAGTATCTGGATTCGAAGTTCATCGTCAAGGCCTCGATGGGACATGTCCGCGATCTGCCCAAATCCAGACTCGGCGTGGACGAGAAGAAGGGCTTCAAGCCCGAGTACCGCGTGCTGCCCGCCAAGAAGAAGGTCCTCGACGAGCTCAAGAAGGCCGCGGAGAAATCGGACGCCCTCTACATCGCCACCGACCCGGACCGGGAGGGCGAAGCCATCGGTTGGCATCTCGCTCAGGAGCTTGGCATTCCCAAGGCGAAGACCCATCGCATCATGTTCAACGAGATCACGGAGCGCGCGGTCCGGGCGGCCTTCCAGCATCCGGGGAAGATCGACGCCAATAAGGTGAACGCGCAGCAGGCGCGCCGCGTGCTCGACCGGCTCGTGGGCTACAAGCTCTCGCCGCTGCTCTGGGAGAAGATCCGCCGGGGGCTGTCGGCCGGGCGCGTGCAGTCCGTGGCCGTGAGGCTCATCACCGAGCGCGAGCGCGAGATCCAGGCTTTCGTGCCGGTGGAGTACTGGTCGCTGCACGCCCGGCTCAAGGCGAAGAGCCCGCCCGAGTTCGTCGCGACCCTCAAGGAGGTCCGCGGCGCAAAGGCCGATCTGGCCACCGAGACGGCGACCCTGGAGGTGATGACCGCGCTGCACGGCAAGCAGTGGCGCGTCAAGTCCGTCACCCGCGGGGAGCGGAAGCGGAACCCGGCGGCGCCGTTCATCACCTCGACGCTGCAGCAGGAGGCCAGCCGCAAGCTCCACTTCACCGCGAAGAAGACGATGATGCTGGCCCAGCAGCTCTATGAAGGCATCGAGCTGGGCGCCGAGGGCGCGGTGGGGCTCATCACCTATATGCGCACGGACGCGGTTCGCGTCGCCCGCGAGGCGCAGCAGGAGGCCCGGCAGTGGGTCGCCCGTCGCCTGGGACGGGAGTTCCTCCCCGACGCGCCACCGTTCTACAAGGCCAAGAAAAGCGCCCAGGAAGCGCACGAGGCGATTCGGCCGAGCTTCGTCTCGCGCGAGCCCAAAGCGCTCGCCCGGTATCTGAGCAAAGACCAGCTCGCACTCTACCGGCTCATCTGGGAGCGCTTCCTCGCCAGCCAGATGCTGCCGGCGGTCTACGATACCGTGTCCGCCGATATCGAGGCCGGTCACTGCTTGTTCCGGGCTCAGGGCTCGACGCTCAAGTTCCAGGGCTTCATGGCCGTCTACGTGGAGTCGCGTGAGGAGTCGGAGGCGACCGAGGACGAAGTCGAGTCCGTGGTGCCTCCGCTCAGCGAGGGCGAGATCCTCAAGCTCCTGGCGCTGGACCCGAAGCAGCATTTCACCCAGCCGCCGCCGCGCTACACGGAGGCCTCGCTGGTCAAGACGCTCGAGGAGCGGGGGATCGGCAGGCCGTCCACGTATGCGCAGATCATGTCGACCATCCAGGATCGGGGCTACGTGCACCGCGAGCGGGGCACGCTCTTCCCCACCGATCTCGGCATGCAGGTCAACGATCTGCTCGTCCCGCACTTCCCCGAGATTATGGACGTGGAGTTCACGGCGCAGCTCGAGGAGTCGCTCGACAAGATTGAGGAGGGCGACACCGACTGGGTCAAGACGGTGGAGGCCTTCTACAAGCAGTTCGCGCGGGATCTCAAGAGCGCCGGCCGGAACATGGACAACCTCAAGCGCGGCATGGAGACCGGCGAGGCCTGTCCCGATTGCGGCAAGCCGCTGGTCGAGAAGTGGGGGCGCTTCGGGAAGTTCCTGGCCTGCTCCGCCTATCCCGAGTGCAAGTACACGAAGGATCTGGGCGGCGGCAGAGAGAAGCCGGCCGACGAGCCCACGGACGAGATCTGCCCAGCCTGCGGCAAGCCTATGGTGATCAAGCACGGCCGCTTCGGGAAATTCATCGCCTGCTCGGGCTATCCGGAGTGCAAGACCACCAAGCCGGTGACCCTGGGGATCACGTGCTCCGAGCCCGGCTGCGGCGGCCAGCTCCTCGAGCGCCGCACCAAGCGCGGCAAGACGTTCTTCGCCTGCACCAATTACCCCACCTGCAAGTTCGCGGTTTGGGCGCGCCCCGTGCCTCAGCCGTGTCCCAAGTGCGGGGCGCCGTTCGTGACCGAGCGCTTCGGACGCGGGGGGAAGATCACCCGCGCCTGCATCCGGGGCGAATGCGGCTACAAGCAGGACGTCACGCCCACGGTAGCCTGACGGGGGCCGGCATGGACGGCCCCGATGCCGCCTTCCTCGAGTACCTGGCCGTCGAGCGCGGCGCCTCACCTCATACCCTGCGGAGCTACGCGGCGGACCTGCGCGAGTTCCGGTGCTTCCTCGGCGGCCGCTCGGTGGCCGATGTCCGGAAGGTGGACGCCCGGCTGATCCGCGCCTACCTGGCCGCGCTGCACGAGCGGCGGCTGTCCAAGGCCACAGTGGCGCGGAAGCTCGCCAGCGTCCGGAGCTGGCTCCGCTTCCTCGCCCGGCGCGGCGTGATCGCCTTCAACCCGGGCCGCCAGGTGATGAGCCCGCGGGTCGGCCGTCGCTTGCCCTCATTCCTTCCCAAAGACGAGGCGACCGGCTTGCTCGACCTGCCGCCCGAAGATTCCGAGCCGGGGCGGCGCGACCACGCGCTGCTCGAGCTGCTCTATGCGACCGGCCTGCGCGTGGCCGAATGCTGCGGGCTGGACCGCAACGATCTCGACCGCGGCCAGGGGACGGTGCGCGTGCTCGGCAAGGGCAATAAGGAGCGGGTGGTGCCCGTGGGCGAGACGGCGCTCGATGCCGTGGAGGCCTACCTGCGCCTGCGCGGAGACCGCGGCGGGCCGCTGTTCCGGAATGTCCGCGGTGGGCGGCTCACCGTGCGCAGCGTCCACCGCATCGTGAAGGCGCGGGCGCGGCTGGCCGGGATCAGCCAGCGGGTGACGCCACACACCCTTCGCCATACCTTCGCCACCCATATGCTCGGCGAGGGCGCCGACCTGCGGGTGATCCAGGAATTGCTGGGCCACAGCCGGCTGTCCACCACCCAGCGCTATACTCACGTGAGCCCCGAGCAGCTGATGAAGGTGTACGACAAAGCTCACCCGCGGGCCACGTGATCGGGCGCGGCAGCCGGTTATGACGACCACGGGCGAGGAGAAGTTCCACGCCACCACGGTGGCCTGCGTGCGCCACCGCGAGCGCGTGGCATTGGCCGGTGACGGGCAGGTGTCCTTCGGCCAGACCATCGTCAAGGCCGGCGCGCGCAAGGTCCGCAAGGTCTACCACGACCAGGTGCTGGCCGGGTTCGCGGGCTCGGCGGCCGATGCCTTCACGCTGTTCGCGAAGTTCGAGGCCAAGCTCGAGGAGCACCGGGGTAATCTTTCCCGCGCCGCCGTCGAGCTGGCGAAGGATTGGCGGATGGACCGCGTCCTCAGGCGGCTGGAGGCTCTGCTGGCGGTGGCCGATGCCAAGACGTCCTTCATCGTGTCGGGCAGCGGCGACGTGATCGAGCCCGACGACGGCATCATCGGTATCGGCTCAGGCGGCCCGTATGCACTGGCCGCCGCGCGGGCGCTGTGCGGCCACTCCGCGCTCGACGCCGCGCAGATCGCCGAGCAGGCGCTGCGCATCGCCGCCGGGATCTGCGTCTATACCAACGAGCACATCACCGTGTTGACGCTCGAATGACCGCCGCCAACGGAGAGTAGTTCGGATGAGCGCCGCAGGCGCGAAGGAGCCGTACCGCAACGCGATGACTTCCACATTCAGGCAAGATGAATAGATGAGCCAGCTGACGCCGGTACAGATCGTTGCCGAGCTGGACCGCTATATCGTGGGCCAGCACGCGGCCAAGAAAGCCGTGGCCATCGCGCTGCGCAACCGCTGGCGCCGCCAGAACCTGCCGGCCGAGCTGCGTGACGAGGTGGCGCCCAAGAACATCATCATGATCGGGCCCACCGGGGTGGGGAAGACCGAGATCGCGCGACGACTGGCCAAGCTCTCCCAGGCGCCGTTCCTCAAGGTCGAGGCCTCCAAGTACACCGAGGTGGGCTACGTGGGGCGAGACGTGGAGTCCATGATCCGCGACCTCACCGAGCTCGGCGTGAACATGGTCAAAGCGGAGATGGCCGCCCAGGTGCGGGAGCGCGCCGAGGCTCTGGCCGAGGACCGCCTGCTGGACCTGTTGCTGCCGCGCCGTCAGGGCGAGCAATTCGTGAGCGGCACGCTCGAAGAGGTCACGCCTGACGCCTCCCGCGACGCGACACGAGAGAAGCTCAAGGCCCAGCTGAAGGCGGGCAAGCTCGACGAGCGCCTGATCGAGATGGACGTCCAGACCCAGGGCGGGCCCATGCTCGAGATCTTCTCCGGCCAGGGCATGGAAGAGGTGGGGATCAACCTCAAGGACATGCTCGCCAACTTCATGCCCGGCCGGACGCGCCGGCGCCGGGTCAAGGTGGCGGAGGGGCGTCGCCTGCTGGTCCAGGAAGAGGCCCAGAAGCTGGTGGACATGGACGAGGCGGTGAGCCAGGCCATCCAGCGCGTGGAGAACTCCGGCATCATCTTCCTGGACGAATTGGACAAGATCGCCGGGCGGGAGTCGACGCATGGGCCGGACGTCTCGCGGGAGGGGGTCCAGCGGGACCTGCTGCCCATCGTGGAGGGCTCCACGGTGACGACCAAGTACGGCATGGTCCGCACCGACCACATCCTCTTCATCGCGGCCGGAGCGTTCCACATCGCGAAGCCGTCGGACCTGATCCCCGAGCTCCAGGGCCGCTTCCCCATCCGGGTCGAGCTCGAGCCCTTGACGCGGGGAGATTTTGTCCGCATTCTGAACGAACCTCAGAATGCGCTGATCCGCCAGTACGTGGAGCTGCTGAAGACTGAGGGCGTGGCGCTGAGCTTCACGCCGGACGCGGTGGAGGCGATCGCGGATATCGCCTCGACGGTGAACCAGCGCGCCGAGAACATCGGCGCCCGGCGGCTGTACACGGTCATGGAGAAGCTGCTGGAGGAGGTGTCCTTCACGGCGCCCGACATGGCAGGCAAGGCCATGATGATCGACGCTGAATACGTGCATTCTGATCGAGGCGCTGCCGTACATCCGCGCCTTCCAGGGGAAGACGCTCGTCATCAAGTACGGCGGCGCCGCCATGGAGCAGGCCGATCTCAAGGAGCAGTTCGCGAAGGACGTGCTGCTGCTCCGGCTGGTCGGGATCCGGCCGGTCATCGTCCACGGCGGAGGCCCGCAGATCGGCGCGCTGATGAAGCGGCTCGGCAAGGAGCCGGAGTTCGTCGGTGGGATGCGAGTGACCGACCAGCAAACCGTCGAGATCGTGGAAATGGTGCTGGTCGGCAAGATCAACAAGGAGATCGTTGGGCTGATCAACCTGCACGGCGGCCGGGCCGTCGGTCTGAGCGGCAAGGACGGCAATCTCATCCGGGCCCGGAAGCGGCTGCACCGCTCGGCCGAGGGCAAGCTGGTCGACATCGGCCTCGTGGGTGAAGTCGAAACCGTGAACCCCGAGCCCATCCGGCTGCTCGAGGAGAACGGCTTCATCCCCGTCATCGCGCCCGTCGGCGTTGGGGCGGCCGGCGAGACGTACAATATCAACGGCGACCTAGTGGCGGGCGACGTAGCCGCGGCCCTGTCCGCGGAAAAGCTGATCCATCTCACCGACGTGCAGGGCATCAACGGCGAGGACGGCAAGCTGATCTCGACGCTGACTCAGCGGGAGGCGGAGCGGCTGGTGAAGGCGGGGGTCATCGAGGGGGGAATGCTGCCGAAGGTCGAATCGGCATTGCGCGCCCTGGCGGGTGGGGCCCAGAAGGCCCATATCATCGACGGGCGGGTCGCGCATGCCATCCTGCTCGAAGTCCTCACGAAGGAAGGCATCGGGACGGAGATCACCTTATAGAGGTTGCCCCTTAGGGCAGCACTGAAACAAGGGCGTCGACTCTAACGCGACGGGAGACGGCATTGAATACCAAACAGCTGCTCGAGTGGTCGGACAAGCACCTGATGGCCTTCACCAAGCGCTACCCGGTGGCGCTCGTGCGAGGCGAAGGGGTGCGCGTCTGGGACTCGGACGGCAAGGAGTATCTGGACTTCACCGGCGGCATTGCCGTGACCGCTCTCGGTCACAATCATCCCAAGGTGGTGGGGACCATTCGGGAGCAGGCCGCCACCCTGCTCCACGTCTCCAATTACTTCCATATCCCGCAGCAGATCCATCTGGCCAAGCTGCTCTGTGAGCACTCCTTCGCCGACCGTGTCTACTTCTCCAACTCCGGCGCCGAGGCCAACGAAACCGCGATCAAGCTGGCGCGGAAATGGGCCAAGGAGCATGGCTCGAGCGATCGCGGGGACATCATCAGCATGCGCGGCGGCTTCCATGGCCGGACGCTGGCGACGGTGACGGCGACGGCCCAGGAGAAGTACCATCATGGTTTCGAGCCGCTGCCCGGCGGGTTCAAGTACGTGCCCTACAATGACCTCCGTGCGCTGGAGCGCGCCATCGACAGCCGCACGGCGGCCGTGCTCGTCGAGCCTATCCAGGGCGAGGGCGGCGTGATCGTGCCCGACGAGGGTTACCTCCCAGGCCTGCGCAAGCTCTGCGACGAAGCCGGCATCCTGCTGATGCTGGACGAGATCCAGACCGGCATGGGGCGCACCGGCCGGCTCTGGTGCTACGAGCATGCCGGCGTGACCCCCGACGTCATGACCGTGGCCAAAGCGCTGGCCAATGGCGTGCCGATTGGCGCCACCTTGGCAACGGAGGACGTCGGCCGGGTCCTCACGCCGGGAAGCCACGGGAGCACCTTCGGCGGCAATCCGCTCGCCACGGCGGTGGGCCTCACCGTGTTCAGCACCATGATCGAGGAGCGACTGCCCGAGCGGGCGGCGAGAATGGGGAAGCTGCTGCGCGAGCGGCTCGAGACCGTTCACCGCGACTATCCCAAGGCCATCAAGGAGGTGCGGGGCCGGGGACTGCTCGTTGGCGTGGAGCTGGTGCCGCCCATGGCCGACGTGATCGCGGGCTGCCGCGAGCGGGGACTGCTGGCGCTCACCTCCGGCGACAATACGCTGCGGCTGGCGCCGCCGCTCACCGTGGACGAGGCCTCGGTGGAGCGCGCGGCACAGATCATCGGCCAAGCGCTCGCCGCGGTGAAATGAGCCACTTCCTGTCCGTTCGCGATCTGGCGCGGGATGAGGTCCCGCGCCTGTTCGCCCTCATCGCCGAGCTCAAGGGCAAGCTCAAGGCCCGCGACCGCGCCACGCCGCTGGCCGGGCGGACCATGGCGCTGATCTTCGAGAAGCCCTCGCTGCGCACGCGGGTGACCTTCGAGGTGGCCATGGTGCAGCTGGGGGGCGCCGCCGTCTACCTGGCGGCCCAGGAGATCGGCCTCGGCAAGCGCGAGTCCGTCCCCGACATCGCCCGGAACCTCTCGCGCTGGGTGGACGTCGTGGCCGCCCGCGTCTTCGCCCATCGCACGCTCGAAGAGATGGCGGCCCATGCCTCGGTGCCCGTGATCAACGGACTGTCCGACCTCGAGCATCCCTGCCAGGCCGTCGCGGATCTCTTCACGCTCTGGGAGCGCGGGCTGAATCTCTCGGAGCTGCGGCTGGCCTGGGTGGGTGACGGCAACAATGTCTGCCACTCGGTGCTGCTGCTCTCGGCGATGACCGGCGTGAGCGTGACGGTGGCCTGCCCGCTCCAGTTCGAGCCCCGCCAGTCGGTGCTCCAAGCCTGCCGGGCCCTCGGCGGTCGCGTCAAGGTCACGACGGAAGCCCGCGAGGCCGTCGAGGGCGCCGACGTCGTCTACACGGATACCTGGATCAGCATGGGACAGGAGTCGGAGCGCGACCGGCGGCTCGAAGCCTTCCAGCGCTATCAGCTCAATGAGGCGCTGCTGGGCTTCGCGAGCCCGAAGGCGCTGGTGATGCATTGCCTGCCCGCCCATCGGGGCGAAGAGATCACGGATCGCGTGATGGACGGCCCCCGGAGCGTGATCCTGGATCAGGCCGAAAATCGCCTGCATGCGCAGAAGGGCATCATCCTCCATCTGCTGGGTGGCGACTGAACCGTGACAAGATCAGTCAAGAAAGTCGTGCTCGCCTACTCCGGCGGCCTGGACACCTCGGTGATCCTGCGCTGGCTCATCGAGACATACCGCTGCGAGGTGGTGGCCTTCTGCGCCGATCTGGGGCAGGGCGAGGAGCTGATCCCAATCAAGGACAAGGCGCTGAAGACCGGCGCCGTGGGCGTCCACGTCCTGGACCTGCGGGAGGAGTTCGTGCGGGACTTCGTCTTCCCGATGCTGAGGGCCAATGCCGTGTACGAGGGCGCGTACCTCCTGGGCACCTCGATCGCCCGGCCGCTGATCGCCAAAGCGCAGGTCGAGGTGGCCCGGAAGGAGGGCGCCGACGCCGTGAGCCACGGCGCCACCGGGAAAGGCAATGACCAGGTCCGCTTCGAGCTGACCTACGCGGCGCTGGCGCCCGAGCTGACGGTGATCGCGCCGTGGCGGGAATGGGATCTCAGCTCGCGGACGGCGCTCATGGAGTTCGCGCGGCGCCACGACATTCCAGTGCCCGTGACCGCCGAGCGGCCGTACTCCACGGACCGTAACCTCTTCCACATCTCGTTCGAAGGCGGCATCCTCGAGGACCCGTGGGCCGAGCCCCCGCCCAAGATGTTCCTGCTCACGAATTCGCCCGAGTCGGCTCCCGACGTGCCGGTATACGTGGAGATCGAGTACGAGGGTGGCAATCCCGTCGCCGTGGACGGCAAGCGGCTCGGGCCCGCAGCCCTGCTCGAAGCGCTCAACCGCCTGGGCGGCGAGCACGGCATTGGCCGCGTGGACTTGGTCGAGAACCGCTTCGTCGGAATGAAGTCCCGTGGCGTGTACGAGACGCCGGGAGGGACCATCCTGCACGCGGCCCACCGGGCGCTGGAGTCACTCACCGTCGACCGCGAGGTGCTCCATCTGCGCGACTCGCTGGCGCCACGCTATGCCGAGATGATCTACTACGGCTTTTGGTTTGCCCCGGAGCGCGAGGCGCTCCAGACACTGATGGACCACGTTCAGCGGGACGTCACCGGGGCGGTGCGGCTCAAGCTGTATAGGGGCACGCTCACCGTGGCCGGGCGAAAGTCGCCGCGCTCCCTCTACCGCACCGATTTCGTCACCTTCGAAGCCGACCAGGTCTACCGCCAGAAGGACGCGGAGGGCTTCATCAATCTCAACGCGCTCCGGCTGAGGATCCGCGCGCTCCGCGATCGCGCTCGGTAGACGGTGTCGGCGCCACCTCTCACGCGCCCGGCCGATCGATGCGTCTTCACGTTGCCCTGAGTCCGGTGGAGTTCGCGAGCCTCGTGCTGGACGGCGGGGCGGCGGTGGTCGTCGACGTGCTGCGCGCCACGACCACCGTGGTGGCGGCCTGCGCCGCGGGCTGCCGGCGCATCGTGCCCGTGGCGAGCCCAGAGGCCGCGATGGCGTTCGCTCGCGGCTTCTCGCCGGGCAAAACGCTGCTGGCGGGCGAGCGGGCCGGCGAGCGCATCGCCGGATTCGATCTTGGCAACTCTCCCCTCGAATTCACAGCGGAGCGCGTGGCCGGCTCGACCGTCGTGCTCACGACGACGAACGGGACCGCCGCCATGCTCGCGGCCGCCGCCGCCCCCGTCGCGGCCGTGGCGGCACTGAGCAATGTGGAGGCGGCGGGGCGCTGGGCGCTCGCGCAGGAGCGGGACGTGACGCTGCTGTGCGCCGGCGACCAGGGAGCCTTCTCCCTCGAGGACGCGGTGTGCGCGGGCCTGCTCGTCGGCCGCCTCGCGGCCGCCGAGCCCGGCTGCCGGCTCACGGATGCCGCGCTGGCGGCGCTCCGCCTGGGCGAGCGCTACGCGCCGCGACTGGGACGGCTGGCGGAGGATTCGAGCTGGGGGCGACGCCTGGTGGCCAACGGACGCGGCTCCGACGTTGCGGTCTGCCTGACGCTGGGCGCCAGTGAGATCGTCCCGCGCTTCGAGGGGAGGAGCATCGTTCCGGGCGCCGCCTTGACAGGGCTCGACGGGCCGACCCATACTCAGTCAGGCCTCAGGACGGGCCCGGAGCCGACGTGGTGAATCTCCCCATCGCTCTTACGCTGATCCGCATCGTGCTGGTGCCTCTCGTGATCGTCTTCCTCATCTCTTCGTCTCGCGTCAGCGTGCTCATCGCCGTCGTCATCTTCATTGCCGCGTCGCTCACCGACTGGCTCGACGGGCGGATGGCGCGCCGCTGGAATCAGGTCACCCGCCTGGGAACCCTTCTTGACCCTGTCGCCGACAAGCTGCTGGTCGCGGCGGCGCTGGTCGCGCTCGTCCAGGTGGATGTGGTCGCCGCCTGGCCGGTCGTGGTCATCGTCGGGCGCGAGCTGGCCGTGACCGGCCTGCGCGGCGTGGCGCTGTCCATGGGCCTGGTGATCGGGCCCTCACCGCTCGGCAAGGCCAAGACGGTCTCGCAGTACGTGGCGGTCACCCTGCTGATCCTCCAGCGGGGCGTGCCCGAAGAGTTCGCGTATTTCTCGCTCGTTGCCGTCCTGGCGCTCTGGATTGCGCTGGGGCTCACGGTGATCTCGGCCATCGACTACTTCTACCGCTTCTTCCTCGGCGCTGGGGCGAAGGTTCTGGTGAAGGACCGCGAGCGGTGGCCGTAAGCGCGCTCGGGCTCGTCATCGTCTACCTCATCGGCGCGATCCCGGTAGGCTTCATCGTCGCCCGCCTCGCAGGTGGAATGGACATCCGGCGCGCGGGCAGCGGGACTATCGGCGCGACCAATGTGCTGAGAGCGGTGGGCAAGTGGGCCGCCCTGCTGACCCTGCTGGGCGACATCGCCAAAGGCTATCTCGCCGTGGCGGTGGCCCGACGCCTCGGCCCCGAACCTGGCTGGGCGGCAGGCGGCGCGGTACTGGCCATCGTCGGCAATTGCTGGCCCGTCTACCTGCGCTTCCGTGGCGGCAAAGGCGTCGCCACCGGCTTCGGCGCTTTCTTCAACCTGGCGCTGCTGGCCGCGGCGCCGGCCGCGCTGGTTTGGATCGTTGTCGCCGCGAGCTTCCGCTATGCTTCGCTGGCTTCCGTCCTGGCCTGCCTCTGCTTGCCGCTGGGCGTTCTGGCATTGGGGTACGGCTGGCCCGCGACGGCGGCCGCCCTGATCGCCGCGGCCATCATCATCTGGCGCCATCACGACAATCTCCGGCGGCTGTGGAGCGGCACCGAGCGACGGCTCGGGGAGCGGGCCACGGCCTCATGACGGCCGCCGGCCGAGTGGCGCCCACACCGATCGCCATCGTGGGCGCCGGGAGCTGGGGCACGGCTCTGGCCATCCATCTCGGTCGCGCGGGCGCTGCCGCCGACACGCGGCTCTGGGGACGCGACCCGGCGCGGATCGACGAGATTCGGACGAGGAAAGAGAACCCGCGCTACCTTCCCGGCCTCACGCTGCCGTCCGCCATCCGGGCGACCAGTGACGCGCGCGAGGCTCTGAACGGGGCCGGCGTCGTCATCGTCGCGGTGCCGTCCCACTTCGCCGAGTCCGTCGTCGAGCGGCTCGCCGCCTCCGTGCCGCGCGAGGCCACGGTGGTGTCGGCCGCCAAGGGTCTCGAGCCGAAGGGCGGCCGGCGCATGTCCGAGCTTCTCGCCCAGGTTCTTCCCGGTCGTCCCATCGCTGTTCTGTCCGGCCCATCATTCGCCCGGGAGGTCGCGGCGGGGCTGCCGACGGCGCTGGTCATCGCCTCCGCCGACGAAGACGCGGCCCGACGGCTCCAGCGCGCGCTGGCCGGACCGGCCTTCAGGCTCTATACCAACCGCGATGTTCTCGGCGTCGAGATCGCGGGCGCCCTCAAGAACGTGATGGCGATCGCCACCGGCCTCGGCGACGGTCTCGCGCTGGGCGAAAACGCCCGCGCGGCGCTCGTCACGCGGGGGCTCGCCGAAATCGTGAGGCTCGGCGTGGCGCTGGGCGCGCAGCGCGCCACCTTCGCGGGCCTCGCGGGGCTCGGCGATCTCGTGCTCACGTGCACGGGCGCGCAGAGCCGCAACCACGCCCTGGGCGTCCAAATCGCGCGCGGGCGAGGGCTTGCCGATGTGGAGGGCTCCACCCCCATGATCGCCGAGGGCGTGCGCACCGTGACGTCGGCTCTTGCGCTGGCGCGCGGGGCCGGCGTCGAGATGCCAATCTGCGAGGAGGTCGCCGCCGTGCTCTTCTCCGGCAAGGCCGTCACGGCCGCGCTGGAGTCGCTGCTGGCCCGCGAGCCGCGGCCGGAAGAGGAGGCAGGGCGTGCCTGAGCTCCGGCGGGATCCGGTGGTGGGCCGCTGGGTGATCATCTCCACCGAGCGAGCCCATCGCCCCTCGGACTTCTCGCCCGCCCGCGCCGCGCGCCGCGGTGGCCCCTGCATATTCTGCGCGGGGCAGGAGCGGAGCACGCCGGAGGAGATCTGGGCGCTGCGTCCGGACGGGAGCGCGCCGAACACGCCCGGATGGCTGGTGCGCGTGATCCCGAACAAATTTCCGGCGCTCCGGATCGAGGGCGAGCTCGAGCCCTCGGGGGAGGGACTCTACGATCGGATGAACGGCATTGGCGCCCATGAGGTCGTGATCGAATCGCCCGAGCACGACATGACCGTGGACCGGCTCCCGGTGGAGCGCTTGGCCGTGGTTCTCCAGGCGTGCCGGGAGCGCATTCTCGATCTGGCCAAGGATCCGCGGCTCGAGTACGTGCTCGTGTTCAAGAACCACGGCGAGGCCGCCGGCGCCTCGCTCGAGCACACCCATTCCCAGCTCATCGCCACCCCCATCGTGCCGATCATGGTCCAGGATGAGCTGGCGGGCGGGTTGCAGCACCTGAAGATCAAGCATCGCTGCATCTGGTGTGACATCGTGCGGCAGGAACGCCAGAAAGGCGGCCGGATGATCCTGGAGGAGGGCGGCTTCGTCGCGCTCTGCCCCTTTGCCCCCCGGTTCCCGTTCGAGACCTGGATCCTCCCGGCCGGCCATCGCTCCGACTTCGAGGACATCACCCCGGGGGAGCTGCTGCCTCTGGCGCGCGTGATCTCACGCATCTTGGGTCGAATGGCGCAGTTCCTAGACGATCCCCCCTTCAACCTGATGCTGCACTCCGCGCCCCTGAGGGCCCGAGACCTCGATCATTTCCATTGGCATATCGAGATCATCCCGAAGTTGACCAAAGTGGCGGGTTTCGAGTGGGGGACGGGGTTCTTCATCAACCCTGTCCCCCCGGAAGAGGCCGCCCGTTACCTTCGGCGTGAAGCGCCCGAGAGACCCCAATAGAGGCCTAAGTTGACAGAATTCCGTGCCTTTGTTAGACTCGGCGAAGTTCGAGAAAAGCGCTGGCGGGGCGCGGGAATAGCTCAGTGGTAGAGCACAACCTTGCCAAGGTTGGGGTCGCGGGTTCGAATCCCGTTTCCCGCTCCATATGCAACGGAATCGGGGCTCGGCAGTGGGCCCTTTGGATTTGCAGGGCGGCGTAGCCAAGTGGCTAAGGCGGAGGTCTGCAAAACCTCTATGCAGCGGTTCGAATCCGCTCGCCGCCTCCATACGCGGGGTCGGCGGCCGATAGAGCCGGGGTGGCGGAACTGGGAGACGCAGCGGACTTAAAATCCGCTGGTCCGCAAGGGCCGTGGGGGTTCGATTCCCTCCCTCGGCACCATGAGACACATGAATTCAAACGTGGGCGGCCGTAGTGAGCCGCCCAGGACCAGGGAGGGAGTACGGTGCAGACCCTGAAGGTCGTGCGAAAGACGCTCACGACGCTGAGCGAGAAACGCACTCAGGTTCTCGACATCACGAAGCAAGTCCGCGATATCGTCCTGGGAGCCGACATCAAAGAGGGCTTCCTGCTGGTCAATTCCCTCCATACGACCTGCGCCCTCTTCGTCAACGAGTTCCAGGGTGCCCTCGCGGAAGATCTGAAGACCATGATGGAACGGCTGGTCGCCGATAACGGCGGCTACAAGCACGACGATCCGCGGTATTCCGACTGCGAGCGTGGCAATGCCTCCTCGCATTTGCGTGCCGCGCTGCTCGGCCGGAGCGTGGCGGTGGGAATCAGCGGGGGCGAGCTGACGCTGGGCCGCTTCCAATCCATCATCTTCGCCGAGCTGGACGGACCTCGATCGCGCAACATCGACATCCAGATCATGGGGGTCTAGCCCCCGGGGAACCCGCAGGGTTCCCTCGGCCGATCCCGCCGGCGTAGTGTGTCCTTGCCCCTCAAGTCCCGACGCCGCACCCGCGTGATAAGCTAGCGCCATGTCGTGGAAACTCAGGAAGAAAGCCCAGTCCCTCATCGCCGGTGAGGAAGGCGTGGTGAGCAAGGACTGGGGAGGGCGCGTATCGGTGGCCCTCGTCTATCCCAATACCTATGCCGTCGGCATGTCCAACCTGGGGTTCCAGACCATCTACGACCACCTCAATTCGCTCCCGGACGTCGTCTGCGAGCGCGTATTCTTCCCCGATCCGGAGGATCTCGACGAGTACGCGAGGACCCAGACGCCACCCTTCTCGCTGGAATCACAGCGTCCCCTCAAAGACTTCGATCTGGTCGGCTTCTCGGTGACCTATGAAGGCGACTACATCAATACGGTGCGGCTGCTTCGCATGGCCGGCCTGGCGCCCCGCGCCGCGGACCGGGCGCCCGAGGATCCGATCGTGCTGATGGGCGGGGTTTGCGCGTTCTCCAATCCCGAGCCGCTGGCCCCATTCATGGATTTCATCGTGGTGGGAGAGGGTGAAGAGATGGTGGGAGAGATCGTGGCTGCCTACCGCGAGGCGCGCGACGCGGGCCCCGCGACGCGCAAGCGCCGGCTGCTGGACCGCCTCACCCCGGTCACCGGGATTTACGTGCCGGAGTTCTACGAGGTGCGGTATCGGCCCGACGGCCTGATCGAGGGCGTGATCGCGCTCGATCCCGCGGCGCCACGGATCGTGGCCAAGCGGCGGCTCGCCGATGTCAACCGCTTCGAGACCCGCTCCGTGCTCAAGACGCCCCGGGCCGAATACGGCCACATGGAGCTCCTCGAAGTCGGCAAGGGCTGCGGACGAGGCTGTCGCTTCTGCCTCGAGGGCCAGGTGTATCGCCCGGTGCGCCACCGCACGCTGGAATCACTCCGCGAGTCGGTGGCCCGGATCGCGAAGGATTCGAAGCGTGTGGGCCTCGTCGGCGCCTGTGTCTCCGATTATCCCTGGATCGGCGATCTCATGAAGCTCCTCGAGGAGTACGGGGTCGAGGTTTCCATCTCCTCGCTCCGCGCCGACAGCCTCACCGAAGACCTCGTCGCCTCGCTCCAGCGGGGAGGTCATCGAACGCTCACGATGGCGCCCGAGGCGGGGACCGAGCGCCTACGCCTGGTCGTCCGCAAGGCCATCAGCGACGAGCAGCTCTACGCGGCCTGCGACCTGGTGCGCAAGTACGGCATCCCGAATCTCAAGTGCTACTTCATGATCGGGCTGCCGACCGAGACCCTGGAGGATGTCGAAGCCATTCCCGCCCTCGCGACGCGGCTGCTCGAGCGGCTGAGCGTTCCCGGCCCCGACGGCCATCCATTCGGCAAGCTCACACTGTCGATCTCCTCCTTCGTGCCCAAGCCGTGGACGCCCTTTCAGTGGGCACCCTTCGATGATCTGCGGAGCCTCGAGGAGAAGCTCGAGATCATCAAGCGCGGCGCGGGCCGCCTGCACAATGTGCGCGTGGTCCACGAGAATCCGCGCGAGGCGGGCCTCCAGGCCCTGCTCGCGCGGGGCGATCGCCGCGTCGCGGAGTTCATCGAGCGGGCTGCCGCGCTCGACGGCAATTGGCGGCGGGCACAGCGCGAGTGGGAAGGGAACGTGGGCTTCTACACGGGTCGGGTGCGGGAAGCATCAGAGACCTTCCCGTGGGACCACTTCGAGGTGGGCGTCAAGAAGGCCGGGCTGCTGCGCGAGTGGGAACGGGCGGGCCTCGGCGCTGCGGTGCTCGTCTGAGCCGGAGGCGAGCCCAGTCATGGCCAGAGTGAAAGTGGCGATCAAGGACGAGTTGCCCGACGGCGAGGGCCGGGTGGTCGAGGCCGGCGGCAAGACCCTGGCGGTCTTCAATGTCGGCGGCGCCTATTACGCCATCGACAATACCTGTACGCACCGCGGCGGCCCGCTGGGCGAAGGTGAGCTGTCCGGCACGGTGGTGACCTGTCCGTGGCACGGCTGGCGCTGGGATGTGACGACGGGCGCCAATGCCAATAACCCGGCCGTCAAGGTGGCGTGCTTCCCCGTATCGGTGGAAGGCAGCCATCTCTTCGTGGAGCTGCCGTGATCCTCGACACCCTCGAGCGGCCGCTTCGCAATCTCCGGCTGTCGGTCACCGATCGGTGCAATCTGCGCTGCCAGTACTGCATGCCCGAGGAAGACTATGTCTGGCTGCCGCGCGAGGACATTCTCCACTTCGAGGAGATCGCCCGGCTGGTGGACGTCTTCGCGGACCTGGGCGTCGACAAGGTGAGGCTCACCGGTGGCGAGCCGCTGCTGAGAAAGGACCTCGACCGTCTCGTCTCCCTGCTCGCCGCCAATCCGCGGATCAAGGATCTGGCGATGACCACCAATGGCGTGCTCCTCGCCGAGCAGGCGGCGGCGCTTCGCGCGGCCGGACTCCACCGCGTCACGGTGAGCGTGGACACGCTGCGGCCCGACCGCTTCAAGGCGCTGACGCGGCGGGACAGCCTCGCCCAGGTGCTGCGTGGCATCGAGGCCGTGGGGCGAGCAGGCTGGCCGGGGCTCAAGCTCGACACGGTGGTGATGCGTGGGACCAATGACGATGAGCTCCCGGATCTCATCGAGTATGCCCGGAGAGTCTCCGCCGAGGTGCGCTTCATCGAGTACATGGACGTGGGCGGCGCCACCCATTGGTCGATGGACCGCGTGCTCTCGCGCGCCGAGATGCTCGCGCGAATCGGCGCGCGATACGGCGCCATCGAGCCCGTGGTCGAAGACACTTCGGCGCCGGCCGACCGGTATCGTCTTCCCGACGGGTATGTCTTCGGGGTGATCTCCTCCACGACCGAGCCCTTCTGCCGCTCCTGCGACCGCAGCCGGCTCACGGCCGACGGCATGTGGTATCTCTGCCTCTACGCGACCCAGGGGACGGATCTGCGAAAGGCGCTGCGGAGCGGCGCCACGCCGGACGAGCTCAAGGCTCTGATCGCTCCGGCTTGGCGCCGGCGCGCAGACCGTGGCGCGGAAGAGCGGCTGGCTCTCGCCGAGCGCCGGCCGCTGGTCCAGATCGGCGAGCTCAAGCGCGACCCGCATCTGGAGATGCACACGCGCGGCGGCTAGAGCCATGAGCACTCCACCCAAGAGCGGCGCTCCCACGCCCACGCCCGACATGAAGCGAGAGATGCTCGAGCGCGGGGCCAATGAGCAAACCTCAGAGCGGCGGTTGTTCATCCAGCTTCAGTGCTTCGGCAATTGCTCCGACCCGAAGCCGCTGGTCGGCGCCCTCGAGCGGAGCCAGATCGAGGCGGCATTGTATGCCGACCTCAATGACCCGAGAGGGGTGGCGGTGCTCGCGCTGAGCGAGGATCCGGCGTTCTTCGCCACACGTCTCCGCGAGCTGCTGAGCGCCGAGCCCTTCGCGGGGCTCCCGCGCAAGCCCGAGCTCGCCATGCTGGGCCGAACCTATTCGAGCGGTTTCGAGCCGGATCTGGAAGACTGGCTGCTGCGCCGGCCGCGCCGCACCATCCTGAATCCCGCCTGGCCCTGGGCCATCTGGTATCCGTTGCGGCGCGTGGGCGGCTTCGCGCGTTTGGCCCCGCAGGAACAGCGGGCCATCCTGAGCGAGCATGGCATGCTGGGGCGGGCCTATGGCGATGCCGATCTGGCGCATGACATCCGGCTCGCCTGCCACGGCCTCGACACCAACGACAACGATTTCGTCATCGGGCTCGTCGGCCGCGACCTGCATCCGCTCTCCCACCTGATCCAGGCCATGCGCCGGACCACGCAGACCTCGCAGTACATCGAGCGCCTCGGCCCCTTCTTCGTGGGCCACGTCCTCTGGCAAAGCGCCAGCCGCTAGCCCTGCAACACG
>WNFV01002709.1_pt1 | contig 23902 bp, 19 predicted proteins | sample 5400101 | NCBI WGS metagenome assembly WNFV01 (sample SAMN13153361, study PRJNA577476) | soil metagenome | isolation source: 115 cm soil or saprolite under grassland replicate 1 | place: USA:California | collected 2016-06-15 | reverse complement strand
GCGGGCCAGGCGGTGACTATGCCGGTACTGCTGGTGCTCCGGGCCGGCGAGAGTTCAGCCCAGTTGACGTTGTGCTCCATCACGGCTCCGCGCCAGCCAGTCGGTCAGTGGATGAGGCGTCCCAGCACAGCCCGCGGGCGCGGTACAGCGGCACCAGTGCCAGGATCGGGATGGTCTGCAGGGCGACCGCGTAGGGGTAGAGGGAGCGCTCGACCCAGCGGGCCTGGCTCATCGCCACCGCCACGTTGACACCGAGCAGGACCGCGATCGTCAGGCCGGTGATGGCGACCTTGGCCGACAGCAGCAGCCCGGCCAGCAACTCGCGAAGGTTGTCCCAGTCGAGGAAGCCGACCTGGATGACGGCGTGGGGTGGTGGGACCAGGAAGCGCCGCTCGGGGGAGAGCAGGTAGCTCACCGCGTACCACATCCCGGCCACGACCAGCAGCACAGCCGCAGGCGGCCCGACAAGGCCAGCCAGCGGCTGCCGCTCGCGAGGGGCTGGTGGGTGCGGTCGGGCGAGGACAGGTGCCCGCTGGTGGGGTCCGCCCGCCCGGTGTCCAGGCTCATCGTGCCGTCCCCACCCAGGCGAGCACGACCCTCCGCTGGCTCACCAGCCGCAGCCTCATGGGGTGGGGTCCTGCTCGGAGCGGCGGAGGATGGCCTGGATGCGTGCGCTGGTGGCGGCGGTGTGGTGCAGCCGTAGGTCCGCAAGCAGCGCCAACGCGCCGACGAACACCAGCCCGAACACGATCAGCCAGCCCACCGCACTCGTCCTCTGGGATCGGTGGGCACGCGGCCGCGGCGGGCGGCGGCCTGCTGCTGGATGCGCTGCAGCCCCACGCCAGCCAGCACCCGCAGCCCCAGCGGGGTCAGCTCGACCAGGTCGTGGCCGTCACTGGCGACCAGGTGGCGGTCGAGCAGGCCGGTCAGGGGCTGGTGGTGCAGGGCGCCTCGGTGCATCTGGCCACCCGCTCCAGCGATGCTCACCAGGGCGTCCAGCAGGTGGTCAGGCAGCCGCGGCAGCCCAGCCGCACCCCAGAATGGGGCAGCCGACGGACGAGGGGCAGGGTTGGTGGCGAGCATCGGGCGGCGTGTCCTCCTTCAGCCACGGCCGGCAGGGCGGCTTGGGCACAGGTCGAGCCAAGCCAGCGGCTCGGCTGGCATCACGGGTGTCGGGATGGGGATTGGGGCGGGCTAGCCGCCGCGGTCCGTGCCGGGCGGCGGGTCGCGGCTGGCCGACGGTGGGATGGCGGCCAGCACGGCCGCATGCAGCAGGCCGTTACTGGCGATGGCGAGCTGACCCTCGGTCCACGGCCGCCCGGCCGGGTCGGTCAGCATCCCGCCCGCCTCGGTCACCAGCAGCATGGGGGCGGCCAGATCCCACGCCCGCTCGCCGTCGTGGCCGACGGCTACATCGACCACACCCTCGGCCAGCAGGCAGAACATCAGGAAGTCGCCGATCCCGCGGGCACGCCAGCAGCGCCCGGCCAATTCCACCAACCAGGGGTCGATTGGCAAGTCGCCGTAGGCCAGGTACGCGCCGGCCAGCTCCGCGACCCCGGAGACCTGCAGAGGTCGTGGCGTGGGGTCAAGCGGGCCGGTGGTCCAGGCGCCACCGCCCCGCAGCGCCCACCAGCGCCGGCCCATCGCCGGCGCCGAGACCATCGCCACCTCGACCTGCCCGTCCACATCGAGGGCGAGCAGGGTCGCCCACCACTCCAGCCCGCGGACGAAGTTGCGAGTGGCGTCGATCGGGTCGAGTAGCCATCTGACCCGCTGGCTGCCTTCGGCGCCGCGCTCTCCGCCGAGCACGCCCTGCTCGGGCCGGTGGGTGCGCAGCAGCCGGCGTAGCGCAGCTTCCACCGCCAGGTCCGCCTCGCTGACCTCGCTTCGGTCGGGCTTGGTGACCACCAGCAGCTCGGCTCCCTGGTACAGGTCCAGGCTGATCCGGTCGGCGGCGTCGGCTAGCAGCCGCGCAAACGCCAGGTCATCCAGGTCCCCGAGCGAGGCGGTGCTGCTCATGCCAGCGCATCGCCGAAAACGGCGTCGAACATGGGCGGTTGTGATCGCCGATACTGCACAGAGGATCGCCTCGATCATTCCAACGGGTATAGCGACGGGTGATGCGCTGCGGATATCGTCCAGAGGATCAAGAGATAGACGGGGTCTTCGGTTCCGTGGATGGCTAACGCGCCGTGGTTCACGCAGTTCGATGAAGCATCCGCCATCCAACGACTCCTTCAGGTGCAAGGGTCACTTCCTTCGGCCGGTTGCTCTTGAGGTGACTGGTCTGGTGTCAGGCCCGCCAGACCCGTTCCCCACCACAGACGCTTGCATGCAGCCGCGCTGCGCCGCTAGCTCCTCAATGGTGTATACCGCCGCCTACCGCGCATGCTGGACGAGGCCACTTTCCTCCACATGGGAGGAGAATCTATTTACCGCCGTGGCGTGGACCTTGACGCCCGTGTAGCTCGCAGCGCTGAGCTGTCAGCAGGTTATGGTTGTGCAGAACCAGATGACGTCAGTGCTTTCCCTGCACAACTCGCTGGAAAAACGCGAGGGAGGTCATGGCGTGCGTGGCAGGCGAGAACAGCGCTGCTCGGCGGCGCGCTGCTGCTTGAAGTCCCGCGAGGAAGTCGGCATCGCCTGCAACGCGATCCAGCACGGCAGCCAGCTCCGCCGGATCGCCCGACGACACGATGACCCCGGCATCCCCGACGAGCTCCCGCATGTTGGCGACATCAGTGGCCACCACCGGCACCCCGCGAGCCAGATAATCGGTGATCGCGCCGCTGCCCTGGAAACCCTGATGCTCCTTGTAAGGCAAGACCGCCAGGTCGGTGGCCTCCACCAAGGCGAGGCGCTGCTGGGCATCAAGGTAGTCGGGCGCGACCATCACCTCGACGGGTCCCCAGCGGTGGCGGCGGGGATGAGCTGCCGCCGCCAGGTCCACGCCGGCATGCCGTGGAGAATCCCAGGAAGGGCCGAGGAGTGCGAAGCGCAGCGGGACGCGCATGCGCTCGAATGCCGCCAGCAGACGCGGGAGGTCCTTCCAGGGGCTTGCGAAGCCGTAGAGCGTGGCCCGCACGCGCCCGTCCTGGACGCTGAGTTCTCGAAGGGCGGGAGGTTGCAAGGACGGCTCCGCTGCCGTGGCGTCGTCGGGAATGGTAGTCGGGAAGAACGCGATCTCGGATGGGATGCGGGCGGCGGGTGTTGTGGCCAGCACCTGCCGCGCGTAGCTGCCGAAGTAGATCAGGCCGTCCATCTGGTACACACCGTTGGCGACGGCCTCCCACAGCGAGCGATCCACCACATGAGTCGAGAACAGCGTCCAGCCGACGCTGTGCACGTGGTGCACGGCCGGTGGGCGCCGTCGCCCTGCCCAGCGCACCGGCAGGAGCTGCTCGATCTCGTTGTTGCCGAAGTGGACCGAGAGCAGGTCGTAAGCGCAAAGGTCGACGCTGGCAAGGAGCGCGTCGGCCGCCGCCACGATCCGTTCAGCCGGCCAGAAAGCGCCCCGATGGTCGACGGGCATGGTGCCAGCACCGAGCCGGTCCACTGTCGCGCCCTGCGACCGCAGCCCGTCGGCGAGGACGGCCAGGTAGGGCGGCAGGCTCCCTGCATCGTGGTCTGGCCCGATCAGCAGGATTCGCATTGCGTGCCCTCCGCGGTTGCCTGAGCCGTCCAGCGATTCGGATCGCTTGCACTCTAGTGGCCTGGCTGACGCCAGGCTGCTCCGCTCTTCACGAGCGCAGCGCCACGAGTTGGCCGCCACGCCAGTACTTGGGCAGCCTGCGGATTGAGGCGAGGGAGATGAGCGCATGCGTCGCCGTCCATCCTCCGCTGCGGTAGATACCGAGCCGGGTGTGGCCGTGGATCGTGCGGCCAGGCACGATTTGGCTATCATCCGCGTCGACAGTCGGAGACATCACCTCCGTGCTGGAAGAGGGTGGCGGGATGCGCTCTGAGGAGTCCCGAGAGCTCTACGCGCGGGTCGCGGCCTTCCGGCGCGAGAAGCTCAATGCGGGATGGCCTCTTGCGCTGCTCGCCGAGGCAATCCTCGCGCAGTTTCCTGGGGTGACCTCGCTTGCCGCACACCGGCTCGCCCGAGGGCTGAGCCTGGCGCAGGCGATACAAGGCATCAAGAGGCTCTACGACAACGATGGGCTCGCACTCCCGCCTGGCTTCACCCCGTCCAGGCTCCACGAATGGGAGCACTGGCCACAAAGCGGACGACGGCCAGGTGAGGAAGCCCGCGACTACCTCGCCCGGTTCTACGAAACCAGGCAGGACAAGCTCGGCTTCGGTCGCGACTACAGCAAGCCCACACAGAGCACCCCAACCGGAGACCCTGTCGAGCCGCAGCGGGGCGGCATCGAAGCAGCCCGCACGACCTCGGCGCAGCCAGATCCCGAAGGCGTCCACACTCTGGAGCTGGTCAGCCTCGACGCGACGACGGCCGAACTGAGCGACCGAGGGCATGCTCGCGAGCTGGCAGCGCCGCAGCGCGGGGAGCTGGCTGCTCCCCTGCCTCCTGGACCGGGTCTCGATCCGCCAGGAACCGGTTTGCGCCTGGTGAACACCAGCCACGTGCTGCGTGTGGAGCTACCAGGCAACCCTTGGCTCGTGATTGAGGTGCAGGAGGAGGATGGGGGATTGAAGCGCAGGGTCATCATCAGGCTCGGGGGGCTCATCGCCACCGACGTCCTCTTGCCGCGGCTCGACCTTGAGCGGCTGGCGTGGGCTCGCGCCAACCCCAGCCGCATCGACGTCGGCCTCCTGCGAGATCTTCGCGCGATCACGATGAGCTACGCGCGGCGTCTGCACTTCAGCGCCCCTAGCGACCTGTTGCTGGAGGCGCGATCCCACCTCGACTACCTCAGCAGCCTACTTGCCGGCTCACCACCGGCAACCGTCGAGCAGCGCCTGCGTTCAATCACGGGGGAGGCTGCTGTCCTTGCAGGCTGGCTGTCATTTCTCGCCAACGACTTTACCGATGCCCAGCGGCGCTACGCCTTCGCCAACAGGCTCGCCGACGAAGCCGGCGATGACCTGCTTCGCGCCCAGCTTCGCATCCCAATGAGCTACCTGCACTCGACCAGGTACGCCGGGGCGCATGGAGACCCCACGATCGCGTTGCGGCTGCTCACCGAGGCCAGCCAGGTCGGCGCTCGGCTGTCGGCGCCGATGCGCGGCTGGGTAGCCGGCTGCAAAGCAGCAGAGCACGCCTACCTCGGGCACACCGACGCCGTCCGACAAGAACTCACCCATGCCGAGGACGCCCTCGCGGAAGTGCGACCCGGAGAAGAGCTGGGCTTCCTGGCCTACTGGGAGCAGACACGGCTGGACAGCTACTCGGGCCTCTGCGCGATCCTGCTCGGCCAAGGCCGGCAAGCAGAGACCCCGCTGCTTCGAGCGTTACAGAGCGCCGACCTGTCCCTGTTCCGGCACCGATCCGGGATCTTGATCGACCTGGGCGTGGCCTTCGTGCTGCAACACGAGATCGAAGAGGGCTGCCGCCTTCTCCGCGAGGCATATATCCTCGCCTCCCAGCACGACCTTTCCACTGTCGTACAGCGCATCCGAAGTACCCGCGCCAAATACCTGGAGCGATGGAAGGGCACCCCAGCAGTCCAGGCGCTCGATGAGCTCCTCCGGGTGGCGGCGTAGCGCCGCACCGAGTCTTACCAGCAGCACGGCCGTCGGTTCGGGCGGGTAGACGAGGCGGCTGACCTACGACATCCAGTCGGGAACCGCCATCGGCCTGCCGGCAGGGTCGAAGAAGCGGATCCCAGCCGGTTTCGCGATCAGGCAGTCGAGCGGCGCATCATCCAGCGCGCTGACCTCATGCAACGCGCCGGCCGGAATGATGAGCGTGTCGCCGGTTTCGAGTTCCACCGTCTGCCCGGCGATGTCCGCCCGGCCGCGACCTCCCAGCACCACAACGACCTCCTCACGGTCGTGGCTATGGGCCGCATTCGCGGCGGTGGGTTCCTTACGGACTCTGGCGACGACCAACTCCTGCGCGCCAGTAGATGGGACAGCGAGCCCTGCGTACGCCTTGCCTTCTTCTGTTCGGAGACGACCCTCACCTGCTCGCACGACACGCATGTGACCTCCGTTCGACACCTGATCGCTCGAGTGATACCCACCCTGTTCGAGCCTTGCCGCACCTCCGACTCCTAATTAGGACGGCTCGCGCTGTTGATTTCGGCGGAATCGGCGGCGCCCGCTGTGCGCGGCCGGGCGGCGTGCCTCTGCCCGCCCCGGGACGGCGTGGATTGCGCCCCGCGGCGCGGGCAGCGGGTCAAGGGCGGCCGCAGGCCGGTCCGAAGGACCGCGAAGCGCCCTTGACGCGGTCGCCGGGGCGCCGTGGGAGCCGCCGCGCGGCCGCGCAAACGGCCGATCCGCGGCGGGTGCAGGGGCCCGGCCGCAGCGCCGGAGGCGACGCCGTTCCGTCGGCTTCTCGCAGTCGGCGCAGCTCCAGGAACGCACCGGTCACGGTTCAATGTCAGTGATCGTTTCAACGTGGCCCTCGCCCGGGTGCTGCACGTCGGGGATCAGCGGGTGATCGTAATCGAGGGTGAGCGAGGTCAGGTCGCGCATGGCCGGGGGCACGTCATTGTCGGCGACGATGAGCTGGAACTTGTCGCCGTAGGCGCCGGCGAGCCGTTGGAAGTGCCGGTAGATCTGGGCGCTGATCGCGGTGTCGTCTGGGCCGGAGCCGAGGTTCTTCCGCGGGCTGTCGATAATCAGGAACGGCGGCAGTAGCGTCGGGTGGGTGAGCGTGTAGGTGAGTCCGGCCAGGTGGTAGGCGTCATTGACGATGGTCCGCATGCCACCGGACAGGAGTTCCTCGGGATTCTGACCGTTGACGACGGGCAGATAGCTGCGTCGGTCAATGCGCGCCGACTCATACCAGGGGAGCCGAAAGAACCGGAGTAGCTCGTCGAACAGGTCGGAAAGCTCAACGACGCGCTCGCGGCGGGCTTCTAGCTGTGCTCGCGCGTCCCGCAGCAAGCGCTCCACGGACCGCAGTTCACCTTGGAGTTCTGCCAGAACTCGCTCTAGCCGTCGGTACTGCTCCCACTGCTGCAGAGCGCGGTCCACTGCGTCCTGACGGACGCGCAGCTCCGCGTTGCGTGCGCTGACGCTCTCGATCTCGTCGAATCGTGGCGACACATACTCCCGGGTGCGTTCGTCGAGCTGCGCTTGCTCGGCGTCGATCGCTGCCTCGAGATCAGCCGCCCGTTGTCGAAGGGTGCGGTAGCGCCGCTCGTCCTCATCGAGCAGCGCCCTGGTCTCCTCAAGCTGCGCCGTGAGGCGCTTGTGCTCTGCCTCCAGGTCGAGATCGGGAACCTCCTCCGGTTCTGGCAGCCCGCAGACATAGCAGTGCCCCGGCTCGGACGGGCGGTGTTCAAGGTCTTGCTGGCAGCGCGGACAGACCTGGAAACGGATCTGCTGGAGTACCGCCGTCGCCGAGCTGGACCGCGCGACGCGGACACGATCCAGCTCAAGCTGGGCGATCAATGCCTGATGCCGTTGGATCTCGAAGGAGACGGCTTCGAGCTGGTCGCGCAAGTCCCGCAGCTCCTCCTTGAGCGCCGCCAAGTCCTGGCGGCTCGCGTCAGCGAAGTGCGTGCTCTCGCGGACGTGCTCACGGAGCGCGCGAAGGCGTCGGCTTATCGTCTCGGCTTCGGCCGCTAGTCGGAACTGTTCGAAGCGGAGTTCCTCCTCCGCAGGCGCGTTCGTATGCTGAAGGAAGGTCGCCACGTTCGCGACCTCTACGCGTGCCGCGGTGAGCTGCTCGCGAAGCTCCGCCCGGCTGATTTCAAGGTCGATGAGCCGGTCGTCGGCCAGGTCGTAGAGCAGCTCGAAGGTTGCGAGCCGCTTGCGGTGCAGGGTCCTGTCGAGGTGGCGGACAACTGAACGATCGATCTCCGCCTGGGGGACGTACAGATAGCGGTAGATGTCGTTGAATGAGATCGCTACCGTCTCCGCGGCCGGTCTGTTGGTGGCCCGCACGATCCGACGGGCGGGGATCTCAAGCAGTCCAAGCAGAACGTCGGAGATCCATTGCCGCTCCCCGCGCGGCTCGACATCGCAGGTCTCGATGAGGCTGCCGTCGCGGCCATCGCGGAACTCGACGGTCTTGCTGGCGGTCCCGATGTCGCGGACGAACAGGTAGTCACCGCCGCCGATGCTAAGGCTCAGCGAGACCCTCTGCACAGCTTGGTGTACCGCCCAGGTCAACACGCCTCTCCCGCCCAAGGCGTACTTGCACAACTCGAACAGGGAACTCTTCCCCACCCCGACAGGGCCAGCGATCACGTTGACGCCAGGACGGAACCGGTAGGGGTGACGACCCGATTCGGTCGTCAGCGCAAGCTCGACGAAGCGCATGCGGACGCTCATCGGATCAGGCTCCCGCTCGGGTAGGCGATCGCGTCAGGCAGCTCCTCGTAGATCATCTGGCGCAGCGCGGTGCCGGAGCGGTCGAAGTGGCGCTTGAGCAGACGGCTCCGCCAAGCGATCGTCTCCCACCCGTCCTGCTCTAGCCTTGCAGCCGCCGCGCGTCCCTGCTCGGTGACGCGTAGCGCCACCGAGCCCCGGCCCGGCTGCGGCTGCGTGAGCCGAGTCCCGAGCAAGATGCCAACTATGGGGTAGTAGCGGTCATCCCACGGGCCGTACTTGTAGCGGATCATGCGACTCTCGACCGCCAGGCGCTCCTGCAGGGTCGGCTCCAGACCCGCGGGCCACGCGAGCTGGCGCGCGCGCAACAGGCGGTCCAGGAACGCCGGATAGCGAAGAAGGAAATCCAGCTTGGCGAGCTTTGTGAGCCCGTCCAGTGCGCCCTTGGTGCCGGTGGAGAACGCGGTTACCAGCAGAAGCGTCCGAGCGACGTGATAGTCGAGCGGTTCCCGGGTCATGCGGTGACCTTCCACAACGCAAAGGGGGACGACCACCAGACGGCACACTCGTCGGTGAGCTGGTAGACAAGCCCCAGCAGGTGGCGGTCGTCGAACGGGAACGGAGGAAGCCGGCCGAGACGATCCCTCAGCAACCGCGGCTCAAGTTCCTCGTGCATCCGCACCCCGTAGGGCTCGCTGCCCTCCTGCGCCGCGCGTTCGGCTTCGCCCGCGATCGCATGCACTCGCACTCGCAGGTCGTGGAGTTCAGCGTCGGTGCCGGGAAGGTCAGCCCGGTAGCGAGCTTCGAGCTCGCTCCAGCTCGCGCGCAGCCGCTTGGCGGCCTCGATCGTCGTCGGCCCCAGAAGGCCGCGCTCGAGCTTTTGGACCATCGCGGTCGGCGACGACGGCTCGGCCGCAGGGCGGGCCAGCCGAACAGCGTCCTCGCGGCACGTGGCAAGCACCAGAGCGCGGATGTCGTCGGGTTGCAGCAGTCGCCGGGCAAGCATGGCGCGCCTCGCGTGACCCGCGGTCAGCCGGGCCGGATCGGCGACGTAGTCGAGGAGCGGCAGCGGAGACGCAGACCCTCCCCGGCTGGCGATTTCGACCGCCGCGACAACTGCCTCATACGCCCACACGGCGCCGCCTTCCGCCAAGCCGAGCGACGTGAGGGCGGGCCGGACGACCCGCTCGAGATGATGATCACGAAGATGATCACGACCAGGAACCCCCGCCTCGATCGTGAGCGCGCAGCAGAACCGGACCACATCGTCGAGATCATCTGTGGCCAGCAGGCGTGCCAGGAGAGGGCCGAGACGGCCGAGGCTGGCCTCATCGCGTGCGTGGCATGCGGTCGCGAACGCGTCGGCCTCGTCGCCGCCAGGCTTGAGGCCGGCGTTGGTGATCAACAGGCAGCACGGCCGTTGGTCGAGCCTCATCCACCGGTCGAACAGGTGGGCGACCCCGCCCTCACGAAGGAGGGCGTTGACCGTCCAAGGACCCTGGCTGAGCTCCCGGTGCTTGACCGAGACCAATTCTGGCACCCGGCCCGCGTAGAAGACGACAAAGTCCTCTTCCCACTCGCACACGATGGCGACGATGTCGCTGCTCAGGAGCATCGCGAAGCAGTGTCGAGCGGCGCACTCCCATTGGAACCGGTAGCGGCCGTGCGTCTGGGCACCGGTGTCGTCGGCTGGCGGGGCGTCCACCAGCGGGTCATCGAAGGGCATACCTGTCCAACGGGTAGGAATCGCTCGTACCTTACGGCATGCAGGAGGGTACAAATCTACCTCGATGCGACAAGACTGCCCAGCGTCGCGAAGGAGATCGATGTGATCGACGGTGTGCGCTCACGGCCGGATCCAAGGGGATCTTGGCAAGTGCAGTCGCCGGGGCCGAGCCGGTCAGCCAACCCGGCAAGCGGATCTCGTAGCGGCGGATGGTCTTGACCACGAGCAGACCCTGGTTCTCCAGGCCCAGGCTGGCGACACCCGCACAAAAGGTTCTGGGCAAGGGAGGTCAACACAGCCGGGTCGCATTGGCGAGGAACGTGCCCGATTCAGTGACGCAGTCTGTGTGCGGCAGGCTCGACCAAGTAACCGGTCGGAGGAAACATGCGATCCGATTGGCACGCCCGACCCATGGCGGCTGACGCCGTGGGCCGTATCTATTTGCGGACGTGGGTAGCCTAAAGGGATGAAGGACGCATCAAGGAAGGAGCGCCCATCTCCGCTCCGCTCTTGCAGCTGGTCGCTGGCTGAGTTCTCCTTGTCCAGCTTGGCGGCCTTGGCGCTCAGGGGGGCGACCTATGATCACAGCCACGTTCGGGATCGAGAAGGAGAGCCTGGCCGATCTGTACACGAAGCCGAGCACAGCAAGGCCCAGCTCCCCGACTTCCAGCGAGGCTGGGTGTGGGACGACGCGCACGTCAGAGCGCTGCTGGCCAGCAGCTCACTCTCGTATCCGATTGGTACGGTGATGCTTCTTCGCGCTGGCGGCGAAATCCTCCGATTCAAGCAGCGACCGATCGAAGGGGCGACACCACCTGGGTCGGAACGCGCCGAGCGACCTCGAAGGCGATGCGGCATGAAACGAATCTCGGCCCACCCAAAGAAGCCACACCCGCTCCTACTGGTTGGCGCAAGGAGTGCTTGCCTCGCCGTGCGCCAGCCGTGGAGGCTCGGCAGTCGCTCCGGCGTAAGCGGCTCACGGTATCTCACAGTTCCCGTCAGCCGATTCTGCAGGAGTGGCCAGCGTGAGAGCCGTCTGAGGCTGGCGAGGAGATGACAGCGCTTGGCCGTTGATCTTGAGCGTCTCAAGCCAAAGGCGCAGGTCCGGTTCCCCATGCGTGACGAGGTCGTCACCCTCGTCGCGGTGACGCCGGGGCCGTTCTGGGAGTTCTTCTTCGATAGTCCCTCGGGCCCCGGGAAGCACGTCCTGGCTGAGTCAGAGCTGTCCGGTATCGAGCTTGTCGAGGCTACCGACGAGCTGCGCTTCGACGGCGATCCGGTGCAGTTCCGACTCGGCATGGAGGCTCGCCGGATCGACATCGCGTTTGCCTTCGACATGGCCGCGCTGGCGGTATCGAACATCCAGCCACTGCCCCACCAGCTCGAAGCCGTCTACGGCTGCTTTCTGCGCGAGCCACGCCTGCGCTTCCTGCTTGCCGACGATCCTGGTGCAGGTAAGACGATCATGGCCGGCCTCTACATGAAGGAGCTGATCCTGCGCCGTGCCGGTGACCGGATCCTTGTCGTCACGCCGGCAAACCTCCGGCCACAATGGGTGCGCGAGCTTTCAGAGCGGTTCCAGCTCGACTTCGTTCAGCTCGCGGCGTCCCATTTCGACGCCTCGCTGACCGAGAACCCCTGGGAGCACTACGACCGCATCGTCGTCAGCCGCGACTTCCTGCGCACCGAGCGTGCACGGGAGGCGTTCGATGCCGCTGACCGGGAGTGGGACCTCGCTGTCGTCGACGAGGCCCACGGCTTTACGCTCTCCGTCGATGGCAAGGGCAACATCCGAGACCGCAGCGAGCGGTACAAGGCGGCGGAGGCGCTCGCCCGCAAGAGCCACCGGCTGATCCTCATGACCGCGACTCCGCATTCGGGTAGGGACGCCAGCTTGTGGGGGCTGCTCCGCCTGCTTGATCTTGACGCCTGGGGCGACCGCTGCCCGCGCAAGCTTGACGTGCCATCCCAGGTGTTCCGCAAGGTCTCCAAAGAGATCATGACCGACATGGCCGGCCATAAGCTCTTTAAGGACCGCCATCCTCAGCGCGTCGAGTACGAAATCACAGGCGACGAATGGGAGCTGTACCAAGCCGTCACGGACTTCGTCTCCAAGAAGCTGGCCGAGATCCGCGGTGAGGGATCCAGGTCGACGGCGGGGTTCGCGCTCACGACCATGCAGCGTCGGGTCGCCTCCAGCACCCGAGCCATCCGGCGAACCCTCGAGCGCAGGCTGGAGCGCATCGAGAAGGCGCTCGAGGATCCGACCGCCTACCTACGCAACCGGAGAGCGTTCCAGGCGGCGCTCCTACCCGAGGGTGAGGAGCTCGACGACCTGGACGAGGAGACCCGCTGGAACCTCGAGGAGGAAGTTCTCCAGGGGTGGCTCCCCGATACGGTCGCTGAGCTCGAAGCCGAGCGTGACGCCCTTGGCCCCCTCCTCGCGCTCGCTCAAGAAGTGGAAGCCAAGCGCGTCGAGCGGAAGCTCACCGAGCTGCTTGAGGTCGTTCAGAGCCAGGGCCTCAAGGAAGACCGCCGAAAGCAGCTCCTTGTCTTCACAGAGCACAAGGACACGCTCGACTACCTGGTCGAGAACCTGTCCAGAGACTTCGACGTCGCGGTCATCCACGGGCAGATGAAGCTAGCCGACCGCATCGCCCAAGAGCGCTACTTCCGGGAGACGGCGCAGATCATGGTGGCTACCGAGGCGGCCGGTGAGGGCATCAACCTCCAGTTCTGCCACCTGATGGTCAACTACGACATCCCCTGGAACCCCAACCGACTTGAGCAGCGGATGGGCCGGATCCACCGCATCGGCCAGACCGAAGACGTCTACATCTTCAACCTGGTGGCCAGCAACACCCGCGAAGGCTACGTCCTCAACACGCTCCTGAAGAAGATGGAGAACATGGGCGTCACCCTCGGCGACAAGGTATTTGACGTCGTCGGTCAGGCAATGGGAACGAACTTGCGGGAGCTGATCGAGGCCGTCCTGGCCGGGGAGATCACCAAGGAGGAGGCGGCCGACTCGTTTGGAGGCGAGGAGGCCGACCCGGCCACGGTCGCCCGCGCGGACCAGCTGCTGCAGAGCGCGCTCGCCCGCCACCATCTCGACTGGCAGACCGAACGGGACCGCGCGGCCCGAGCGGAGGAACGGCGACTCCCGCCGTCCTACTTCGAGCGCTTCTTCATCGACGCTATGGCCTTCACCGGAGGCAGGGTGACACGGCGACTGGATCCCGGCACCCTGCGGGCCGAGCGATCGCCCGATACGCTCGTCGCCCGCAGCCGCACCAGCACCGCCCTCAGGCAGATCGCCCCGACCTACGAGCGCCTCACCTTCGACAAGTCGGTGGCAGCCCGGCCTCGGCTCCGCCAGGAGGAAGCCAACCTGCCCCAGGCCGAGCTCTGCGGCCCCGGTCATCCGCTATTCGACGCCCTGGTGAGCTTCGTTATCGAGCGCACTGCAGCCGAAGTCGCGAAGGGGGCAGTGTTCTTCCACCCCGATGTGGCCGAACCGACTGTGCTGCGGTCCCTTGTGGGGGATGTTGTCGACGGCAACGGTGAGATCGTGCGTCGCACGCTTGCCGCGGCCCGGGTCAGGTCTGACGGGCGAATTGAACGCGGCCCGGCTACCTCCCTCTTTGACGTGATCCCGCCAACCGACAACCTCGACGCCGCGACCCACGGGGTCACACAGGTTGCGGCGGTGTCCGATTCGGATCTTGCGATGTGGGCCCGCCGACACTTGTTCGAGCCGGTGTTCGACGAGGTGCGGGGCGAACGGGAGCAGGTGGCCACCATTCAGGAGGACTTCCTGCGCCGCTCGTTCGGCGCCCTGCTGGCGCAGGCTGACGCCGCCATCATCGCCGCCGACGAGGAGATCGACCGGGGGATTCCGGGCGCCGAGGGTCGCCTTCGCAAGGCCGAGCTGGTCAAGGAGCAGCACGAGCTGCGCCGCCGTCAGCGCCTCAAGGAGACCACGCGAGGCCGAACGGTGTCCCGTGGCGACGTCCAGGTTGTCGGCAGCGCGCTGCTACTCCCTCTGCCATCGCCACTTCAGGACGGTGGCCGACGATCTATCGATGAGAGGACGGGGCTGAGCGACCCTGACATCGAGCAGGTCGCCGTGCGAATGGCTCGCCACTACGAGGAAGGGCGCGGTGCCAACGTCCGCAGCGTGGAAGCCGACAACGTGGGGTTCGATCTCCTGTCGACTCGGGGCCTTGAGCGCCGGTGTGTCGAGGTGAAGGGCCGGGCCGGCGTGGGCCGGGTCGAGCTGACGTGGAGTGAGTTCGCCAAGAGCAAGGAGCTGGGCGATGACTATTGGCTGTACGTCGTGCTCGACTGTGCACAGCCGGACCCCCGCCTCTATCGAGTGCAGAATCCGGCCAGGACGTTGGCTAGCGCTTGGCGACCATCACTTGAGGTGCGCTACCGCGTCGAACCAGAGCCGGTGATTGAAGCCGCCAAGGGTGCGCCAGCATGACCGGCCGCCATAGGGCTCTCAGGAAAGGGACGCGGCATGGTTGACCGGTTGAGGGCGCATCTTGCCCTTCGCCTCGTTGGCGGCCAGTACCAGGATGGCGAGATCCCGTTGGCCGATCTGGCCTCCGTCGCCGACAAGACCCAGAGGCTTGTCCGCCGGATCGCACGATCGGTGAGCGACCGTACGGGCCCGGGCCGCACTCCCGCACGCGTCGAGGAGCCGACGACGTTGCTGCTCATCGGGATCCATCCCGGCAGCACGGTCCTCGAGATCGCTGGCTCTTCAGCCGAGCCGCAGCTCGACCTCGGCGACCTCGGAGACGACATCGGGACGCAAGCGCTCAACATCATGGTCAACGGTATCGAGGCGGTCGCCGCCGGTGGCGAGCTGCCGGAAGGATTTGACGATCTGTCCGCCCGCAGCCTCGACGAATGGCTGGACTCGATCGCTGGCACCGCAGCGGCGGCCGAACTCAGCGCCGAGATTGGAACACGGCCGCCGCGGGTTGTCCGTGTCGTACCGCGGGAGGCGCGTGCACTGCTCGCAGGCAGAGTCGCGCCGGCTCCATCAGCTACGCCGCCCCTACATGCAGTCGAAGGGACGCTCTACGCCGTCAACCTGCGCACCGGCCGCTACACCATCGAAGACGACCTCGGCAACAGCATCGGCACGATCGCCTCCGTCTTCACCAGCGAGGAGATCGCCCCGCTGCTTGGACGCCGGGTCCGAGCCGAGGGGATGCCCAGATTCGACGAGGCCGGCCGGCTCCAGACGATCGAGCTCACTCGGCTCGCGGCGGCCCCGGACATCAACGATATCGATGCCGAGCGGTTCTTCCGGAATGTTGAGCTCGATGAGCTTCTCCAAGGCGCCGAGCCCCTCCGCTCGATGGACGAGCTGGTTATCGAGGGGCTTACCCCAGAGGATATCGACGACTTTCTACGGGCGATCCGGGAGTAGGTGGCCATGGCGGACGCACGCGGCCCGGCCGTGGTCGACACGATGATCTTCACCTGGAGCTTGGCGGGTCAACCTACCAAGGTCGGTCAGCTCTACCAGGCGCACCTCGTCGGGCGCACGCTCGTGTTGGCCGCACAGACGGTCGCTGAGCTGCGCTTCTGGGCCCATCATCGCGGCTGGGGTGACCCGCGCCGGAAGCAGCTAGAGGAGCGCATCGCCCACCTCCGGGTCGCTGCGGTGGACGACCGGCTTACGGTCGTCTACGCCGATCTAAAGGATCAGTGCCTTCGCAACGGGCATGCACTTGGCCAGAAGGTCCACGACGGGGACCGTTGGATCGCCGCCACGGCCGTCCGCTATGGCATCCCGCTCATCTCCCATGACCAGATCTTCAAGGACGTGCCCGAGCTGGAGCTTCTGACCGAACTGGAGAGCATCAATTGACCAAACGGCGTCTGATCGAGGAGGAGCTTCCACTGCGGGCCGTGAACGCGGAGTCGGGTCGGGAGAAGTCGCTGCGCCACGGCCACATCTCGACGATGCACCTGTGGTGGGCCCGCCGGCCACTTGCGATGAGTCGGGCCGTGGTCTTCGGCACTCTTCTGCCCGATCCTGGCGATGCGGTTAGGCGGAAGGAGATCCTCGACCTGCTCGCCCAGGCGTCCCCCTTCGAAGTGTCCGTGCGCGCCGATCGAATCAACCCCCTACGCAAGCTACTCGCTGAGGCTTATCCGGACGACCCCCCCAAGGTGCTTGACTGCTTCGCCGGTGGTGGTGCTATCCCCTTGGAAGCCCTGCGTCTTGGCTGTGACATCACCGCAATCGACCTCAACCCGGTCGCTCATCTCATCGAGAAGTGCGTGCTCGAGTATCCGCAGCGCTTCGGCCAAGCCGATAGCCTCGGTGCCAACACCCTGGCGGACGACTTCCTGCGCTGGGCCGGATGGGTACGGCGACGACTGGAGCCGAAGCTAGCCAAGGTCTTCCCCGCTGATGCCAAAGGCCGCCGTCCGGCCGTCTACTTCTGGGCTCGCACTATGGGATGCCCGAATCCCTCGTGCCGGGCCGAGATCCCCTTACTGAAGGATCTCTGGCTAGCCAACAATACAAGAAACATTGCGTGGGTAGAAATTGGCGGCAAGTTTGGAGGGGTCGACCTCCACATCCACACTGGACGCCTGCCAGGCAAGATCAATCTCTCGGTCGGTACGGTGAAGGCCAGTTCGGTCACCTGCCCAGCGTGCGGGACCTCCACCATCGCCCGAGACGTACGGGAGTACGGCAAACGAGTCGGCTTCGGCCGTCGCCTCTATGCCGTGCTTGAGATCGAGGAAGGCCGGCGCACGTACCGTTCGCCTCGCCCGGAGGAGGTGGAGGGTGCCGAGACCCTAGCCTCAGCTCTACTGCCCGAGTTTGAGGAGACACCCGACGGCATGTCGGCACTGCCGGACGAGGATATGGTGAAGTCGCAATACCGGCGGTATGGCAACCTTGTCTATGGAATCGACACGTTCCGGGGTCTGTTCAACGACCGACAGCTCTATGTGCTCGGGTCGCTATGCGAGGCGGTGCGTGCAGCTCACACTGAGATGCTCGCTCACGGAATAGAAGATGACCGCGCCAAGGCGATTGCGACTTACCTTGGCCTCAACGTGGATCGGGTCGCTGATCGAGACTCCTCGTTTTGTGGATGGGACTGGAAAGCGATCAATGTGCGGAACACCTTTCCGCAGCAGGCTATACGGATGGCTTGGAACTACACTGAGATCGACCCCTTGGCCAAGGTATCCGGTAGCTGGGACAGCGGGAGTCGTTGGATCGGAAGGGCGATCCGCCATTGTTCGACCACTGGGGCCTCGCCTGCCTATGTTGCTCAGGGAAATGCCCAGGAGCTGGCCCTTCCCAACCGTACGTTCGACGCCGTCATCGTTGATCCGCCCTATTATGACGCCTTTCAGTACGGCGACCTTTCAGACTTCTTCTATGTCTGGTTGAAGCGCAGCATCGGCCACCTCTACCCGGAACTCTTTGCCATTCCACTGACTCCCAAGCGTGGAGAAGTCATTGAGAGCCGTGCGGACAAGAAATCACCGGAGCACATCTCTCACGAGGAGTTCGAGCATCGCTTGCAGCAAGCGCTAGATGAAATGGCTAGGGTGGTTAAGCATGACGGAATCGTGGCCATTGTCTTCGCTCATACGGATGTCAAAGCGTGGGAACGGCTTCTCCGTGCTCTCCGCACAGCCAACCTCGTCGTTACTACTTCGTGGCCGATGCGTTCGGAGCTCACGAATCGACCAACGGCGCTCATCAGTGCGGTACTCGGCTCCTCCGTGGTGCTCGTGTGCCGGCCACACCGCGGTGAGCAAGAAGGGTTCTACGACGACGTGGTGAGGGCCCTCGAGGCTCGCATCGCCGAGCGGCTCGACGCCTTTGGGGAGATGGGCCTGGTGGGCGCGGACTACTTCGTGTCGGCCATTGGGCCCGCGTTCGAGGTGTTCGCGCAGTACTCGCGGATCGTGAAACTCTCTGGCGAGGAGGTCGATGTCGCCGAACTCATGGTGCTTGCCCGTCAGGCGGTGGCTCGGCACGCGATGCGCCGCCTACTCGGTGCTGACTCATTGGCGTCGCTCGACGCCGAGTCGCTGTTCTACCTGACCTGGCGCTGGGCTTACCTGACCGCGGAGATCCCAGCGGATGAGGCCTACAAGCTCGAGAAGGCCTTCGATGTCGACCTCGGCGCGCTGGCCAGACCGGGAGGGTTCGCTCACCAGGCCGGTTCCAACTTCTCGCTCCTGGGTCCCCACGAGCGCAAGGGGCTCAAGCTTTCCCCATCGCCGCCGCTGGTCGACGTTCTTCACCTCGCGTGTCAGCTGTGGGACGCCGGTCGGCGAAGAGAGCTCGAGGAGCTGCTCGGCGCTACGGGCATGGGGGTGGAGCCGGGCTTCTGGGCCGCCGCCCGCGCCCTCGCCGAGATGTTGCCCGATGGTAACCGGGAACGCACCATGCTCCTTGGCCTCACTGGCAACCGCGACGCACTGTCCCAGGCCGCCGCCAGATCGACTGCGTCGGTGGAGGAGCTGACCCTCTTCAGCCCAGAGAAGGAAGTGCAATGAGTTCTCTCCGGCCCTGGCTGGACGTCGCGGAGCCGCGGCGAGACATCGCGGACGGGTCGTTCGATGAGTCGCTGTTCGCGGCCGACCTCGGCCTGGTAGACCGCGGGCGGGGGCCAGCCGACTACCTGGACCCGGTCATCTTCTGCGAGAAGACCTACCTCACCGCGAACCTCCAGGCCGTCCTCGGTGAGCTGGCGGCACGGTTGAGCGGGGATCCCGCGGCGGCGGGCGTCTACCGGCTCCAGACTGAGTTTGGCGGCGGCAAGACCCACACCCTGCTGGCCGCCTACCACCTGTTCCGTGACCCCAGCCGGGTGGCCGGCACGCCGTTCGTTGCCGAGTTGGCCGCGAAACTCGGTCTGGATGGCTTCGCCAAGGCTCGCATCGTCGTCCTCGATGGAAGCGCCCTGATCGCCGGCGGCGCGGAGCGGACCGAGGAGGGTCTGGAGCTGCGCACGCTCCTCGGCCAGCTCGCCTACCGGCTGGGCCGCACGCCTGCGTATGCGACCGTCGCCGAACAGGATAGGGCCCTGCTTGGGTCGGCCACCTACCAGCTGGCGGAGCTGCTGGAGGCGCACGCCCCCTGTCTGATCCTGCTTGACGAGACGCTCGAGTACTTAAACAAGGCGCTCGAGGTGCGGGCGCACGACGGCAATCTCGCGGGGACGACGCTGACCTTCATCAAGGAGCTGTGCACCGCCGTCGCCAATGTCCCTGGTGCTGCCGTGCTCGCCACCCTCACCAGCTCGCGCCTCGAGGACTACGCCAGCGTGGCCGGTGAGGAGATGCAGGAGCGGTTGTCCAAGGTCGTCGGCCGTACCGAGAACATCGTCACGCCTGTGGAGGGGGACGACATCTTCCCGATCCTCCATCGGCGCCTATTCATCTCCCCAGGGGACGAGCGTGAGCGCCGCGGGGTCGCAAACGCCTACGCCGACTACTACGAGTCGCTCGGCGATGCGGTACCGGCCACCTACCGGGAAGCCAGCTACCGCGATCGGCTGGCGGCCGCCTACCCGTTCCACCCTGAGCTGGTGGATATCCTCACCAACCGCTGGGGTTCACTCTCTGGCTTCCAGCGCACCCGAGGCGCGCTACGGACCCTCGCCCACACAGTGAAGGCCCTCTCCCAGCGAAGCCACAAGGCACCCTTGATCCATCCCGGCGACGTGATGCTCGCTGATCCGGGAATTCGCAGTGAGGTGCTGCGCTTCGCTGGTGAGAGCTACAAGGCCACGCTCAACGCCGACATCATCCGTTCCGACTCGAAGGCGGCCGAAGAGGATCGGCGCCGCGGTGGTCAGGTTGAGGAGACGAGGCTTGCCACTGGCCTTGCCACGAGCGCGTTCCTGAATTCTTTCGGCTCCGACCGGGTACTGGGCGCCTCGGCGGCCCAGATGCTGATCGGCGTGGCTCGGCCTGGGCTGTCGCGCGGGCTGATCGAGGACGTGCGTGACGCGCTGGAAGGGTCGCTGTGGTACATGAGGCTGGAAGGCGGCCGCTACCGTTTCACGACCGAGCCGAACCTCAACAAGGTCGTGCTGGAGCGTGAGGGCGCGATCGGTGACGACCGGATCGAGACGCTGCTGCGGGAGGCGATCGCCGTGGTCGCGCCGACGACGCCTGCGCTGCGTGTCGAGCCGCGCGTGGCCGCATCGACCGAGCTGCCCGACGAGCAGCGCCTGGTCCTCGGCGTCCTTGACTTCGAGTACCGGATCGGCGGTGACGCCACGCAGGAGACGCTGCGGCTGGCACGCGACATCCTCGAGCACCGCGGGTCGGCCTGGCGCGGAAACAAGAACGCCGCCATGCTCGTGGCCGCGGATGGCCCGACCATCACGAAAGCACGGACGTCGGCCAGAACGTTGGCGGCCCTGCGCGACCTCAACGGCGACCGCCATCGGCTGGGACGGTTCAACGCGGAGCAGCGAGAGCAGCTGGACAAGCGGCTGGCCGCCACGGAGGAGCGTCTTCCGCAGCAGGTCGCGATGGCCTACCGCCACCTGCTTCTGCTGGGCGAGGGCGACAACGGTGGGATCCAGCTCGACCACATCGACCTCGGCCCAGCCCGCGTCGACGCCAGGATCGGCGACCGGGCGCTCGACTTCCTCCGCGCCGCGGACCGCCTTGTAGAGACCACCCTCGCACCCGCTGCCCTTCTGGCCACTCGTTTCGGCTTGCTACCTAACGGGACGGACGCCGTCGAACTCGACACGCTGCTCGGCTACTTCGCCCGCCTCCCGCGGCTGCCGAAGCTCGGCAGCGCCCAGGTGCTGCGCGCTTCCCTCGCCGAAGGCGTCGCCAAGGGCCTGTTCGGGTTGGCGAGCGGCTCGTCCTGGGACGCCAAGGATGCGGTCCTGCGGTTCGGCGAACGCATCGACCCCAGCGAGATCCAGTTCCAGCCGGGAACGTTCCTCGTGCGAGCGGCAACCATGCGAGAGCTGCTGGCCAAGCGGGGAGTCGACGAGCGGGAGCCTGGTGACAGACCGAGCGGTGCCGGCACGACCACGGCACCCGACGATGGGCGCTCGACCGCGACGGAGCCAGAAGGAATGGGCGGTGAATCGAGCCGGTCAATTGATGAGAGCGAACCCTCGAAGACGCTGTCCAAGGTCACGGTGCGCGTAAAGGACATCCCGGGTAGCAAGGCGCGAGACGTCGTGAAGGTCGCCGTCCTGCCGTTGGGCGCGTCGAGCTCAGACGTCAGGGTCGAGATGACGATCCGCGCTGATGGTGGGCTTGCTGGAATCTCCCGGGAAACGCTGAATCTCGTCGTCCTTGAGGGACTTCGCCAACTCGGCCTCACCGAGGTAGAGGTAGAGGTAGAGGTAGAGGTAGAGGTAGAGGTAGAGGTAGAGGTAGAGGTAGAGGTAGAGGTAGAGGTAGAGGTAGAGGCGGCCAATGGGCCGTAGGCGGGTCTACTGATACTGCCTACCCGTTGCCTTCCTCCTCAGAGAGGTTGTCCCGGCTGGAGGGCATCGCGTTTCTCCTGAACACCGGAATCAGCTCAGCTGGGCTGGACTGGGACTGGGACGACCGGCCTCCTCGCTCCAGAGAGCAAGGAGGGTCGCTGGGTGGTGCCCACGCCGGGGGGTCGTGGGACCAGGGCCCCAAAGTCAGGCACGCCTCAGGGCAGCTGGGCAGATAGCCAGCTAGCTGACGAGTTGCGCGGGGCGGCCGAGGAGTTCGCCGCCACGTCGCTCCAGCCAGTCGGCCGCCTCCAAGAGGCGGCGCACGTCCTCGCCAGTGGCGACCGTGCCCTGCAGCGCGGTCTTGACCGCTCCGAGTTCCTGCACGACGTCCTCGAAGGTGCCCGCCGCCGGCTGCGGCGCCAGCCCAGGCGCAACCGGCCGCCGCCGCCGAGCCGCCACGGCGGCCGCCGCGAGCAGGCCAACCAGGGCGACGGCAGGCCACCCGCCACGCCAGATAGCGACGCCGGCCAGGGCGGCGAGCGTGGCGGCAAGGCCAAGCCGACGCCAACGGGCGCTCCGTTGGGCGGCCAGCCGCGTCTCGGCGGCGCGACGGATGGCCGCCATCTCCCGCTCGAGGGTGCGACCGGCATCCTGCAGGCGCTCGGCGATGACCACAGCCGCGGCCGCCGGCGACACGCAGGCCCGGTAGGCCGCCGTGTCGGCCAGCGTGGCGTGGTGGCTGTGACCGATGCCGGTGATGACCGGCACCGGTGCGGCAGCGATCGCGCTCACGACCGGCGCGCTGTCGAAGGGCCCGAGTTGGCTATCCTCGCCCCCGCCGCGGACGACCAGGACCACCTGGTGGCCGACGCCGGCGGCCCGGATCTGCGCCGCGATGCGAGCCGGGGCCGTCTCCCCCTCGAGCGGCGCCGGAAAATGCGTCGCGAGGACCTGGTAGCCGCACTGCTTGAGGACCGCCACGGCGTCGTTGTAGCCCACCGTGCCGGCGCCGCCGGCCACGATGCCGACCCGGCACGGCGCCAGCGGCAGCTGCAACGTGGCGCGCTGGCGGTCCAGCAGCCCGCTGGCGGCAAGCTCCTCCTGCAGGGCTTCACGCTGCTGGGTGACCGTCCCGGGCCCGGCCGGGGTCCCCACGACCCGGTCGACCTTGATCTCCAGGCTGTCGAACGGCCCCCCGTACTGCAGGTAGCCGCCGACCACGACGAGGTTGCCCACCGTGAGCAGCTCCGCGATGGCGGCGTCGCCGAGGGTCTGCTGGAGCTCCTGGTAGTAGGGCCGGCCGAGCCACGCCCGGACGGTGGCGACCGTGTTGCCGCGTGACTCGGTAAGGGTGAAGGCGATCCCAACGCCACCACCACGCACAGCGGGCGTGCCGACGATCTCCCCGCAGACCCACAGCCGGTCAGGAAAGGCAGCGCGCAGCGCACCCCCGATGCGCCGCTGGAGGTCGGCGACCCCGACCGTCGGCTCCGCAGGCCCCTCGGCGGCAACGCGGCCCAGGGCTGGTGCACCGCGCCAGGCCTGGTCGGTCAAGGCCGCCGCCTCCGATTCCTGCGGAATCGGAATCGCCGCTGGGTGCTGGTGCTCGCGGCCGGTCGGCTTGGCTCCGGCCGCCCCGGGGGGCGGCGTGGTCGCCGGCCCGCGCCGCCCGGGGTTGGGTCAAGGGCCGCCGCAGGCGGTCCCGCAGGGACGCGGAGCGCGGTGGCGCGGAGCGCCCTTGACGCGGCCCGGTGGCGGCGTGGGATCTGGCCGGCCTGCCGCGAGAACGGCCGGTCCGCGCCTGGGTGCAGGGTCCCGGGCGCGGCGCCGGCGGCGCCGGCGAGGCCGTTCCGGTGGGGCGTCCTGACGGCTGCGGGCAGTGCCCTGAGACGGGTACGCATGGCGGGGCTCCCTGGTAAGGCGATCACGAGACCGCAGCAGGCGATTAGCACTGGAAATAACCATAACCGAACAGACTGACAGCAGTCGATCAGTCGATTAGCCCTGGGAATAACCATGGTCGAGCGGACTGACGGCGGTCACTGCAGCGCCTCATGGGTATCAGCGGACTGTCTTCGCTGCCGGTCTGGCGGAGACCCGCAAGCATCGTCCTGTGGTTCAGGGTCGATCTGGCGGCTGAGCGGGGAATGTCCAGCTCCCATCGGGCGGCTGGTCGCGGTCAGCCGGTCGAGGTGTGGTTGTCGAGCACCGCCAGGATCGCCGTCCGAACGCGACCGCAGCCGGGAGGGAGATCCTGGCGTATTTCTGGTGTGGCGGGGCTCGAGAT
>WNFV01013071.1_pt1 | contig 23909 bp, 24 predicted proteins | sample 5400101 | NCBI WGS metagenome assembly WNFV01 (sample SAMN13153361, study PRJNA577476) | soil metagenome | isolation source: 115 cm soil or saprolite under grassland replicate 1 | place: USA:California | collected 2016-06-15 | reverse complement strand
GCGTGCTGCCCACGCCGGCGTCGCCGCGTTCGTCATGGTTGGCTACGACCTCGCTTCGAGCCGTGCCGCGATCGACCTGGCGCGTGCGCTGCCCAATGCTGTGGCGACGGTGGGCATCCATCCCAACGCCGCGGCCGCAGCCACGGAGGCAGACTTCCAGTCCGTCCGACGGCTTGCCGATGATCCGCTGGTCGTCGGCATCGGCGAAACCGGCCTCGACTACTTCCGCGAACGCACGCCCCACGACCGCCAGCGCTGGGCCTTCGAATGGCATCTGCGTCTGGCGGAGCAGCGTGGTCTGCCCGTGATCGTCCACACGCGCGATGCGCATGCCGATGTCGCCGTCGCGTTGGAGGACTCAGCCAGGCGGCGTTTGGCGGGCCAGGTGGCCGGCGTGCTGCATTGCTTCAGCGGCGACATCGCGCACGCGGAACGGATGCTGGCCGCGGGCTACTACATCTCATTGGCTGGCCCGCTGACATACCGCAACAGCGCGTTGCCCAGCGTTGTCCCAAGCGTGCCCACGGAACGCCTGCTGATCGAAACGGACTGTCCCTACCTGCCACCGGCCAGCCGCCGCGGCCAACGCAACGAGCCGGCCTATCTTGCCGAGACGTTCCAGCTTCTGGCCAAGCTGGCCGGTCAGGACCTGCGGGACCGGCTCTGGTCGAATAGTCTGCGCGTGTTCCCAGCACTCGTGCGCGTGGTCGAGGCGGTCGCATGAGCGCGACCAGCGACATCTCCTCGCAATCGGACGCCATCCGCGCCATTCTGGCGCTGGTGCGGCCTGGTCTCGATCGCGTCGAGGCGACCCTGACCGAGCTGTCGAATACGGACGATCACGTGATGGGTCCGATGCTCTCGACGGTGCTGCCCGGTGGCGGCAAGCGTCTGCGGCCGGCACTGGCGCTGGTCATCGGCCGACTCGGGGATGTCGATAGCGACACGCTGAACCACATGGCCGTCGGGGTCGAGCTGCTGCATACGGCCAGCCTTGTCCACGACGACATCGTCGACGACGCGGACACGCGACGCGGCTCGGCGACGCTCTACGCGCGCGTCGGCAACGCGCTGGCGGTGATGGTGGGCGACTATCTGTTCGCGCAAGCCGCCCACGAATGCGTCGCAACCGGCGACCTGCGCGTGGTGCGGTTGTTCGCCGAAACCCTCGGCGCGATGGCGCGCGGCCAGATCGACGAGGCCAACAGTCAGCTCAACGGGCAGCACGCCTGGCAGACGCTGTCGCGTGACGATTACTTCCGTACGATCTGGGGCAAGACCGCGTCTTTGTTCGTGCTGGCGTGCCAGGGCACCGGTCTGCTCGTCGGGCTCGATCCGCCGCAGGTGGACGGCTTGCGGCGCTACGGCGAAAATCTGGGGCTCGCCTTTCAGGTCGTCGACGATATCCTGGACTTCACCAGCACCGAGCAGGAGCTTGGCAAGCCCGTCGGCAGCGACCTGCGCCAGGGGACGATCACACTGCCGGTCATCCTGTTGCGCGACGGCGGCGAAGTCGACGGCCACTACCGCTCAGCCTTCGAATCCGACGATATCGAGACCCAGATACGGCTGGTTCAGCAAAGCGGCGCGATTGCCACAGCGTATGGCGAAGCCGAAGCGCTCGTCACCCGCGCGCGCGAGGCGCTCGAGGTGCTGCCCAGCGGGACAGAACGTGACGCGCTGGACGCGTTGGCGCGCTTTGTAACGGAACGCGGCCGCTAACGGCCGCGCAAGGCGCAGCGCGATCGCGATCGGCACCAAGCCCAGGGTCAGGAACCACGACACCATCAGGCACGCCAGACCGAGGCCGCCGAGCGTCTCCGCGGGTGGCAAACGCAGTCCGAAACCGCCCATAGCGCCTCCTAGCCGTCGCGTCGAGCGACGCATCCGATGGCTGAACGACTGCTTCTCGAGGCGCCGTTCCGCGAGACGAATAATGTCGTCGATTTCGCGCTGGAAGCGATCGGGCGGGGGGTTGGAAGGCGACATGCGACCCAGGCGACGGAGGACCAATTATAGACCAGGGATCAGCGTCAGGGGTCAGTTGTCGGGAGGGTCTGACCTGATCCCTGACCCTGATCCCTGACCCTGATCCCTGACCCTGATCCCTGACCCCTGATCAAGGGGCACCAGCCACCAGTTGCAAGAAATCTGCCGAGACCCACCCTTTCAGGCGGTGATCCTCGGTTTCGATCTCGCGCCACGGGCGACGCCTGCGCGCGGCGCCTGCGGCCCGGGCTCGAGTCGAACCGAAACACCCTGGCCACTGGTATTGGCGACCCGCGCGGCTTGCTGCTGCGGCGTCGGGCTTGGCTCAGGCGTGGGCACTTCGACCGCGGGCGTCGGCGCGCTCACCACGGGCACAGGGGTCGCGGTGGGCGGGCTCGGTGCGGTTACCCGCGGTGTCACCGCGGGCGTCGGCTGAATTGTGGGCAGGGGCGTGCCCGTGCTGGCGGCGACCACGCGCACGGGCGGCAGGTTGCGCCCCGCATTGAGCACGGCCAACGCGGCCACTGCGCCAATCAGGCCCAGCAGGAACAGACTGCTCACGACTTGCCACACCGTCAGCCGCAAACGCCCACCTTTGGAGATGAAGGGGCGACCGCACCAATCACACTCAGTGTTCGACGCAGCGTTGCGTCCGCCGCAACCCTGGCAGGTCGTGACGGAATCGGGACGATCAGAAGGCATCGTGTTCGGGGAATTCGGAGAAGATGGAGACGCGAAGTAGGTGCGGTTGTACACCGCCCTGCCCCACCGGACTCAAGATGTCACCTGCGCGGCAAACCGGGGCCTTCCACCTGCAAGGCAAGTTGCGCACCCCTGACCCCTGTGTTAGGATGCCGCCGCTCGCCGAGTCGCTAGGGGATTCTCGACAAACCAGCATGGCGACCGTTATCGCCGTTGCCAATCAGAAGGGCGGGGTGGGCAAAACCACCACCACCGCCAACCTTGGCGCGGCCCTCGCCTTACGCGGCAAGCGCGTCTTACTGGTCGATCTGGATCCGCAGGGCAACCTGACCAGCGCCTTCGGCCTGGAAAAGGACGTCCAGCAGACCGTGGCCGAATCGCTGCTCGATCGACGTGTGCCGCTGCCTGTAGTCGCCGTCTCGAATGGCGCAGCCGAAGGCGCAGCGCACACTCGATCACTCTCCGTCGTGCCCGCCGCGGTCGGATTGGCGAGCGCCGAGGCACAACTGATGAACAAGCTCGGCCGAGAGCTGCGGCTGCGCGACCAACTGCTTGCCGTCGAGGGCAGCTACGACTACGTGATGATCGACACGCCGCCGTCGCTCGGCGTGCTCACGATCAACGCGCTGGTCGCCGCAACCAAAGTCATTATTCCTACTGAGGCGCGTTTCTTCTCGTTGCAGGGGCTGCAGATGCTCGAGGAGAGCATCGAAGAGATCCTGTACCTGAATCCTCGACTCGAGGTTCTGGGTATCCTGCTGAGTAAGATGGACCGCCGCCTGAAAGAAGAGCGGCAGGTCGCTGAATATTTGCGCCAGCGCTGGGGAGTGCGGGTGTTCGGCACCGAAGTAGGCACCAATAGCAAGATTCTCGAAGCCGGCTCGGCAGGAACGTCGGTCTTCCACTATCAGGGCGCCGAACGCGCCGTCGATATCTACCTGACCCTGGCCGACGAGGTGCTCAGACGTGGCTGACGGTCGCTATGCCTAACGGACGTCAGCGCGGAGGTTTTAACCCCGACAGAATGGCCGACTTGACGCGGTCGGTATCGGTCGTGCCGCAGATCATGGAGGCCCCGCGCGAGTCGCAGGCCCGCGGCTTCACTGAAGTACGCATCGTCGGCGTGGGTGGCGGGGGCAGCAACGCCGTCAATCGGATGGTCGAAGCGGGCGTGCACGGCGTCGAGTTCATCGCCGTGAACACCGACGCGCAGGCGCTGCAGATGTCGTCGGCCATGCGCAAGATTCCCATCGGCGGACGGAGCGCCAAGGGTCTGGGCGCGGGCGGTGACCCCGATCAAGGCGAGCGCGCCGCCGAGATCAGCCGCGATGCGTTGACCGACGCGCTCGAAGGCTCGGACATGGTCTTCCTGACCGCGGGCCTGGGCGGCGGCACCGGTACGGGCGCGGCGCCGGTGATCGCCGATATGGCGCGTCGAGCGCGCGCGCTGACGGTTGCCGTGGTGACGCTGCCGTTCTCATTCGAGGGCTTTCAGCGTCGACGCACCGCCGAGGAAGGCCTGGCGCGTCTGCGCGGCAATGTGGACGCGCTGATCGTGATCCCCAACGATCGGCTGCTCGAACTGGGCGATCGCGGCATGAGCATCCTCGAGGCGTTCCGCATGGCCGACGAGGTGCTGCGCCATGGCGTCCAGGGCATCAGCGATCTGGTGACCATGACCGGCCTGATCAACCTCGACTTCGCCGACGTCAAAGCAGTCATGCAGAACGCGGGTACGGCGTTGATGGCGGTTGGTGAGGGTCGAGGCGAAGGTCGCGCGGTTGCAGCCGCTCGCGCCGCCATTTCCAGCCCGCTGCTCGACGTGTCGATCGATGGCGCCAAGGGCGTCTTGCTGAACGTCTCGGGTGGGCCTGATCTGACCCTGGCAGAAGTGACCGAGGCCGCTGAGACGATCCAGTCCGCTGTCGACCCGGACGCGAATATCTACTTTGGCGCGGTCATTCATCCACGCCAGCAGGACGAGATTCGCGTGACCGTCATTGCCACGGGCTTGCGCGACCCTGGCGATACGGGATCCGCTGCGCGGCGGAGACCTGTTTCAGCGCAGCCGGCGTCTTCGCGCGAAGCCAGCCCGCCGCCTCCCCCGGTCCGCGAGCGCCCGGTCGCGCCCGCCCCGCGCGAAGCCGAATACGAGCGCCCCTGGCGCCCCGGCGCAAGCGAATGGGAGCGCGACCGCTCCGCCCGCCCGCCCCGTTCGTCGTCGCCCCCTCCGACGGATTCCGGCGAAGACGACTGGGACGTGCCCGCCTTCCTCCGCCGCCCTCGAAGACCCTAGGCCGCAAGAACAGCCGCTTCTACTGAAGCGCGCGGCGGTTCCCGCACCCACCGCTCTTCCTAACTAGAATGAGCGCGAGCGTGACGCCGAATTTATCGAGCATCGAGCCCCAGCAGGCACCTGAGCAGCGGCCGCGGACGGCGACGTGGCTGTTCAGAGCGGCCGTGATCGTGCTGTTTGGCATGCTGACGGCGCAGTTGTGGCGGCTGCAGGTCGTTGACAACCGCATCCTGAACGACCGAGGGACCCAGAACTGGCTGCGCTACGCGGTCATTCAGCCGCAAAGAGGCGTCATCTACGACCGCAACAAGACACTCCTGGCGACGAATGCGCCGATCTTCGTGATCTCGATCACGCCCGCCGACGTGCCGAAGGGGCGCATGCAAGAGATCATCATTCGGCTCGCTAACGAGCTCAGGGTGCCGCCCGACGACATCCAGAAAACTGTCGAGGCGCGCCAACAGCGCAAGGACTACAACCCGTTCAACGCAATCGCCGTCGCCTCGAACGTCGACCGCGACGCGATCATGCGCATCTCGGAGCACCAGATCGAGATGCCGGGCGTGCAGATCGGCGTCGAGTCAACGCGCAAGTACACCGAGGGCACGCTGATCGCGCACCTGATCGGGTACATGGGCGCGATCTCCGCCGAAGACGCTGACCGCCTCGAGGAAGAGGGCTACCGACTGGACGATCACCTCGGCGCGGCCGGCGTCGAGCAAGCCTATGAAAAGGACCTGCGCGGCGTACCCGGCAAGCGCACCTACCAGGTCGAGGTGACCGGCCAGGAGATCGGCGAGCTCAGGCGCCAGGACGCCCGGCCAGGCAACAACCTGGTCCTTACGCTCGACCTCGACCTCCAGCGCGACGTCATGCGCATCCTCCAGGAGGGGCTGCGCAACGCGCCAGCCGGGGCGGCCATCGTCATGGACCCGCGCAACGGCGAGATCCTGGCCATGGTCAATACACCCAGCTTCGACGCCAACATCATTGGCGACCCATCACGCGAGGACGATCTGAATCAGCTCCTCAACGACAAAACCGGTACGCCAATGTTCCCGCGCGCTTTCTCGGGCCAATACCCGCCGGGCTCCGTCTTCAAGCTAGTGACCGGCTCTGCAGCGCTGCAGGAGAACGTCGCCAATCGCGACACCGTGATCGATTCCAAAGGCGTCATGTACGTCGAGTCGGACGAGTATCCAGGCGTGCGCCAGCCCTTCAACGACAACAACGCCTACGGCCCCCAAACTTTTCTGCAGGGCGTCGCCAACTCGTCCAACATTTACTTCTTCTGGCTCGGCGGCGGCTTTTCAGAAGGCAACCGCACCGTCTTCGAAGGGCTCGGTGTCGAGCGCCTGGCGCGCTATGCGCGCGCCTTCGGCTACGGCACCCGCACCGGCCTCGACATCCGCGGCGAACAGGACGGCACCATCCCTGATCCAACCTGGAAGCAGTTCCACAAGGATCAGCCGTGGTTCAAGGGCGACACGTACAACATGAGTATCGGCCAGGGTGACGTGCTGTCGACGCCACTGCAAGTGGCCAACGTGACCAATGCCATTGCCAATGCCGGCACGCTCTATCCGCCGCATCTGGCGCGCGCCGAGCTGAACGCCGACGGCAACGTAGTCAAGCAGTTCGCGCCCGAAGGACGGACGGTGCCCGTCGATCCCAACAACCTGGCCACGATGCGTGAGGCCATGGAGTGGGGCTTCGAGGGTCCGTGGTTGAAGTGGTTCAAGATTCCTGGACTGCGCCTGGCGGGTAAGACTGGCACCGCCGAGTTCGAGGGTCCGCTCGATGCCAAGAAGAACCTGCCAACCCACGGCTGGTTCACCGGCTTCGCGCCCGCGGACAACCCTGAGATCTCGGTGACAGTGTTCGTCGAGCGCGGCGGCGGCACCGACGACGCCTCACCCATCGCCGCGCGCATCTTCCGCCGCTACTTCAGACTGCCGGATGTGTCGGCCGATGCACCGAAGCGTCCGCTCGCACCCGAGCCAGCGCCGAAGCCGCCGCCGCGCTAGTAAAGCCTGTCATCCCGAGCCTGCGAGGGATCTCGCCTGTCTGAATTTCGCACCGAGCGACATGCCCGCGAGATCCCTCGCCTCGTTCCTCGCCTTGGGATGACAACGGCGCTCAGGATGACAAACGGGATACCGTCCCGTGGCTGCCATCGACGGTGATCTGCTCACCCTCCTGAATCCGCTCGGACGCTGAAGGTACGCCGACCACGGCTGGAATGCCGTACTCACGCGCTACGACCGCCCCGTGCGACATGGCGCCGCCCATCTCCATGACCAGGCCGGCCGCGCTCAGGAACAGCGGCGTCCAGCCAGGGTCAGTCGAGGGTGCGACCAGGATGTCGCCGGCTTCCAGCCGCGCGCCCGTTGGATCGAGGATCACCCGTGCGCGGCCGGTTACCTGGCCAGCCGACGCGGGCGTGCCACGCAGGACCGCGCCGTCCTCGACCACGCCGTCCACCGGGAGCGATGGCTCGGTGCCGTCTGACAGCAGCAGGCGCGGCACGTGCCGCCGCCGCAGCTCCTCGGCGTAGCGCGCGCGACGTTCCTCAACTCGCCCGCGCACCTCACCACCGGCGACTGCTTCGCGCAGCTCGAGGAACGACAGAAAGAACACGTCGTCGGCCGAATCGATCGTGTCACGCGCAACGAGATCGCGGCCAGCCGCCAGGAGCAGCGCTCGGACGCGCGCAAACAGCAGCACGACGAGGAACTTGGGCATCTCACGAAAGCCAGCCAGCGCGCGACCGCGACGCAGCAGGAACCCGACTACAACGGCCCGCACTCGGCCGCGGCTGGCCGCCCGGCGCGTCAATGCGGTGACAGTCCGACCGGCCTCGAGGGCGCCAGCGCGGAACTGTGACTCGGGCGAGAGCGGCCCATCGTCAATGGCCTGGTAGCTGGCCAGGCTCTCGAGCACGGGCGTCGGGTCGTCTGACCAGCGTGGGACGCCAATGTCGATTTCGGCGATAGCCCGATGTCCGTACTGCTCGAGGAACGTGGTCAAGCCCTGCTGCAGCACCGTGGGCAGCGTCCCGCTTCGGAAATCGGCGACGAGGGCATTGGCGGGCCGGTCGCGCAGCGCCTGATGGGCAGCGGCATCACCGCGCAGCGTGCGCGAGAGCGCCCACAGCGCGCGATCCATCTCGGTCGTTGGGTTGAATGGCAGCGCCCGACGCACAGCATCGCGCTCATCGCGTGAGGCGAGATCGCCCAGCAGTCGCTCGGCGAGCACGAAAGCGCCCACGCCGCTGATAAGCATCGGCGCCACGGCGGGCACGAACCGCGGTGGCCATTCGGCCAGCAGCCGCTCGGCCGCGTCCACCCGCTCGGCGGCCGTGGCCGCGTCGGGCAGGCGTCCGGCCTGGTAAATCTGGTCCCTTAGCCGCCAGACTGCCACGCGTGCGTGTTGCGGTGCGATGAGCGCGGCGGCAATGCGCAGCGGCAAACGCGTGCGGCGAAACGTTTGCAGAATGGGCGCGACGGTTTTGCGTCGACTCGTGCGCACCAGTGCCAGACGCGGATCGTCGATTAGCCTCTCGATCAGCGCGGCGCTGCGCGCTTCACCCGCGCCGAGTACGCGTCGCAGCACCCGTCGCCACAATGGCGAGCGCAGGGCGGCGGTCAGGTCGAGGAACAACCGTCCGCCAGCTTGCTGTAGCAGGGGTGTTGTGCGGCGGACACCGATCGCCGCCGCCAGCGAGTTGCCGAAAATCCGAAAGGCGTCGATGCTCAGCGGCGTGAGCGGTCGGAACACGCCCTGGGCAACGTTGAAGCTCAGGTATACGCGCAGCTCGCGTGAGTCAGTTGCGGGCAGCGGGTAGAGCGTGGTGATCGCGCGCGACTGGACCAGCCAGGCCGTGTCGTCTGCGTCGAACGCGAACTCGATGTCCTGTGGCGCGCCGAACAGGGTCTCCACCTGCTGGCCCAGTCGCGCGAGCGCCAGCAGCTGCGAGGTAGTGAGGCTGCCACTCGGCGGGCCGTCGATGACGCGAGCGGCGGCCGTATCGACGACGTAGTGGTCCGGGTTGACGGCGCCTGAGACGACCGCTTCGCCGAGGCCCGGGTGCGACTCGATCACAGCTTCACCGCGTCGACCAGTCAACGGATTGGCCGTGAACAACACACCGGCGACCGAAGCGTCGACCAGCCGCTGAATGACCACGGCCAACTTGACGGCATGCTGATCGACGCCCTGGTGGGCGCGGTAGGCCACCGCACGTTCGGTCCACAGCGACGCCCAGCAGCGCCGCAGCGCATCGATCGTCCCGTCCGCGCCCTGGATGCGCAGGAAGGTGTCCTGTTGGCCCGCGAAGCTGGCGAACGGCAAGTCCTCGGCAGTTGCCGAAGATCGGACAGCCAACGGCGTCGTTGCGCCGAGCCCCTCAACCGCCACGCGTACGGCCTGCGCAATGTCTTCGGGAACGGGTGTCTGCTCCAGCCTAGCGCGGATCTTGGCGGCAGCCTCGGCAACATCGTCCGCGTCGGCGGCCGCGAGTGCAGAAAGCAGTGGCGCCAGGTCGGCAGCCTGCGCCGCCAGCGCATACGCCTCGGTCGTTACGCACACGCCGTCAGGGACGGGCAGACCTGCCCGCAACAGCTCGCCCAGGTTTACGCCCTTGCCGCCCGCCACCGCCAACATCGTGCGGTCCAGCTCACGCAGCGGGATGATCAGCGCCGCCATCGATAGCTCTCTTAGTCGAACGTGGGCGTGCCGCGCCCCCGCACCTGGCCATTCAGGAACGCATGACTGAGTGGCACGACTCGGTACATCACCCATACGTTCGGCCCCTCGCCGTCCGGACGCAGGCCAGAGCTCACCCGCTGGGCGATGTCGCGGCCGAGGCGGTACAGCTGCTCGTCGGTGCTGAGCTCGACCCACAGCTCGACGTCGGCGCGCGCATCGTCGGTGGCGATGCGTCGAACGGTGACCTGATCGGGCGGCACACGCATCGCCGCGCCGACCTCGCGGCGGACGACTTCGCGAACCTGCGCCAGCAGATCGGCAGGTCCAAGATAGTCGACGAAGATCATTAAGCCGCCCATGGTAGCATCGCGGTCCGTGGCCGACCGCGCCCCCGGGCGGCTCGCCGATCGGCTGCACTCGGCTGCGATTCACTTGCTGCGTCGCGTGCGCCGCACCGATCCACAAACGGGCGTCAGCGCCGCCCAATTGTCGGCCCTGTCGATCCTGCTGGGCGGACGCCGCACCCTGGGCGAGCTGGCCGCGGCCGAGCAAGTCAGACCACCGACGATGAGTCGACTGGTGGTCGAGCTCGAGCGGGCCGGCCTGGTCACCCGCACGCGCGACAGCGAAGACGCCAGAGTGGTGTGGGTCGAATGGACATCCCGCGGACGCGAGGTCTTGACGCGCGGTCGCGAGCTGCGCGTCCGTGCGCTGGAACGCCAGATCGAGCAGCTCTCCTCGGACGAGCAACGAACGCTGGCGCAGGCGCTGGACATCATTGACCGCCTGCTGGCCACGCTCTAATATTTAGCAATGCTAACTAACTTGGGGTCAAGCATGTTCGAAGCCATTCGCGACGGCGACATCGAACGGGTCCAGCAGTTGATCGACAGCGACCCCGCGCTGGCGCAGACACCCAACGCCGACGGCCTGACGCCCGTCCTCTGGGCGCTCTATACCAATCACGCCGAGATCGCCCAGGCGCTGCTCACGCGGATCCCCGAAGCCTTACTCAGCATCCACGAGGCCGCCGCCACCGGCGCCGACGTGAACAGCCCTGCGCGCAACTCTCTTGCTGTCGCGCCGCTGCATTCGGCGCTCGCCGGGCCACAGCCCGATCTTGCACGCAGGCTGCTCGCGGCCGGCGCTGACGCCAATGCCCGCCAGTCCGGCCACGCCGTGCCGCTCCACACCACGGCCTACGTCGGACTGCTCGAACTGACGTCGTTGCTGCTCCAGCACGGCGCAGACCCGACGGTCGCCAACGATCAGGGACGGACGCCCGAGGCGGTCGCCCGCGAACGCGGCCACACTGAAGTAGCCGATGTGCTCGCTAGCGCGTCCAGAAGCCGTTAGGGTCGGCCTCACGAATCAGGCGTAACTCGTCATCACTCGGTGCCTGCGTCGGCGCGCAGTCGGGCGCAACCGCTAGCGGCCAGCCGGTCGCCGCCTGGACTGCCTCGATCGTCGTGAACGGGTGATACGAGGCCAGAGACGCTTCATGGGTTTCGGCTGAGAAGCGCAGCACACCCAGCGTGGTGATGACAGCGGACGGTCCGCCGCGCACCAGTCCCTGCGCAGCGCGCCACGCGGGTGAGCCGTCGCCGAAGCCAGGCGAGGTGACGAAGTCGACCCGCGCCCGCAATCGCCGTGGCTCATGCTCCATCAGCGCAACCAGCCGCTGGGCGAGGCAGGCGATGTCGGCGCCGCCACCACTGCCGGGCAGTTTGACGCGCGGGCGATCGGGCGCGCCGATGACCGTCGTATTGATGTTGCCGAAACGGTCGACCTCGGCACCGCCGATGAAACCGAGATGGACGTCGCCGCGCTGCAGCAAGCCCATCACCTCCAACAGGCCGGTCGCCCAGGCGGCATGGGCGACGTTGGGCGCATCGCTCATCGTGTATAGATCGGGCGGCGAGACGCGGTCGCGCACAAGCCCGTTTTCGAACAGTCCGACGGCGGTGGGCGCGTGGGTGCGCTTGGCGAGGCTGAACGCGAGCAGCGGCAGGCGCATGCCGACGAAGACCATTTCGCCGTCGGCGATCGCACGCGCCGCGGCGACGACCATCAACTCCTGCGGCGTGTAGTCGGTCACGCGTAGTCCACCTCGGCCGCCAGGCGTCGCACGGTCGGCCGGAGTCCGTCGATCCGACCAACCTTGGCCAGATACTTAGCCCGGTCCGCCACATCCAGCACCCATTCCTGCAGCCACATCAGGTAGCGCGCGCGCTCCCGCGAGAGGTCGTGGTAGGCAGCAAACAGGACGTGGTCGCGGCCGTAGTAACCCTGCACCGGCGACGGATAGGCGCCGCCTGGCACGTGCACCACGGCGCTCACTCGCTGCGGCGGCAGCAGGATCCGATTCGGATCGCTCAGGATGACCTCGGTAGGCACGATCTCCTCGGTGGTCAGGATGACCGCGCGCGCGGCCAAGCCGGCCTCTCGCACCAAGCCGAGGTTTCCCCAGCAGTGGGCATGCCCTTCGCCGTCTGCCCGCTGCACGTGCAGGATCGCCACGTCCGGCTCGATAGCCAGGACGTGCAGCAGTCCGTCTGGGCCGCGCTCGAGACGCGGGTTGTGCGTGGCCAGGTCCGAGCCGAGCAGCGTCCGGGTGGGTAGATAGGGCACACCCATCGCCGCGGCCTGGAGCCCGAGGCCGACCGAGAAGTTCGAGTGCTCTTCGAGCTCGAGCGGGCGCGGGACGCCGTGCTCGATCGCGCGCCGATAGTTGTGGCCCAGGCCAGCGCTCACGTTGCCCACCCATGCCGCCGTGATCCGACGCACGCAGCCCGCGCCGATGAGCTGGTCGAACAGCATGTCCGAGATCGGCCCGATCAACTCCAGGTCGTATCGCCGCTGGCGGATCAGCTCGTGACCGGCGGCGAACGGGATGAGCGACTCGAGCGCCATCCCCAGCGCCACTGCCGCACCGTCTGGCACATGGCGCCGCAGCGCGTCGCCTAAGTCGAGCACCTTCGACGTCAACGCACCGTCGCCGACGCCGGTGTCCGTCCCGACTGGTCCACTCTGCGAGATCTCAATGCAGCCTTCCTGACTCTCTCCACAGGGATTGAACAATCCACCCAGGCTGCATTGAGTATGCTTGTGCCGGGGAGAGGATGGATTCAGACATGACCCACCGACAAGCGCCTGCCGAGCCATTTGGGCGACTCAATCCGCAGGAAGCGCGCGAACGCGTCGGTAGCGGCGAGCTCACGATTGTCGACGTGCGCGAGGAGTGGGAGTACGCCAAAGACCACATCCCCAACGCCACGCTGACTCCGCTGCGCAAGATCATCGCCCAGCCGGAGGCGGCGATTACCGCCGACGATGTGGTGTTCGTGTGCGAGGTTGGCCAGCGCAGCGCCGTCGCGGCCGAGCTCGCCGCTGCCGTCGGCAAGAAGCACGTCTTCAACCTCGAAGGCGGTATGCAAGCCTGGCGCGGCGCCGGCCTGCCGACCGAAGCCTAGCCTAAGCTTTTAGGGCACGTCGACTGGCCTCGGCGACCAGCTCGGCGCAGTAGCGCTTGTCCGCGGGCAGGCCGCCCAATGCCTCGTCGATGAGATCTGCCGTCAGGCCGTCAGTTCGGCCTGGGAGTAGCTCCGTGGCCACGCTGCTGGCGGCGATGCACGCGCTGCAGCCCAGGGTTCTGAAGGTGGCACGGCTCACCACACCCTTGGCCAGCTTGACATACAGCATGACCGTGGTCTCGGAGGCGGAGTCGTCCACGCGGCCGACAACGTCAGCGGAGGCCATGCGCCCGACGTTGCGCGGGTGCTGAAAGTGATCGATCGTTACCGCCGTGTAGCGGCTGGCGGTCACTAATTGCGTCGCTCGTACAGTTGCTGGATGAGCCCGAGCTGACGGCGGATCGCTTCTGCGTCGGGTGCCGCGGGCTCGAACTCGAGATATTGCCCGAGGTCAGCCGCCGCTCCAGAAAGATCGGCCAGGCGGTAGCGCAGCAGCCCGCGGTCGCGCAGCTCGGCTGCCGTTGGCAGCACGAGTGAGAGCTGCTCCGACGCGCGGAGCGCCCGCACCAGGTCACCCGAGCGCTGATATGCCACCTTCAGGTTGGTAATGAGTCGGGCCAGGATCAAGCGCGGTGAGGTCGCCTCCAGATGGGCTGGCTCGAGCGTGGCCGATGCGCCATAGGCCTGGCGCAGCATCTCCTGGCAGTCGGCCAGGCTCAGCACTCGGCCGCAATTGAAGGCATCGATCAGGAGCCGGTTCGGCGCTTCGTACGCAACCACGAAGTGGGCCGGCATGCCAACCCCGCAGAGCGGTAGCCCAGCCCGGCGGCCAATGGCGACGTAGATCAGCGCCAGCGTGATCGGGATGCCGAGGCGTCGATCGAGGACGTCATTCAGGTAGCTGTTGCGCGGGTCGTAGTAGTGCGCCGTGTTGCCGCGAAAGCCTTCCTCGCCGAAGAGCAGCGCGTTCAGCACGGCTACCTGGCGATCCGGCGTGCGCTCGCCCGCCAGGCGCTCGCGCAGGACGACCGCGAGCGCATCGAGGCGCGCCAGATAGGGCGCTGGGTCGAGATCTGGGTATTCCTCGCTCGCGACCAGCAGCGCGGCGCGCGGCAGGTCGATATCGTTCTCGTCGCCGCCGACGAGCACACCCAACTCGCGGCGGGCCTCGTGTGCCTCAGACACCTTGGCCCACCACGAATGCGGGACTACAACCTCTAGGTGCTGGTGCTCGGTGAGCCGCTGCCAGAGCCGACCGAGCCGGTGCTGGTCGAGGCAGTGGGCGACGGCGAAGTAGTCGAGCTGGTGCCGCTGCCGGTGCCGATTGACGTGCTCGGCGTCGAGCCGAAGCTACTGGAATTGCTGAATCCGCCGTAGCTGGTCTCACCCTGGTCGCCGCCCATGCCGAGCAGATCGCGACCAAACGATTGCCAGGCCCAGTAGCCGGCGGCGCCGAATGCAACACCGAATAAGAACTGGAACATTGCGCTTGTCCTCCACGGAAGCGAGAAGTGTGTAGGTGTCCTTTCAGCCTACGCCAGGCGTCATGGAAACGCCAGGTAACGCTTTAGCCACGGCGCCCACGGCACAACGAGCCGTCGCCCGCCGCCCGGCCAACCGCTCCGGGGCCGATGGCGCGCGAAGCGCGAGGAAAGCACGTGGGCTCAGGAGGCACACGCAGCAGCACGCAGCGCGGACAGCCTGGCACATGACATGCGAAGCTTGCCAGCCAGGCTCGAAACGGAGGACGACAATGACGTCTGAACCTAACGCGACGGACGACGTACTGGCGCGTCGTGCTCAGGATCTCGAGGACCTCCGCCAGTCCGAGCACGACACCGCGTTCTCGGGCGATCAGCGCGAGATGAGCGGTGAATTGAGCATGGTCGGCCAGCACCCAGCCGACGTGGCCGACATGACCTACCAGCGCGAGCTGCAGGAAACAACCCAGCGCATGCTCGAACGTGAGGTTGCCCAGGTCGAGGAAGCGCAGCGCGCGCGAGCGACCGGCACCTATGGCATGTGTCAGGAGTGCGGCCGTGAGATTCCTGCCGAACGCCTGGCGGCCCGCCCGGCGGCCACGCTGTGCGTCGACTGCCAGCGTCGCCGTGAAGGTACCTAGTGCGCCTGCGTCAAGTCGACGCGAAACGATAGGGCGCCGCCGCAGAAGGCGACGCCCACCTCAGGTGACCGTACGCGGCCAGGCGGCCGGGCACCATGTGGGGCGTCCCTGGCAGGCCAACGCGCACCGGCGTGCCCGGTGGCAGCGGCTTGATGTCCGTGCCCCACGACACCAGCGCGTATTGCGCCTCGTCCGATTTCGACGCGTCAGTGGCTGCGCCGTCGTGCTGATCGGTGGGTTGCGTCGCCTGCTGGCCGTAGGCTTCCTTCCACTCGCGTACGTCTGATCCGCTCAGCAACCACGTCGCGTCATCCAACCGCGGGTGATGACGCTATCGCGGAACTCCTGGTAACAGCGGTAATCGTCCTCGACCATTCGAGCGCCGTAGACGTCGCTGAGAATGCGTGCGGCAATGTCGGCGCCGGCCAGTGGGGCGCGTCGACCGTAGTTCTCGACCCACAGTCGTACGGTCCGATCTCGACCTTTTTGCCCGATGTACGTTTTCACGCCTTGGCTGATCATCGGCATCCACGCGCCTGGGTTGAGTCACAGCCGTAATGATCGCGCGAGACCGGGCGATACTCTGTTAGAGTCGGCCGAAGCTCGTTACGGCGTTATACGTATAACCTCACTGCGAGGCTGGTCGTTATACGTATAACCTCGCGCCGCGACGAGCGCCCGGCGCGCCAGCAGCGCCAGCGCGCCAAACAACAGCGCCATGATCGCCGCGTGCCCCAGCGCGCTGAACAGCCCGAGCCGCGTCATCACCACCAGCGCGCCGCTCAGCGCCTGCAGCAGCGACAGCCCAAAGGCGGCGCGGGCAACCGGACCGAGGCTCGCTACGCCGCGCGTGCGCAGGCTGAGCCACCCCAGTAACAGCACCGCCAACAGCGCCGCCAGACGGTGGGCGAAGACGACGCCTGTCGGACCCTCCAGGCTGGGGATCACCTGGCCATTGCACAAGGGCCAGTCCGGACACGCCAGGCTCACGCCCGCGTGGCGCATGTATGCGCCGAGGTAGACGACCACCAGCACCCACGCGCCGACGGCGACCACCGCGCCGCGGTGTCCCGACGCGCCTGTGTCGGTCTGGACGGCGGCGGACGCGCCATCGCCGGTGCGCTCGAACACCACCACCGTCGACAGGAAAGTCGATGCAAAGGCCACTAGCGAAATGCCGAAATGCGAGGCGAGCACCGTGGGCGACTGAGGCATCATGACCGCCGCCGCGCCCAGGCCGGCTTGCAGCACCAGGCTGCCCAGCATGAGCGGCACGAGCACCTGGACTTCGCGGTCGTGCCGCCACAGCGCTACCATCGCCGCCGCGACGGCCAGGATTAGCACGCCCTCGACGCCGGTGACCGCCCGGTGGCTGTATTCGATCGCCGCTTCGACAGTGAACTCCGGCACGAACTGACCGTTGCACAGCGGCCAGGAGCGTCCGCAGCCCTGGGCGGAGCCGGTGTTCGTCACCGCCGCGCCCATGACCAGCACGAGCAGCATCCCCAGCGTCGCGGCGCCCGACGTCCAGCGCAGCAGTCGCCCAGACATTGGCTTCACGGGAACCATTTTGCGCCAGGCGACATCTTCTCTGGTGTGCGCACCGTAACCCGCTGATTCAGAGGAGCCCTGCCCGTGACATCCCTGCGTGCAGTCCTGGTAGCGGCGCTAGGCGCCACCATCTTGCTCTCCAGTGCGTGTAGCCCGGGTGCCACGCCCTCCCGTGTGCCGGCGCCGCCCACGACCGCCGCGACGGTCCACATCCGCTACCAGACGCCGGATCGGAAGCAGTCAATCGAGCAGGCCCGCGAGCTCACCACGGAGTCCATCCGCACGGACCCCAATACGTTGTCGCCGCGCTACGTCCAGGCTGCCACGGTGGCTGGCTTCGCCGACGTCCTGCGCCACAGCTACTGGGCGCGCGACATCTCACTCCAGGACGTCGCCCGGGCGGCCAACACGCGCCTCGGCTCGAGCAGCGATGCCGCCGTGCGCGAGCTGGTGCAGCTCACCGAGCGGGCCGCCTCACTCGCGCCGAAGACCGCGCCGTAGGCGTCAGTCGATGGTCAGGACGGCCTTGCCGTCGAGGTTTCGCGTGCGCAAGGCCTCCAGTGCGCCCAGCGGATCGCGCCAGCTGGTTTCGAATCCGACCTGTGGCCGTAGCCGGCCGGCGGCGATTTCGCCGGCCAGCACGCCCAGGTCGGAGCCGAACGTGGGCGGCTCACCAGACTCGTAGACGAAGAATCCGTACAGCCGCGCGCGTGGCCGACCGGCGAAGCTGGCGAAGCTGACGGTGCTGTCCTCGCCTGACGAATTGCCGAACAGGGCCACCGTGCCGTCGGGCGCGACCAGGCGCAGCGACGCCGTCAGCGAGGCGCCGCCGACAGACTCCAGGATCAGGTCGAACGGGCCCCGGGCGTCGCCGATGGCCGCGATCAAGCGCACGTCGCCTGACTCCTCGAGCGCCCGCATGCGCTCCGGTTGGCGACTGACACCCGTCACCCGCGCACCCGCGCGAGCCGCCAGCTGGACCGCGAAGTGTCCCACCCCGCCGCTTGCGCCGGTGACCAGCACCGCCTTGCCGAGCAGCATGCCGCCGAGCCGCAGCGTACGCAGCGCCGTCAGTCCAGCAACGGGCAGCGTGGCACCTGCCCCGAACGAGATACCCTCCGGCAGTATCGCCAGCCGCCCGCGCGGCACGGCGACGCGCTCGGCCCAGCCAGCCTGATCGACCAGGGCGACCACGCGTGTGCCAGACGGTGGGCCGTTGCCGTCCGATGCCGGCTGGCTCACGACACCGGCGATGTCCTGGCCAGGCCGCCAGCCCTTGGGCCGGCTGGCCAACAGGCGCAGCTCGCCCCGATTGATCGACACTGCTCGGACGTCGACGAGCGTCTCGGAAGCTGCTGGCCGCGGGTCGTCGACGTCCTCGAGCTGCAGAGGCGTGGAGCTATCGCCGCTGGCGACAAGTGCGCGCATGGCGCGAGGATATCTGAGCTCGGCCGCCCCCTCCCGCAACGGCCGCGCCCCGCGCACGGGGACAGGGCGGCGGTGAGGGGCACTGGTGGATGGCAGCGCTGACTAGTTTGGTGACGTTCAGCCTGGCACCGGCGCAGGCTCGGAGCGCGTGTGTCCTCTGACGCCCTGCTCGGTGGCGTCGAGCGATGGCACCGGTGCGCCGACGTCGCGCACGGCTGGATCGAGCGCGTCGCGAATCGCATCCCCCAGCAGGTTGAATGCCAGCACGGTCAGCACGATGGCCAGTGCCGGAAACATGCTCAACCAGGGCGCCTCGACCAGCACCAGCTGACCGGCGTTGATCATGTTGCCCCACGTCGGCGTCGGCTCGGTGATGCCCAGTCCGAGGAAGCTCAGCAGCGCCTCGGTGAGGATCGCGGTCGGCACGAGCAGTGTGCACAGCACGATCAGTGGATCGACGGCATTCAAGAGCACGTGCTGAGCGACGATGCGCGGGGTCGATGCGCCCAGGGCTCGGGCTGCTTCCACGTAGTCGCGCTCGCGAATGGCCAGGATCGTGCCTCGCGCGACTCTGGCGAAGCGCGGCACGACGCCGACGCTGATCGCGAGCACGACCGTCAGCAGGTTGTTGCCCAGGATGGTGACGGTCACCATGCCCAGGATCAGCGGCGGGAACGCGAGCAGGATGTCGGTCAGGCGCAGCACGAGCTCGCTGGGCCAGCCTCGGAAGTAGCCGGCTACGATGCCCAACAGGGTGCCCAGGGTCGCTGAAATGGCCACGACGCCGACGCCGACGAGGAGCGACAGCCGAGCACCCCACAGGATCCGGCTCAAGATGTCGCGGCCCAGTCGGTCTGTGCCGAGCACATGCTCGGCCGAGGGCGGCTTCAGCCGAAACAGCACCGACTGCTCGGTTGGCTCCGGCAGCGGCAGGCTCGGGACCACGATGGCCAAGAGCGTGATGAGCACGATGAAGCTCAGGCTGACGCCGACGAACGGGTTGCCGAAGACCGTCGCGCTGAGTCGACGCACGACGCGCCGATGATCGGACGCCGACCTGCTCAAGCGCGCACTCGCGGGTCGGCGACGCCGTACAGCAGGTCGATGAACAAGTTGAGCACGACCACGAAGACCACTGAGACGATCATCACCCCCTGGATCACCGGATAGTCGCGCGCCGCGATGGCATCGAGAATAAGTCTGCCCAGGCCTGGCCTGGTAAAGACGGTCTCGGCCACGACGGCGCCACCGAGCAGCGTGCCCAGGTTCAAGCCGATGACCGTGATCACTGGTATGAGTGCGTTGCGCAACGCGTGATTGCCGATGACTGCTGGGGCTGCTAGGCCCTTGGCCTTGGCCGTGCGGACGTAATCATTCGACAGGATGGACAGCATGCTCGAACGGGTAATGCGGGCGACAAGGCCGGCCTGGAAGAAACCCGTCGCGATGCTTGGCAGAATCAGCGCTTTGAGGACTTCAACTGGTGTGGTGCCTGCGCCAGCCGACGGGAGGATTGGCCACTGCAGGCTGAAGGCGCGCAGCAGCAGGACGCCCCAGACGAACACCGGTACCGAGATGCCGAGCAAGGCGCCAGTGCTGGCCAAGTAGTCCGTCCAGCGGCCGCGCCTGATGGCCGCGATGATGCCGAGCGGCACGCCGATGAGCACGCTGACCAGCGTGCCGCCGATGGTCAGCAACAACGTCCTGCGCCAGCAACGTGGTGACCGGCGCCCTGAGCGCCAAGGACCTACCCAGGTCCAGCTTCACCAAACCCCACACGTAATCCAGGAACTGCTCAGGCAACGACTTATCGAGCCCCAACTGCGCCCGCAGGTCGGCCACCCCCTGCGCGGTAGCGTTGGTCCCCAACATCGCCGCCGCCGGATCGCCGGGCAGCACACGCATTAAAAGGAAAACAAGCACCAACGCGCCCACGGTCGTAGGCACCAGCGACAGCAACCGCTGCGCCAGCCGCTTCAAGGCCTCACCGCCTCATGGCCCACGCACGCCGCCGCCCTCCGATGTCGGCGCCATCCAAGGGATGCATACGACAACCTCCGGCCCCGACGGCAACCTCCGACCCCGACGGCAACCTCCGACTGGCTGGACGCCTGCGAGTCGGGGCGGCACACCTGCGCCGGGTGGCCCACTGCGAGTCGGGCGCCGACCGCCAACTGGCCACATGCCGCTCCTTGACCCGCTGGGCGCCGGATGGCAGCGCGCGGCACGCGCCGCTGAGGCCGGCGCGCGGACATGCGAGTCGAGTTACTGGAACGAGAAGCGGGTGAAGTCGAAGCCCCATAGTGCTTCTAGCTTGGGCAGGCCTTTCAGCGACGAAACGTGCACGGAGCGGTCCTGCACCATCGCCAGCGGGATCTCCAGGACCTCCTGGACGATTTTCTTCTGGAGCTCCGCGTAGAGCGCCTCGCGTTTCTTCACATCCAGCTCGCGGCGCGCCACGGACAATTGTGGCTCCAGGTCAGCATGCGAAATGTAGATGGCCCCGCGCAGCTTGGGACTGAACATGTCCGACAAGATAATGTCCGGGTCAGGCTGCCGCACACAGCAGTGGACGGCGAAGTTGATGCCCTGGTCTTGCACCACGCGGCCAATGAACGTCGGCTGGTCCAGGACCTCCAGCGTGACGCGGATGCCCGCCTGCTTCAACTGTTCAGCAAGGACCTCGCTAGCCAGCTTCTGCACGTCGTACACGTTCATCGTCAGATCGAGCCCGTTCGGATACCCAGCCTCGGCCAACAAAGCCTTCGCTTTGGCGATGTCCTTCTCGTAGCGCGGCACATCAGAAGCCACGTATGAGTACCCGTCAGGTACAGGCGAGTACCAAGGCTTGGCGACACCCGGCAAAGCAAGATCGATGTACTGCTGACGATCCACGGCATAGGCTATGGCCTGCCGCACGCGCAGATCGTCAAAGGGCTTGACCGTGACGTTCATCAACAACTGGCTGGGCAAGTTGCGCGAGTACAGGCTGCGCACAAACCCCTTGTCCTCCAAACGTTTGACGACAACGGGATCATCGGGCGCCAGGAACAGCATGTCGTACTGCCCGTTTTCCAGACCCAGGACCTGCGCGTTGATGTCAGGCACGGTCTGCATCACAACCCGCTTGATCGCGGGCGCACCGCCGAAGTACTTGTCGTTGGCGGTCAGGATGGCTTCCTTCTTTGGCACGCCACTTTCGAACTGGTAGGGGCCGGTCCCGACCGGATTCCAGTCGTAGTCCTTGCCGAACTGCTGGACCGCCTTGATGTTCACAATCGGCCCAGCCCGATAGTCAGTCAGCAGGTGCGGGAACGCCGCATACGGCTCGTTGAGGATCATGCGCACGGTGTAGTCGTCGACGACCTGCACCTCTTTGAGCATGAAAATGCTGCCCGCGAACGGCGACTTGGTGTCTGGATTCTTGACCCGATCGAATGACGCTTTGACATCCGCCGCGGTGAAGTGGCCGAAACCCTTGTGCCAATCCACGTCCTGGCGCAGCTTGAAGGTATACGTCAAGCCATCCTGCGAAACATCAAAGGAAGTCGCCAGATCACCAGTGAGCTCAGCGCTGTCCGGCTTGTACTTGAGCAGCGCGTTATAGATGTTGCGGATGACGAGCATCTCCTGGTTGGTCGCGGCGAAGTGCGGGTCGAGCGAGCCCTGGTTGGCCTGGAACACAATGTTCAGCGTGTCCTTGCCAGACTTAGCCGCAGGCTGAGCCGCGGCGGCAGGCGCCGTGGCAGCGGCAGGGGCGGCGGGCTTGCTCGCCGTCGTGGCCGCGGGCGCTGCAGCAGGTGCTGCCGCGGGCGTCGACGGTGCAGTCCCACCGCAGGCGGCCAGCAACGTCAGTGCGATGACCACCCCAAGGCTTCGCGAGACCGGCGTCATGAATGCATGCATCACTGTCTCCCCTGTGTCTTGTGGTTAGACTGGCGCCGCGTCGGCGGCGGGCACTCGCGTCACCCGGTGCGCCTGCAGCCTCGGCAGCACGTCGCGGGCGAAACGTTCGATCTGATTCATGAACATCGCGTGCGGCATTGCACCGCGATTCAAGCTCACCGTCACCTGGTTCGCGCCGGCGTGGTCGGCCGCGGCAATGATGCGTTCGGCGACCTCGTCAGGCGGGCCCCATGGCTGCTCCTGGGCAACCTGGCGGATGCCGTCCATGGTCATACTCCGGTAGCGCTCGCGACTGCCCGATACCAGAGGCACGTTTTCCGGCCGCAGATAGTCGTGCGAGGCATTCGTGACGTAGCCACTTTCAGCCTGCAAGTTGCGCTCGGTGATGTTGCCATGGCTGAACAGGGTGCGATTGAAATACAGCGCATACGGGCCGGCTTCTTCGATGGCCTGCTCTTTGGTGTCGGCGACGTAGACGTCGGCCTGAATGACCAGGTGGCCAGGCGTGATCTGATGGCCGTGCTGGTTCAGCTGTTTGGTGTAGTAGCGGATCACGTCCTCGCGCACACCGCGGTGGCTCGCGATGCCGGGCGTGATCGGAATATTGTGCTGCCCCGCCCACTCGATCGTCTCTTTGCTCGCGGTCACGGGCACCCAGACCGGCGGATGCGGCTGCTGCACCGGCCGGGGCCAGATGGCGACGTCCTGGTAGTTCCAGAACCGCCCCTCGTACGAGAACACTTCGTCGGTCCACGCGCGGCGAATAATCTCCCACGCTTCTTCGAACCTGGCGCGCGACTCGCTCTGCGGGATGTTGAAGACGTTGTGCTCGCGCGGAATACCCCGCGCAAAGCCGCTGATGATGCGACCGTTGGACAGGCAGTCGAGCATGGCTAGCTCTTCGGCGAGTCGGAGCGGCTCGTGGATCGGCAGCAAGTTGCCGTAGATCAGCAGCTTCAGGTTCTTGGTCCGCTGGGCTGCGGATGCCGCCAGGAGGTTCGGCGAGTTCATCAAGCCGTATGGCGAGGTGTGGTGTTCGTTGAAGCCGACACCGTCGTAACCGAGCTTGTCGAGAGCCTCCCAGGCCTCGAGATGCTCCTGGTACGTCCTGACCGCCACGTCTGGCTTGAAGTGCTGCTTCGTGAGTGGCCAGGGAAGTTCAGTCGCACCGTTCTTCAGGTGCTCGAGGTTCTCGCCGTACGGCAGCAGGTCGAAGATGAACACTTGCATAGGTATGCCTTTACCTATGGTAGATCCCCGCCCAACGCTGTCATCCTGAGGCGAGGAACGGGCCGAAGAGCCTGTCCTCGAGCGAAGCGAAGGAATCCGCTTGCCCAGCCGGTCACGAGTGCGGATCCTTTGCTTCGCTCAGGATGACAGGGCGGGCCGCGAGTCAACCTATACTGGCCTGCGGTGAGCTTGCGACATGCGCTGCTGGGAGTGCTCAAGGACCGACCGCTGACGGGGTACGACCTGGTGCGCTACTTCCAGGGCACGCTGGGCTTCTTGTGGTCGGCGCCGCAGAGCCAGATTTACCCCGAGCTGCGGCGCATGGAAGCGGCCGGCCTGGTGACCGCCACCGTCGCACCGCGCGGTCAAAAAGCGCAAAAACGCATCTACTCGGTGACCGACAATGGCATGGCCGAGCTGCGACGATGGGCAACCGACTTCATGCCGCTGCCCGCGCAGCGCGATCCAGTCTTTCTGAAGGCGGCGTTCTTCGACCTGGCGC
>WNFV01003696.1_pt1 | contig 23926 bp, 23 predicted proteins | sample 5400101 | NCBI WGS metagenome assembly WNFV01 (sample SAMN13153361, study PRJNA577476) | soil metagenome | isolation source: 115 cm soil or saprolite under grassland replicate 1 | place: USA:California | collected 2016-06-15 | reverse complement strand
CCCTCCTTGCCGAGCACCGGTCCCCAGCGGTAGCCCTTCCATTCCGAGTTCAGCACGAGGTGGACGCCCACGGAGATCTGGGGATTGCGCCGCAGGATCTCCACGGCTTCCTGATACCATGGACAGGCGAACATGACCGAGGCGGAAAGCGGCATGCGCGTCCCGGCGAGCTCCTCGAGCGCCATGTTGACGGAATGGTTCATACCGATGTCGTCGATCCGGACGAGCAGCTCGGTGCGGGCCGACGCTTGGGCGGACGCGCGCGGCGGCATGCAGAGCGTGGCCGCGGCGAGGAGGGCGAGAGCCTGGCGCCCGCTCACTGCAGGTACTGCGTGACGAAATCCAGCACGTTCTTGCGATCCAGGCGGAACACGCCCCCGGTCCCACCGCACGTCCCGTTGAGCCCGAAGGAGGTCACGCCCGCGATGAGATTGCTGGTCCCCAAGTAGTTCGGTCCGCCCGAGTCCCCGAAACAGGTGCCGCCCGACGAGGCGTTGTTGGAGAGGAGCAGCGAGTAGTCGCCCGTAAAGCCGGGGGTGTTGATCTGGACCAGGTAGGGCTCGGCGACCATACGGATCTTATCGGCCTCGATGAAGACGGGGTTGATTTTCTGGAGGCCATAACCCACGGCGGTGAACAGGGTCGAGCTGCCCGGTTGGAGCGCGTCGAGTTGGTCCCTCGCTGGAAGCTTGCCGTACTGGTCGGCGGCGGGCTTCACCGCCCTTTTCAGCAGGACGACCCCCACGTCGTGCCGGAAGAACGCGCTCTCGGTGAACTGCGGATGCGCATGCCACTCGGCGGCCTCGACGGTGTTGGGGCCGGCGAACGGGTAGTTGTTGTTCCCGTTCTCGACGTCCGACTCGGTGAAGACACGCATGCCGCTGAACTCGCCCGGCTCCCCGGCGCAATGTCCGGCCGTGACCACGACCTTCGGCGCGATGAGCGTGCCGGAGCAGCGGAACGCGGGCTCCCCGTCGATGTCCATGACGATGAGGACGACTGCGGGGTGCGCGTTCCCGTCGAGCGCGCCGTAGGTAATGAAGGAGGGGGGAGGCAGTTTCTGCGGCGCCGTGGCCGCTCGGTCGCAGCCGAGCAGGCCGACCCCGGCGGCGGCCAGGACCGGGATGACGAGACGTGCCTTCATGGGACCTCCTTGCGCGGTGACCCGGTACCGGAGGTGGACCGGAGGTGGACCGGACTCCCCATTGTAACGCGGGATGAAGGCACGTGGCTAGACCAACTCGAGGAGATCACGGACAATCCAGTCGGGCCGCGGACCGCCAGGAGGAAGACCCGTCCTGCGGCGGTCGATCCAAACAGTCGCCAGGCCGGCGCCGGCCGCGCCCCCGATATCGCACCGCAAGCTGTCGCCCACGAAGACAACGTCGGAGCGGGGGACGCCTAGTCCCCCGACCGCTTGGTCGAACAGACGCCGAGACGGCTTGATGCTGCTGCTGTCGGAGGAGAAGACGGCGACTTTGAGAAGATCCAGCACGCCGGCGCGAGCGAATTCCTGCAGCCAGGAGTCTTTGCGGGACAAGACGTTCGCAACGACGCCGAGCTGGTGTGTGCCCGCCAAGCGCTGCAATGCCTGGGCGTACGGGTCAGGTACCCGTCCCAACTCGTGGTGCGCGATCACACGCTCAATCAGGGTCAGCTCGTCATCGGGAAAATCGCGCGCCGCCGGCAGCGCACGGAGGGTGGCCCGAACCGAGGGAAAGGAGTCACACTGGGCGCTGTCATCATAGATCGGGCCGAGCGTGTCGATGCACCCGGTGACGGCTTCCCGCACCACGCCCGGCGCGAGCCCCCGTCCACCCAGCGTCCGATAGGTGGCGTCATAGTCCTGATCCGCGCCGAAGCGGTCTCCGCCGAACAAGAAGGTGCCATTCATGTCCAGGAGGACCGCGGGAAACGCCGAGAGAATATCCAGTGCGTCTACTTCTTCTCGGGGCAGCCCTTGTCGAAGACGACCCGCCACCGCCCGTCCGGGTCGCGCCGCCAGATCGAGTTGAACGTCCCGACCTGCTGACCGGTGGGGTCCCGCACCGGGCCGCTGGTCAAAGCCAACGTGCCTGATTCGAGGACCTCCACGACCTCGGGACTCCAGGAGAACGGGGGTGCGGGCCCCTCAAAGAAGGGCCGCCAAGCCGCGGCGACGGCGGCTCGCCCGCGCAGCGGGCCGGCGCGGCCGAAGAAGACGGCGTCGAGCGCCACATACGTCGCGAACGCCTGGGAATCCCGGGCGGCGAGCGTGTGGGCGAACGCACTCTCGGCGGCGAACACCTGTTGGGCCAGGTTCGAGCGGCCCGCGACCTGAGGGTTCGCGGCGCTCGGAAGGACTAGGAGTGCGAGGGGCAGCAGGCTTCGACGGCGCATGAGATGCGTGTGGCGGAGCATCCCCGATTCTACACGGCGAACGAGCCTACGGCGAGACGCGTCCCGCCACCCACCGCGCCGCCGCCCGCTGCATCAGCCCCTGCCCGTGCCACGCGCACAGGACGGGCACGTCCCCCGGGATCTGGGCCACGAGACGCGGGTGCGCGAACAACACGACGAGCGTGGCGCCCGGCACCAACCGCTCAAGCTGCGCCAGCGAGCGCTCCCCCAGATCGGCCCTCCCCTTCCACGACCGCGGTTCGGCGTAGACAAGCACAAGGCGGTGTCGGGTGCCGGGTGTCGGGGGTCGGGTGGTGCCCGCTCCAAGGTCCGCCAAAGTCTTTGCGAACACATCTCGGGGCGGAATCGAGTACGGCCCTCCGATGTCGTCATCAACGATCGTTACGGCGGGCGGGGCGGTGAGGCGCGGCGCCTCGCCCCGCACGAGGTGGACCGCCCGGTCACCCAGGCCCTCCGCGAACCGCTGGTGCTCCGCGAGTGTCGCATCATCCACCGGTTCCCCATTCCTCTTCCCCCAGGTCTCCGCCGCCTGCTCCACCCGCGCCACCGCTTCCTGTGCGCGATCGGCCGACACCGCATCGAGCGCCTGAATCACGCCCTGCCAGTCCGTCGGATAGAGGAGCACATCGCACCCCGCGGTCACCGCCGCGGCGGCAGCCGGGCCCTCGGATTGCGCCGCGGTCGCCCCCGCCATGATGAAGGCGTCCGTCACGACGAGACCGCGAAAGCCCAACGTGTCCCGCAAGTAGCCGAGGATCGGTTGCGAGAAGGTGGCCGCCGCGCCGGACGCGTCCCACGCGGGATAGGCGACGTGGGCGGTCATCACGCTCCCCACGCCGGCGCTGATCGCCTGCGCGAAGGGAAAACCGTCCACCTGCTGAAGCTCCACGGCCGCCGTGCCGACGACGGGCAGCCCTTCGTGCGAGTCGGTGGTGGTGCGGCCGTGCCCGGGGTAGTGCTTGGCGCAGGCGAGGACCCCGTGATCCTGGCAGCTGCGGATCCATTCCACGACGTGAGCGCCCACACGGTCCGGGGCCGCGCCGAAGGAGCGCGTCTGCACGATCGGGTTGCGGGGTTCGACATCCAGGTCGCACACGGGAGCGAACGTCCAGTTGAGTCCCGCGGCGTGGGCCTCGGTGGCGGTGATCATCCCCGCCGCCCTGGTCGCGTCGAGGTCGTCGAGGAAGCCGAGTGCGCCGGGCGGGGGCAGCTCCGTGAGACCGCGGACCTGCTGGGCGGCCCCGCGCTCCAAGTCGGCGCCGAGGAGCAAGGGCCGTCCCGCCTGTCGGCGCAAGGCGCGCGTGAGGGCCGTGACGAGGGGGCGCGTCCCGCCAAAGAGGATGAACCCGCCCACGCCCGCGGCCAGGGCCGCGTCGATCTTGGGACGCTCGTGTGCGAAGGAGCCCCGGCGCCCCCGCAGCGCGGGAAGGACGAGGCGCGCTCGCGTCACGCCGGGCGCCCGAGCACGGCTTTCAGGAGAGCGTGCCGCTCGCGGCATCCGTCTACTTCAAACCGAGCTTCCTGCCCGCTGCCAACAGTGCGAGCGATTCGCGCATACGCCGTTCCCGAGTGTCCGGCCGCTTGGCCATGTGAATCCAAACGACGAAGTCACGGCGGTAGGTTGGTGCCAGCTCCCGAAAGAACTTCCAAGCTTTGGCATTGGCCTTTATCGCGGTCGCGATGTACTTCGGCAGGTCGGGGATTACCGGTCGCGGCCCGTAGGTGTTCTCAGTCGGTGCGGCCGCGAGGCCTGCGGAAGTGAGCAAGCCGGCTGCCCTCAGTTCAATCCACCGTCTTCGATTGATATCCGACCACTTGCTGGTGCGCTGTCGCGGCGTCACCTTGACCGCGTAGCGGTCGTCATCCAGTCGCTTGACAAGACTGTCGATCCATCCAAAGCACAACGCCTCACGGACGGCGTCCTCGTACGGCATCGACTTCAGCCCCGTGTGGCGCTTGTAGAACACGAGCCAGATTCCGGAACTTGCCGTGTGGTGCGTCGTCAGCCACGCCCGCCACTGTCGGCGACTCCGAACGTCGAGCGTCATGAGTTCTGCCGTCACACCTGACTGGTCTCCGCTCCGTCGTGTCAAAGGAGAAGGCTGACCTGCCGATCGTTACGCGACTAAGGTCACGCCCCCGTCACACTCCCCAGCACCCTCGGCCCCCTCGCTCCCGTCGCCGCCGGCAAATTCCCCGCCCGGCCGAGAATCGTCTGGTGCCCGAGGAACGCGAACGCCACCGCCTCCTTGGCCTCCCCATCGAAAAAGAGCTGATCGAAGAGGACCACCGGCCGCGGTTGGACACGGGCGGCCAGCCGTTCGACGAGCGCCGGGTTGTGCGCGCCGCCCCCCGAGATCACCAGCTCGGCCGCGGCGTCGTTGCCCCCCCACCGCGCGATCGCCCGGCCGATCGTCTCGACCGTGAGCACCGTCGCCGTGGCGACGGCATCGTTGTCGCTCCCGCCGGCCTTGCGCACCGCGCCGAGCAGCCGGTCCGCATAGTCGAGCCCAAACCGCTCGCGGCCGGTGCTCTTGGGCGGCCCCTGCTCGAAATAGGGATCGGCCAGGAGCTGCTCGAGCACCTTGGCGGCGGGCCGGCCACGCCGCGCGCGCTCCCCATCCACGTCGTACGCCGCGTCGGGATCTATGCGGCGCGTCACGGCATCGATCACCGCCACGCCCGGCCCCGTGTCGAACGCCAACGCGCCGTCGGTCACGCCGCGACGCGGCACCCAGGTGAAATTCGCCATCCCGCCGATGTTGAGGAGCAGGCGGCCCCGCTCCGGATGGCCGAACAGCATCACGTCGGCGAGGGGCACGAGGGGCGCCCCCTGCCCTCCCGCCGCCACATCGCGCGCGCGGAAGTCGCTCACCACGCGGACGCCGAGGCGCTCGGCCAGCACCGCGGCATCGCCCAGCTGCAGCGTCGCTCGGCCCGGCTCGTGCCACACCGTCTGGCCGTGGGACGCGACGAACGCGAGGTCGCGCGGCGCGACACGCGCTTCCGCGAGCAGCGCCAGCACGGCACCCGCGAACCGCTCCCCGAGCGCGACGTGCAGCAAGGCCAAGTCTTTGGGGGTGGCGCGGGCCATGACGTCGATGATGGCGCCGCGCTCGGCGGCGCTGTAGCGCTCCTGCCGAAACGCGACCAGCGTGGCGCTTGGCTCGAGGGGATCGGCGCCGAGGCGCACCAGCGCCGTCGAGACCCCGTCGAGTGACGTGCCCGACATCAGGCCGACGGCGAGGACCTCGCTCACGTCACAGCCGGTGGGTCGCCCACGGCGCGGCGCACGAACCCGCCCGCGGCCTCGAGCAGGCGACCCGCCTCGTCCCGCTCGACCCCGCGGCGCACCATCACGATGGCGAGCTTCACGCTGCCCCCAGCCCGCTCGATCGCCGCGCGGGCGGGCGCGCGGTCCACACCGCAGCACTCCATCACGATGCGCTCGCCCCGGTCCTTCAGCTTCTCGCTCCACGCCATCAGGTCGACCATGAGGTTGCCATACACCTTGCCGAGCCGGATCATCGCGCCCGTGCTGATCGTGTTGAGGACCAGCTTGGTCGCGGTCCCGGCTTTGAGCCGGGTCGAGCCCGTCAGCGCCTCGGGACCCACGGCCGGCTGGATCACGACGTCGCACGTTTCGGACAGAACCTTCGGTGGGGTTGAACAGGTCACGAGGGCGGTCCGCGCGCCCAGTGTCTGCGCCCGGCCTAGCGCGGCGCGGACATACGGCGTCGTGCCGCTCGCCGCGATGCCCACCACCACGTCGGCCGCAGTCACGTTCGCGGCGTCCATCGCCGTCGCGCCCGCGTTCACATCGTCCTCGGCGCCTTCCACGCTCTTCACGAGCGCGCCGTAGCCCCCCGCGATCACCCCCACGACCATCTGCGGCAGCGTCCCAAAGGTCGGCGGGCACTCGGTGGCATCGAGCACCCTCAGCCGCCCCGACGTCCCCGCCCCCACGTACACCAGCCGCCCGCCGCGCCGGAACGCCGCGACGGCGAGGTCGATCGTGGCCGCGACGCGCTCGCGTTCGCGCCGCACGGCGCCCGCTACAGTGGCGTCCTCGGCGTTCATCAAGTCCACGATCTCGAGGCTCGACGCCACGTCGATGCGCTCGGTGCGCGGGTTGCGCTGCTCGGTGAGACGGGGGTCGTGGAAGCCGGGAGTGGTCATGAGGGATGGGCCGGCGTCAAATTAGGCGTTGACCGCGGCCCGGGTCAACTTCAAGATTCAGCGATGCACCACACCCGCGTCCTGGCCCTCGCCACGCTCGTCGCCGCCTGCGGCGGCGCCCGCGGCCCCGAAGCACCTTCACCCGCAACCGGTGCCGCCCGCCCCGCGATCATCCGCGGTGCGCCTATCATCCCCGCGACATGGACACTGCGCTCGCGGCCGGTAACGGCGCCGCACGCGATGGTCGTCACCGCCCATCCGCTCGCTACACAAGCCGGCGTGGAGATCCTGCAGCAGGGTGGGAACGCCATCGATGCCACAATCGCCGTGGCGTTCGCTCTGGAAGTCGTCTACCCGGTCGCGGGGAACATCGGCGGCGGCGGGTTCATCGTCCATCGCACGGCCGCCGGCGAGGTGGCGGCGCTCGACTATCGCGAAGCGGCTCCGTCCAGCGCCAGCCGCGACATGTATGTCGATTCCGCCGGGAATGTCACCGACAAGAGCCGCATCGGACACCTCGCCGCGGGCGTTCCTGGAAGCGTCGCAGGGCTCCACGCAGCCTGGAAGCGGTACGGCTCGCTGCCGTGGGCGACGCTGCTGGCCCCGGCGATTCGGCTGGCTCAAGGCCACGTCATCGATACGGAGCGCAGTCGCAACATCGCCGCCGACCGGGAGCTGCTGGCGCGATTCCCCGCCAGTCGGACACAGTTTTTGCCGGGCGACAGCGCGCCCCCGCCCGGTACCGTCTGGAGGCAACCCGACCTCGCGCGCACCCTGCAGCTCATCAGCGATTCCGGCCCGGACGTCTTCTACCGCGGCCAAGTCGCCGATCTGATCGTGGCCGAGATGCAGCGCGGCGGTGGGCTGATCACGAAGGACGACCTGCGCCGCTACCGGCCCAAGTGGCGCACGCCCATCCAGCTGCGCTACCGCGGCTACACGATCTATTCGATGCCCCCGCCCAGCTCGGGCGGCGTCACGATGGGCGAGATCCTGAACATCATGGAGGGCTACGACACCATCCCCGCCTTCGGCACGCCCGCCTACGTGCACCTCCTGACCGAGGCGATGCGGCGCGGGTTCATCGACCGCAACCGCTGGCTGGGCGACCCCGACTTCGTGGACATGCCCCTCGACCGGTTGCTCTCCAAGTCGTACGCGGCGACGCTGCGGGCGCAGATCGATCCCCGGCACGCGACTCCCACGCCGGCAACGACGAGCGGTGACGGGATGCACACGACGCATTACTCCATCGTGGACGCGCACGGGAACGCGGCGGCCGTCACCACGACGCTCAACGGCGGCTTCGGGAGCGGCGTCACCGTGACGGGTGCCGGATTCCTCTTGAACAATGAGATGGACGACTTCACATCGGCGCCCGGCAAGGCGAACATGTACGGCCTGGTGCAGGGCGAAGCCAACGCCATCCAGCCCGGCAAGCGGATGCTCTCGGCCATGACGCCGTCCATCGTGCTCGACACGAGTGGCCAGCTCGAACTGGTGGTCGGGACGCCTGGAGGGCCGACGATCATCACGTCAGTGGTGCAAGTCATCCTCGACGTCCTGGATCAAGGCATGGACCTGAGTGCGGCGATGGCGGCCCCGCGGATGCACCACCAGGCTCTTCCCGACGTGATTCGCTACGAGGACGGAGGCTTCAGCGACCAGACGCTCCAGGCGCTGCGGGCGATGGGACATCGCCTCGAAGCGTGGCGCGGCAGGCAGGGCCTCGTGGAGGCCATACAGCGAACCGCCGGCGGGTGGGTTGGTGTGCCCGACCCGCGCTCCGCCGGCGGCGCCGTGGGCTACTAGGACGGCCTGACGGTCAGCGGCTTGGTCAGCGTGATGTTGATGTGCGCGCCGGCCGGGAGCACGATGTCGGAATCCTTGCTCGTCTGGGCCACGCCGGCGCCGACCGCGCCTCCGACGATGCCGCCGATGATCGTCCCCCGCTTGTTGCCGCCGATCACCCGGCCGAGAATCGCGCCCGCGGCGGCGCCGGCACCCACCTTCGCCGCGTCGCCCGTCGTCACACCGCGCCCCTTGTGCACCGTTTCGAGCGAATCGATCGACGCGTCGAGCGGGTAGTTGGTCCCGCGGATCGTGACGCTCGACACGGCAAGCGTCAACGTGCCAGGGGTGTTGGGGTTGGGCGCGGGCTTCACCTCCGCGATCGTCCCGTGCACCATGGCGCCCGCCGGTATGACGACCTGCCCGGCGGCGTTCTTCACGTCTTCGACCACGCGCGCGGTGAAAGGATCGCCCGACTTGGCGGTGCGCGACGTGAGGGTGTCCGTCGCCGCCATGTCGGCGTGGGTGCCCGCCGGCAGCACGAGCGCGGCCGGGGCGGCCGGCTTCGCCGGCGTGGTGGGACGCGGAGTGGGCGGCGGGGTCCGCGGGTTCACCTGCGGCTGCGCGGTCGCAGGCGGGACGGGCACGTCGCGCAGCGCTGCCGACGATTCGGCCGGGGCCAGCGTCAGGTTGCGGGCGGTCGAATCGGCGGACTGGCCGGCTTGCTGCTCTTGGGCGCACGCGCCGAGCAGCGAGAGCACGACGAGAATGGCGGCAAATCGAGATGCGCGGGGCATGGAGGCCCTCCTTATGAGGGATTGGGTACCCGGAAGCGGATGACAGGTTCGCGGTGTCCCCGTGGACGTTCCCGCCCTGAAGGGCGGGCTCGGCGCGTTGCTGTCCTTAAGGACAACATCCGGGCCGAGCCCAGGCTTCAGCCTGGGAATACCCGCGGGAATGCGCGCCACCTCCCTTCTGCAGCTACAGCCTGCTCCTCAGGAACTCCGGCGTCAGCCCCTGCAGGTACCCCGCGAGCAGCGTGAACTGGTCGGTCACGAGCAGCAGGCCGAGCACGATCAGCAGCACTCCCGCGGTGCGATCGACCCACACGAGGTAGGGCCGGAACCGCTGGAACCACGCGAGAAACCGATCCAGCGCCAGCGCCGTGAGGAGAAACGGAATGGCGAGCCCGAGCGCGTAGGCGCCGAGCAGCCCCACGCCGGACGCGAGCCCCTCGCGCGTTGCCGCCAGGGTCAGGATCGCGCCGAGGATCGGGCCGATGCACGGGGTCCATGCGGCGCCGAAGGTGAACCCCACCACACCCGACCCGAAGTAGCCCAGGGGCTTCCGCGCCAGCTCGATCCGCCGCTCGCGCCTCAGGAAGGCAGGCCGCAGGATCCCCAGCAGATAGAGGCCGAACAGGATAACCAGGACGCCGCCCAGTCGCCCCAGCCACACCTGCTGGTCGCGGAGCAGACCCCCGACCGCGGACGCGCTCGCGCCCAGCAGGATGAATACGAGGGTAAACCCGCCGACGAACCAGAGCCCGTGGAGGAAGGCGGTACCGCGCCGCCGCTCGAGCTCCTCCACGGACATCCCCGTCAGGAAGCCGACGTAGCTCGGGATGAGGGGCAGGACGCAGGGGGAGAGGAAGCTCAACAGACCCGCGGCGAAGGCGACCGCGACCGAGACCTCCACCGGGGACCTGCTAGCCGCAGAACGCCACCGCGGACACCACGGTGGTCCAGCGGCCGTCGTCGCCGCACTCGGCGTTCGACGTGACGTTCATCGTGCGCACGATTTCGCCGGAGAGCAGCCACTCCTCCCGGCGTTCGTCCCATGCCTTGTCGGGGTCGAACGGCACGCCCAGCACGGTGGCCAGCATCGAGGCGGCCAAGTCCTCGGCGTACTCGCCCGCCGCGATCTCGTTCTGCCCGTAGCTGTGGTGCTCGGAGATGTAGCCGTGGTGCGAGGCGTCGGCGGGAAGCGCGAGGCCGATCGAGGCGGCCACCAAGCGGCTCGGTTCGTTGGTCGCCGATTCGGCCACCACGGTGAACAGCACCTGGCCGGGCTTCAGCATGCTCAGTCCCTCCTCGCGATCCACCAGCTCGCACTGCGGCGGGAAGATCGAGCTGACCCGCACCAGGTTGAAGTTGGCGAGATGGGCGTCTCGCAGCGCCATCTCGAAGCTGGTCAGCTTTTCCCGGTGCCGACCGACCCCTTTGGTGAGGAAGGCCTTGGTCGGGATGAACATTCGTGAGTCTATCAACCCACTACCTCCTGATAGGCGTCAGCCTTCATACCACACTCCCCGCCCTACCTCGGCCGGGGGCTCCGTCTCTCCCGTCCGGTCGGCGGTCGCCTGCATCACCTGGGCCAGGATCTCCGCCGGGCTCAGCCCCACCTCTTTCACTTCCACCTTGGCCTGCCCGCGGTCTTTGCCGCGCACGACGAGCATGTATTTCGCCGTGTAAACCCGCAACCGGCCCCCCCGGTCGGCGCTCTTGCGGGTCACCACGGCGGTGCCCCACTCCCGCCCCTCGCGCTTGATCGGGCGGAACAGGTAGATGGCGTCGATCTCCGCGGGCGGCATCTCCGCCGCCACGGCCTCGGCCACTTTGGCCCACCCTGGGCCCCGCCCCGGCGCTACCGGGAGAGGGGCGCGGGGGTCTGGGCCTGCTCCCATCGCTCCACGTAAAAGCGCAGGACGTGCATGAAGTCCTGCGCGTTCGTGACGACCCCGTAGGCCTGGTGCGTCCCACGGTCGCGCAGCTTGTTCACCACGAACTCCGTCTGATCGACGCAGATCGTGGTCAGCGGCCGGACCTCGTCGGGGCTGGGGGAGTCCACGAAGGCGGGCAGCATGTTTCCCACGGCGATGGCGTGCAGCGCGGTGGCGACGAAGACGGCGAACGTCGCCTGAACGGTATGGGTGCGCATGGCATCCTGCGCGGCCAGCGTGTCGGAGAGCACTTCGGGCAGGGGGCCATCGTCGCGGATTGAGCCGGCGAGTACGTAGGGGACGCCATGCGTGACCAGCGCGTGCATGATCCCGGTCGTCACGAGGCCCTTCCGCACGGTCGCCTCGATCGAGCCGGCGCGCCGGATCGTGTTGATCGCGCGCATGTGCAGCGCGTGGCCGCCCTCGACGCCCTCGCCCGAGCTCGACATACCGAGCGTGGTGCCGAAGATCGCCGCTTCGAGGTCGTGGACCGCCACGGCGTTCCCGCCGAGCAGCGCGCCGACGTAGCCGTTCTGGATGAACCAGATCATGTCCTCGCGGGCGCGGGCGTGCACCAGCGCGGGCCCGATGACCCAGAGGACCTTGCCGCCCCGGTGTTTCTCTTCGCCGAGCAGCTCGGCGAGCACGGCATAGTCCACCGGCCGCTCGCGCGACACCTCGGTCTGCATGAAGCGGAACTCGTTGGCGCTGTGGCGGCCGCCCAGGAAGCCCTCGGCGTGGACGTAGATCCCCTCGCTGCCGTCCTCGTTCTCGCCGACGGCGACGCGCTCGTTGCGCCGGACTTTGCGCGGCTCCGTGACGACGAGGTCGTCCGCGGCGTGGTGCACGATCACGCAGTCCATCCGCGGCAGGCGGGGCCGGCGCCACGCGCCGCCGACCTTCACGTAGGTCGGCAGGTTCGTGGTCGAAAAAAAACCGTCGGGCAGGACCCCGTCAGCCGGTGCGGGCGCGAACCGCGCTTCGGGCGCGCCCGAGAGCGGCGGCGCATCGAAGTTGGGTGGTCGGTACTGGAAGCGCGGACGACTCACAGGCGGGTGAAATTAGTGGAGCGCTCAGAGCAGCGCCACGGGGTCGCGGTCGACCGTCACCGCCCGGTGCGCCTTCGCCCGCCATGCCCGTACCACGCGTCCGAGCGCCCGCGGCTCCGTCGCCTTGATCAGCACATGCCAGCGCCACCGGCCTCGCAGTCGCGTAATGGGACAGGGCGCGGGGCCGAGCACCGTCAGCGCCCCCGCCAGGCGCGCCGTGCTCACCCGGCGCAGCCAGCTCGCGACGCGCTCCGCGAGGGCCGCGGTGTGAGCCGGGTCACTCCCCTCCCCCGTCACCACGAACCGCACCAGCCCGATGCGCGGCGGGTACGGGGGCTGCGGCGGGGTGCGGAGCGGCAGCTCCGCCGCGGCGAACGCCGCCACCGAATGCGCGGCAGCCGCCCGGATCGCGTGGTGCTGCGGCACACGCGTCTGCACGTACACCCGCCCCCCGCGCGGCCCGCGTCCCGCCCGGCCCGCCACCTGCGCCACCAGCTGAAAAGTCCGCTCCGCCCCGCGGAAATCCGGGAAGTGCAGCCCGGTGTCGGCATCCACGACGCCCACCACGGTCACGTTCGGAAAGTCGAGTCCTTTCGCGATCATCTGGGTGCCCAGCAGCACGTCGACTTCGCCCCGGGCCACGCGCTCCAAGATGCGGTGGTGGGCCCACTTAGTGCTGGTCGTGTCGAGGTCCATGCGGGCGATGCGGGCCTGCGGGAAGCGCCCGGCGACGAACTGCTCGAGCTGCTGCGTGCCCAGGCCGCGCATGCGCTGGGTCGCGTGGCCGCACACCCGGCAGGCCTCCGGAATCGCCTCCTGGTGGCCGCAGTAGTGGCAGCGCAAGGCGGGCGGCGTCTGGTGCACCGTGAGTGCGATGGCGCAGTGCGGGCAGCGCGGGACCTCCCCGCAGGCGGGGCACTGCACGAACGTGGCAAACCCGCGCCGATTCAGGAGCAGGATGGCTTGCTCACCGCGCTCCAAGGCGCCGCGCACCGCGCCGTCGAGAGCCTCAGTCCAAGGAATGACGCCGGCTTCAGGCACCCGGGCCGCGGTCTTGAGGTCGATCACCTCGACCGGGGGCAGGGGCCGCGCGCCGATCCGCTCGGGCAGGCCGAATGTCGCCACGCGCCCCTGCTCGGCGAGGTCGAGGCTCTCGAGCGAGGGCGTGGCGCTACCCAGGATGACCCGCGCCCCCTCCAGCCGCGCCCGCATCACGGCGGCGTCCCGCGCGTGGTAACGGGGGACCGAGTTCTGCTTGTAGCTCCCGTCGTGCTCCTCATCCACCACGATCGCGCCGAGTCGTTGCACGGGGGCGAACACCGCCGAGCGCGGGCCGACCGCCACACGCCGCTCACCCCGCCGCAGGGCGCGCCACGCGTCCACGCGCTCGCCGTCGGAGAGCCCTGAATGCAGCACGGCGACCTGGTCGCCGAAGACGCCGCGTACCCGCGCCACCGTCTGTGGGGTGAGCGCGATCTCGGGAACCAGCAGAATGGCACCGTTACCCGACGCCACGACGCCACGAAGCACGTCCAAATACGCGAGCGTCTTTCCTGAACCGGTGACGCCGTGCAGGAGGACGGGCGTGTCGATGGGTGTGGCGTGAATCGCCTCGACCACCCGCCGCTGGTCGGCTGTGAGCGTAGGCGGTGGGGGGGACGACAGGTTCGCGAAGGGATCGCGGATCTCCGGCACGCGCTCGATGCGGGCGAGCCCCTGCGTGACCAGCCCGTCGAGCACCCCGCCCGACAGCTGCAGCTGCTCGGTGAGGTGACGGACCGGCGCCGAGCCCCCGAGGGCTTCGACGGCCTCGTAGGCGGCGCGGCGCTTGGGTGCGCGTTGGAACACCCGTTCCCGCTCGAGCAGGGAATCCACCCGCCGGGCCAGCACGAGGACGCGCTCCGCGGCCGGGGCCGGCCCGCCGGGCTGCGCTACGCTCCACAGAGGCCCGGGGAGGATCGCCCGCAGGGCCAGGCCGAGCGGAGCGCCGTAGTAGTCGGACAGCCAGGCGCCGAGCCGCAGCAGGGGCTGTGGGAGGGCCGGCTCCTCGTCGGGAGCGCCCACCAGGGCCCTCACTTCGACCGTCACCGCAGGCGGCGGCACGTCCACCGCGGTGACCACGCCGACCGCCTGGCGGCGGCGCAGAGGCACCACCACGCGCGCGCCGGGGACGACGCGGCTCGCGAAGGCGTCGGGAATCTGGTAGGTGTAGGCGCGGGCGACCGGAAGGGGGAGGACGACCTCGGCGTAGCGCGCCGGCGGGCTCATCGCCGCCGGACGCCGAGCCCCGGCTCGGTCGGCAGGCGGATCTGGCCCTCGTCGATAGTCGCCCCCACGAACGGGTCGTCGGCGGTCAGAGCGGCGCCGTCCAGATCGGCGGCGTCCACGAGCGGCGTGAAGTGCGCTGCCGCCGTGATGCCGAGCGACGTTTCGATCATGCAGCCCACCATCACCAGCATGCCGTGCGCGCGCGCGGTCGCGATCATGCGCAGCGCCTCACGCAGCGAGCCGCACTTGGCGAGCTTGATGTTGATCCCGTCCGCCTTGCCCACCAGCCGCGGGATGTCGGCCGCGACGAGGCAGCTCTCGTCCAACACGACGGGGAGGTCGTGGGCGGTGGCGTGGCGGTGTACCTCGGCCAACCCCGCCACGTCCGCCGGTGGCAGCGGCTGTTCGAGGAATTCGACGCCGTGGTCCTTGAGCACGGGGATCATCTGGCGCGCCCGTTGCACCGTCCAGCCCGCGTTCGCGTCCACGCGGATCGGCCTGTCGGTGGCGTCGCGCACGGTGCGCAGGATCTCTTCGTCCCGATCCGTGCCGAGTTTGATCTTGAGAATGGGATACGCCCCTGCTTCACGAATCTTTTCACGCATTTTCTCGACAGTATCCAAGCCGATCGTGAACGACGAGAGCGGGGCTTTTCTGGGGTCGAGGCCCCACAGCCGCCACAGCGGCTGGCCGAGGCGTTTGCCGACGAGGTCGTGCAGGGCGGCGGAGAGCGCGGACCGCGCCGCGCCGTTCTTCGGCACCACCTGGGCGAAACGCTGCTCGGCGACCTCCAAGTCGAACGGATCCTGCGGCAGGTGCGCGGCCAGCCGCTGCAATGCCGCCAGCACCGTCTCGAGGGTTTCGCCGTAGTACGACGACGGGTCGGCCTCCCCCCATCCTTCCACCCCGTCGTCGTCGATCAGGCGGACCCAGGCGCGCTTGTACCCGTTCGTCGAGCCGCGGGCGATGACGAAGGGATGACGGGTGGTGATGGAGGACTGCTCGACGACCAGCTTCAAAGCCATTGATTCTTCTTGAGCCACCACAGGATCACGCCCGAGACGGCCCCCATGCTGAGCAAGGCGGCGTAGAACCCGAGCGGGTGATGCGTGAAGGGCATCTGGCTGAAGTTCATCCCGAAGATCCCGCCTACGACCACCAGGGGCAGCGCGATCGTGGCCACGATCGACAGCTGCTTCATCACCTTGTTCATCCGGTTGGAGGTCTGCGAGAGGTAGGTCTCGAGCACGCCGGCGAGGAGGTCGCGGACGGTGTCGAGCGACTCCATGATCCGGATCGTGTGGTCGTAGACGTCCCGATAGTAGAGCTGCGTCTCGGAGCGGATGAAGGTACAGGGCCGGTTCGTGAGGATGTTCAGCACTTCGCGCAGCGGGCCGACGTGGCGCCGGAACGAGAACGCGGCGCGCTTGGCCTTGAAGATCTCGTGGATCAGCTTCTCGTCGAAATGCTCGAACAGCCGCTCCTCGAGCCCGTCCACCAGCGCGTTGAGCTGCTCGACCAGAGGGAAGTAGGCGTCCACCGCCTGGTCGATGACGTTATGCATCGTCATCTCGGCGCCGCGCGCCAGCAGCTCGGGATTGCGCACCAGGCGATCCCGCACGATGCCGCAGCTCTTATGGGGCACCGCCCGCACCGTCACCAGAAAGTTCTTGCCGAGGAAGAAATACAGGTTGACGGTTTCGAGGTCGAAGGGGTCGGGCGTGCCTTCGTCGAACCGCACCCCCGCCATCACCACGAAGACGTAACGCGGGTACTCCTCGAACTTGACGCGCGTGTCGGGGGAGAGGGTGTCTTCGATGGAGAGGTGGTGGAACTCGAATACTTTTTCGAGCAGCGCGTGCTGGTGCATGTTCGTGCTGTCGATGTCCACCCACAGCTCCCCTTCCCCTGCCTGAACGATCTCCCGGATGCGGGCGGGGGCGAGGTCCTGCTCCAGCTTCCCGTCGGGACGGCGGTAGATGCTGGCGGGCCAGTGCTTGGACGCCTGCGGGGCAGACGGCGCAGCGGTCGTGGTCACACGTGAAGTATAGGACCACGGCCGGGTCAGGCAAGCGCGCGCGCGAGCGCGACGACCCCCGCTGCGAGACGGTCCAGCCGGTAGCCACCCTCGAGCACGGCGACGACGGGGCGCGTCCCCATGCGCTCGCGCAGCGCGTGAGTCCAGGAGGCGATGTCGTCCGGCTCGAGCGTGAATTCGCCGAGCGGGTCGCCCGCCAGCGAGTCGAAGCCGGCGGACACGAGCAACAGATCGGGCGCCCAGCCGGCGAGCGCGGCATCCACGGCCGCCAACAGGTCGCGCGCGTACACCTCCCGCGGCAGGCCTCCCGGGCGGGGGACGTTGAAGACGTTGCCGACGCCGCGCTCGTCCGCCGCGCCGGTGCCGGGGTACCACGGATACTGATGCATTGAGACGTAGCGGATCGTGGGGTCGGTCTCCACCAGCGCCTGTGTCCCGTTGCCGTGATGGACGTCCCAGTCCACGATCAGCACCCGCCCGTAGCCGAGCGCCTGCGCGTGGCGGGCCGCCAAGACCGCCCAATTAAGGAAACAGAACCCCATCGCCTGGGCGGCGAGGGCGTGGTGGCCCGGCGGCCGCGTGGCGCCGAACGCCGTGCCGCGGGCGATCCCCTGCTCCACGGCGGCGAGCGTGACTCCCGCCGCGGCCAGCAAGGCCTCCCAGCTGCCGGGGCCCAGGAACGTGTCGGCGTCGAGCGCGCCGCCACCGCGCGCCTCGAGCGCCTCGAGCATGTCGAGGTACGCGGGCGGATGGACGCGTTCCAGCGCCGGGCGCTGGGCGGGCGCCGCCTCGACCCACTGGACGATGGACGCCAGCGCCGGCTGGCGCAGCGCGTCGAGGACGACTTCGATGCGTTGGGGACGTTCGGGATGCCCCGCCCCCGCGTAGTGCCGCCGCGTGGCGGGATGCCAGACCACCGCCGTCATCAGCGGTGCCGCAGCAGCTCGCGGAGCTCTTCCACCTCGCGCTTCATCTCCCGGCGGTCGTCCTCGAGCTCGGCCAGGGTCCGGCGATAGCGGCGCCAGGCGACGACCGGAAGCACGCTCGCGGTCGCGCACGCCGCGGCGGCGAGGAGGAGCCACGGGCGGCCCAGCCTGACGCCCGCCCAGGTGAGCAGCGTCGCGTCGAGCAGCAGAAACCCGACGGCGAAGATCGTGAGGGCCTTCACCGGACCGGCTGGCGCCGCGCCGGGAGCACGATGAACGGGGCGTTCGGCACGGCACCGAGCCGCCCGAGCGTGACCGATTCGTCGAGTACCTGCGCGCCCCGGAACTTGACGACATACGCGGCCGGATCGACACCCGAGCGCTTCAGGGCCGCCTGGAGGGCGTCCCGCTTCAGCTGCGCCACTGTCGTATCCGAGTCCACGGGGAGGAACACCTGATCCCACACCGGGGTCACCATGACGCGCACCGCGAATCGCTCGTCCACCGCCGTCATGCCACCTCCACGGCGGAGACCAGCGGCAGGGTGGAGAAGAACCGATCGATCGCCTGATCGAAGAACAGCGTCGAGGCGCGCACCCGCGTCACGCCGCCTTCCTCCCAGGCGCTGAACGCCACTTCCTCGCCCCCCTGCCCGCGCAGCACCACGAAGCGCGGGCCCGCCTTCTCCACGTACGCGGCGGCGTGCGGCACGCGCTCCGCGAAGAACGCCTTCGCGCGCTCGAGCACCTCCGCCGCCGGCAGGGCCACCGCTGTCGTGTGGATCATGGCCGGCGCAGGATGGCGATGCCGGTGGGTTGGCGCGGCACGGCGGCGCTCGCCACCCGCGTGCGCGTCGTCAGATCGATGACGTCGACAGCGCCGGGGTCGGCCCCGATGCTCTCGACCGAGATGAACGCCCAGCGGCCGTCGGGGGAGTACGCCACGCCGTGCGGCAGCTTCTTCGACGTGGGGATCCGCGCGACCTCGGCGAGCGTCGGCGCGTCCACCAGGGAGACGCTCTGCGCCTTCTTGTTGGTCACGATCACCCACCGCCCGTCGGCGGACGGCTCTACGTTGTACGCCCCCGCCCCGACGGGAATCTCTTTCACCAGGTCGAGCGTCGCGGCGTCGAGGACCTGGAGGGTGTTGCCGTGATTGCACGCGACGTAGAGACGGCGATCGTCGGGCGAGACGGAAACGAAGGTCGGCGAGCAGTCGGGGGAGGACGCGGGGACGGCGGACGCCGTGCCCGTGTGCATCCCCGCCATCGCCTGCGGCGAGCCTGCCCCCGTCTTGTGACGCCGCTGGACCCGGAACGACTGCCGGTCGACCTCGAGAATCTCATCGGAGTTCATGCACGACACGTACACCAGCGTTCCCGCGTGATTGACCTTGACCCCGTGCGGCATATCGCAGGCCGCGAGGTTCGTGAGCGTGGTCATCGTCCCCGTGTGGACGATCGTGACGACGTTGGTGCGGGGGTGGTCGCCGTGGAAGTCGGAGTTCGCCACGAAGGCGAGGTCGCCGTCGGGCGTCAGGCCGATCGTGGTCGGGAACATCTCGAGCGGCGCCTTGCCGACGACCGTGTCGCCCTCCGCGGCCATCTTCCACAGCGTCCCGAAGGGCGTGCCGTGCGCGATAGTCACGTACCAGTACCGGCCGTCCGGGGAGACCGCGACGTTGTGCGGGCCGTCGATGTCCACGGGCATCAGGCCCACCGGCACGACCTTGACCGTCGTGAGGGCCGTTCCAGTCCAGGCGAGCTGCGTGACGATGTCGCCCGACTCGCTGGACACCAGGATGCGGTATCCGGGGGAGGCCTGGGCGAGGCTGAGCCCGGCGACCAGGACCGTTGCCGCAGAGACGAGCCGCATAGAGGAGTGGAAAGATAGAGGATGGGTCGCAGGCTGCCGAGCTTCGACGCCCTCATGGGCTTTGACTGGCCGCTGCGCGACAGCGCCAGCGCGGCGTGGGTGCCCCCGGTGGACATTTTCGAGGAGGCGGACAGCATCCGCATTCTCGCCGAGGTGCCCGGTGTAAAGCCGGAGGACGTGAAGATCTCCGTGGAGGACAACGTCCTCACGATCCACGGCCAGAAGCAGCAGGTGGCGGAAGAGCGGACGGAGCGGGTGCATCGCTACGAGCGGACCTACGGGGCGTTCGAGCGGACCTTCACCCTCCCCGCGACGGTGGACGCGGCCCACATCAAGGCGCAGTACGAGAGTGGCGTGTTGACCGTCACGCTGCCGAAGGTCGAGAAGGCCAAGCCGCGGCAGATTCAAGTCGAAGTCGCACAGCGCTAACCACAGGCCCCCGGATGCGGTCTCCGCACCGGGGGCTCCGCGGTCATCGGGCTCGACGGCTGCGCCCCACCGGTGTACCATTGCGCCGTGCGTCGCGCGTCACGCTCCACCGTCCTGTTCGTCGTGGCGCTGGGAGTCGTCGGACCAGCCGCTTGCGGAGGCACACGTCCCGCCATGAGGCGCCCGCGCATCACTCGCGTCCCCTTCAGCACGCTGGCCGACGGGAAGCCCGTGGAGCTGTTCACCCTGACGAACGCCCACGGCCTCGAGGCGGCGATCATGACCTATGGCGCGACGGTCGTGTCGCTGCGGACGCCTGACCGGGCCGGGCGGCTCGACGACATCGTGCTGGGCTATCCCACCCTGGCCGGGTACCTCGAGAAGTCCCCGTACTTCGGGGCTATCGTGGGCCGCTACGGTAACCGCATCGCGCGGGGCCGGTTCACGCTGGACGGCGCGACGTACGGGCTCGCGACCAACGACGGGCCCAACCACCTGCACGGCGGCGTCCGGGGGTTCGACAAGGTGGTTTGGAGCGCGTCGCCCTCCGAGACCGAAACGAGCGCCGCCGTCGCGCTCTCGTACACGAGTCCCGCCGGCGAGGAGGGGTACCCGGGGACGCTTGCCGTGCGCGTGACCTACACCCTGACCGACGAGAACGAGCTGCGGCTCGACTACCTGGCCACCACCGACCGGGCCACGCCCGTCAACCTCACGCAGCACAGCTACTTCAACCTCGCGGGCGCCGGCAGCGGCGACATCCTCCGGCACGTGCTGACGATCGCCGCCGACCGCTATACCCCCGTCGATGCGACGTTGATTCCGACGGGCGAGATCGCTTCCGTCGCCGCCACGCCGTTCGACTTCCGGACCCCGACCGCCATCGGGGCCCGAATCGGGCAGCAGGACGTCCAGCTCGAGCGGGGGCGCGGGTACGACCACAACTGGGTGCTGACGCGCGCCGGGGATAGCCTCGCTCTCGCGGCCCGGGTCACCGAGCCGACCTCCGGCCGCACCCTCGACGTCCTCACGACGGAGCCCGGGATGCAGTTCTATTCGGGGAACTTTCTCGACGGCACCATCACGGGAAAGGACGGGCGCGTGTACCGGCATCGGTACGGGTTCTGCCTCGAGACCCAGCATTTTCCCGACTCACCGAATCACCCGAACTTCCCGTCCACCATCCTGCGGCCGGGGCGGGAGTACCGGTCGACGACCGTCTTCCAGTTCAGCGTCCTGCGCTAGGAAGCGGCGTCAGCTCCAGCTTTCGAAACTCGACTTCTGACCCTTCCGCCTGCAGCGCAATCTGGCCGCGGTCCGCCGTCGCGTCCGTGCCGTCGTTCACCAGGTCGCCGTTGACCCAGACGCGGATCGCACGGCCCACGGCTTCGATCACCATCGTATTCCACTCGCCGAGCGGCTTCTCCGAGTCGTCGGTAAGGTTGCGGATGCGCCGCGCCTTCCCCTCCGTGCCTCCCCACTGCGCCGGAGGCCCGCGCCGGCGCTCCATGTCCGGCACGCGGATGTCTTCCACGATGCACCAAAAGTCGCCCGCGTTGCCGTGCTCCATCTGCACCTCGATTGAGCGCGGGAACATCTTGTAGAGGGCGCGCGGCGTGGAGGCGTGCACCAGCACGCCAGCGTTGCCCGGCTTGCCGGGGAAACGGTATTCGACCTCGAGGCGGTAGTCGTGGTACACGGAATCGGTGATGAGATGCCCGCGAGGATCGCCGAGACTCACGAGCATGCCGTTGCGGACGATGAACGCTTTCGGGAGCTGCGCGTTGGTGTCGGCCGCGGGGATGTCGGCGTGCCAGCCGGCGAGGTCCTTGCCGTTGAACAGGCTGTGCGACGGTTCCTGCGCGGCGACGGATGTCTTGGGATCGACCTTCGGCAACCCCAATCGCGTCAGTTCGGCGTTGACGGCGGCGAGGTCCTTGGCCCAGACCTGCGCCAGCCGATCGAGGTAGCCCTGCAGCTCGGTTGAGAGAATCCGATACAACTCCGGCATGTTGCTCGTCGGCGCGCCGTCGCCGCGCTCGGCCATCGACATCAGGTTCGCGAGGCGGTTGTTCACCTTGATGGGGAAGTTGAGCGGATCCTGGTTACTCTGGTTGCGTACCTGATAGATGCTTCCCTCCACCGCCGACGCGTTGGTGCGGAGCGTTGCACCAGCGGTGCGGAGCCGCGCGTCGGTCGACGTCTTGAGACGATCGTCGAGCTGGGCCTGCACCCGCCGGATCTCGATTACCGCCGTATTCGCCTCGTTCACGCGGTCCCGCACCTGTCGTGAAAAAGTGTACTGCGCCGCGAGATCGGCCGGGGTGACGTCGCGGATCCAGGGATTGGGCTCGACGGTGAGCGGAGCCGTCAGCGGTCGGCCGTCAGCCTTCAGCCGCACGGTGTAGCGCCCCGGTGGCACGGCGGGCCCCGTGCTCCGCACGCCCCACATGATCATCCCGGGGAACGTCACGAACGGCTGGGCGCGGAGGTTCCACGGCAGCTGACTCACGCTCGTGGCAACCGGGAGCCATTGCGTGCGCGGTCCTCCCCCGCCCTCGCCTCCCCCTCCACCGCCTGCTTGGCCCGCGGCCTGCCGCCGCTCGGGAGGCGTGGTGTCGGGCTCCCAGGTGCGCAGTACCGCGTCCGCCGAGTCGAGAATCTCAAGCCGGAGGGTGGTGGGCTTGGTCTTGAGCCGCCAACTGAGTGTCACGCCCGGGCCCGAGCGCACAGCGTTGGGTGGCGTGAAGAGCCAGGCGTCGGCGGCGAGGGCCTCGGCCGTCGCCTGGCGCAGCGGGGCGAGGTTGTCCAGGACCCAGAAACCCCGTCCGTGCGTGGCGATCACCAGCTCGTTGTCTTCCACGACCAAATCGGCCACCGGGACGTCCGGGAGCCCGGGGTTCAGCGGCTGCCACAACGCGCCGTCGTCGGTCGAGACGTAGACGCCGTGCTGCGTCGCGGCGTAGAGCAGGCCGCGGCGCGTCGGGTCTTCGCGCACGGCGTGCACGTAGGCGTCGGCGCGGAGGCCGTTCGTGATCTTCGTCCAGGTGCGCCCAGAATCGGTGGTCTTGAAGATGTAGGGCGCGAAGTCGTTCAACAGCGGGCGGCGCACCGAGATGTACGCGGTGCCGTCGTCGAACGCCGACGCGTCGATCTGGCTGACGCGTCCCAAGTCCGGCATCGCGCGCGGCGTGACGTTCGTCCAGGTCGCCCCACCGTCGCGCGTCACGTGCACCAGCCCGTCGTCCGAGCCGGTCCAGATGACGTTCACGTCGCGCTTCCCCGGCCCGACCGAGAAGATCGTCCCGTACACCTCGGGACCGTTCATGTCGCCGGTGATCGGTCCGCCCGACCGTTCGAGCGTCGTGGGGTCGTGGCGCGTCAGGTCGCCGGAGACGGCCATCCACGTTTTCCCACCGTCGCGCGTGCGCCAGAGCCGTTGCGACGAGACGTAGAGCGTGTGGGGATCGGCCTTCGAGAAGATGATCGGGAACGTCCACTGCCAGCGCTCACGAATGTCCTTCGCCGGCTCGCCCGAATAGAACCAGGGATAGGGATTCACCTCGCGCGCCGCGCCGAGGCGGCGGTCGTAGCGGTCGACGTAGCCGCCGTTGTTGGTTCCCGCATAGAAGATGTCGGGATCGAGGGGATCGGGGGCGATGTAGCCCGGCTCGCCCCCGCCGACGACGTACGAAACGCGCATCCCGTCCTGGGTGATGTCGCGCCGCCGGGCGTTGGCGCTCGTGTCGGGCGGCGGCGCCGCGAAGGCTCCGGCGTTCCAGTTGAAGGGAGTGCACAGCGTACTGTTGTCCTGCTGCGAGCCGCACACGTGATACGGCATGTGCGCCGTGGTGATCGCGTGGTAGAACTGCTCGGTGGGATAGTCCTCGTCGGTCCAGCTGCGGGCGGTGTCGGTCGAGACGGCGCCGCCGCCGTCGTTCCCCACCACCAGGTGGCCTGGGTCATCGGGATCGATCCAGAGATCGTGGAAGTCGCCGTGCGTCCCCGAGCCGACCGACGCCGTCGTCTTGCCCCCGTCCGACGACCTGAACATCGCTGTGTTTTGCATGTAGACGACGTCGGCGTTCTTGGGATCGGCGAAGACGTGCGTGTAGTAAAAAGCGCGCTGCCGGATGGCGCGGCGGTCGTTCACCAGAGCCCAAGTGGCGCCGGCGTCCTCGCTGCGGTACAGGCCGCCCTGCTCGTTCTCGACGAGCGCGTAGACACGGTTCGAGTTCGCGCCCGACACG
>WNFV01007104.1_pt1 | contig 23937 bp, 25 predicted proteins | sample 5400101 | NCBI WGS metagenome assembly WNFV01 (sample SAMN13153361, study PRJNA577476) | soil metagenome | isolation source: 115 cm soil or saprolite under grassland replicate 1 | place: USA:California | collected 2016-06-15 | reverse complement strand
AAGGCGCTGCTCGGCGCGGCCGTAGCCCACGTTGCAGTACCAGAGCGCGCCGGAGACGTCGAGCAGCGCCTTCCCCGCGTCGTCCCAGACGGTCGACCCTTCGCCGCGGACGATCATGACCCCCCGCTCGCGGAACGCACCCATGTTCGTCATCGGGTTCCAGAACGCGCGCTCTGCCATTGCACGATGCTATCGGCGTGCTCGACCCTTGGTGGCTAGAAGAAGCGCCGCCCGACCCCGAGGCGGAACCTCTCGCCGGTGACGTCGAGGCGGACGTGGCCGTCGTCGGGGCCGGCTACACCGGGCTCTGGACCGCGCTGACGCTGCGCCAGCGGGATCCGTCGCTGCACGTCGTCGCCCGCGCGTCGTCGGGCGTCTATGGGGCCGTCCGCGGCCTTGGCGAGGACGTCTGGGCCCGGGAAAGCGGGATGCTGAAGGTGGCGACGACCGAGGCCCAGGAGGCCTTTGTCGACCGTGCGGTGCGCACGGCTGCCGAGCTCGGCGTCCCAGACCAGGCGGTCGCGCTCTCGCGCGAGGAAACGGCGGCGCGCTGCCGATCGCCGGTCTTCCGTCGAGCCGTCTGGTTCCCCGATGGGATCACCGTCCAGCCGGCACGCCTCGTCCGTGCGTTGCGCCGGTCGGCAGTCGCCGCGGGTGTCGAGCTGCACGAGCGGACTAGGGTCACGTCGGTCCGCCCTGGCGCGGTCGAAACCGCAGGCGGCAGGGTTCGCGCGCCGGAGGTCGTCGTCGCCACGAACGTGTGGATGACGGGGTGGCGGCCGGTCCGGGGCCGGCTGACCAACTTCGGCAGCTACGTCGTGCTCACCGACCCCGTCCCGGAGCTGCTGGCGGAGATCGGCTGGACCGGCGGCGAGGCGATCACCGACGGGCGCATGTTCATCCACTACTTCCGGACGACGAACGACGGCCGCGTGCTGATGGGCTCCGCCTCCGGCCCGATCGGCCCCGGCGGGGCGGTCGGCCGCCGCTTCTTCGAGGACGGGGCGACGATCGCGCGGGCAGAAGGCGGGCTGCGGAGGCTGCTGCCGGGGCTGGCGTCGGCGCGAGTCGAGCGGGCCTGGGGCGGGCCGATCGACGTCTCCAGCGACCACCTTCCCTTCTTCGGCACTGTGCCGGGCAAGCGGATCCACTACGGGGCGGGGTATTCGGGGAACGGCGTCGGCCCGAGCTGGCTCGGCGGCCAGATCCTCGCCTCGCTCGTTCTCGGTGCGGACGACGAGTGGTCGCGTCTCCCGCTCGCCGGCCGGAAGCCGCCGCAGCTCCCGCCAGAACCGGTGCGCTACCTCGGCGGCGCCGCGGTCAGGCGCGCGATCCTCGCCAAGGAAGAGGCTGACGAGAACGGCCGCCGGGCGTCGGTTGTCACCCGTTCGGTCGCCGCCCTCCCTCGCGTCCTCGGCATGCGCATCGGGACGCGGTAGAGGTGCCGCTCATCGCCGGCATCGTGCTCCTCGCTGTCTAGACAAACTAGACACCGTCTAGTACACTAGACGCGATGATGACCCTTGACGAGAAAGTCCTCGACGAGGCACGCGTGGCCCGGCAGCGGCTCGTCGACCTGGAGAGCCAGACCGCGCACGCGCGGGTCGACTACCATCACGCGATCAAGAAGCTGCACGCGGCCGGGGGGTCGCTGCGCGAGATCGCCGAGGCGCTCGAGCTCTCCCACCAGCGCGTTCACCAGATCGTCGAGGGACAGGCCGCGCCGCCGCCGGGGCCGTGGATGATGCGGGCGCGCCATCGGCGCGGACACGGCAGGCGCCGGCGAGGGGAGTTCCTCGTCCGCTTCGATGCCGCTGCGCGGCAGGTGATGGTCGAGGCGCAGAGCGAGGCCGACTCGCTGCGGCACAACTACGTCGGCACCGAGCACATCATGCTCGCGCTTCTGCGCCGCGACGTCGGCGGGCTCGGCGTCGAGGCAGACGCCGCCAGGCGGGAGGTCGTCGAGCGGATCGGTGAGGGCGACGCGTCCGTTCCATTGCGCATGCCGCGCCCGTTCACCCCGCGCGCAAAGCGGGCGCTCGAGCAGGCGCTCGTCCTGGCCACGGGTGCGGAACACGAGCGGATCACGCCGCACGATCTGCTGCTGGCGATCGTCTCCGACACCAAGGGCGCCGGCGGCGAGATCCTTCAGGCGCTCGGCGTCACACCCGAGCGGCTGCAGCCGCAGCCCGAGTCGTAGCCTCCTCGGCCGCCTCGCCGCCGCCGTTCACGCGCACGAGGTAACCCGCGGCGCGCGCGGCCGCCTCGGCCAGCATCGTGCCGACCGCTGCGTCCCCACCGACCGGGCCCTGTGCGTACCCCGAGGTCTCGGCGGCCAGCTCCGCCACGTCTGCCGCCAGTGTCGCCATGCGTAACGGCAGCTCGATCGTCTGCGTCCGGGCTTCCTGCGATTTCGTCCGCAGGAACTCGTGGTAGGCGGCGGCGTCCTCCCGGGCCAGCGGCTCGGCCTCCGCCGCGAGCGCCCTAGCCCGCTGGGCGAGGTCGGCCCGGCCGGCCGTCATCGCCGTGAGCCGTGCGAGCTCGGCGGCCAGCTCGATCGTTCGGGCGATGGCCGGGCCGGCGGCAAGCGGCGGCTCAGAAGAGGTCAACGGTGGGGCCGTTCTCGTCGATGGTGGGGGCCACCTGGCTCCTTTAGCTCTGCGCGCAGGGACGAGCGTACCGGCGTCGGGTGGTTGAGAATGGCCGGAATGGAGCGCCGTTGGGTCGGGCAGGAGATCCGTTCGGAGCTCGCGGGGAACCTCTGCCGCTGCACGGGCTACGCGCCGATCGTCGACTCGATCCTCGCGGCCGCGGTCGCGCTGCGCACCTAACGACGGGATCCGCACCCGAGGGCGCGGATCCCGTCTGCTCCGATGACGTCCGGAATCAGTGGCTAGCGGTGCCGGCGACGTCTCCGACCTTGAGCAGGCCGACCTGGCCCATGTCCACGCTCGCGAACGAGTGGCTCACGACCGGGTAGAGGCCGGGCTGGTCGATCTTCACGTCGAAGACCCCGCCCCCGCCCGCCGGGACGGTCGCCGTCTGGACGTTCACGAGGTACTTCGTCATGTCGCCGTCCAGCCACGCACGGTTGAGGAGCGTGCCGACGACGTGGAAGTCAGTGTCGAAGCTGGGACCCGCTGCGACGACCCAGAAGCGGACCGTCTCGCCGGGATCGGCGACGAGCGGGTGCTTGACGTACTGGCCCGCGTAGCCGTTCCACGTCACCCAGTCGGGCGCCATCGCATGCGCCTTGGCCATGTCGAAGCCGGCCGGCTTGTCGAGTCCGGGGGCGTTCAGATACCACTCGCTCGAGACGAGGACGTACTCTCGGTCGGCCTTCGGCAGCGGTGTGGCCGGGTCGACGACGATTGCGCCGTACATCCCGTTCGCGATATGCGCCAGCACCGGCTTCGTGCCGCAGTGGTACATGTAGACGCCGGGGTCGCCCGCCTTGAAGCTGAAGGTGAACGACTCGCCGGGGTTGACGTCGCGGAAGGCCACGTTCGGGGCAATCCTGGCGGCGTGGAAGTCCACCGAGTGCGGGATCGCGCCGTCGTTGGTCAGCGTGATCTTCACGGTCTGGCCCTGGCGGACGTGGACGACCGGCCCTGGCGCGCCGCCGGCGAAGGCCCAGGCCTGGTACTTGATCCCGGGCGCAACCTCGTGCACGACGTCCTTCAGGGTCAAATGAACGTTCGCAACCGCTCCCGCCGGTGCCGCGGGCAGCGTTGCCGGGTACGGCACGTGCGCGGTCGCGAGCGCATCGGCGTTCGCCGGCGCAGTGCCGGCATAGCTTGGCGAAGCGACCGCGGCCGTCGAGGTCTCGTGCGCCATCGCGGGCGTCGCCGGCGCGGCGGCGGCCGTGCCTGCGGCCGCCGTCTTGGCGTCGTCGCGGGCCTTCTGGGCCGAGACCGCCGCCCAGAGGGCGAAGCCGAGCAGGGCCGGCACCGCGATACCGAGCATCAGCGCGACGATCTTCGCGGTCGTACCGTTGTCCGGGTCCGGCCTGGTCTGGAAGGCGGGAAGCGGGGTGGAAGCTGGATGTGCCACCGGAATCCTCCTGTTCGTGAATATACGACGAACATAGTGAAAACTCGTGCCCTGGGAATCAGCAATTCTGCGGATATCCCTTGCCGGTTTCCACTTATACTCTTGGAGAAATGAGCACCGCTCCTCTCGTCCGCCGAGCGCTCGCCGACGAGCACCGTGTCCGCATCGTCGACGAGCTGCGCGCCAAGCCGGAGGGGCTCGACGCGCGCGAGTTGGGCCGCCGGCTCGGGCTCCACGAGAACACGATCCGGTGGCACCTCGGCATCCTCGGAGACGCCGGCCTCGTCGGCTCGCACCCGGCTGCGAGCGGCAAGCCCGGCCGCCCGCGCATGCTCTACGTGCTGCGCCCGGGCGCGGACGAGGCCGAGGGCCGCGACGAGCACCGACTGCTCGCGACCGTCCTGACCGGCTCACTCGCGGAGCTCCCCGACGGCGAGCGCAAGGCCGAGGAGGCTGGGCGCGCCTGGGGCCACTTCCTCGTCCGCCGCCCGTCCCCGCTCGAGCGCGTCACGGATGAGCAGGCCGTGTCGGAGGTGGCGCGCCTCCTCGACGAGCAGGGCTTCGCCGCCACGGCCGAGGGCACCGAGATCCACATGCGGCGCTGCCCATTCCACGATCTCGCCGAGACGAACCCAGAGATCGTCTGCACTGTGCACCGCGGGCTCGTCTCGGGTGCTCTGGCCGAGCTCGGCAGCGGCCTTGACGTCGACGGCCTCGACGTCTTCGTCCGGCCGGACCTCTGCGTCGCGCGGCTAGGGCAACGCCAGCTGCCGGAACGGCTCGATGTTCGAGACCCCGACGCCGACGAGGCGTAGCGGCCCCGGCCGGTCGGCCAGCGCGCGGTCGAGCAGGGTGCAGGCGATCTCGCCGATCGCGGCGCCGTCGTCGAGCCCGGCCGCCAGCGTGGACGAGCGGCTGCGGATGGAGAAGTCGGGGTAGCGCACCTTCGTGGTGATCGTTCGGCCCGCCTGGCCGGTCTTGACGAGATGCTCTCCGAGCCGAACGGCCATCCGTTGGAGCTCGGCGTGCAGCTGCTCGCGGTCGCCGATGTCGCGTTCGAAGGTCTCCTCGGTAGAGATCGAGATGCGCTCGACCGTGGTCTCGAGCCCGCGCGGGTCGATCCCGCGCGCGCGGTCGCGCAGCATCGTCCCGACCTTGCCCGGCAGGAGGCGGCGGAGCGTGCCGTCGTCGATCGAGGCGAGCGCGCCGATCGTGGCCAGTCCGGCGGCGTTGAGGCGCTCCTCGGCGCGGGGCCCGACTCCCGGGAGGAGGCGCACGTCGAAGGGCGCGAGGAACGACGCTTCGCGTCCAGGCGGCACGACGGTCAGCCCGCCGGGCTTGCGCCGGTCGGAGGCGACCTTGGCGACCACTTTGCAGGTGGCGACGCCGAGCGAGCACGTCAGCGAGGTCGCACCGCGGACGGCGGCCTGTACGGCCTCGGCGAGGCGGCGCGCGGCGAGGAAGTCCGAGGCGACCTCTCCGAGGTCGAGGTAGCCCTCGTCGAGGCCCGTGCGCTCGACCATGGGAACCACCTCGAGCACCGCGCTCCACACCGCCTGCGAGTACTGCCGGTACAGCGAGTGGCGCGGGCGTACGAACACGACCTCTGGGCAACGGCGGAGCGCCTCGGCGCAGCTCATCGCCGAGTGGATGCCGAACTTGCGTGCGGCGTAGTTCGCGGTCGCGACGACGCCGCGGCCGTGGGGATCTCCGCCGACGACGAGGGGCTTGCGGCGGAGCGTGGGGTCTTCCAGCTCCTCGACCGCCGCGAAGAAGGCGTCGAGGTCCAGATGTGCAATGACAGGCCGCGCGTCGATCAGGCTCTCTAGCTTAAGGAGCGCGTCTGAGGGGTTCGCTACCGTCCGGACGTGGCGTCGGTGGACGTTCCGGTTGCGCTGCTCGGCTACGGGACGGTCGGCTCCGCGGTCGGGCGGCTGCTCGAGGATCAGGCCGCCGATATCGAGCGCGCCACCGGCCACAGGCTGCGCGTCGTGCGCGCGCTCGTCCGCGACCCCGCCAAGGAGCGCGGCGGCGTGCCGGTGACGACCGACTTCGCCGAGATCCGAGACGATCCCGAGATCGCGGTCGTTGCCGAGGTGATGGGTGGGCTCGAGCCGACCGGCGACTACGTCCTGGAGCTGCTCAGGGCCGGAAAGCCGGTCGTCACGGCTAACAAGCAGCTCGTTGCGCGCCGCAGCGCCGAGCTCTTCGCGGCGGCTGCCGAGGCCGGCGTCCAGCTGCGTTTCGAGGCCTCGGTCTGCGCCGCGATTCCGGTGATCAAGGTGCTCCGGGAGGCGCTCGTCGTCTCGAACGTCCACCGAGTGCTCGGGATCGTCAACGGGACCACCAACTTCGTGCTCACCGAGATGGAGCGCGGGGCGAGTTATGAGCAGGCGCTCGCCGAGGCACAGCGGCTCGGGTTTGCCGAGGCCGACCCGAGCGAGGACGTCTCCGGGCAGGACGCGGCGGCCAAGATGGCGATCCTGGCGACCGTCGCCTTCGGCTCGCGGGTCACCCTCGAGGACGTCGCCTTCGAGGGGCTCGAGCGAGTTGCCGCGGAGGACGTTGCGGCCGCCCGCCAGATGGAGATGGTCGTCCGCCTCGTCGGCGCCGCGACTCTCGTCGACGGCCAGGTCGACGTCCGCGTCCGGCCCGCGCTCGTCGATCGCCGCCACCCGCTGGCCGCGGTCGAAGGGGCGTTCAACGCGGTCATGCTCCAGGGGGACGCGATCCGCGAGATCACGCTCGAGGGGCCGGGCGCGGGCGGGCTGGAGACGGCCTCGGCCGTCGTCGCCGACATGGTCACGATCGTCGGCACGACGGGTACGGGCTTCCTCCAGAACGACGCGTGCTGGCGCGAGCTGCCTCGGCTGCCGGAGGGCGAGGTCGCGTCGCCGTTCTACGTTCGCGTCGAGGTCGCCGACCGGCCGGGCGTGCTCGCGCTCGTCGCGTTGCGGCTCGCAGCGCAAGGCGTCTCGATCGCGCGCCTCGTCCAGCAGCAGGGGGAGCAGTCGGCCACGTTGCACATCGTCACGCACGAGGCGCCGGCCGGCCATCTACGGGAGGCGCTCGACGAGATCGACGCGCTGGAGGAGACGCGCGGCAAGGCGTCTGCGTTGCCGGTGATCTCAGACCGGGGCGTCGCGGGGCTTGGATGGGCCTGAGCGTCACGCTGGGCGAGGGCGGGACGCCGCTCCTGCCTGCTCCCCGGCTCTCCGAGCGGCTCGGCTGCGAGGTGTGGCTGAAGTGGGAGGGCGCGAACCCTACGGGCAGCATGAAAGACCGGGGGATGGCGGTCGCCGTATCGCGAGCGCTCGACCGAGGTGCGCCGGGAATCGTTGTCGCTTCGACCGGTAACACGGCCGCGTCGGCGGCTGCCTACGCCGCGCGCGCCGGGCTGCCGGCGGTGGTCCTGCTGCCGGCGGGGGCGGTTGCACGCGGAAAGCTCGCGCAGGTGCTCGTCGCCGGCGCGGAGGTGCGCGAGGTCGAGGGGTCCTTCTCCGACGTCCACGTGCTCGCGCGGCGGCTCGCCGAGGAAGAGGGCCTGGTGAACGTCAACTCGATCAACCCCGACCGGATCGAGGGGCAGAGCTCGGCGGCGCGGGAGATCGTCGAACAGCTCGGCGGGGTGCCGGACGTCCTCGCGCTCCCGTACGGCGGCGGCGGGAACACGCGCGCCTTCGTGCTCGGCTTCGACGAGGCGGGCGCCGGCCGGCCGCGGATGCTGGCCGTCCAGTCGGGCCGGCGCGCGGACACGCTGGCGACGGCGATCCGGATCACCGAGCCGGTCCACCGCGAGCAGGCGGAGGCGCTGGCGGAGATCGTCACGGTCACCGACGACGAGATCGTCGAGTGGTGGTCTGCGATCGCGAGGCTTGAGGGCCTCTTCTGCGAGCCGGCCTCCGCGGCCGGTGTCGCCGGGGTCGCGCAGGTCCGTCCCGGCGGCCGCGTCGTGTGCGTGCTGACCGGGCACGGGCTCAAGGACCCGGACGCGGTCGACCGGCTGTGACGCTCGTCGTTCGCGCGCCGGCGACGACGGCCAACCTCGGGCCTGGGTTCGACTGCGCGGCGGTCGCGCTCGACCTCTGGAACGAGGTCGAGGTGGTGGAGGGCGGGGACCGACCGCCCGACCCCGCGCACATCGGCGTGCGGGCCTTCGGCCTCGTCGCCTCTCCCGAGGGGCTCGACCTGCGCTGGTCGGAGGAGATTCCGCGCGCGCGTGGGCTGGGGTCGAGTGCCGCGACGATCGCGCTCGGCCTCGTCGCAGCGGCGAAGTGGGCCGGTCAGGAGCTCTCCCCCGAGAAGTTGCTCGTGCGCGGGAGTCCGCTGGAGGGGCACTCGGACAACCTCGCCGCCTGCCTGGCGGGCGGCGTGTGCCTGACCTGGGACGGGCGGATCGCGCGGATTGCCGACGCGCTGCCGCTGGCGCCGGTCGCGGTCGTGCCGAAGGAGGAAGTTCGAACCGCGGAAGCGCGCTTGGTGCTGCCGACCGAGATTTCGCACGGCGACGCGGCATTCAGCGTCGCCCGCGCCGCACTGCTGGGCGCCGGGCTCGCGCGGGGCGATGCGGCTCTGCTCGCCGCCGCCTTCGCCGACCGGCTGCACGAGCCGTACCGGCCCTCGCCGTTGCTGGGGGCGATCCGGGCGGAGCTTCCCCCGGGCGCGGTCGGGGCAACGCTGTCGGGATCGGGCCCCACCGTGATCGTCTGGGCCGACGAAGCGGACACCTGTGCACGGGCGCTCGAGGAGCGCTTCCCGAAGGAAACGGTTCTGGCGCTCAGGGTCTCGCCGGAGGGCGCGCACTGACGATCCCGTCGGCCTGGCAGCTCGAGGTCGGCGAGCGGTACGAGTCGCCCACTCGCAACTCGTCGCAGCTGTGCGGCAGCCCGACGGCACCGAGGCAGTCGTCAAGGTCCAGCTGCCGGACGACGTCGAGAGCGAGCACGAGGCGCAGGCGCTGCGTGCACCGGCTCTGGCGCGCCTTCCGACGACGTGCCGTGGCGCCGGCTGGAGCTCGAGGCCGAGCGCTGGCTGGTCGAGATTCCGGAGCATTGGGCTCGCCACGGACGGCCGTTCGAGCGGCGACTCCTCGACGCCGGGTTCGACGCGTTGCGAACGCTCGGCCCGACGCAGGAGGACGTCGCCCTTTGCCACCAGGACCTGCACGGCGGCAACATCCTCCGCGCGGAGCGCGAACCGTGGCTCGCGATCGACGCGAAGCCCATCGTTGCGGAGCGGGCGTACGACACGGTCGCGCTCGTTCGCGACCTCGGCCCGCACGGCTTGACTCTGGGCGACGTCCGGCGGAGGCTCGACGTGCTCTCCGAGTTGCTGGAGCTCGATCGTGAGCGGATGCGCGGCTGGGGCGTCGCGAAGCATCTCGCCTGGAGGCTGGACGGCGAGGACCTGCACGAGCTCGACATCGAGCAGGTGCGGCTCCTCGCCGAGGCGTGACGGCTGGTCGGAGGGCTGGCTGCCGTTCGGGTAGCCTCAGCGCAGATGAGCTCGAACGGCATCGGCGAAGACGCGCTCCGCTCGCTCATCGGCGAGCCCTCGGGGCTTGTTCAGTCGAAGGTCAACGACCGGCTGAACGAGCTCACGCGCCAGTTCGTCGAGCGCTCGCCGTTCCTCTGTCTCGCCACGTCGGCCGCCGACGGGACCTGCGACGTGAGCCCTCGTGGCGACCCGTCGGGCTTCGTCCGCATCCTCGACGAGCGCACGCTTCTGCTCCCCGACCGGCCGGGGAACCGCCTCGCCGACTCGCTGCGTAACGTGATGCAGAACCCGCACGTCGCCCTCATCTTCCTCATCCCCGGCGTGACGGACACGCTCCGCGTGAACGGCCGGGCGACGATCGTCACCGACGCGGACCTGCTCGAGCCGTCTTCGGTTGAGGGGAAGACACCGAAGCTCGGCCTCCTGATCGAGATCGACGAAACGATCACGCACTGCTCGAAGGCGTTCTTGCGGGCGCAGCTGTGGGATCCGGAGGGATATGTCGCCAGAGAGGAGCTCCCCTCGAGCGGCGAGATCATGTGCGCAGTGGAACCGACGATCGACCCCGAGACGTACGACGCCGAGCGCGCCGAGCGTTACGCCCGCCGCGAAGGCTTCTACTGATCCAGTACCGGTTCGTCGACTGCGCCTACTCGCTCGATCGGGTCGAGGCAGGGCGGGAGCGCTACCTCGAGGAGCACATCCCCGGGGCCGTGTTGCTCGGCGTCGACGCGCTCTCCGACCTGTCGGTGGAGGGGCAGGGCCGCCATCCGCTGCCGAGCGCAGAGGGCTTCGCGGCCGCCGCTTCACGGGTGGGCATTCGTGAGGGCGTCTTCGTCGTCGCGTACGACCACGGTGGGGCGGGAGGTGCAGCGCGGGTTTGGTGGCTGCTGCGTCACTTCGGGCACGACGACGTCGCCGTCCTGCGGGGCGGTTTCGATTCGTGGCTCGGGCCGGTGCGCGGCGGCGAGGAGCGGCTCGAGCCGGCGCAGTTCGTCCCACATCCTCGCTCGGGCGACACGATCGACGCCGAGGAGCTGGCAGCCCGCCTCGGCGAGCCGGGGCTGGTGATCGTCGACGCCCGCGCGCCCGAGCGCTACCGGGGCGAGGTCGAGCCGATCGACCCGGTGGCCGGCCGGATCCCGGGCGCTGTCAACTGGCCGTACCCCGACGCATCTGACCTTCCGGCCGGGCTCGCCGAGGCAGACGAGATCGTCGTCTACTGCGGCTCGGGCATCACCGCGTGCGTCGACCTGCTCGCGCTCGCCCAGGCCGGCCGCCCGGACGCGAAGCTCTACCCGGGCTCGTGGAGCGACTGGTGCGGCCGACTGAGACCGGGTTGTCACGAGTGTGTGCCGATTCGTCCACAGGGTGCTCGCTAGCGGAAGGCGCCGATCAGCGCTCCGCCGGCGACGACGAGCACCGCGCCGACGACCAGGTGTCGGCCGACGAGCTCCGTTCGGCGAAGCAGCAGCACCGCCAGGAGAACGCTGAACAACGACTCGGTCGCGACCAGCGGGCTGACGACCGTGACTCGCGCGCGATAGAAGGCCTCGAAGAGCGACGCGTACGACGCTCCCCAGAGCAGTCCCGGAAGGACGAACGGCAGCGCCTCCCGGCGAAGGTCGGTGGCCAGCCGCTCCCGGCGCGCGACGACCAGGTAGAGGAACATCAGCGTGGATCCGGAGAGGATCGTCGCCGCCGCAGCGAGTTGTGGCGAGACGGTCGTATCGGACGCCAGGTGCCGGACGATGTTGTCCCGCGTGGCAAAGAGAACGACGCAGCCGAACGAGAAAACGAGCCCGATCGCCCGGAACGAGTCCGGGCGCACCCGCTCGGCGATCAATGCCAGCCCGCCGACGACGATCAGCACCGCGCCGATCGCAAGCGGTGCCCGGAGCGGCTCGTTCAACGCGATCACCGCGATCGTGACCGCGACGAGCGGCGCGGCGCCCGCGATCACCGACGCCCTGGCAGGCCCAGCCTCGCGCACTGCGAGCACGAACAGCACCTGTGCCGCCCCCGGTGCAAGCAATCCGGCGAGCAGGAACGGCCAGAGGTTGCCGCCCCATTCGCGCCCGATCGCGGCGACGGCGGCGCAGACGAGGAAGCCGCTGAACGCGGTCACGAACCCGCCGACCTCGGCGTCGCGGCTGCGACGCATCGAGAAGCCGAGCGCGATCGACATGCCGCCGAAGAGCAGCGCAGAGAGCAGGGAGAGAGCGACCCCGAGCACTTGGCGAGGCTAACCGGTTAGCGTTGCCGCATGGCGATCGAGCGAGTCTGCGTCGTCGGTGCCGGTGTGATCGGCAGCCTCTACGCCGCCCATCTGGCGCGCGTCGCGGACGTGTCGGTGCTGACCCGCCGCGACGAGCACGCCCGCGCGCTGAACGAGCGGGGCCTCCGCGTGTCGGGCAAATCCGACTTCACCGCTCGGCTCCGGGCGACGAACGACCCCCAGGAACTCTCCGACTTCGACCTGGCGATCGTCGCCACCAAGGCGACCCAGCTCGGGGAGGCGGCGGCCAAGCTGGCCGGCCGCTTCCCGAACGCGACCGTGATGACGATCCAGAACGGGCTCGGCGCGGAGGAGCTCGTCCGCGGCTTCGGCGACTGGCCGCTGGTCTCCGCCGTCACGTTCATGAGCGGCGTCCGCCACGACGACGCGCACGTCGAGTACGAGCTCGACACCGAGACGTGGCTCGGCCCCTACGCCGGGACGTGTTCGTTCGAGCGTGCCCAGGAGATCGAGGCGCTCCTCGCCTCGTCCGGCCTCCATGCCCGCGCCTTCCCCGACCTGCTCCCCGCGCAGTGGTCGAAGCTGATCTTCAACGCGACCGTGAACACCGTCAGTGCGCTCACCGACCTCCCGCACATCGGGCAGTTCGCCGCGCGCGACGCCCCGACCGACCTCGGCCACCTCGTCCACGACCTGATGGCCGAGGGGAAGGCGGTTGCCGCGGCCGCCGGCGTCGGCTTGCACGAGGATCCGTGGGAGATGAACGTGCATGCGGTCCGTCGCGGCGAGACCCTCGCCGCCGAGGGGCACTACGCCCACGTCCCCTCGATGCTCGAGGACGTCCGCGCGCGTCGTGCGACCGAGATCGACTTCATCACCGGCGCGCTGGTCCGCGAGGCCGAGCGGCTCGGTGTGCCCGTACCGCTCCACTCGGCGATGTACCGCCTCGTCAAGGCGCGGTCGGCGTACTGATGCGTGTGGCCGTGATCGGCTGCGGTGCGGTCGGGTCGCTCTTCGCCGCCAACCTCGGCACGCTCGACGAGGTGGAGGTCTGGGCCTACGACCAGTGGCGGGAGCACGTGGACGCGATCAACGCGAACGGGCTCCGCCTATCCGGGGCGGGCGAGGTCGTCGGCCGCGTCCGCGCGACCGCCGACGCCTCGGAGCTCCCCGCCTGCGACTTCGGGATCGTCGCGACGAAGAGCATGCACACCTCGGCCGCCGTGGAGGCGACCGCGCACGCGTTCGAGCAGGGCGCCGTCTGCTCCGTGCAGAACGGCGCGGGCAACGAGGAGCTCGTCGCCGAACACGTCCGCGAGGTGATCCGTGGCACGACGTTCCCCGCGGGCCACGTCGTCGAGCCGGGGCACGTCGGCTGGGACACGAAGGGCGACACGCACATTGGACCGTTCGAGCCGCAGCCTGCGCCGATGGAGAAGGTGCGTGAGCTCGCCGATGCCTGCACCCGCGGCGGCATGCCGACCCATGCGCTCGAGGACGCGCGCGGTGCTCAGTGGCGGAAGCTGATCTTCAACGCCGCTTCGAACGCGATCGGCGCTCTGACCGGCTTCACGCATGGGCGCATCGCCGAGTTCCCACCCACGCGCGAGCTGGCCTGGGCGGTGATGGCGGAGGGCCGAGCCGTATCCGACGCGCAAGGGATCGTCCTCGACATGAGCCCGGAGGAGCTGTTCGACCACGCGGCGCGCAAGGACGTCGCGTACGGTCACAAGCCGAGCATGCTTCAGGACGTGGAAGCCGAGCGCGAGACCGAGGTCGACTTCCTGAACGGCGCGGTTGTCGCCTTCGGCGAGCGATACGGCGTGGACGCCCCGCTGAACCGGGCACTGACGGCACTGATCAAGGCCAGGACGGCCGCATGACGCAGTTGTGCGGCCGTCGGGGAGGGGGGCTCGGGGGAACCGAGAGGTTCCCCTTGCGTCGCACCCCGGGTTCCCCGGGGTGCGACGTGAATAATCAGCGAGCGGGGATGACGAGCCAGGCGGAGATCGAGCGGCGGTACGCCAACGTGCGCGAGGCGGCGGCGCGGGACGGCCTCGACGCGGTCGTCGTCGCCGGCTCCGAGTACACGGGGTTCGAGGGGGCAGTGCGCTACCTGTCCGGCTTCCGGATCCTCCATCGCTACGCCTACGTCGTCCTCCCCGTCGAGGGCGACCCGTCGATCGTCTTCCCCAAGGAGGCCCGCTGGGTCGGCGACCACTCCGAGACGTGGATCGAGGACAAGGTCTTCGCCGAGCACCCCGGTGAGTGGATCCGCGAACGCGCGCGCGACTGGAAGCGCCTCGGCGTCTATGGGCTCGACTACGTGATGCCGGTGCGCGACCATCGCCCGCTCGCCGAGATCGCCGAGCCGTGGGACGAGGGCTTCGACACCGCCCGCGCGGTGAAGAGCGAGGAGGAGCTCGAGTCGGTGCGCGAGAGCTTCCGCCTGAACGAGTACGGCGTTCGCGCCGCGCTCTCTGTGTACGACGTCGGCGTCACCGAAGCCCACGTAATGGCTGAGGCCGAGCGGTACTTCGCGGCCTTCGGCACCTACCGCACGACGATGGACATGGTGCTCACGGGCCCCGAAGGCTCGGCCGGCCCGGAGTTCAAGCACCCGTCCGCGACCCGCCGCATCGAACGGGACGACCTTCTCCTCTACGGCCTCGAGGTCGCTGCCTCGGGCGGCCACTGGGTCGAGTTCTCCAGGCCCTTCTGCGCCGGCGAGCCGAGCAAGGAGACGCTCGCCGGGATGGAGGGCTACGAGGAGTACGCCGTAGCCGCGCGAGAAACGATGCGCGCCGGCGCCTCCGCGCACGACGTTCATCGCGCTGTCTCGAAGGGTTTCCTCGACCGCGGGTTCAAGCTCGGCCACGTCACCGGGCACTCAATCGGGATGACGATGATCGAGTTCCCCCGCGTCGGCGAAGGCCTCGACACGGAGCTGCACGGGAACATGGTCATCTCCATGCACCCGCACGCGATCACCCAGGACGAGCGTACCTGCCTCTACATGCAGGACACGTGGCTCGTCACTCCGGACGGCGGGGTGCCGTTCTCCAAGGTGCCGATCCGGATCTTCCGACCCGGCGAAGAGCTCGGGGGATAGCCGGCCCGATCCCCCCGGTCAGGCCGCGCGGCAGGAACACGAGCACCACCGCCATGAAGGCCGCGACGGCGACGAGGCGGGTGCCGTCGGGCGCGTGTAGCCAGCTGACCTCGCCGTTCTCGGCATCGCCGAGGAACGAGTCGAGCCCGCTGACGACGAGCGCGCCGACGACCGCGCCCGAGAGGCTGCCGATGCCGCCGACCACGAGCATCGCCAGGGTGAGGAACGTGAGCTCGAGGTAGACGTCCTCGACGTTGAGCGTCCCCAGGTAGTGGACGTAGAGCCCGCCCGCGAAGCCGGCCATCGCACCGGAGAGGATGAAGGCCCAGAGCCGCTGGCGGTGGATGTCGATCCCGGCAGCCTGGGCGGCGAACGGATCCTCGCGCGCGGCGCGGAGCTTCCGCCCGAGCGGGCTGCGCTGGTACGCGAAGGCCACCCACACAACGGCGATCGCACCCAGCGTCGCCTGCCACAGATCGGTCGTCTCGGGCACCGTCGACAGCGTCAGCGGCCCCGGCCCGATCTGCTCCCAGTTCCGGACGATGTTGTGCGTGATCTCGAGCCCGGCAAAGGTCGCGATCGCCGCCGCCAGCCCGGACAGGCGCATCAGCGGAATGCCGACGACCAGCGCGTAGGCGCCGCCGATCCCCGCCGCGAGCACCAGCGACCACTCGTTTCCGATGGTGTGGTCCTGGATGACCGAGAAGACGTTCGGGAGTACGCCGTTCTTCGCGTCGGCCGGGACCGTCATCTCTCCCGCGGCGTACGCGCCGACGATGAAGAAGCCGATCTGCCCGAACGAGAGGACGCCGGAGTTGCCGACGAAGACGTAGAGCGCGACGACGATCGCCACGGAGACGAGCGCCTCGATGAACTCGAGCGCCCGCGCGTGGGAGACGAAGCTGCCCATGAGCCCGGTGAGGGCGATCAAGGCGACCGGCCCGAGGAGCTGAAGGGCGCCGGCGGTGTTGATGCGCTTCATACCCGCTCCACCGCCCGCTGGCCGCGGGCGACGAAGAGCCCGCCGGGCCGCACGAGCAGCACCAGGATGACGAGCGCGAACACGGCCGAGTCGAGGTAGACGCCGCTCGTGAACGGCCACTCGCCCGTGCTGGGAAGAAACCCGCTGAGCGCACCGTGCGCGAATCCGATCGCGAAGCCGCCGAGGGTCGCGCTCCAGAGCCTGTCGATACCGCCGACAACGACGCCGACGAGCACGAGGATCGTGTCCTGCAGGGCGAAGTCCGGCGTGACGAAGATCCGGTCGGTCGAGAGGATGACGGCGACCGTCGCCGCGAGGACTCCGGAGAGCAGGACGGCGAACGAGATCACCGCGTTCGCCCGCACTCCGAGCAACCGTGCCGTCCGGAAGTCGGCTGCCGCCGCCCGCATGTGCAACCCGAGACTCGTCCGGTTCAGCAGGAGCAGCAACGACGCGAGTGCTCCGACGGCGACGGCAATCTCCACGACCCAGATCCAGCGGACGATGAGCGTGCCGTTGCCGATCGGCCTGGCCAGCCCCGTGAGGGTCGCGACCGGCTTGCCCTGGATGGTGAACTCGAGCAGCGCGATCGCCTGGAGCAGGAAGGCGATTGCGAAGGTGGCGACCAGCATCGTGGCGGGCGAGGCGTTTCGCAGCGGCCGGAACGCGACCACCTCCATGGTCATGGTCAACCCGATCACGATCGCAAAGCAGGTGAGGATGCTGAGCGCCGGGTTCCAGCCGTTCGTGAGCGCGAGCGTGTACGCGCCCGCCATCACCAGCTGCCCGTAGGCGAAGTTGACGAGGCGGAGCACGCCGAACACGAGACCGATCCCGACCGCCATCAGCGCGTAGACGGAGCCCTGCGCGGCGGCGTCGATGAGGGTCTGGATCGTGCTCATCTCACGTTCCGAAGTAGGCGGCAACCATCCGCTCGGTGTCGCCGGCGTCCTTCGGGGTGAACGTGGTTGTCAGCTCGCCGTTCGAGAGGACGTAGGTGCGGTCGGCGAACGCGACCGTCCGCTGGGCGCGCTGCTCGACGAGCAGCACCGTCACGCCGCGCTCGCGGATGCTCGCCAGCGCCTCGAAGACGACGTCGACGAGTTGCGGCGCGAGCCCGAGCGACGGCTCGTCGAGGAGCAGCACGTCGGGACGCGCGACGAGCGCGCGGGCGATCGCCAACTGCTGCTGCTGGCCGCCCGAGAGCGTCCCGGCCGGGCGGTGCGCGAACTCCTTGACGACCGGGAAGAGCTCGTACACCCACTCGAGGTCACGGTCTCGCTCGGCCGCGTCCGGCGCCCGGCGGGCCGCGAGCCCGAGCCGCAGGTTCTCGGCGACGGTGAGGTCGGCGTAGATGCGGCGACCCTCGGGGACCAGCGCGATCCCCGCCCGGGCGACCGCCTCCGGCGCCCGGCCTCTGATCGAGCGTCCCTCCAGGAGGATCTCCCCGGCGTGCGCGGGCACCAGGCCGAGGACGGCATGCAGCGTCGTGGACTTGCCGGCCCCGTTCGGGCCGATCAGGCCGACGATCTCGCCCTTGCCGATCTCGAGGCTGAGCCCCCGGACCGCGGGGACGGACCCGTACCGGACCTCGAGGCCCTCGAGCTCGAGCATCGGCGCCACTAGCCGTCCACCACCGGCGCCTCGCCGAGGTATGCGGCCGTGACGTCGAGGTTAGCCCGGATCTCCGCAGGCGTGCCCTCCGCGAGCGTGCGGCCCTGGTCGAGCACCTGGATCCGGTCGCACACGTCCATGACGAGAGCCATGTTGTGGTCGATCAGCAGGACACCGGCCTCATGCTCGTCGCGCACGGACCGGATCACGGCCGTGAACTCCGGCACCTCGGCCTCCGGCAGCCCGGCGGCGGGCTCGTCGAGCAGGAGGAAGCGCGGCTGCGTCGCGAGCGCCCGGGCGACGCCGAGCTTCCGCTCGTCGCCGTGGGCGAGCGATCCTGCGGGCTGGCCGCCGCGCCCCACGAGCCCGAGCAGCTCCAGCAGGGTGTCGGCGCGCCGACGGGCCTCGCGCGGCCCTGCGCCGGACCCGAGCGCCGCGACCTCGACGTTCTCGCGCACGGAGAGGCCCCCGAAGGACCGGCTGTGCTGGAACGTGCGCGCGAGCCCGACCCGGCCGCGGCGGTGCGGGCTCCAGGAGGTGATCTCCCGCTCTTCGAGCTCGACGGCACCGGTGGTCGGAAAGTCGAATCCCGTGAGGACGTTGACGAGGGTCGTCTTGCCGGCCCCGTTCGGGCCGATCAATCCGACCACCTCGTGCCGGTGCAGCTCGAGCGTCACCTCGCGGAGGGCATGGACGCCCTCAAAGGAGCGCGAGACAGCGGTGGCCCGGAGAACGTCTCCGGGCCACCTGTCTGTCGTACTCGAGCGTGGTTCCGACAACTTGCGATCGGCCTACTTGAGGCTGACCACTTTCTTGGTCTTCCACATCCTCAGGAACGTCTCTTTGTTGTTGTGCACCTTCATGATCCGCCATGGGCGGTTCACAACGCTGTGCAGCGTCCTCGAGAAGGTGATCGGGCCCGAGATCGTCGACACGTTCCTGAACTTCTCGAGCGTTGTCGCGAGCGAGAGGCCGTTCGTCGACCCGCCGTTGCGCTTCAGCGCCGCGGCGAGCGCGTCGATCGTGGCCGCCCCGAGGACGAAGCTGGCCGTGTACGGGACCTTCTTCGCCGCCAGCACTGCCTTGAGCAGCGCGTTCACCGCCGGGTTCGGGTCGTCGCCGAACGACGACGCGTAGTTGTCGACGTAGTAGTCGGTCACCTGGGGGTTCTTCGGGTTCCAGTACGTCCCGTCGCCGCCCCAGGAGTTGATGATCGGCGTGTTGTTCCCTGCGCTCCGGATTCCCTGCACGAACTGCGGGAGCTCTCCGAACGCGGTGACGAAGGAGATGACGTCGGCCTCCGTCGGGGCAACCTTGCTGATCACGTTTCCGATCGTCTTGTCGAACGACGCAAAGGCCTCGCGCTGGACGACCTTGCCGCCGAGCTCCTCGAAGCGCTTTGCGAACGCATCCGAGACGTCACGGAAGTAGACGAGGAAGTTGTCCTTGACGACGACCGCGGTCCGCCAGCCACGGGCGTAGGCGTACTCGGCCTCTGCGGAGCCCTCGTCCTGCGCGGTGCCGCCGATGGTGAAGGCGAGCCGGCCCTTCGTGCCGAAGCGCTGCGGCCCCATCTGATCGGTGGTCACGCAGGGTGAGAGGGTCAGGATGCCCTTGTTGATGAACTCCTGCGTCGCGGCCGCGGCGTACTCGACGTCGCAGGTGACGATGCCGACCTTCGCGCCCGCCTGGATCAGCTGCGCGGCGCAGGACTTCTGCTTCTTCAGCTGGTGGTTGCAGACCTTGATCACGAAGTTGGGCCCGCCGGCCGCGGCGATCTTCTTCGCCTCGATCTGGGCGCCCGCGAGCGCCGGCGAGTCGAACGGCTTCATGCTGCTGGTCAGGTCGACGGCCGCGCCGATGACGATCGTCGGCCCCTTGGAGCTCTTGCCTGCCGCACTGGTCGCGCCGAGCGTCGCGAGGGCCGCGACTGCGGCGAGCGCGAGCACGACGACGATCCCGAACCTCGTTCTGCTCATGTGTCCTCCTAGAAAGAGGGAATCCCGTGGACCATACGCCTGGTCCGTACGCGGATTCAACGCACTTCGGTTTAGCGTTGCAGCGTGCGGTGTTCGGTCGAGAGCATGGAGCGGCTTTGAGGCGGTACGACGCGGTCGCGATCGGCAGCGGGATCAACTCGCTCGTCGGCGCGGCGTTGCTCGCAAAGGCGGGCTGGCGCGTCTGCGTGCTCGAGCGGAACGACTGGCTCGGCGGCGCGATCCGGACGGCCGAGATCACAGAGCCGGGCTTCGTGCACGAGGTGTTCGCGTCGTGGCATCCGCTCTTCACCGGCTCGGCGGCGTACGCGGAGCTGAAGCCGGAGCTCGACGCGCGCGGGGTCGAGTACCTGAACACGGCCGTGCCGACCGCGACCCTGTTCCCGGATGGCGAGAGCGCCTTCCTGACCACGTCGCACGAGCAGAACGTCGCTGCGCTCGGACCGGGGTGGGCGCGCACCGTCGAGGGGTTCATGCCGAACGCCGACCTTGCCTTCGGCGTGCTCTCGACCGAGCTGTGGTCGCGGGACGGATTGAAGCTCGGGGCGAGGGCGCTCCGGAGGCTTGGCCGCCGCGGTTTCGTCGAGTTCGCCGGCAACGTGCTCTCGAGCTGCCGCGACTGGACGGCCGAGACGTTCGAGGACGAGCGTCCGCGAGGCCTGTTCGCTCCCTGGGTACTGCACACCGGTCTCGGCCCCGACGCGGCCTCGTCGGGCTTCATGGCGCAGGTGATCGGGGTCGCGATCGAGCTCGGCGGGATACCCGTGCCGCGCGGCGGCGGCGTCAGGCTCGTCGAGGCTCTGCGGGGGATCGTCGAGGACGCGGGCGGCGCTTGCGAGTCCGGGCGACGCGTCGACCGGGTGGTGGTCGAGCTCGGCCGCGCGACGGGCGTCCGGACGGCGGACGGCGAGGTGATCGAGGCGCAGAGGGCCGTGCTCGCCAACGTCACGCCGCAGCAGCTCTACGGCGACCTGCTCGGCGGGGACGGGCCCGTCGAGGAGGCGCGTCGCTTCCGCTTCGGGCGGGGCGGCATGCAGATCCACTTCGCGCTCTCGGAGCCGCCGCGCTGGCAGGGCGACGAGCGGCTCGGCCGCACGGCGATCGTGCACCTGACGCCCGGGCTCGATGGAGTGTCGCGGGCGATAAACGAGGCGGATCGAGGATTGTTGCCTGCCGAGGCGACGATCGTCGTCGGCCAGCCCATGGCCGTCGACCCCTCGCGCGCCGCGGACGGGCGCTGGATCCTCTGGATCCAGCTTCAGGAGGTGCCGTCTCGCCCGAAGGGCGACGCGGCCGGCGATCTCGACGTGAACGGTGGGTGGACCGAGGCGCTGCGCGAGGCGTACGCCGACCGGATCCAGGCGCGGATCGCACACCACGCGCCGGGCTTCGACGCGAGCGTGCTGCGGCGTGTGACGTACTCGCCTGTCGACATCGAGGCTGCAAACCCGAACATGGTCGGCGGCGACATCTACGCGGGCTCGTGCGCCCTCGACCAGAACCTGCTCTGGCGGCCCCGGTCCGGCCTCCCCGGGCATCGCACGCACGTTGCCGGTCTCTGGCACATCGGCGCGAGCACGCATCCCGGTCCGGGGCTCGGGGCCGGCTCGGGTACGCTCGTCGCCAAGGAGCTGTTGAGGCGCCGTCTCCGCAGAAGCTAGTGCCCGTCGACCGCGACACCTTCGTCGAGATCATGGCCTCCTATCCGGCAGGGGTCGCGATCGTGACCACGCTCGAAGCGGACGGCACGCCGCGGGGCCTGACGACGACGGCGGTGTCGAGCGTTTCGGCCGAGCCGCCGCTCCTGCTCGTCTGCGTCGATCTGACCAGCCGGACGCTGCCTGCTCTCCGCGCGGGCGGCCGCTTCGTCGTCAACTTCCTGCGCGAGGGCCGCAGCGAGCTCGCCCGGCTGTTCGCCTCGAAGCAGGACGACAAGTTCGAGCAGGTTCGCTGGGAGGCGTCGGCGAGCGGCATGCCGGTGCTCGTGGACGACGCGCTCGCGTGGGCGGAGTGCGTGACCGTGCAGGAGCTCGAGCCCGGAGACCACGTCGTCCTGCTCGGGCAAGTGGAGGAAGGCGCGGGCGCCGCCGACGAGGATGCCCCGCTGATGTACTACCGCCGCTCGTGGGGCGTGTGGAAGCCCGCGCCGCGCCAGATCGGCCGCCGCGAGATCCCGGCGATCGAGGTCAGCGGCCAGGACTTGCTCTGGGAGGGCGCGGAGCTCTAGGCCGTCGCCTTCTTGCGCTTGGCCGCGCTCTTGAAATGCGGCATCACGCGGTGCGCGAACAGCTCCTGGTTCTTGATCGCCTGCCAGTGGTCGAAGCCGCCAGGGTTGACTGTGATCGAGATCTCCGTCAGCCCCTCGCAGACCTCCACCGTGGCCTCGATCCGCTCGATCACGTCCTCCGGCGTGCCGACCCAGACGATGTCGCCGGCGATCATCTCGTCGTAGGGCGTCTCGGCCAGCTTCTCCAGGATCCCCGCGGTGTAGAAGCCGTAGCCCGCGCCGGTCAACTCGTCCGCGGGTGGCCGCTCGTGCTCGGTGAGCGGGGACGCGTTCCCGGCGAGGAAGCCCTTGGTCCCCCGCTCGGCCTCGCGTAGGGCCGTGTCGCGGTCCTCGTCCAGGTAGCAGGCGTGGATCCAGACGATGTCCGGCTCGTTGCCGTGCTCCGCGCACGTCGCCCGGTACAGGTCGAGCTGCTCGCGCAGCGCCTCGTACGGCAAGAGCGGCGGGACGACTACGCCCCATCCCTTCGACGCGGCGAGCGTGTACGTCTTATCCGATGTCCCGCCGGTGAAGACGCGGAACTTCCTCTTCGGCGGGGGGACGATCCGTGCGTCGTGGATGTCGTAGAACTTCCCTTCGTACGAGAACGGCTTGCCACCGCTCTCGAGCGCGGTGAAGAGGATCTCCAGCGACTCGTCGTAGCGCTCGACCATCTCGCCGTAGGCGACGCCCGCGCGCCAGGGGATCCAGCCGTGGCCGCGGCCGACGCCGAACTCGTACCGGCCGCCCATCAGGATGTCCGCGAAGGCGATCCGCGAGGCCAGCACCATCGGGTTGTGGTACGGGAGCACGTGAACGAGTGTGCGGAAGTTGATGCGGCTCGTTCGCTGGGCCGCTGCGGAGAAGAGCGCGATCGGGTCCGGCGAGGCGGAGAACTTCGGGAAGAAGAAGTGCTCGATCGCCGAGTACGTGTCGTACCCGAGCCGGTCGGCGCTCTCGATCTGCTCCAGGACCTCTGCGTAGACCTGCGCCGGCTCCTTGCCGGGCCACCACTGGAGCTCGGAGTAGATGCTGAACTTCACCGCGCGCCTCCTGGGAGACTGTGTTGGGGTCGGGATTCATCCTGACTCCAACACGATTTCTTATCGCGGCGATCTTACGACGTGGGTGCGAGCGCGTGACGCAGGGTCCGCCGCTCCCTTAGCCCCCGCGCCCCAAACGGCGTAAGATGTCCCGTACTGGCCCTGCTTTCAAGTTCCGGCCCGAGCCCGCAACCCACCAACGCGCGACGCGCGCGAGGCGACGAGCTCCAAGGCGAACGGACTTCCTTGCGGGGCCAGCCTCTTGTTCTTCAAGCGGCTGATAGGAGAGCGCGCAGCTCGTCGTCGGAGACGAGGCCGTGCTTCTCGGCGCCGAGCGCCTTCACCTTCGCGAGCAGCTCGGGCCATTGCTCCTCCGGCACGTCCAGCCCGAGCCGCTCGCACGCGATCCTGATCGAGTCGAGGCCGCTCTTCTTCCCGAGGACGACGGCGCGCTCGGCGCCGACCAGCTCGGAGGAGTAGGGCTCGATCGCGGGCGGATCGTGGAACTGGCTAGCGACCGCGCCGCTCTCCCGCCGGAAGAGGTTCTCGCCGACGACCGGCTTCCACGGCTCCAGCTCGTAGCCGGAAACCTCGCGCACCCGCCGCGACACCTCGCGCGCCCGGTCCAGGCGGAGGTTGGTGGAGACGCCGTAGAGGGCGTCGAGCGTCATCGCCACCTCGATCAGGTTGGCGTTCCCGCCGCGCTCGCCCATCCCGTTGATCGTGCCCTGGATCCAGGACGCGCCCGCGCGGACCGCGGCGGCAGCGGCGGCGGTCGCGAGGCCGAAGTCGTTGTGGCCGTGAAAGTGGACGGGCACGTCATGACCGAGCCACTCGCGAGTGCGGCCGACCAGCTCGGCGACCGCCTCGGGCGTGGCGATGCCGATGGTGTCGACGACGACCGCCTCTTTCGCTCCCGCCTGGACGGCGGTCTCGTAGGCCTGCCGGAGGAACTCGGAGTCGGCGCGGGTGCCGTCCACGCCGAAGTACGCGACCGTGATCCCGTGCCCGGCGGCGAAGGAGACGGCGTCGCGGATCCGCTCCAGCATCGACTCGCGGGTCACTCCGAGCGCCGCGAGTTTCGCATCGGAGGTCGGTGACTCGATCACGCTCGACTGCACGCCCAGCTCGACGA
>WNFV01002589.1_pt1 | contig 23938 bp, 21 predicted proteins | sample 5400101 | NCBI WGS metagenome assembly WNFV01 (sample SAMN13153361, study PRJNA577476) | soil metagenome | isolation source: 115 cm soil or saprolite under grassland replicate 1 | place: USA:California | collected 2016-06-15 | reverse complement strand
AATGTCGCAGACGCGGAACTCGATCGTCTCGAAGAAGGGGTGCGGGCGAAGGTCCCACCAGATCTTCTTGCCGTTGTCGATGCAGTTGGTCTTGACCAGGATCCGCACGAAATCGTCGAACTCGGCCGGCGACTCGAAGTACTCCGGGATGTTCGTGCGCGGGAACCGGTCGAAGACCTTCGTGCGGAAGCTCTTCAACCCGGAATTGCGCCCGAGCCAGAAGGGCGAGTTGGTCGAGAGGGCGAGCAGGTGCGGCAGGAAGTAGCAGGCCTCGTTGAAGATCTGGAAGGCGGTCGTCCGGTCCTGGATGCCCACGTGCACGTGCAGGCCGAAGATCAGGTTGGCTCGGGCGAGCAACTGCATCTCCTCGACGACCTGGTCGTAGCGCGGATCGGGAAAGATCAGCTGGTCGGCCCAGTTGGAGAAGGGGTGCGTTCCGGCCGCGGCGACCCGCATGCCCGTGCGCGCCGCCAGGCGGATGATCTCCGTCCGCGTCTCGGCGATGTCGCGGCGGACTTCCCCGATGTCCCTGCAGATGCCCGTGCCGAGCTCGATGACCGACTGGTGCATCTCCGGCTTGACGCGCTCCTTGAGCAGGCGTTTTCCCTCATCCAGCAACTGCTGGACGTGGGAGCGCAGATCCCGCGTCTCCGGGTCGATGATCTGGAACTCCTCCTCGACGCCGAGGGTGAAGGACGGCCGCTCCGTCATGGTGTCGGCGGAGCGCCCTGCCGCGGAGTCCGGCGAGCGGAAGTCCGGCGCGAGGGGCGTTTGGTCCTGGCCGGTTTGGCGCTTGCCGCGAGAAATTCCTGCCAGTGGAAGCGCTCGGGCGCCGCGGCGCCCTCGGCGACCCGCTCCATCAACCACCGCGCCGCATGCTCCAGCACCCACCGAAAGTTCTCGTCGCCGACGGAGGCCGGGTCGGCATCCGGCGCGGGATTCAGGAAATCGATCGCGTAGGGGACACCGTCCCGCACCGCGAACTCCAGCGTGTCGAAGTCGTAGCCCAGGGCCTCCGTCAGCTTCAGGCAGTCCTGTTCAATTCGGTCGGAGAGCACGGGGTCGATCGGCGAGCCGTTCTTGACGTAGCGGTTCACGTGCGGCTGCCGGGGGTCGTAACGCATGATGTGGACGTGCTTCCTTCCGATGACGTAACAGCGGAAATACTCCTCGAAGAGGATCTCCTCCTGGAGCGTCATGACGTTCTGCCCGGAAGCCGCGTACGCCGCGAAGAGCTCCTCGGGGTTCTCGACCCGGTAGACGCTCTTCCACCCGCCGCCCGAGTAGGGCTTGAAGTAGGCGGGAAAGCCGACGTGGGAAAAGATCCCTTCCCAGTCCAGGGGATATGTCAGGTTCGACATCGAGGCCGAGGTCGTGTCCGGCGGATGCTGGTTCGAGGGAAGGATCACGGTCTTCGGCACCGCGACGCCGACGGCGCGGGCGATGACGTTATTGAAGAACTTGTCGTCGGCCGACCACCAGAAGGGGTTGTTGACGACGATCGTGCCGTCGGCGGCGAACTTCTTCAGGATCGCCCGGTAGAAGGGGATGTCCTGGCTGATGCGGTCCAGAATCAGGTCGTACCGCTTCGGCGTCTCGAGGCTCACGCCGCCGACAGAGACCGGCTCGGCCGTGACCCCGTCCACGCCGGCGCCGTTGATCCGATCCACCAGCGCCAGCGGAAAAGTCCGCTCCATCCCGAAAAGCACTCCAATCCGTTTCATGAGAGCCGGCGATTATCCCACGCCTGGCCGCAAGGAAGTGCTGGGATAAGAGGACAAGCCGGAACGACTTCGGCGGCCGCGGCGAGCGCCCCATCCTGATCGCCTGGCAACCAAAATGGGATGCCGATATTTCTCACGCCTTTCTTGAAGCCGACCACAAGTGGGCGCGGGCCGGAAAGATAAAACGTCCTCTCGCGGTAATCCGGAACTGCCTTCGCGATCATCTCCGCATCCACGCGCCCGATCCCGCCCTGCCAACCAGGCGGAACACGGCTCGCATCGGTGAGCGTGTACACGGTCTCGATCCCCAACCGTTGGCGCGCCTCCTCGAGTACGTCCGCATAAACAATTTCCGGCGCCGCTTTGTTCAACGAATATCGGGGCCGATCGCGGTTAGACCGACGAAGCCCGTGGGGCATCTTCGTCTCGGGCGGCTGCTGTGGGCGGCGTCGCCGCGCCACCGGTGAACGAATTCTTGAATCCCAGGATCGCTTCACCCAACCCTTTGCCAAGGTCCGGGAGCCTTCTTGGCCCAAAGACGAGCAGGGCGATCACGAAGATCACGGCCAGGTGCATCGGCTGAAGGAGACCTTCAAACATGGCGAATCACCTCCCTTCGGGGTTGCAGTGCTTTCGATGCGAGTGCGACTTTCGGCGGACCGGGGGGATTCGCGAAGGCAAGGCTACTTGTCAAGACGCACCAGCCCGGACTCTTCGTACACCTCGACGAGCCGGCGACTCCACCAACGCGCGCCGTATTCCGACGCCCTGCCGATCTCGAGGCCGACCAGCTCGCGATAGAGACCGAGCGTCTTCACGAATCCGACCTCGTACATCTTGACCAGCGACGCATCACCGCGGTTCAGCGTCGCTTCGCTCGTCGCGTCGAGCACCTCTGTCCTGAGTTCGGCCGAGCCTGGGGCGTCGGTGACGGGACGCGCGACGACGCGCGGGCAGCTTCCGCCGCACGGACCAGGAGGACGAGCCATATCGAGCTTCTTCGTCATTGCGAGCCTCCTCATGCACTGAAGCGGGGACATCCCGCGTTCGGCATGGAGTTCACCGGCGGGTGAGGAATGGATGTCCTCGGTCTCCGGCCTTAATCTCGTTTTCAGAAACGCGTCATCTCGAAGGCCAGGGTGATCGGCCGTCAAGGGCGAATGCGCTCCTTCTTCCTGCACGGCGCGAATCTGAACAATTCCTTAAGAAGCCGGGCAGCCTCAATCCAAGCGGGCGCGGCGGTGTACTCCTCCCCGAACCACGGATAGGCCGGGTTCGATTTTGAAAGGGAGTTGCCATGAAGAAGAAGCTCGGTGCCCTCGTCCTGACTCTTTCGTCGCTCGTGATCTCCGCTGCCTGCGCATCCTCAAGCGCTTCATCCAAGCCGACGTCGCCGCAGACGGATTCCGGGGAGACCTGGGCCAAGGCCGGGCCGTCTGTCCTGAGCCGGCCGGCGAAAGCCACCGCTGTCCCGACGCCAAGGCTCGCCTCACGGTGACAGGAGCGGATTCAGACGAATAACCCCAAACCCGGTCGCGCCGCTCAGACGGGCGGTCGCCATCAAGGAGGAAGAATGAAAGACCCTGTCAACAGAAGAACGTTCATGAAGATCGCCGGCACCTCGATTGGGGTTGGCGCGCTCTTCCACGTGGCCCCGCTCCTGGGCGCCACTCCCGGCGGCCGGCGGATCGCTGCGCTGCTCGGCAAGGAGAACGGAGAGGCCCCGACCCCCTTCTCCTTCATTCAGCTCTCCGACACGCACGTGGGTTTCTCGGGGCCGCCCAACCCGCTCGGCACGCAAGCCTTCGAGAACGCAGTGGACCTGATCAACGGTCTGCGAGAGCGCCCCGATCTCGTGCTCTTCACCGGGGACCTGACCCACGACAGCGAGAACCCGGGAGAGCACGCCGATCGGATGAGGCTCTTTCAGAAGATCGCCAATCGCCTGAAGGTCCCTCTCATCAAGTCCGTACCGGGCGAGCACGATGCAGGCCTGGACGGCGGCAAGCTTTTCCGGGACGCCTTCGGGGAGACGCACTACTCCTTCGACCACCGCGGCGTGCACTTCATCGCACTCGACAACGTCTCGCTGGCACGGCCCAACGTCGGCCCCGAGCAGATCGCGTGGCTCAAGAAGGATCTCGCGCGCTTCCCGACGACCGCGCCGATCGTCGTCTTCACCCACCGTCCGCTCTTCGATCTGCGTCCCGACTGGGAGTGGTTCACCGGAGACGGAGACGAGGTGATGAACGCTCTGGCCCCCTACGAAAACGTGACCGTGCTGTACGGCCACATTCATCGCGAGCACACGCACACGGAGGGGCACGCGACGCACATCGCGGCCCGCTCCCTGATCTTCGCGTTCCCGGACCCCGAAGCGGGTGTTCCCAAGAAGCCGATCCCCTTCGACCCGCAGAAGCCGTTCCAGAACCTCGGCCTGCGCGTTGTCAATGAGCCCGGAAGGCGGGCCGGAGGCCCGCCCCGAATCCAAGACGTCGAGCTGACGCTGCGCGAATTCTCGGGCACCGTCGGCATCCAACAACTGCTGAAAGAAGGAGTATCTCTATGAAAACAGCCCGCTTCCTCGCTCCTCTCCTGCTTGCCGCCCTGGTCGTGACAGCCAGAACGGCTGACGGCGCCGAAGAGCCCCGCACGATCGCGATCACCGCCAAGCGCTTCGAGTTCGTTCCCTCGATCATCACGTTGAAGAAAGGGGAGGCCGTCAAGCTCGTCGTCAAGAGCGAGGACGTCACCCACGGCTTGTTCATCCGGCCGTTGAAGATCGACACCGACCTGACCCCGGGAGAGACCCAGCAGTTAACCGTCACCCCGCAGTCTGCCGGAACGTTCACGGCCATCTGTCACCACTTCTGCGGCGCGGGGCACGGCAACATGAAGCTGACCGTCGTCGTCGAGTAAGACGTGCGGACCCTCGGCAGGCTGCTTCTGCTCCCGGCTCTGGCCGCTCTCTGCGCGGGAATCGCTCTCACGGCCGGGCTCATCGACTTCTCGGCCATGAGAGCGCCGGGACGGCTCGAGGAAAAGTTGGCCACCTTTGCGCTCAACCGCTCGATCGAGCGCCACGCGCCAAAGGTGGCCAACCCCCTCGCCCGCTCACCTGAAGCTGTCGCCGCGGGACTCGCCCTGTTCCGGACTCACTGCGTCACTTGCCACGGCGCTCCGGGAGTCGATCCAACGGAGGGGGGTGCGAGCCTGAACCCTCCGGCCCCGGGCCTCACCCTGGCGCGCGTGCAGGCCCGCTCGGACGGCGAGCTCAAATGGATTGTTTCGAATGGAATCCGCATGACCGGCATGCCCGCCTTCGGCGCCTCCAGGAGCGAGGAAGAGGTCTGGCAGCTCGTCATGGCCCTGCGCCAGCTGCCGCGGCTCTCCCCGGAGGAGCGCCACATGCTCAGGAGCGCGCGTTAACATGGTCGACGCGGCTATCGAGAAGGACGTCTCCGACGAGGCGCTGATGAGCGATCTCGCGTCCGGGCAACAGGACGCGATCGGCCTTCTCTATGCCCGCTACGCTCCGACCATCCTCGGTATGGCGGCGCAGGCGCTCGGCCGCCCGACCGCCGAAGACATCGTGCAGGACGTCTTCCTCTCCGTCTGGAAGAGCGCTCCCACCTACGACCGGAAGCGCGGACCCGTTCGGCCCTGGCTGCTGCAGATCGCCCACTATCGGATCGCCAACGAACTGCGGCGGCGAGCCCGGCGCCCGCAAATCCAGGCCGACCCGGATGGTGAGCGGCTCGCCAGCCTTCCGGAACCCGGGCCCGGTCAGTCCGAGGAAGTCTGGAACGCCTACCGGCACTCGGCACTGAGACGCGCTCTGGAGGAGCTTCCGCCGCCGCAGCGTCAGGCCCTCGGCCTGGCTTTTTTCGAGCAGCTTTCGCACGACGAGATCGCTTCGGCCTTGAAGCTCCCACTGGGTACCGCCAAGTCGCGCATCCGAGCGGGCCTCCGGTCTTTGCGTCTGCGGTTGGCTCCGGTCATCGCGACGCTCGCGGGGATCGCGATCCTCGGCGTCTTCGCCTTGCGCTTCCTCTCCGGCCGCACGGAGCTCGCGCGCGACGAGCGCGCGCTGACCATGCTCACATCGAGCGACTCCGAGGCTCTGCGGATGACGGCGCCGGGCGATTCGCAGTCACGCATCCACGGCGTCTATCGGCACCGTCCGGGCTCGCCGATCGCCGTCTTCACGCTCTCGAACTTCCCGCCCGCGCCTGCCGGCCGCGTCTACCGGGCCTGGGCACTCCGCGAGGCGGCCTGGGTCCCGCTAGGCGACGTGCACCCCGATGCCTCAGGCCATGCGCGCCGGATTGCCGAGCACCCGGCGCTTGCGTCGCGCCCCGACCGCCTGGAAGTCACCCTCGAGCCCGAGACCGGCGGCATGGCACCGAGCGGCCCCACCTTGATCGCCTGGCCCCCAAAATAGCAACGACGATAAGTCCGCGTCCTCAGCGCAGGTCCAGGCCCTCCAGGTGAGGCGCGAGGGCTTCCTCCTGGAGCCTGGAGAGCGCGGAGAGGCTGCGGCGCGCCAGAGCAAGGAGCTCGTCCAAGCGCTCCTGCGTGAAGGGGCGCCGCTCTGCGGTGCCCTGGATCTCGACGAAGAGGCCCGAGGCCGTGCCGACGACGTTGCAGTCCACGTCCGCTTCGGAATCTTCTTCGTAGGCGAGATCCAGGACGGCCTGGCCGGCGCAGATGCCGACCGATGTCGCGGCGACGGTCTCCCGCAGAGGCCAGCGCAGGATCAGTCCGCCGCGCGCGAGCTTCGCCAGAGCCATGGCGAGCGCCACGCAGGCGCCCGTGATCGCGGCGCAGCGCGTGCCGCCGTCGGCTTCGAGGACGTCGCAGTCGAGCGTAATCGTGCGCTCTCCCAGTCCGCGCAGCTCGGTGACGCTGCGCAGCGACCGCCCGATCAGACGCTGGATCTCGTGCGTGCGTCCCCCCTGCCGGCCGGCCGCCGCTTCGCGCGCCGAGCGCGTATGGGTGGCGCGCGGTAGCATGCCGTACTCGGCCGTCACCCACCCGCTGCCGCTGCCCTTGAGGAACGCCGGAACCCGTTCCTCGACGGAGGCCGCGCAGAGGACACGCGTCGAGCCGAGCGCGATCAGCGCCGATCCCTCCGCGTGCTTGAGCGTCGCGGTCTCGATCGAGACCGGACGCATCTCCGACGGGTTTCGTCCGTCTGGTCGGGGTGTTGGGCTCACGAGCTGATAGCTTCCAGCGGGGAATCATAGCGGGGACTCCCGAGCCTCCGGCCGGGTCTTGCTAGAATTCGTCCGCATCAAACGATTTCCCATCGTCCCGCTGTTGGTTTTGCTCGCGGCAGCGCTGCTCGCGGCCGCTCCCGCGCGGGTTCCGTTCACTGTCGTCGAGGCCACGATTCCGCAGATGCGGACGGCGATGGAGCAGGGACGGGTCACTTCGCGAGAGCTGGTTCTGCAGAGCCTCGCGCGGATCGCGTTCTATGAGGACAAGCTCCACGCGGCGATCACGGTCAACCGCGACGCTCTGAAGGAAGCCGAGGACCTCGATCGTGAGCGCGCGCAGCATCGAGTCCGCGGGCCGCTGCACGGCATCCCGGTGGCGCTCAAGGACAACATCCACACGACGAACATGCCGACGACCGGGGGCGCCCTCGTCTTCGAGGGGTTCGTGCCGCCGTACGAGGCGACGGTGACGAAGAACCTGCGCGACGCCGGAGCGGTCATCATCGCGAAGACGGGCATGACGGAGCTCGGCAACTGGGTGGCCGGGTCGCCGTCTCCCATGCCCACCAATTACAACGCGGTCGCCGGCTACGGCTTCAACCCGTACGACCCGCGGCGGGATCCGCGCGAGGCGACCGGGGACGGGCGGCCCGCGCTCATGACGGGCGGGTCGAGCTCGGGGATCGGCACCGCGTCCAGTTTCTGGGCGGGCAATGTCGGAACCGAGACGTCGGGCTCCATCCTTTCTCCCGCAAACCAGAACATGCTGGCGGCGGTCAAGCCGACGGTGGGCCGCGTCAGCCGCTACGGCATCATCCCGATCACGGCGGACCAGGACACGGCTGGGCCGGATGGCGCGCACCGTTACGGACGCGGCCATCCTGCTCGGGGCGCTCGAGGGAGCGGCGCCGGACCCCAACGATCCAGCCACAAAGACCTGCACGCCTCCGCCCGGCCGCGACTACACGAAGTTCCTCGACACCGGGGCCTTGAAGGGCGCGCGCATCGGCATTCCGCGGATCTTCTTCTATGACAAGGTCACGCCTCCCGGCGGCAAGGAACCCCGCGGCGGCTTGAACGCCGATCAGGCGAAGGTGATGGCCGACGCGATCGCGCTGTCGTGGAACATCTGCTCGGGCTGGAGCGACGCGAAGGGGAAGGACGCGGATTGTTCCATCTCCTTCAAGTACGGAATGAAGCGCGACTTCAACAAGTGGCTGGCGTCGCTCGGCCCTTCCGCGCCGGTCAAGACTCTGACCGAGCTTCGCCAGTGGAACCTGACGCACACGAAGGCCAGCGCGATCAAATACGGGCAATCGAACCTCGACATCTCCGACGAGATGGACGTCCAGGCAGACAAGGCGCGGTACGAAGCGGATCGGGCCAAGGACATCGCGCTCGCCGGCACGCACGGCATCGACGAGGTGATGAAAGCGAACAACTTGCACGCGCTCCTCTTCCCCGGCGGGAGCGGTGCCGGCATCGCCGCGCGGCCCGGCTATCCGACCGTCATGGTTCCCTTCGGCATGGTCCCCAACGCGCCGACGGCGCCCGCCGCGCCCTTCCCGGAAGGCTTCAACGCGAAGCCGTCCCCCTTCGGCGTCAGCTTCACCGGCATGTCCTGCAGCAAACCGCGTCTCCTAGCCCTCGCCTACGCCTTCGAACAGGCTACCAAGCGCCGGGTCCCGCCGCCCTCCGCCCCCTAGAACGATGCGCTCAGGGGGTGCCTGCCCCGGGAACGAGCGCGCGGGGGAGGAGGCCTCGGATCTTCCGCGACGCTTTCTCGGCGCAGGGAGGGTCGGCGTTACACAAGACGACGACCGTCAAACCGCGATCGGCGGCGATCTCGAGGGCGGCGTTGACGCCGGGGCTTCCTCCCGCGATTCCGAGCGAGCCGGAGACAGGCCCTGATAGAGGGCCGGCCTTGAGCGCGGCGGCGAATCTCATCAGGTCACGGGCCGTCGAATATCCGCCGCCGGCGGAGCTTCCCCGAGCGGGATGCTCGAACATCGCGGAGCGCAGCCGGCCGCCCTCCTTCGTGTAGGAGACGGCGCGGTTGGAAACGATCTCGTCAACGAAGAAGAAATCCGTGTCCGCCATGCCGGCGGGCCGGAAGATGTGTTCCCGGACGTACGCGTAGTAGTCCTGACCGGAGGCGGCCTCGATGATCAGGCCGAGCAGGATGTATCCGGCATTGGAATATGCGTGATTCGTGCCCGGCTCGAACTGTACTCCACTGAACTCGCGGTGCTTCTCCTGCGGAAGAGGAAGCCGATCGTATTACGCGGCACTCTTTCCCCTGCTTGCGGCGCGAGGAGTCTCCCAGTGGGGAGGAGCCTCGCGCCGCGGGAGCGAAGCGCCGGAGCTGATGAGCCCGAAGGCGAAATCCAAGCGCAGGCGCGTAGCGACGTTTCATCCGAGGAGCTTGGCGATGAGCACCACGACGATGGCGACAGGGCACACCGTGCGCAGGAGGAAGACGCAGGCCCGCCGGGCGAGCGGCGTCGTCTCCGCCAGCTCCTCAGTCACCGCGGCGCGTTCCAAACGCCAGCCGACGAGGACACTCGTGAGCACGGCGCCGAGCGGCAGGAGGAGGTTCGAAGCGACGTAGTCCGCGGCGTCGAACCACGTTCTCTGCCCGAAGCCCGGCAGGAAGGCCAAAGGCCGCCAATGCGCCCAGAGGTTGAAGGAGAAGACCGACGCGATCCCCAGGAGCCATGCGGCGCCTGCCGAGAGCAGAACGGCGGGGCCACGGCGCAGACGCGTGCGTTGCAAGAGGTGCGCGATCGTGGGCTCGAGCGCGGCGATGGAAGGCGTGAGCGCCGCGAAGACGAGGAGGAGGAAGAACAAACTCCCGACGAGGCGCCCTGCGGGCATCTCGGCGAAAGCCTTGGGGAGGACGTCGAACACGAGCTCCGTTCCTTGAGCAGGGTTCATCCCGTAACGAAACACGAGGGGAAACACGAGAAGGGTCGAGAGGAGCGACACCAGGAGGATCGACCCGCTGATGATCGCGGAGGACCGCACGAGTGAGGTGCCGCGGGAGACGTAGGCGCCGTAGGCGAGCATCATGGCCATGCCGACGCCGGTCGCGTAGAAGGCTTGTCCGATCGCGACCAGCACGACCTCCGGCGTGATCGCGCGGAAGTTCGGCGCGAACGCGAAGACGAGGCCGCGGCGAGTCTCGCCGGACGTCAGCGCGTAGACGTCGAGCGCGAGGAGCAGGCCGAGGAGCGCGGGCCCCCGGATCTTGGTGGCCAGCTCGATCCCCCGATGCAGGCCGCGCGCCGAAAAGTAGGCCACGAGCGCCACGAAGGCCAGGTGCCAGGCGCCCATCTCGACGGGGCTCGACAGGAAACGGCGCCAGAGCACGGTTACCTCCGCGCGAGGAAGGCCGGAGAGCGCGCCGCTCGCGCACTTCCACGTATAGGCCAGGACCCAGCCCGCGACCACCGTGTAGTACGAGAGGATAAGGAAGGCCGCGGTCGTCCCGAGGAGGCCGATGGCGTTCCATCGCTGGGAGAGCCCTGATTGGCGCGCCACCTCCCCCGCGGCCGTGGGAGGGCTCCTTCTCGCGCGGCGCCCGATCATGAACTCAGCCGCGAGCAGCGGCGTCGCGATCAAGCCGATGGCCAGGACGAAGACGAGGATGAACGCGCTGCCGCCCGACGTGCCGGCCAGAAACGGGAACCTCCAGATGCTGCCGAGTCCGACGGCCGCGCCCACGACGCCCAGGTAGAAGGCAAACCGTGACGACCATGTCGTGGGTCCGGTGGCCGGCGCGGTCATGCTGTGCGGGCGCGGATCGCAGCGGCGCGCGGCTGCGGGCTCCCGCTATCCGATGACAGTGCCAGTGGTCTGCAGCTCGCCGCGGCGGCGAGAGAGGAACCGGGTATCGACGGACACGCCGATGCGGGGCAGGTCGAAGACGAGGGGCTCTCGATCGGTGTCGCGTCCTTCTTCCCCGCTCTCGATGAGCTCGGCCGTGAGGCGGCCCAGCACGGGCGCCGTCTTGAACGAGGAGCCGCTCGTCCCGATGCACACGTAGAAGCCCGGCAGGTCAGTCCGGTCGACGATCGGGTACCAGTCACGCACGGTGACGTCGTAGAGCGACGCGACACCGCGGGGACGCCCGAGCCGCATGGCGGGGAACCGTTGCATCGCGCGAAGGCACTGCCGTTCACGGTAGAGGTCCGTGATGGTGTCGCCGAAGTCGTCGGGATCGGCTACGAAATCCTTGGCGTCGCACTCAGGATCCGTCGAACCGACGACGATGTCGCGGCCGCACGTCTCCGGGCGGAAATAGACGCCTCCGTCGACGTCACCGACCACGGGAACGGTTGCGCCCTCCGGCTGGCCGAAGAGCGGGTTCGAGAGGACATGGACCTCGCGGCGCAGCGGGCGTGTCTCCAGAGGAAGGTTCACCCCGGCCATTTGGTTGACGATGCCGGAATGCGGCCCCGCCGCGTTGACCACGACGTCACACTCGATCGAGCCGTGGGTCTCGGTCTCGACGAGGAAGCGCCGGTCGCCTCCCCGCCGGATGCTCCGTACTCGCCGGTTCAGGACGAAGCGCACGCCCTCGCGCTCTCCGGCCCGCCGCAGGTTGCTGGTGGCAATGCCTGGAGAGACGACGTAGCCCGAGTCTTCCTCGAAGACGGCGCCGGCGATCGGACGCTCGCTCGGCTCGAGGAATGCGGGATCGGAAACGGGCCGGGCCGGGAAATGCGACGCGGTGTCGAAATACGGGAACCGCTCGCGCACCTCCTCGGGTGTAAGCAGGGATGCCTTGATCCCGACCCGCCGCATCTCGGCGAGAAGCGCGTGCACTGTCTCGTCGACGCGGGGCAGGATGAAGAGCATGCCCGGCCGCCTGAACACGGCCAGGTCCTCCTCGACGGGTCCGAGGTATCCCGACCAGTCCGCCCAGATGGAAGCCGCCTCGTGGGCCATCGCGATCATGCCGGGCTGGGAGTAGTAGCGGCGTACGACGCCGCAGGAGGCCGAGGTGGTGCCGTGGCCGACTTCCCCGTTCCGGTCGATGACGCTCACGTCGAAGCCGCGCCGCCGCAGCTCCAGGGCGATGGAGCATCCGATGACGCCCGCGCCGATGATCCCCACATGTGGTGCCAAGCCGTCCCCTTCACTGGTCGGTTACCCATTCTCCCACGGCCGGCTCCCGCCGGGCGGATTCGAACCGCCGGTGGGGCGATACGAAAAACCAGAATGGTGGTTACGCTCGCGGCGCGAGGAGTCTCCCAGTGGGGAGGAGCCTCGCGCCGCGGGAGCGAAGCCCCGGAGCTGATGAGCCCGAAGGGCAAAATCCAAGCGGAGCGGGCGAAGCGACGGTTGGCCGTGGCGCGTTCGGCCACTACATTGGCGCGTTCTGCTAATGACCCGCGACGCCCGACGTCCTACCCTGAATCGCGTCGAGAGGAGCCCAGGAATGAACGAGACGACGAAAACGAAGTTGGCTGAAGTCGCTGTGCCCCCGGGAAATTCGTACGAGGCCAAAGCCTATGCCTCCCCGGGCGCGAGATCGCCGCTTGCGCCGGCAACCATCCGGCGCCGCACCCCGCGGTCGCAGGACGTGCAGATCGAAGTGCTCTTCTGCGGGATCTGCCACTCGGACCTGCATCAGGTCCGGAACGAGTGGCAGAACACCATGCCGACCGTCTATCCCTGCGTCCCGGGCCACGAGATCGTCGGCCGGGTCACGAAGGTGGGTGGCGCCGTCCGCAAGTTCAAGGAGGGAGACCTGACCGCGGTGGGCTGCCTCGTTGACTCGTGCCGCGCCTGCTCCGCGTGCCGGGAAGGGCAGGAGCAGTTCTGTGAGGGCCCGGCGACCTTCACCTACAACGCCCCCGACAAGCATCTCGGCGGCGTCACTTACGGCGGGTACTCCGACAGCCTCGTCGTGGACGAGGCCTTCGTCCTGCGGGTGCCGGACCGCCTGGACCCAGCCGGGGCAGCGCCGCTCCTGTGCGCCGGCATCACCACCTATTCGCCCCTGCGGCACTGGAACGTCCGGAAAGGGCAGAAGGTGGGCGTCGTCGGCCTCGGCGGGCTGGGGCACGTGGCCGTGAAGATCGCCAAGGCGTTCGGCGCCCGGGTCGTCGTGTTCACGACGTCGCCCGGCAAGGCGCAAGACGCAGCCCGGTTGGGCGCCAGCGACGTGGTGGTCTCGAACGATGCCGCGGAAATGCAGAAGCACCTGAATAGCTTCGACTTTATTCTGGACACGGTTTCGGCCGTGCACGACTTGAACCCCTATCTCGACCTTCTGAAGCGGGACGGCACCCTGACCCTGGTGGGAGCGCCGGAGACTCCGCTGCCGGTGGGGGCATTCAGCCTCTTGTTCGGGCGGAGACAGCTCGCGGGCTCGATGATCGGCGGCCTCCGAGAGACCCAGGAGATGCTGGACTTCTGCGCCGAGCACGGGATCACGGCCGACGTCGAGTTGATTCCGATCCAGAAGGTCAACGAAGCCTACGACCGGTTGGCGAAGGGGGACGTGAAGTACCGCTTCGTCGTCGACATGGCCTCCCTGAAGTAGGCGGCGTCGGAGGGAGGATTCCACGCCCCACGGCGATATCCTGCGACCAGAGCCATGCTGAGCCTCTTCCGCGTCTCCACGACGCTCCCGCGCAAGCTCGAGGAGCTCGGTGTGTCTCCTGCGCTCGTGTTGCGCCGGGCGGGCCTGCAGCCGGGCCTGTTCGACCAGGAGAAGATCCTGGTGAGCACCGAGGATCTCTTCGCCTTCTATCGGGGCCTCGCGGAGGCCAGCAGCGATCCGGCCATCGGGTTGAAGCTCGGGACTGAAGATCGCGTGGAGCGGTACGAGCCGATCACTCTCGCCGCCGTGTCGGCGCGGTCGCTCCGTGACGCGTTGCAGCGGCTGGCGCGCTACAAGCAGCTCACGTGCCCCGAAGCGCTCGACGTGGTCGAGCGGGGAGACGAGTGCCGGGTGCAGTTCCGATGGCTGCTCGCGGAGGAGACGGAGCCGACGCTGCTCGTGGACCTCTGCTTTGCCGCGGTCGTTCGCATCGCTCACCGAGGGACCGGCGCCCTCGTCAACCCGAAGCGGCTCGAGTTTTGCGGAGCCACGAAGAACCGCAAGATGTACGAGGCGCACTTCCGCTGCCCGGCGCGGTTCGACGCCCGCCGGAACACGATCGTCTTCCGAAAGGCGGACCTCGATCGACCCTTCATCACGCACAACGCGGACCTCTTCGCGGCTGTCGCGCCGCAGCTCGAGGCCGAGCTGGCGCAGGCGCTCGCTTCGAAATCGATCTCCGAACAGGTCAGGGGCGTCCTGAAGCGGCTTCTGGCCGGCCGCCGGCCGGGGATCGAGAATGTCGCGAGCGAGCTGCGTCTCAGTTCACGGACCCTGCAACGGAGACTGACCGAAGCCGGCGTCACGTTCCAGCAGCTGATGCAGGAGGCGCGCCGCGAGCTGGCCCGCCACTACCTGCTGCACTCCTCGCTCGAGCTCAATCAGACCGCCTATCTCCTGGGTTACGAGGACGCCCATTCCTTCTTCCGGGCGTTCCACGGCTGGGAGGGCAGCTCGCCCGGGCAATGGCGCGCGCGTCACGCCGGGTCGCCGCGTGCGAGGAGCGCCGCGCCGGCGGTGTGAAGAAAGGAAGCCCTATGGAAATCAAGAGAAGCGGCACTCAGCCCTCCGGAAAGGGGCCCGCCGAGTCCTTCACCGGCTCGGTCCGCATCGACCCGCTGTTCCAATCACCCGAGCCGGCGCGGGCGCTCGGCGCCAGTGTCACTTTCGAGCCCGGCGCCCGGACGGCGTGGCACACGCACCCGCTCGGGCAGACCCTGATCGTCACGGCCGGCTGCGGGCTGGTCCAGAGCTGGGGAGGCCCGATCGAAAAGATCCGCCCCGGCGACGTGGTCTGGTGCCCGCCGGGCGAGAAGCATTGGCACGGCGCCACGGCGATCACGGCCATGACGCACATCGCCATCGTGGAGCGGCTCGACGGCAAGGCGGTCGACTGGATGGAAAAGGTCACCGACGAGCAGTACCAGGCCGGCTCGAACGCCGAATAAGAGGACGAAATGCAGAAGCGCACGCTCGGCAACAGCGGATTGGAAGTGTCGGCGGTCGGCCTCGGCTGCATGGGAATGAGCTTCGGCTACGGTCCGGCCAGCGACAAGCAGGAAATGATCTCCCTTCTGCGGACGGCCGTGGATCGCGGGATCACGTTCTTCGACACCGCGGAGGCCTACGGTCCGTTCACGAACGAAGAGCTCGTCGGCGAGGCGCTCGCCCCTTTCCATGGGCAGGTGGTGATCGCCACCAAGTTCGGGTTCAAGTTCGAGCAAGGCGCGCAGCGGGGCGTGGACAGCCGGCCCGCGCACATCAAGGAGGTCGCCGACGCCTCGCTCAAGCGGCTCCGGGTCGATGCGATCGACCTGTTCTATCAGCACCGCGTGGACAGGAAAGTGCCGATCGAGGACGTGGCCGGAGCGGTGAAGGACCTCATCCGGCAAGGCAAGGTCCGGCAATTCGGCCTTTCCGAGGCGGGAGCTCAGACCATCCGCCGCGCCCACGCGGTCCAGCCGGTTACCGCGGTTCAAAGCGAATACTCGCTGTGGTGGAGACGCCCCGAAGCGGAGCTCTTGCCGGCATTGGTGGAGCTCGGGATCGGCTTCGTCCCGTTCAGCCCCCTTGGCAAGGGATTCCTTACCGGAAAGATCACCGAGAGCACCACCTTCGACAGCACCGACTTTCGCAACATCGTCCCCCGCTTCACGCCGGAGGCAAGGAAAGCGAATCAGGCATTGGTCGAACTGCTCGGCAAGATCGCAGCACGGAAGAAAGCGACACCCGCGCAGATAGCGCTCGCCTGGCTGCTCGCTCAGAAGCCGTGGATCGTGCCTATTCCCGGCACCCGGAAGCTGGAGCGTCTGGACGAGAACATCGGAGCCGTCGCGGTCGAGCTCATGTCCGACGATCTCCGCGAGATCGACACCGCCGTCTCGAGCGTCGAGATCCAGGGTGCTCGCTACCCCGAGCACCTGGAGCGAATGACCGGTATCTGAGGGCGTCACATGAGAATCGGTATCCTGGGCTCGGGGTTGATGGGCGGAAAGCTCGGGACCCTCTTCGCCCGCGCCGGGCACGAGGTGATCTTCAGCTACTCCCGCCGCCAGGCGAAGCTCAAGACGCTCGCGCGCGAGGCGGGCGCGAACGCGAGGGCGGGCACCCCTGCCGAGGCCGCGCAGCACGCGAGTGCCCTGCTGCTGGCCGTGCACTGGTCTCGGTTCGACGACGTGTTGGGACAGGCGGGCGACCTGACGGGTAAGGTCATCGTGACCTGCTCGCTTCCCATGAACGCGGGCGACACCGATCTCGTCGTCGGCCACAACTCGTCCGGCGCGGAGGAGCTCGCAAAGAGACTTCCGGATGCTCGGGTCGTCGCCGCGTTCAACACCATACCCAGCGAGGTGCTCTTCAGCGTGTTCGAAAGGCGGGGCGGGGGCAGCTCCCCGGACATGCTCTACTACAGCGACGATCGGAACGCCAAGAGAGTCGCGGCTCAACTGGCTCGCGACGTCGGCTTCCATCCCGTCGACGCCGGTCCGCTGCGCACAGCCCGTTATGCCGAGCCGTTCGCGCTGCTCGTCGCACGCCTCGCCTACGAGGGGAAGGGCGGCCCGCAGCTGGCGTATCGCTTCCTCCGGTCCGCTGAGTAGGGTGCGGCGATACCCAACCACAATGCTGGTTACGCTCGCGGCGCGAGGAGTCTCCCAGAGGGGAGGAGCCTCGGGCCGCGGGAGCGTAGCCCCGGAGCTGATGAGCCCGAAGGGCGACATCCAAGCGGAGCGGGCGAAGCGACGGTTGGCCTGCCCGGGCGGATTCGAACCGCCGACCTACGGCTTAGAAGGCCGTTGCTCTATCCAACTGAGCTACGGGCAGCGGTGCAATTATGAATGAACTCGTGGCTCAGTTCCGCGCCGTAAGAGATGTGCTCTGGATGAACGCGGGGGCAGATCCTTCGCTGCGCTCAGGATGACAGGAACCTCTGGCTCGGGATGACAGGAATCTCAGGAGCGCGGGGTTCCGGAGCAGGCGCGGAGGTGCTCGGACGCTCGGTGGTGTCCGGGGGGGCCGAGGCGGTAACGGCGCCGCCGTAGGGGAGGTCGGAAGCGTGCCAGCCGCCGCCGAGTGCTTTGATGAGGTTGACGGCGGCAGTCATGCGACGGATCTGGATCTCGACGGCGGTCCGCTCGTTGGCCAGGGCGACGGTCTGAGCCGTGACGACTTCCAGGTATGTCGTCGTGCCGGCGAGATAGCGGTTCCTGGCGATCGTGAGTGAGCGCTCCGCGGCTGCCACCGCCGCGGCCTGCTGCGCGGCCTCTTCGGAGAGGATGCGCAATGCCGCGAGGTTGTCTTCGACCTGCTGGAAGGAGGTCAGCACGTCGAGGCGATAGACGGCGACGGCGGCGTCGTAGGAGGCCCGCGCCTGTTCCACGCCGGCCCGGCGCTTGCCCCCGTCGAAGATCGTCGCGACGACTGAGGGCCCGATCGCCCAAAACCAGCTCGGGAGAGAGAACCAGTCCGCGAGCCTTGTGCTCTCGTATCCGCCGGTCGCGGCCAGGAGCAGCCTCGGAAAGAAGGCGGACGTCGCTACGCCGATCTGCGCGTTGGCCGCCGACGCCCGACGCTCGGCAGCCGCGATGTCGGGACGGCGCTCCAGAAGCTCTGACGGCAACGACACCGGGATGACGGGAGGGCCGGGAAGACCCGGAGTCGGCCGGAACGTGAAGTCGGCTGGCGGCTTTCCGATGAGAGTCGCGATGGCGTGCTCGAGCTGCGCCCGGGAGACACCCAGGTCGGTCGCCTGGGCGCGCGTTGTCTCGAGCAGCGTCTGCGCCTGCGCCACGTCCACGCCCGAGACGACTCCCTGGTTGAAACGGTTCATCGTCATCTGCAGCGCTTTCTCATAGGCGGCGACACTCGAATCCAGGAGCTGCCTCTGCGTGTCGATTCCGCGCAGCTCGAAGTAATCGAGCGCCAGCTCCGCGTGCATGGTCAGCCGGACGGTCTCCAGATCCGCGGCGGAAGCCTGAGCGCCGGCCACGCTCGATTCGACGTTGTGCCGGACGCGTCCCCAGACATCCACTTCGTAGGAGAGGTCCACGGGCAGCGCGTACACGGTCGTGGCCGCGGTCGAGGCCGGAGTAGAAGTGTCCGCCGTCGAACGGCCCGCCGAGCCCTGAGACCGCGTCACCGACGCGCTCGCGGTCACGGTCGGGAAGAAATCCGCGCGCGCCCCGCGGACCGCGGCTCGGGCGCCTCGAAACTGCGCCTCGGCCTGCGCGATGTTCTGGTTGGAAACATCGATCTGCTCTTCGAGCGCGTTCAAGTCCGGATCTTCGAAGAGCTCCCACCACTTTCCGCGGCTGGCGTCGTCCCGCGGCTCCGCGGGCTTCCACTGGGGTTCGGCCGCGGCATCGGGGGGCGGGCGCTCCTCCTTGTACGCTGCCGGCACCGGCACCGACGGCCGCTTGTAATTGGGACCCACGGCACAGGCCGCGGAGAGCAGCGCGAGGAAGGCTGAAAAGAGGCGACCTCTCGTCACGCTTTCCCCCCGGCCGGCACCGGGCGGCGCATGAGCCCTCGGCGGAAGCGCTCCCAGCGGAGCCGGAACCGGTCGAGATAGAGATAGACGACGGGCGTCGTGTACAGCGTCAGCATCTGGGAAAAGACGAGTCCCCCGACGATCGAGATCCCCAGCGGCCGCCGCAGCTCCGCGCCGGTCCCGAGCCCGATGGCAAGAGGAAGCCCGCCGAGCAGGGCCGCCATCGTCGTCATCGTGATGGGACGGAAGCGCAGGATACATGCCTGGAAGATTGCGTCCTCGGGACTCTTGTTCTCCTTGCGTTCCGCCTCGATCGCGAAGTCGATCATCAGGATCGCGTTCTTCTTCACGATGCCGATCAAGAGAATGATCCCGATCAACGCGATGACGGTCAGGTCGTTTCGGGTCAGGAGTAACGCGAGGAGAGCACCCACCCCGGCGGAGGGGAGCGTCGAAAGAATCGTCACCGGGTGGATCAGGCTCTCGTAAAGGATGCCGAGCACGATGTAGACGGCCAGCAGCGCCGCGGCGATCAGGATCGGCTCGTTGGCGAGCGAGGCCTGGAAGGCCTGCGCCGTGCCCTGGAAGCTCCCGCGCATCGTCGCCGGCAGCCGGATCTCCGCCTCGGCGCGGTTGATCGCATCCACCGCGGTGCCCAGCGCGGTCCCCGGAGGAAGGTTGAAGGAGATCGTCACGGAGGGAAACTGCCCCTGGTGATTGACCGCGAGAGGAGCGGTCGAGGGCTGGTAGTGCGTGAATGCCGCGAGCGGAACGAGGTCCCCTGTCTTGCCGCGGACGTAGATGTATTTCAAGCCTTCCGGGTTCTGCCAGAACTTCGGCTCGACTTCCATGACGACGTGGTACTGGTTCAATTGCGTGTACATGGTCGAGACCTGGCGCTGGCCGAAGGCATCGTAGAGCGTGTCGTCGATCATCTGTGGCGTGATGCCCAGGCGCGTGGCGGTGGCGCGGTCGATGACGAGCGACGCCTGGAGGCCCTTGTTCTGCTGATCGCTGTTCACGTCGGTCAGCTCGGGGAGCTTGCGCAACCGTTGGAGGACCTGGGGCGCCCATTGGAGCAGCTCGTCGGAGTTGTCTCCGCGGAGCGTGTACTGGTACTGCGCGGCGGAAGATCTTCCCCCGACGCGCACGTCCTGGACCGGTTGGAGGACGAGCGTGGCGCCCGGCACGTGCGCGAGCTTGCCCCGCAGTTGCGCGATGACCTGGTCGGCGGTCTGCTTGCGCTGATTCTTCGGCTTCAACGAGATGAACATCCGGCCTGAGTTGACAGTCCCGCCGCCCAGGAACCCGTTGGCGCTCTCGACGTCGGGGTCCTGCATGACCGTATCCACGAACTGGGCGAGTTTCTTCTGCATCGCCTGGAACGAAGTGTCCTGGTCGGCCTGGATGGTGCCCGTGAGCCGTCCGGAGTCCTGCTGGGGAAAGAATCCCTTCGGAACCCTGGCATACAGGAAGATCGTCGCCGCCATGGTCGCTAGCGTGACCAGGATCGTGAAGCGCTGGTGCCGCAGCACCCATCCGAGCGACTTCTCGTACCCGTTCAGGATCCAGGCGAAGCCCTTCTCGCTCGCCTGGTAGAGGCGCCCGTGGGAGGTCTTGCTCTGGGGACGAAGGAGCCGGGCGCACATCATCGGCGTCGCTGTCAGGGAGATCACGAGCGAGACGGCGATGGCGACGGAAAGTGTGACGGCGAATTCCCGAAAGAGACGTCCGACGATGCCTCCCATGAGCAGGATCGGTATGAACACCGCGATGAGCGAAATGGAGATCGACATGACCGTGAAGCCGATCTCCTGGGCTCCCTTGAGCGCCGCGTCGAGAGGCTTCAGGCCCGACTCCAGGTGTCGGGTGATGTTCTCGATGACGACGATCGCATCGTCCACGACGAAACCGGTCGCGATGGTCAGGGCCATGAGCGACAGGTTGTCGATCGAGTAATCCAGCAGGTACATGGCCCCGAAAGTTCCCAGGAGCGAGACCGGTACGGCCACACTCGGGATGAAGGTGGACCGGACGTTGCGGAGGAAGACGAAGACGACCAGGATCACGAGACAGATCGAGACGCCGAGCGTGATCTGGACGTCGCGCACGGAGGCGCGGATCGTGCGGGTGGCGTCGATGGCCACCCCCAGCTTGATCGTCGGAGGGATGGACGCCTGGAGCTGCGGCAGCAGCGCCCGGACGCGGTCCACGGTTGCGATGATGTTCGCCCCCGGCTGACGGAACACGATGATCAGGACCGCCGGCTTCCCGTTGGAGAGGCCTCCCGTCCGGATGTCCTCGACCGAATCGGTGACGGTCGCGATGTCGGACAGCCGCACGGCGGCGCCGTTGCTGTAATGGACGATCAGCGGCCGATACTCCGCGGCCTTGAGAAGCTGATCGGTCGTCGAGAGCGCGTAGGCGCGTTCGGCGTTGGCGACCTCGCCTTTCGGGCGGTTGGCGTTGGCGGTGGCGAGGGCCGCCCGGACGTCTTCGAGCCCCAGGCCGTTGTTGTAGAGCGCCGTGGGGTTGACGTCCACCCGCACGGCGGGCAGGGCGCCGCCTCCCACGAAGACCTGCCCCACGCCCTCCGCCTGGGCCAGCTTCTGCTGGAGGATCGTCGAGGCGATGTCGTACATGTGGGCGCGCTCAACGATGTCGGAGGTGAGCGAAAGGATCATGATCGGCGCGTCCGCGGGGTTGACCTTTCGATACCGGGGGTTGTTGGGCAGGTTGGCCGGGAGCTGGCCCCGGGCCGCGTTGATCGCCGCCTGGACGTCGCGCGCCGCCGCGTCGATGTTGCGGTTCAGGTCGAACTGGATCGTGATGTTGGTCGAGCCCAGTCCGCTCGTCGAGGTCATCTCGGTGATGCCGGCGATGCGGCCGAACTGGCGCTCGAGGGGCGTGGCGACAGAGGAAGCCATCGTGTCCGGGCTCGCTCCCGGCAGACCCGCGGAGACGCTGATCGTCGGGAACTCCACCTGAGGCAGGGGCGAGACCGGCAGGAACTTGTAGCCGATGGCCCCCGCGAGCGCGATCGCGATGATCAGGAGCGTCGTCGCCACCGGGCGATGAATGAAGGGGGCCGAGATACTCACGCGTCTCCTACTTCCGCGTCACGATTGGAGTGATATTGGCGAAAAACTCGCCCCGGCGCCGGGCCCGTCTCCCTCGTCGGCACGCGACGGCCCGGCCGCGACAGAGAAAACTTGGCCGTCGCTTGTCGCTCAGTCGCACGAGCAGCGAGGCGGAAGCGGCACAGCTCCATGCTCCTTCGCTCACGCCTCCTCCGGGAGACGTCTCCGCCGCCGGGGCTCGCAGTCCGGCTTGAGCCGAGGTGACAGCCCCGGAGCCGGCGGCGTTTCCCGGAGGAGGTCATGGGTGACGAGCATGGAGGGTCGCAACCGGCACCTGGGTGAGACTGCGAGGAACCCTCAGCGCCGGCCGGTTCTGCCCGGTGCGGCCGGCCGGCGCGTGCCGACGAGGGAAATACCGACGGCTCCGGGGCGGGTTTCTCGCCAATATCACTTCCATCGTTATTAGCTCGCCGGCGCCAGTTTTCCCGCGGGTTCCTTCTGGCGCCCTTTCGCGACGCGCCGGGCCAGGCGGTCGAACGCGAGATAGATCACGGGCGTCGTGTAGAGCGTCAACATCTGGGAAAAGATGAGGCCTCCGACGATCGCGATGCCAAGCGGGCGCCGCAGCTCGGCCCCGATTCCGGAGCCCAACGCCAGCGGGATGCCTGCCAGCAACGCCGCCATGGTGGTCATCAGGATCGGGCGGAAGCGCAGGAGCGCGGCCTGATAGATCGCGTCTGTCGGCTTCTTCTTTTCCTTGCGCTCGGCGTCGAGCGCGAAGTCGATCATCATGATCGCGTTTTTTTCCACGATGCCGATGAGCAGGATGATTCCGATCAACGCGATGACGGAGAAGTCCGTCCGGCAGATCATCAGAGACAGAAGCGCGCCCACGGCCGCCGAGGGAAGTGTCGAGAGGATCGTCACCGGGTGGATGTAGCTCTCGTACAGGATGCCGAGCAGGATGTAGACCGTGATGACGGCCGCGAGGATCAGGAAGACCTCGTTGGACAGAGACGCCCGAAAGGCCTGGGCGGTCCCCTGAAAGCTCCCCTGGACGCTCGCCGGCAGGCCCAGCTCTTCCTTCGCTTTCTCGATCGCGCGCACGGCCTGCCCGAGTGACGTGTTGGGCGCGAGGTTGAAGGAGACGGTGACGACCGGGAACTGCCCCTGGTGGTTCACGGACAGGGGGGCGTTGGACGTCTGGATCTGCGTGAACGCGCCGAGAGGCACCGAGCCGCCTCCGGTGGACCTCAGGAAGACGTTCTTCAGGTCATCAGGGCGTCCCTGAAAGGTTGGCTGGGATTCCAGCACCACGCGGTACTGGTTCAACTGAGTGAACATGGTCGAGATCTGCCGCTGGCCGAAGGCGTCATAGAGCGTGTTGTCGAGATCGAGCGGCGTGATGCCGAGGCGCGAGGCGGTCGTCCGGTCGAGGAGGAGGCGGGCTTCGAGGCCCCCGTTCTGCTGGTCGCTCGCGACGTCTCGAAGCTCGGGCAGGGACTGCAGCTTCGCCACGAAGCGAGGGACCCAGGCGGCGAGCTCCCGCGCGTCCGGATCTTCGAGGCTGTACTGGAACTGCGTCCGGCTCACCCGGTCCTCGACTGTCAGGTCCTGGACCGGCTGCAGATAGAGGGTGACTCCCTCGACCTTCGCCAGTTCCGGCTGGAGGCGCCGGATGATGTCGGAAGCGTTGGCCTTGCGTTCCTTGAGAGGTTTCAGGTTGATCTGGATGCGGCCGCTGTTCATGGTGGTGTTGGTGCCGTCGATCCCGATGAACGAGGAGAGGCTCGCCACGGCGGGGTCCTTCAGGATTACGCGGGCGAGAGCCTGTTGCCGCTCCTTCATGGCGGCGAAGGAAACGGTCTGGGACGCCTCCGAGATGCCGAGAATCACGCCCGTGTCCTGGACGGGGAAGAAACCCTTGGGGATGACGAGGAAGAGGAGCACGGTCGTCACCAGCGTGGCCACGGCGATGGCCAGCGTTTCCTTCTGGTGACGCAGCACCCAGGTGAGCGTGCGGCCGTAGAAATCGATGACCTTCTGGAACGCGCGCTCCGAGGCCCGGTAGAAGCGGGTCTGCTGCGAGGGCTCCTTGTGGTGCAGGAGCTTGGCGCACATCATGGGCGTCAGCGTCAGCGACACGACTGCGGAAAGCAGGATCGTCACCGAGAGCGTCACGGCGAACTCGCGGAAGAGGCGGCCGACGACGTCGCCCATGAAGAGAAGAGGGATCAAGACCGCGATCAGCGAGACCGTCAGGGACATGATCGTGAACCCGATCTGCTCGGAGCCCTTGAGCGCGGCCT
>WNFV01010946.1_pt1 | contig 23953 bp, 20 predicted proteins | sample 5400101 | NCBI WGS metagenome assembly WNFV01 (sample SAMN13153361, study PRJNA577476) | soil metagenome | isolation source: 115 cm soil or saprolite under grassland replicate 1 | place: USA:California | collected 2016-06-15 | reverse complement strand
TGAATATGGTGGCGACGATTCTCTTCGACGTGCGGAGAAAAACCGTCAAGCGCGCCAAAGACCTAAAAGAATCGGCTGAGATGCATCGCCACATCTACCGCGCAATTCGCGCTCGTGATTCGGAAGCGGCCCGTAACGCCATGCGTGACCACCTTATGCTCGCGCAGAAGGCGCAAGAGGCAGAGGAGGTTGATGGTGACGGCGTTCTGCTTTCTAACCTTCCGGATGGTGAGCAGTCAACCTCTGCCGTTGATCCGCGATCCAGCTAAACCTCAAACCCAAATCAATTTGCTAATGAGGCGACGAAGACAGTCGCGCATCCGGCCTGCATTGCTTCCTTTGCGACTACCGGCGTGGTTTCAGATAACGCGCAAAAGCTGCCCAGCGAGACGCAGTACAACGACAATTCTGGGTGCTGGTTCAGTTTCAACCGCAGGCACGCTTTAGGTCCGAAGGACCGGAAGTTAGTAGCCCCCGTCCGTGAGGGCGGGGAGATGCGGCCGTTAGTTACCTGAGCACCGAAGGTGCGCCACGGTTTGTGCCGGCCCTTCGGGCCTTTCGGGCTATCAGAAGATGGAGTTCCCCGTCCTCACGGACGGGGGCTACTAACTTCCGGTCCTTCGGACCTAAGAGTTCAAAGTGAACCAGTACCCAATTCTGCTTCGGTTTGATGTGCAATCCGCTATTTCCATGTTTCGTCGTTACCCCTCGACGTCAGCTGGTTCCAGCCGCGGAACGAGCAGGTGAATAATAGCGAGCGCCGCCAGATACGTGCTGCCTGCGATGATGAAGATCGGTAGGTACGAGCCGGTATAGAACAAGATCAATCCGACCGTGGTCTGAATCAGCATTCCGCCAATCGAGCCTGCCATCCCACCGATGCCGACGACGGAACCAATTGCACGGCGCGGAAACATGTCCGATGCCATCGTGAAAATGTTTGCGCTCCAGCCTTGATGCGCCGCCGCAGCCAGTGAAACAAAACCAACAGCCGCCCACAGGCTCGAGGCGTGAGCCGCGAAGATGATCGGGACGACCGATATCGCACATACCAGCATCGCAACCTTACGCGATTTGTTAACCGTCCAGCCGCGCTTGATGAGCGATGACGAGAGCCAGCCGCCGCCAATCGACCCGACGTCTGCTGAGACATAGATCACAACAAGGGGCAAACCGATCTGCGTGATGTTCAAGCCGTAGTTTGAATTGAGAAACTTCGGCAACCAAAAGAGGTAGACCCACCAGATTGGATCCGTCATGAACTTGCCGACGGCAAAGGCCCACGTCTGACGATGCGGAATAAGCCGCGACCATTTTATCTTTGTTGCCGGTTCCGCCGGGTCAGACTGGATATGTGCCAACTCTGCGGAGGAAATTTTTGAGTGCTCTTGTGGAGGGCGGTAGATCGCCAGCCAAAAGGCCAACCAGATAAAGCCCAGCAGTCCCGTAATAATGAAGGCCCATTGCCAGCCGTACTTGACGGCAATAAACGGCACGGCGAGCGGGCCGACGATAGCACCTACGTTTGAGCCGCTATTAAAGATGCCGGTCGCCAGCGCGCGCTCTTTTTTCGGGAACCATTCGGCCACCGTCTTTATTGCTGCGGGAAAATTGCCTGCCTCGCCCAAGCCCAGGGCAAAACGCGCCACTCCGAAACCAAAGATCGAGCGCGCCAGCGCGTGACCCATCGCCGCGATAGACCAGAACGTTACTGCGAATGAGAAACCCTTCCGAGTGCCGAACCTATCCATCAAACTACCGACCAGCAACAGCCCCACGGCATAAGCGGCCTGGAATGTGGTCTGGACAAAGCCATACTGAGCGTCATTCCAACCGATCGTGTGCTTGAAGTTTTCGTCGGTGGCGAGTATCCCGAGGACCTGGCGGTCGATGTAGTTGATCGTGGTCGCGAAAAACAGCAGTGCGCAGATAGCCCAGCGATAACGCCCGATGGCGGTGCCAATGCTGCCGACAATGCTCGCGGGCGCAACCGCGCGGTTTGTTAGTGCGATCTCGGACGACGATTCCAAAAGAGCCTTATTCGGATCAGCCATAGCTTAACTCGTCCTTGATTCCAGGAATTAGTTTGTTAGAGGCATAGTACGTCTGGAGAAAGATACTCGCGCCCTTCGAGACAAGCAGAGTTTGCGGCCAATTCGGCGTTGCAGTCAGAACGTCTCAACATCGGCAAAAGGGATACGGGTCTCATCCACTTTGGTTCCTGTGATTGAAGAGTCCGGGCGAACGCCTACTGATTAACGCCACTGGCCAGAAAGCCCCCATCCACAACCAAAATCTCGCCTGTCACGAAGCTGGCGGCGTCGGAGGCAAGAAAAACCGCCGCTCCAGCCAGTTCTTCGACTTTGCCAAACCGTCTCATTGGCGTGCGCAACAGAAATTCACGCCCACGTTCCGTCTCGTCCAATAGCTTTTGATTGAGTGCAGTACGGAAGACCCCAGGGGCAATTGCGTTGACACAAACTCCATGCGACGCCCATTCGACTGCCAGTGACTTTGTAAGCGACGCAACCGCCGCTTTGCTCGCCGAATAGGCGGCGACTTCGTAAAGGGCGACAAAGGATGACAGGGAGGCGATGTTGATAATGCGTCCATACTGACGTTCGATCATGTGTCTCCCGAAAATCTGACAGGCGCGCAGTGTGCCGGTAAGATTCGTATCCAGAATGTCGTTCCATTCGCCGTCAGAAAAATCGACCGTTGGCGCTCGTTTTGTTCGACCGGCCGAATTGACGAGGATATCGACCTTGCCAAATGTTTCGACGGTTTCTTCGAGGACGTGTTGTAGAGAGGAGCGGTCGGCCACATCGGACGTTGCGCGGAGTGTCCGGCGCCCGAACGCCTCTATTTCCAGGGCGGATGCCTCGACGTGTTCAGCCTGTCGTGACGTCGCCACGACTTCCGCGCCGGCTTGTGCCAATCCGTGGGCGATGGCGCGGCCGATGCCGGATGTGCCACCGATTACGACCGCCACCTTGCCACTGAGATCCAAAGGAGGATAGCTCATCGATACGTTTATGCCCTTCTGAAGGAGCTGGAAACAAATCTAACCGCTGCCGGGCCCAATCGGGCAAACCACGTCCACTTTGACACAGAGATCGTCACCGGCATCCGAGGCGCCTAGCAAAATCCCATCAGTACCGAGGAGAATTGACTTAATGACAGGCGTTTTGGCTATCCGATCTCCGAGACATAGGTCTTACCAATCATCGCTACCAGTCAGCACTGTGTAACACCACTAGAGAGGCCGCGTCAAGCTCTTTTCTTCTGGGCATGCGTGGGTTTTGGTCTCAGTTTTCGCATACCGCGGAATAGAATTGATCTTGCCTTGAAGTCCACCATTATGGTAAATACTTCGGTTGCGAATCTGAGGAATGGTTTGACCAGTTACGCAAACCGGCATGTGGGGTCGTGGCTTCAGACGTGCCGATGCGAACGAGGTTTTCTTAAATTGCCACAACGCTAATTCGAATGGCAGCAAATTTTTCCGCTACTGTTTTGGAGAACCTGACTCGTCGCGTGGTGGGGCGCAACGTTTGGCTCCGGCCGCAACAAGCTTTTCGTGAAGATGCTCTTGAGCTTCAAGTTCGAGAACTCACGTATGAGGTGATGGAGTCAGAAGAGGTCGTTGGTCGCGCGCAGTTTGAGGAGATCCAACGAGCTGCTGGGAACAAAGAAGGTGATCTGGTCATCATCCTTCTTGGTGGTCGGGGCGCGCAGGCGTTGTACCGGATGCTAGGTGAGATGTCTCGGACGGACGAGATCGACCACCTGCTAAAACGCCTTCACATTTTCACCCAGGACGCGCTGGCGCCACTGCGCATGGATAACGGGTTGAGCTTTGTGCGCGATTTCGAACGACTGTTGGGAAGCTCCTTTTTCGAAAAGGTAAAAAGCTTTACGCCGATGCAGACGGACACGGACGACATGGAAGCTGAACTGGAACGATATCTGGAAAAGCTGGAATCTCTGGGTGGCATTGATATTTGCTTTCTTGGTCTGGGCCCGGAGGCTGGTGCTGCATCTCATATTGCGTACATTAAGCCCGGGTCCGGCGCCAGCGCTGATGACATGGCTGGAGTTATTCCAATTTCTTCCAGCATACTCGAACACCACATCAATAAATTCAAAGTTGGCGGAAGCACGATCACTGCTGCTGACGAAGAGGAATGCCGATCGGCAACGCATATTCTTACGCTTGGGCCAGCTTCTATTCTCAAGTCAAAAAGGATTGTCCAATCGATAGTGGATGCAAGCACAGCGCCTGGCAAGCGTGACAGTTATCGCCGCGTGCTTGAAACAGAGATTTCGACTGACCCGACGCAACGGACGGCGCAACTCGACGAAAACCCAGGATTGTGGATGCGTTTTCACGGCAACGTCCGATCATTAATTCTGCCGGATGTGCTGTAAACCTGGAGCGCGAATAGGGGAAGTTGTGACTATATGTCGACTACGTTCATCGCCGCAGCAACGCCAGTAAGCGAATACGCGATCGTCGTTGATCCAGGAGACAACCTGGCGGTCGTCAAGAAGGAGACGCAGCCTGGTCTCGAGGTGGCCCTTGCCGACAATCGCGTCGTGCGCGTGAGTGCTGCGATTCCCCCGGGCCACCGTTTTGCCATCCGCGACATTCCTGCCGGGGAGTTTGTTTTGCAGTATGGCCAGCCTATAGGAACCTCCAGGGGTATCAACGAAGGCGAACAGATCACCCACGACAATATGTCAAACGAAGTGCCGGTGATTCGCGAATTGCCGCAGGGCCTTTCAACGCCTCCGCCCGATTACATTCCGCCTGCGCAACGCGCAACGTTCATGGGCTTTCGCCGTGCGGACGGACGAGTCGGCACTCGCAATTACGTCCTGATCGTGCCGACGAGCATGTGTGCAAGCCACGAGGCGCAGCAGATCTCGATGATGTCAGAGTTCATGCTCTACACACGTGAGAAGTACCCAAATGTCGATGGCGTGGTGGCGATTCCGCACAACAAGGGCTGTGGGTGTCAGGATGGTTCCACGCTTGACGTTATGTTGCGGACACTTTCCAACTATGCCGATCACCCTAACGTGGGTGGAGTGATTCTGATGGATTTGGGTTGCGAAAAGACGAATCTTGCTTATGTTGAGCGATATCTGCTCAATCGCGAGAAGTCTTTCAATAAACCCGTCGCCAAGATCGGGATTCAGGAAATTGGCGGTACTGAAGCCGCGATCAAGCTTGGACTCGAAGAGGTTGGACGCATGCTACCGGAAGTTAATCGGGCCGTGCGCGAAGAAGTATCTGTCGGCGAGTTGGTGTTAGGAGTTAAGTGTGGAGGGTCGGACGGCTTCTCGGGAATCTCGGCAAACCCATCTTTGGGACGCGCCGCGGATATGCTGGTTCGTTCCGGCGGCACAGTCTTGATTACGGAGGTGCCGGAGTTTTGTGGTGCTGAACACATTCTGGCCCACCGTGCTAAAAACGCCGAAATTGGTCGAGCGATTTATCGTTTAGTGGACTGGTACAAAGAGTATGCCTCGAAGTTTGGCGCCGTGCTCAATCAGAATCCGAGTCCGGGTAATATCGCAGGGGGGCTGCTTAATCTTACGGTCAAAAGTTTGGGGGCCATGTCCAAGGCCGGTACAACTCGCGTGGAGGGAACTATTGAATACGCTGAAACTCCGAAATGCCACGGACTCCATTTGATGCAAGGGCCAGGCTACGATCAGGAGTCGACGCCGGGACTCGTTGGCGCTGGTGCCACGGTTGTGGTGTTCACAACCGGACGCGGCACGACCATCGGAAATGCCATTACGCCGGTGATCAAACTGGCTTCGAACACGCCGGTCTTCGAGCGCATGTCCCGCGACCTGGACCTTTCTGCCGGTGGAGTGATTGACGGCACGGAGACCATTGATGAAGTCGGTGCGCGTGTCTTCGAGCAAGTGAGAAGAGTAGCCAGTGGCGAAGCGCTGGCTAAAGCTGAAGAGCACAAACATCGTGAGTTTCAATTCTGGGCTGAACAAACCGTTTCCCTTTAGATCTAAAGAGGTCGGTCCCGAAGAGGCCGCCCTGAAAACAACGAAGTGGAATCGCGGCTTGATTCCAGGAATTGGAACAGCTCTGTCCAGTAGGATGTTTAGGAGGGCTCGATGAGCGATCAACTTACGATGCCGGAGATCAAACGGGAGACGTGTTATGTCTGCCAAAAGGCTACCATCCGAACGTGGCGGCGCCCGGTGGTCAGATAAACTTTTTGTGGATGATGGCGGCTGTGCGTGAAGGTGAAGATCGGCAGTTTGGCGTGGTGAATGTGCAGCCAGAGTACGCCGCGAGTGGTTCCGGTCTCGAAGCGGCCCGCCAGGAATTAGCTGCCAGGAAATAGTCGCCAGGAAAACAGATGTCTTTAAATGCAAGAGAAGATCAGACCCTCACGTCGGCGTTGCCGCTATTAAGCAACGCGCAACATCTCAACTGGTCCAGCATTCCGGTCGAGCATCCCGCCGAAGGCATCGAGCGACAGATGGTGGTTGGCGAGCACTTGATGATCTGCCGCTTTCGCTTCGCGCCTTTGCTCGTGACACCACAGCACACGCACCCACATGAGCAGATGTCGCTTGTCGTCAGCGGCCGCGTGCGCTTCTTTGCCGACGGCACAGAGCGTCTTGCGTCGCCGGGTGATGTGCTCCACTTTCCTTCAAAGTGCTTGCACGGCGCGACGATGTTGGACGAAGAAGTCGTTCTCATCGATATCTTCACCCCGGTGAGGGAAGACTTCCTCGAAACCAAAGATGCGACGACTTCACCGACTCCGCTCGCGCCGATCTTGAGATGATGCCGTAACGCGACAGATTGCTGTGGGCTGACAGTTCCTTATTCATCCGATTCGATTCATTCAGGCAAACTTGCGGAAGCTCGCCCTCCTCTTTCTGGGTATTCAGATTCAACCTTGCTTAGAGACTGAAATTAATGTCAATGTTGGTATAAGCACTCAGGCTTAACAGGGACGGTGAAAGACAAATCGTCATGGGAAGCGTCTACGATCAATTTCAAGCTGAACTCGCTATCTGGGACAACAAGTATGCTGGACGCCCGCGCCGCCAGATGATCCGGCTCTTTCTGCTTGCGCTGGAGCGTGAGGAGATCGTGTCTGTTGGGTACCGGGAAGATTTGATCGCGGTGCGCTTAAAGGCCATGCCCATCTCCGAAGAGGAGCGCGAGATTATTCGCCACGCTCTGCTTTGGACGTGGAAAGATGAGGAGATGCACGCGATTTATATTCGCGGTGCGATCTTCAAAATCGGAAACTTTCCGCTTCGTGCGCGCGCATTTCTGCGCCAGCTCGCGGGTGCAATTGGAGGCTGGTCTACTTCTGTTCGACAGCACGTTCGCTGGTCGAATGCCCCACTCTCTCGAGCGGTAGCTACACTTCTTACCTGGGGATGGCGTGGTATCTTGCCGATGACGTGGCGCAATCAATCTGTAACTTCATCGCGGAAACCTCGCGTTGAGATCACTCTTTGATCAATGCATAAAGATCGCCGGTCTTCACGGAGTGGATCAGGAGTTTATCTGTCGCGGTCTCTTGATCCCACGATCTCGAATTCGCCGTTTAGCCGGATGTCTTCGGAGCCAGCCCCAACCATCACTCTGAATACTCCCGGCTCTACTATGAAGTGCATATTCCGATCCCAAAGAGCCAGATCGTCAGGTGTCAGCGTAAACTTAATGCTCTTAGCTTCGCCCGGGTTTAGGTGCACTCGCTCGAACCCGCGTAAATTCTTTTCGTATGTAGTGACGCTGCTGACAACATCACGTGTGTAGAGTTGCACAACTTCGTCGCCCGCGCGCGCGCCGGTATTCCTCACTTCAAGGCTCACCAAAACGCTTCCGCGCGACGTCTGTTTTCGAGGATTGATTTGAAGATTGCTGTACTCGAAGGTGGTGTAACTCAGTCCATGCCCGAAATAATAGAGTGCACCGTTAACGCGGGTGTTCTCGCCCTCCCACTGAGCATTAGGTTTAGTTGGAAAGTTATAGGGGATCTGACCTACCGTTCGAGGAAACGTTACCGTGAGTTTTCCACCGGGGTTGTAATCGCCAAACAATACGTCGGCAATCGCAGTGCCACCTTGTGCGCCCGGAAACCAGGCCTCCACAATGGCCGGCACATACTTGTTTACCCAGTTAATGCTCAGCGGACGGCCGTTAATTAGAACTACTACAACTGGCTTGCCGGTGCCATACACTGCCTGGACCAGATTCAACTGGCGTCCCGGTAAATCAAGACTTGTACGGCTGGCGCTTTCGCCGACGGTTTTTGAAGAATCACCAAGAACTACGATGGCCACATCCGAGTTTTTAGCGACGTCAACGGCCTTGTCTATCTCTTCCTGTTCTTCTTTAGTCAAAGGCTCGGCTAGTACTTCAGTTTCAGGCCAATGAGCATCGAGAATCTCGCAGCCCTTTGCGTAGCGTACGCTCACCTTGCCGCCCAACTTATTCTTGATCCCCTCCATCACCGTAACACCTTTTATGGATGAAGGACCGTAACGATATTGGGTATTACTGTCGTTATCGGCGTTCGGGCCAATGACGGCGACCGACTTAATCTCCCTACTCAATGGCAGAACGCTCCTTTCATTTTTGAGTAGTACGACGCTTTCGCGTGCAGCACGCAAAGCAACTTGCTGATGCTCAGCGGAATTAACCAACCGTTCGGTTGCGTCCGCATCAGAAACGTAGGGACGATCGAAGATGCCGACCAGGAATTTCACGCGCAAGACGTCGCGCACCCGGTCGTCGAGCGTTTTCATTGAAACTTTTCCCTCTTTAACCAACTCGCGCAAAGGAAGAATGAAGTCGTCTGGCGGAGTGAAGTTTGTTTTCACATTCAAGCCGGCGTCGATGGATTGACGCACGGCATCTTTCATGTCGGCGGCGACGCCGTGCTTGTTGTATAAAAACTCTACCGCGGCACTGTCGGAGACAACGTATCCCTTAAACCCAAAATCTTTTCTGAGTCGGTCCGTTAGCCAGTAACTACTCCCGGTGACTGGAATACTGTCGTAGTCGTTGTACGAACTCATCATGCCCAAAATGCCGGCTTCCTTAATAGCAGCTTTAAAAGGTGGCAAAAAAACATTTTCCACTTCGCGTGGCGAGGTTTGCGGGTCTGTACGAGACTGCCCTTCGCGAGCCCCTTTGCTATTGCTGTAGACCGCAAAGTGCTTAGCGGTGGATGCAACCGTGTAGTGTTCCTGCAGACCCTTCGCCATTTCCACGCCTAGCTGTGAGGCGAGATAAGGGTCCTCGCCGTAGACATCTTCGATTCGTCCCCAGCGCTGATCGCGAGCAACATCCAAAGTCGGCGCGTAAATATTTGTGTAGCCGAGCGCTCTCGCTTCCTTGGCGGTGATTCGTCCAATTTCCCGAATCAACTCTCTATCCCACGTATGTCCCTGACTCAACTCGGAAGGAAAACTCGTGGCGATAGAAAAAGCGACACCACGGAGACCCTCATTGCTGAAATCCACCGGAATTCCAAGTCGCGTTTCCTCGATAAAGAAGCGTTGCACTTCATTCATGGCCCACACATGCTTCTTTATGTCTCTGGCATAAATGCTGCTCGCGCCTTGTCCCCAACCATTGAGGTGTTCGTCGATATCAAACTCGACGTTTCCATTCCGGCGTGGGCAACTCGTCTTTCAAGACTCGAGCGTAGCCGTATAGCGTAGCCGTCTGGCAGGTTTTCTCTTCCAAAGTCATCTGCGATAGCAAGTCGTCAACGCGTTTGTTGATGTCGGCTTTCGAATTTTCATAGACGTCCATGCGCCCGTTCTTGTTAAGGTCGATCCAGCCCGCGTGATAGATCTCTTTTTTTGCGGTGCCTGTTTGGTGATTCAGTAAGCCAATGTCGAGCGCGCTGAAAAGGACCACCAAAGGGACAATGAAAAGTGTGCGCATCGTTTTTAGAGCTGCGTTCGGTTTTGGCAGGACGGCACGGCTTATAGCATTTACGCTTCAGTAGCGGCAAGCGCTCCGGGAAGAGCAATTTAGAAGGCAGACGCTGATGTAGTGCGCGTGAAAGGAAACAAGGACTCTGAAATGAGATCTTGTGTAAAAGCACTGCGCAATGTTAATAGGTCTGTCTTTCTGAATTCTGAAAATATATTCGATCGCCCGTGGCGCGTAACATGGATCGCCATAAAACTTTTGAAGAAGCATATTTTTAGGAGAGTCGCGTGTACAGATTGATAGTGCTGAGCTTGCTGTTCTTATGCGCGAGCCTCGCCACAGTTGTCGGCCAGCAGGTTGAAGTCGCCACGTCCATCGCCTTCACTGAAGGGCCGACTGCTGACCCGGCTTCCGGCGACATCTTCTTCACCGATCAGGCGAACAACCGGATCATGAGACTAGCAATAAACGGGAAACTCTCGACATTTCGACATCCAGCAAACTATGCGAACGGTCTGGTTTTTGACCCGCACGGACGTCTTATCGCATGTGAATCGGGCGATCCGTCAGCCGCAACGCCGCCGCGAATTACTCGCACTTACGTGGACACTGGGCGGATTGAAATCCTTACCGACAATTTCGAGGGAAAGCGATTCGTTGGGCCGAACGACGTCACCTTCGATGGCCATGGCCGTATCTATTTTAGCGATAAGCCGGCCACTAACACCGGCCAGGGCGGAGTCTATCGCATTGATGTTGACGGTCGGGTCACCCGTATCCTGGCCCCGCCGGCGATAGAGGTGCCCAACGGTCTCATTATTTCTCCCGACGATAGGACGTTTTATCTGGTCGAAGCTAACACCGCCAAGAAGGGCGCGCGAATGATCCGCGCATACGATCTGGAAGCCGACGGCACCGTGAAGAACATGCGTGTGTTTCACAATTTCTATCCGGGGCGCAGCGGCGATGGTATGTCCATAGATGTGAAAGGGAACCTTTATGTTGCCGCCGGACTAAATAGGCTGCGAGGGACAAGTGAAACCCTCGACACCAAGCCAGGCATTCACGTGTTTGCTCCCTCTGGCAAGATGTTAAAGTTCATTCCCATCTCTGAAGACCTGGTGACTAACTGCGCTTTCGGTGGGGCCGATTTGAAAACACTTTACGTCACTGCGGGAAAAACACTCTTCAAGGTGACAACGGAAATAGAAGGCACTCGGCGTTGAAGGAACTATATTTTAGCGCAGATAAACGCGGATGGGCGCCGATCTGAAATTTGCTCCGCGTACATCTGCGTTTATTCGCGGCCCTGAATTCCCTGGTTATTCCTCAGTGAAGACATATGGAACTGCACGGTAGAAGCATCATCGGAAATCAGCCAACAGACACGGTGAGTGACGACGGATCAGGGTTTCGAGCGTTTGATCCGGCCGTTGGCCAGTCGCTTGACCCTCTGTTTTGCGAAGCCACACCAGCTGACGTCGAACGCGCCTTTGCATTCGCCGAGAGCGCGTTTGGTACCTACGGTCGTAAATCACCAGAAGAGATCGCCGGCTTCCTCGAGCGCATCGCCGAGAAGATTGTGGCTCTGGGTGAGGAGTTAATTGAAAGGGCTTCCGCCGAAACAGGATTGCCCGTTAAAAGGCTCGTCGGTGAACGCAGTCGAACGGTAAGCCAGCTGCAAATGTTTGCTGACATAGTCAAAGAAGGCTCGTGGGTTGAAGCAACGATAGATCGAGCCCAGCTTGAGCGCGAGCCTCTGCCGAAGCCTGACGTGCGGCGAATGCTGATTCCTCTCGGTCCGATCGTAGTCTTTGGCGCGAGCAATTTCCCGCTCGCTTTCTCTGTTGCAGGTGGGGATACAGCCTCTGCGTTTGCTGCGGGGAATCCCGTGATTGTAAAAGCGCATCCTGCACACCCCGCAACTTCAGAAATGGTCGCGCGTGCGATTGTGAGCGCCGCTCAAGAGACGGGAATGCCAGACGGCATCTTTTCGCTGTTGCAGGGTGCTAGTCATCAGTTAAGCATCAAGGTCGTCCAACACCCTGCGGCCGCCGCCGTTGGATTCACCGGATCACTAAACGCCGGCCGCGCGATCTTTGACGCGGCCATGCAGCGACCAACCCCAATTCCCGTCTACGCCGAGATGGGGAGTATTAATCCTGTCTTCATGCTTCCGGGCGCCTTGCGTGAAAAGGCGGACGCTTTGGCCGCGGGCCTGCAGCAGTCGGTCACGCTGGGTGCCGGACAGTTTTGTACTTGTCCCGGTCTGGTCGTCGGACTAAAAGATGCTGCCATGGATCACTTCGCTGAAATGGTGGGAGCTTTGATAGAGAAGTCGCCACCCGCGACGATGCTTCATCAGGGCATCCTGCGCACATACCGTGAAAGCGTGCAGCGTTTGAAACAAATGAACGGGTTGTGGGCTCGACAAGCTTTGAAAACTGCTGACGAAGACAAAACAGAAGGCGAAGCTACCCTATTCGCAACTGACGCGGAGACTTTCTTAAAGAATGAAGAGTTGAGTGAGGAAGTCTTTGGGCCAACGACAGTGATTGTTAGTTGTGCTTCCAGAGATGAGATTATGAAAGTAGCTCGGAACCTTCGGGGGCATCTGACGGCGACCATTCATGGCACGGCTGAGGACCTTGAAGAATTCAGAGACCTGGTCAATCTGCTGCAGAAGAAAGTTGGCCGTTTAGTCTACAACGGCTTTCCGACTGGCGTTGAGGTCTGCGCTGCGATGCACCATGGCGGCCCTTATCCCGCAACCACTGATGCACGCGCGACCTCTGTCGGCGCCTATGCCATTAAACGCTTCGTCCGCCCCGTGTGCTTCCAAAACTTTCCTCAAGACGTTTTACCGGCCGAGTTGCAAGACAAGAATCATCTAGCTATCTGGCGCACGGTTAATGGCCAGTTGACCAGGGCCGATTCCTTTCCGGAATAGCGATCACGTCACAAGAGTATTTTAATGGCCCGTACCGCAAAAAATATTTTGGAAGGTTTTGCTCTCGCCACACGAATTAACTACGTAAGCGAGTCCGTGCAACCGCGAGAGCCGATGACTCCGACAATCTCCAGCGATGCTGACCTGTTGCAGTTGATGTTATCTGGGGACAATTCTGCTTTCACCGTGCTGTACCGCAGGCGTCAGGGCCAGATTTACCGGTTTGCTCTGCTAATGAGCGGCTCCGCTAATATCGCGGAGGAGGTCACCCAGGAAGTTTTTCTGTTACTGATTCGAGAGCCATACCGCTTTGATCCGGCGCGCGGCCCGCTTCTGGCCTACTTGTACGGGGTGGCTCGCAATTATGTATTCAGGTCTTTGAAGCGCGAACGATCTTATGTCCCGCTTCCGGAGGAAACGGACGATGCACTTGCATTGGCACAATATCTTGCTCAAGACGATCCCTTTGGAAACTGCACGCGTAACGAGGTGATTCGATTGGTAAGACAAGCCGTTTTAAGTTTGCCTCCCCGTTATCGTGAGGTCGTAGTTCTTTGTGACTTTCAGGACATGAGCTATGCGGAAGTCGCGGTCGCTCTGGATTGTGCGGTCGGCACCGTGAATTCGCGGCTCCATCGCGGACACGCTTTGCTGCTCAAAAAACTCCAGGCAACGATAGAACGCGGCTCCGCAACGGCCGATTCTCAAGGTATGAGGTGCTTAGCATGAATTGTTACGAATTTGAGATGACTGTTCTTGCTTTGGCTCGCAACCAGTTAATGGATGCTACTGCTCGCGAGCTGGGCCTCGATCACTCAGGGATCTGTATCCGTTGTGCTGGACGACTAGCCTCCGAGCGATCTTTGATCGCGGCAACCCGCGCGGTCGTCGCGGAAATAGACGGTGAGGAGGCGCCACCTCGTGTGGAGGCGAAACTGCTTGAGGCCCTCCATGAGCACTCTGTCTCCAGGCCAGTTATCAATCCGGAGTTTGGCGGGTTCGGCAACTCCTTTTCGCGTTGGAGACTGACAGCGATAGCGGCAACGATTCTAGTCCTTGCTTCAGCGTCAGCGATTTTCTGGTTCTATTCGAACTCGACTAACACGGAGCGGGAACCACAGCAAAGCGCGGCTGGCCCCGCCACCCAGCCTGAGCCAATTCAGACGGTTCAACGCGAAGCCGCCGACAATCATGCCAGCGTACAGTCGCAGCCGCGAATGCATCGGCGAATTTTGCGGGGTAGGCCTACCGCGCCTGAGGTGGTAACTGACTTTTATCCGCTGGTCGAACCAGAAGATCTTGAAGCTTTTGATTCGCTGGTGGCTGTTCAGGTGGTGCGGGTTGAAGTACCAGCATCAGCTTTAGCAGCTGCCGGGTTGTCGGTTAGTCCGGAAATTTCCAGCGCGCGGATTACGGCGGATGTGGTGTTGGGACAGGATGGCCTGGCGCGCGCAATACGTTTTGTGCGGTGAAGGGGATCGGCTGCGAATAGATCGGGTAGTGGACTTTTATGCAAAAGATAATCGCTCTAATTAGAGTTGACCCGCTCGATAGGGGCTTAAGGAAAGGGAACCTGGTGTGAAAAAAAGAAGAATAGCCTTGTTGCTTATTTTTTCGCTGCTATTGCTGGCTCAATTGCAATCGGTTGCTCAGGAAAAGCCAATCGCTAGTGAGCAGGAGAGGAGTGTTGCCGAAGGACAAGCGCGAGAGAAACAGGCTGCCTCCAGAGCTGAGGCACAAAAGAAACGTGAAGCCGACAGGGCTGAGGCGCAAGTGAAAAGAGCTGCCGCCCGGGAAAAGTACGCTGCCGCGCGTGAAGCATTTAAGCAAAAACAAGCCATTGCCAAAGCCAAGGCGGAGGAGAAACGAGTTGCCGCCGAACTGAAGCGAAGCATAGATGAAGCAATCCGAAGAACACTGCCACCTGACGGCACCTTCAAATTGTTAGGGTCTCGACTCAATCTTAACCCTGCGACGGTAGTTAAAGGCGCTCCATATTCCGCAACCGCAATTACCGAGTCCATTCAAACTCTGGGTGACGGCAATCAGATCATTCAAAGGAATGAGGCTGCTTATTATCGCGATCGTGAAGGTCGTATCCGTATTGATCAAACTTTGAAGAGTATCGGTAAGTGGACGGTAGCTGGGGATCCGGCGCGAATAATAACCATCTGGGATCCGGTGGCAGGGCATTCCTATAGTCTTAACCCCCGCGAACAGACGGCGTTGATCGATCCGAACGGACCATTGAAAAAATTTGCGCTTTTGCGAAGCCCAAATAAACCCCCGCTTCCCCCCGATATTTCAGACCATCCGAAGCCGAGAGGTCCTTCAGTCAATAAGCCAAAATCGGATCCGGTTACGACGGATTCATCAGATCGGAGGAAGAAGGAGTCGCTTGGTACAAAAACGATCGAGGGTGTATCGGCCGACGGCACGCGCACCACGCGCGTCATTCCGGCTGGCGAGATTGGGAACGTTCGGCCTATCGAAATCGTTGACGAGAGTTGGTACTCGCCAGAGTTGCAAATGCTGCTGCTGACCAGGCACAAGGATCCAAGGTCAGGTGAAGCAAATTACCGGCTAACAAATATCAAACGCATCGATCCGGAGCCTGCGCTATTCGAAATTCCTGGCGGTTACCGGACATTAGATAAGACTACGCCCAGGTCGCCTTCGCAGCCGCCCCGCGCCCCGAACAAGCCCAAGCCTGCGAAGAAGACGGAAGTGATTTTATGATTCAGAGCCCACCCCCGCACAGTTCTTAGTCAATAGATCGAGGCTTTACCGAGATCTGCTTTTCAAACGTTTCCCGCGCACCTTGCTCCGAGAAACCAATATGAGAAGTTTTGGTCGACGTGTGCCCGCTGTTAACAGGAAGGCCGCCTCGATCGTTATTCAATTAGGAGGTGAGAAATGCAAAGTCGTGGCGCCCTCTCGATTATTGCAGTCTTCATCCTTGTGATGGTGACCGCCAGCGCGCAAACCCGGTCTGACGCCGATGGCGCTTACAATCGGGCACGCGAATGGTATATCAAGGGAGACTTTGATCGCGCCATCGAGAACTTCACGCGCGCTATCGAGCTAAGCTCACATCCCGACTATCGCAATGGCGGGCGACGGCAGAATTGGAACGAAGAAATGCACCTCACTAATGCTGATTCGCATTCTGCTGCAATCGTGATGATAGATCCACTAACGGCTTTGGCCTTCGAGGGGCGCGCGCTCGCACGCTTTCGGACGGGAGACACGGAAGCTGCGATCGCTGACAGCGATCGAGCAATTGCCATCAACCCGGGACTCGGAGCCCTGGCAGATTTTGATCAAGCTCTTCAACTGGATCCTAGACGCGCGGAATTCTATTCAGACCGCGGCGAGGCTCGTGAGGAAATGGGAAATGTTGATGACGCTCTTCGCGATCTCGACCAAGCTGTTGCGCTCGACCCGCGCCTGGCGCGAGCCTACCACTGTCGCGCTATGGTTTGGCGCGACAAAAACGATCTGAACCGCGCCGTTGCCGATATGACACGGGCAATCGAAGTCGACCCGCAGTTTGCCGTAGCTTTTGCGAATCGCGGGTTAATCCGACTGGCGCTGGGAGAAGAGGACAAAGCGGAACGGGATTTCGCGGAAAGCCTAAGACTTGATGCAAGTCTCAAACAGACGTTGGAGCAGCGAATCCAAACGCAGAAGGCGAACCGCGAAAAGCGCCAGGAGAAGTGATACTTCACGCCGTCCACGTTTCGGTACGTCAACTGATCCTTTTCCCCTACTAAATCCCTGGTCGATGGGCCACGGCGGACTTCGGCCAAGCACGGGGCTGAGTTTGGAGTGTTATACTTCAAACACCTGGTGCTTTGCATATGAGAACGATTCGTTGGGGCATGATAGGTTGCGGTGATGTAACCGAAGTTAAGAGCGGCCCCGGGTTTCAAAAAGCCACGCATTCCAGTCTGGTGGCGGTGATGCGGCGCAATGGAGAACTCGCCAGGGACTATGCGGAGCGAAGTTAATTGACGATCCCAACGTGGACGCTGTCTACATCGCCACTCCACCTTCTTCTCACAAGCAATACACACTGATGAGCGCTGCAGCCGGCAAGCCGGTCTACGTTGAGAAACCGATGGCCCTGAACTTTGTCGAGTGTCAGGAGATGATCGCAGCTTGTCGGGCGGCCGGTGTACCGCTGTTTGTCGCTTACTATCGGCGAGCACTGCCACGCTTTCTTAAGATCAAACAACTGGTTGACTCGGGAGCGATTGGCGAAGTGCGGTTCGTCAGTGTCGCGCTCTATCAGCCACCGGATCGTGAGGGATTGAAATCGACGGCGTTGCCTTGGCGGATCGTTCCGGAGTTATCCGGCGGCGGGCTCTTCGTGGATCTGGCTTCCCATATCCTGGACTTTCTCGATTATGTTTTCGGACCAATCATTTCAGTCAAAGGCTATGCTTCAAATCAAGCGGGGCAGTATTCGGCTGAGGACATCGTTACCGGCACATTTCAGTTTGAGTCAGGCGTGCACGGCGTCGGCTCATGGTGCTTTACTGCCGCGAATAAGTGCGATGTAACAAAAATTGTTGGGAGCGCTGGAGAGATTTCATTTTCCACGTTTGATGCCGGGCCGATAATGTTGACTACGGCAGCGGGCGTGTCCGAGTTTCGCGTCGAATATCCGCAACACATCGAACAACCCCTTATCCAGACTGTCGTCGACGAGTTAAACGGCAATGGCATGTGTCCCAGCGTGGGTGAATCCGCCGCGCGCACTTCCTGGGTCATGGACCAGATGCTCGGTCACCTGCGCGGCTGAGCCGGCAATAGAATTTTGGCAGTCGATAGCGCACATCGTTGGCAGGTTTCGCTTTCAACTGCTTATGGAACAAATCCGCCCGCGCCCAACTTGCCGCTTAGGTGCCTTATCCTCTCCGACAGGGCAATAATGTTTTCCAGATCGCGCCGAGCCTTGTTGGCTTGTTGGGTCTCAAGGACAGCTGCTTCTTTAAAATAAGGGTTGTCCGTAAAATCGAGAATCAGGCGAGCGAGAGCAACGATTGGTGCTTTTAGCTGGCTTGCGTTTTCGACAGTGTATTTGAAAGATTCGGTTGTCTCAGCAGAAGCCGGTAGCGCCAGGTTCTCTTTGAGCCTTTCTGCACGTTTGTTTATCTCGGTGGTCGCCTTCCTGACGAACTTGAGATCCAGGTCACGGTTTCCGAGAGCTAAGAGACCAAGCTTCTTGTTGACCAGCTGGATGTGGGTAAAGTCCTCTTGAACCTGGGCCAGGGCTAGCTGTGGACTGTATTTGCGCGGCCTTTTTTGTTTGGCCATTATCTGCAACATTCGCAGATTGAATGACCGGCGGGTAATGTCCTGCTCATCAGACTCGCGATCGCGGTCTCGATCAGGTTGCTGCGAGAATACGTTTGTGGGAAGCGCCAGTGCCACGACAAAAAGGAGTCCCACAGCAAATTTCCAATCTGAGTGGAGTACGCTGCCCATTGATTTGTCCATCACGCATCGGATCTTAAGAATGAGTTTAGCGACCTCTTTCCGCATCATCAAGGTGACTGATGCTGTCTTAGGCTGACCAGTTTAGGTTCTAGAAATGGCCTCCAGTTCTCCATCATCTTGCTCAACTCAACAAGTTCTTCCTCGCCTAGGTTGACGAGTGGCGGTCGCACCGGGCCACCGGTCAGACCTACGATGTCCATGATCGATTTGACCACCGATACCTCATAACCTTTGCGCCGGGCCCGAAACGAGTAGTGAGGCACCACGTAATTCGACATCAAATGATTCAGGCGCTCGGTTTCACCCCGCGACGCGGTTTCATGAATTTCCACCGAGAGCTTTGGAGCAAAGTTGGCAATGCTCGATGTGTAGGTGCGAATACCCAGGCTGTAGTAAGCGGGCGCCAGATCATCGCCGGCGCCTCCGATCCAATGCAGTCTGTCGCCCACACGATTGATGATCATCTGGTAACGCCTGATATCGCCGAGCCCATCCTTCCAGGCGATGAGATTTGGGATGCTGCCCAGGCGCTCGACAAAGCCTGGGCCAAAGTTAACCCAGTCTCTTGCATAGATAAGCATTCCTAAGCTTGTCGCGTCACCTATAGAAGAGTAGTAATGCCGCATTCCTTCGTCATCGGCATTGGGGTAATAGGGAGGAAAGGCCAGGATACCGTCAACCCCTGCTTTCGCCGATTGCTGGGCCATTTGAATAGCCAGCTGTTGGTTAAATCCGATGGCCGTTAATACAGCCACCTTGCCGCGCACCACTTCCAAAGTTGTTTGCACCACCTGCCAGTGCTCCGATGGCGTCAGCGAATACATCTCTCCAGTGCCACCAGCCGCAATCACTGCGCAGATCGGTTGTTCGAGCAGATGCTCGAGATTATTTTTCAAACCGTCGAGATCCAGCGTGAGATCCTTTTTAAGTGGTGTGACGGGAAAAGCGATAACGCCGTGTAGTTTGCTTCGAAGTTCCTGGGGATCCATCTCAGTGCTCCCGGGGACGATAGATTGCGGCATTAACTCAGCCGCGGATGTTGCGCGGATTAACGCGAACAGAACTAATACGAATCAACACTAAAATAGTCTGGCGGATTGTTCCGCGTTTGTCCGCGTGAATCCGCCGCCAAATCACCAACGAGGTAACACCCGCTTCCACGTAGGATCTACGTGCTTCTGCATTTCGGCTTCGTCGTCACGCTTACGGTAGGAAAGTTTCGCATAACGCTCTCGCCCGCGCGCCAGCTGATCGTAGTCCAGCCCGACGCCAAGTCCGGGCTCATCCGAGACTTCTACATAGCCGTCTTTAATCGGGATGCGACCGCCGGCAACAATTTCATCACGCGCCGACTGCCAGGGATAATGCGTGTCGCAGGCATAAGTAAGGTGCGGAGTCGCTGCCGCCACGTGGGCCATCGCCATTAGCGACACACCAAGATGACTGTTCGAATGCATTGATAGACCGAGATTGAATACTCGGCATAACGCTGCAAGGTTTTGTACCTGGCGCATGCCACCCCAGTAATGATGATCGCAAAGGATGATTTGCGTCGCGTCCAGTTGCAGACTAACAGGTATATCGGCAAAAGAGGTTACCGCTACGTTCGAAGCTAAAGGAGTATCTACTCCAGCGGCCAGCAACTCCTTTCTCACTTCCGCCATGCCTTCCAGCGTTGACGTTGGATCCTCCAGGTATCCGCCATCGGAAAGCTCGGTTTGAAGTTGTTTACCTATCGAGACCGAAGTCTCTACCGACCACGCGCAGTTTGGATCGATGCGCAAGGCCACCCCCGGCCCAAACTCCTCTCGAAGCAGTTTGATTGACTCAACCTCGAGCTCGGGCGCCAAAACCCCGCCTTTGAGCTTCACCGAAGCAAAGCCATAGTTTTTGATCATTTGCTTAACTTCACTTACTAATACTTCGGGTGTCATCGCTTCGCCGTACTCATCCGCGCGTGCATCTGTGCCTTCGCCGCCCCCGCCCTTATGCTTGAAAAATGCGTAAGCTGAGAAGGGAACTTTATCCCGCACCCGGCCGCCGATCAGATCGCAGGCCGGTTTGCCGATCGACTTTCCGATCAAATCCAAACAGGCAGTTTCAATCGCAGCGTATGTGCGGGTGGTAGCGTCGAGCGGATTTTCGCCGGGTACGAGATAAGTTTGAGAACGCGTGAACCCTTCACCCTGTCCTTCGAGCAGGGGCATGAGCCGGCCGGTCAATCTGTATGCATCAGCGCCTACTACCTGGGATCGCAAAGCCTCCAAAGCCTGGGCAGGTGCGTGGCCCCCATAGGTTTCAGCGATGCCGACTATGCCGTCTTCGCTCGTGAGCTCAAGAATGTTGCGCAAAGCGTATGGGGCATGCAGCCCGTAAGAGCTGCGTAAGGGTGGGTCGGCTATAGCGATGGAGTGAACCTGAAGGTTGACGATTCGCATGGTCCCTTATTGACGGCGCTCAAGCGATTGCAGGCTCAGGTTCTGGCCCGAGCTTTCGATCGTCCGTGGCGGTTCTTTCGGCGATGAGGAAAATGTACGCGAAAATCCCAACGACTAAGATCGCTCCGCCAATACTGAACGCCAGCGAAAATGATTGTGTTTTGTGAACGATGTATCCGGTCAGAGCCGGAGCGATTATGCCGCCGAGATTGCCGCCAAAATTCTGGATGCCGGAGACAGTACCGACCAGCGTTCGGGAGCAAAGCGCCTGCGTCAGCGTCCAGGTGTTCGGCGAGGAAATTCCAAGACCAGCGAGGGAAATCGTCAGCATCCAAACGGCGGTGGTTTTCTCAGTTACCAGACCAGCGGGAACGATAAAACAACCGATCAGAAGGCCGACTACGATGAACGTCTTGCGCACTCGTGTCTCGGAATACCCGAGTCGAATTAAAAAATCGCTGGCAGCACCTGAGACCAGAATAATCCCGGACATTGCAAGGAAGGGAAATGCTGTCCAAAAAGCCAACTCTTTGTCGGCGAGTTTGCGCTCAATTACCAGGTAACCGGTAAGCCATCTGGTGTAGAGGAACCAAACATAGTCGAAAGCGAAGAAGCCCAGGAAGATGCCGAAGACCGTACGATTTTTCAGCAATGCCAGGCCGGCGAGAAAGGAAGGGCCTTTCATATCCGAGTCCATTGAAGCGACATGGTTTGTGGTGACGGAACTCTTGTCCCATTTGCGCAAAAACGCAAACCAGGGGGCCAGCCAAATTAATGGCACAAGGCTGATCACCAGCATGAAAAATTTCCAGCTGTAACGTGCGAGCAGATAAGCGCCCAATGCACCGATCAACGCCTGGCCCAAACGGACTCCGGTTAAGTAGCTCGCTGTGACCGTGCCTCTTTCCTTGTTCTGAAACCAGTTTGCAACGGCCCGAGCGCTGGCAGGGAAGGCGACAGCTTGACCCACGCCAAGCAGCATCTGTAGCAGGATTAGAGGAACCAGGCCACCCGCGAAGCCCGTGAAAGCCGACGCGGCGGACCACAAAACAAAACCCAAAGCATAAGCTTTCCTGACGCCAAACTTATCAACGATCCAGCCTGCCGGCATTTGCATGAAGGAGTAGGACCAGAAAAACGCCGAGAGCAGGACGCCCATTACAGCCGGTGAGAGATGGAGCTCCTTGATCATGAAGGGCGCCGCGACCCCTAGCGCCCCGCGTTGGACATAGCAAATGATCATTCCGGTGATCAGGAGAATCATCAGCCACCATCGTTGGGAAGATCCGCGTAGGCTGGTATCTGGCTTCAAGCTCGCCACCCTTCGTTTGGAGAATAAACTCCTCGAATCTGCTTCTGATTGTCTATGGTTTCTCTTTGGATAGTGTCCTGACTTAACGAAATTGTAGGGGCGCCCCTCTGTGGGCTCGAATCGGGCGAAAAGGGCGCCCACGGCGGGACGCCCCTACAGAATTAGGACACTACTTCTCTTTGAGACAATTTGTTAACGGTTTCTATGGTTGCACAGAGACCAATCGGAGCATGTCTGCTTATTAAGGGGAAAGACGGAATCAAAAGAATCAAGGTGGTGAAATGCCTGCTCCATTCACCACTTTCTTAACCTTCTGTTATCGAACTTTACTTCGTCGCTGGGCCACGAAGCACTTTCGAAATACTCAGCATCGAGCGGAACTAGAAAGCGAAGCTGCCATAGAAAGCGCTGTTCTCGCCAGACCTTTGCCAGGGATCGCCAGCATCACCGCCTTCGTAAAGCGCCTGTGTCGTAAAGCCCACTTTGCGATTTTCGAGCGGCACGAGTGGCGAATACCAAACAAGCTGGGGCATCTTGCAACAGAGGTCGTCAGGCATCGCTTCGATATCGATTGCAGCAAAGCTCCTGGCGCGGACCTTATATGCTCTGCCTTTGTGCTCAAAACTCATAGGACCGCGACGCACCGAAATGATCTTACCGAGAGATGTACCGTAGCGACTCTTCAACGCAGCTAACATTGCCCGCGTTTGAGCGTCGGAAGCATTCTCCCCGATGATGATCTCCGACCGTCGCTGAGCGTTGTTTACAGCCAGATTCTCAGCGGCACTCACAATTGCCATGGCACGAACGCCCTCAAGGTCCACGCCTTGCCATTGTCCGGATTTCACATTCCAGGCCAGCAACGCATCGCGTCCCGTGGTTGTCATCTCGCCGTTGTAGTGACAGGCTCCGGCAAATACACTTGCCGTTCGTACTTCAACGTACTCTCCCTTCACCGCTCCATTTTCAGCTAGTGAATTGGGCGCAACTATTGCGGTCAGGCTCGATAAAAGTCCTAATAACATCGCAACAAACCAAAATCTTCGCATCTTTAAACCTCCTCTAACACAACCCCTGCTTTACCGTCACACGTCATGAATGTCACCCCTAATCATACACCCTCGAGCGCCGAGGTGTAACACACGCGACCAGGCACACAGCGGTTGGGATGAACTCGCCCACCGTCGGGTCCAACTACTTGCTGAGTTTCTCGGCACCAGCAATGATTGCTGGCGTCGAGATATTGGCTCGCGTCCCTGGCGATGCCGTCCACCATAAAAAACTTTTTGGAACGCAGTGCACCGCAAAAAGGAGAACGGACCGCTAGCGACGGGTCTGGTTCCGGATCTGCGACTTTGTAATCATTTGTCTCAGCCATCTCAATTACACCTTTCAATGTTCCTGGGTTCTATGCTGCCATGCCCGCCGCCTTTGCAAGTGCACGGCGAACCAGCGTCTGCGCGAGCGGAACTTTATAACCATTCTTTTCCAGGGGTTGCGCGCCTTTGAGCGCGAGCCGTGCAGCTTCCGCAAGCACTTCCGCGTTTAGAGATTTGCCGACAAGAAATTGCTCTGCCTCTGGGGCCCGCCAGGGAATTGGCGCAACACCGCCCAATACCAGACGCGCCTGGGCGATAGACTTGTTTCCGCTCAGTTGAACCGCAGCTGCAACCGAAGCCATCGCAAAGTCCATCGACTCTCTTTCTCTGAATTTGAGATAAGTAGAATGAGCCGCAACGGGTGACGCGGGCACCTGAATTTGCGTGATGATCTCATCGTTGCGGAGCACG
>WNFV01002582.1_pt1 | contig 23964 bp, 19 predicted proteins | sample 5400101 | NCBI WGS metagenome assembly WNFV01 (sample SAMN13153361, study PRJNA577476) | soil metagenome | isolation source: 115 cm soil or saprolite under grassland replicate 1 | place: USA:California | collected 2016-06-15 | reverse complement strand
GCGGAATGCGCGCGCGAGGCGATCTTGCGCGCCGGCGCCACGCCAGTGCGAAGCCGCCGGCTGCAGGAGGATTGCCTGCTCGACACGCCAGACGACGATTTGCGGCGCCGGCGATGCGTGTTGCGGGTGCGCGTGGAATCGGGGAAGAGCCTGCTCACGTTCAAGGGGCCCGTGCAGTCGTCGCTGATGAAGCTGCGTGAGGAGCTCGAGACCGTGGTCGGCGACGGCTCGCTCCTCGTCCACATTCTCGAAGAGCTCGGCTTCCGCGTCTGGTTCCGCTATCAGAAGTATCGTGAAGAATTCGCGCTCGACGATGTCATCATCGCGCTCGACGAGACGCCGGTCGGCACGTTTGTCGAGATCGAGGGCGGCGATCGCAGCATCGCGGGAATGGCCGAAGCGCTCGGCCGCACGCCCAACGATTACCTGGTCGATTCCTATCGCCGTCTCTACATCGTTGATTGCGAGACGCGCGGCGTGCCGGTTGCCGACATGCTGTTCGAGGACTGACCTGCTGCGCCACGCGCTCGTGCTTACAGCCGGCCTCGGCACGCGTCTCCGGCCGCTCACCGACGTCCGCGCCAAGCCGGCGATTCCCGTTGCCGGCGAGCCGATGATCCGCAGAATCATCACGTGGCTCGCCTCGCGCGGCGTCACCGATCTCGTGTTGAACCTTCATCATCTGCCCCACACGCTCACCGCCGTTGTCGGCGACGCCAGCGATCTTGGCGTTCGTGTTCGTTACTCGTGGGAACAGCCCACCATCCTCGGGAGCGCGGGCGGACCCCGGCAAGCGGCCGCAATCGTCGAGGCCGATCCGTTCCTCATCGTCAACGGCGACACGTTGACGGACATAGATGTCGAGGCGCTCGTTGGCGCCCACGCGCGGTCCGCAGCGCTGGTGACGCTGGCGCTGGTCCCGAATCGGGAGTTCGAGCGGTACGGCGGCGTGAAGCTCGACGCCAACGGCGACGCCGTCGAGTTCGTGCCGCGCGGACCGTCGGCGGAAGGCTCGTACCATTACGTCGGCGTGCAGGTCGCGTCTGCCGCGGCCTTCGCGGCGGTGCGCGCCGGCGAGGCCGCCCACTCAATCGGCCGCGTCTACGACGCGTTGATCGCGGCGCGGCCCGGCTCGGTTCGCGGCTTCGTCAGCGACGCCGAATTCTGGGATGTCGGCACCACGGCAGACTACTGGCGCACGTCGCTCGTCTTCGCTCATCGGCACGGACGCGACCCGTTCTGTGCAGGGCGCGACGCGCGCATCGATCCCTCCGCGCGTGTGACACGGTCGATTCTCTGGGATGAGGTAGAGGTCGGCGCCGACGCCGTGATCGAGGATTGCATTGTCACCGATCGCGTGCGCATTCCGCCTGGGGCCGTCCACCGGCACACCGTCCTCGTCGAGCGCGACGACGTGGTCGACGCGGTGCCGTTCGCGGTCCAATCCGTTTTGATGCCGAACCATGACTGAACAGCGCACCGCCGACGGCCTGGAGCTGCGCGACCGGATCGATCGCTATCTCCGCGAAAGCGGACTCGCCGCGCGGAATGCGCGGGTCGTACCGCTGACGGGCGACGCGTCCGATCGGAAGTACTTCCGCATCATTCCGGCCGATGGGCCGTCGCTCGTCGTGGCCCTGCATGCCGGGGCGATCGACTTCTCGACGCTGCCGTTCGCGAACGTCGCCACCCTGCTTCGCCGGATTCCGCTGCCCGTGCCCGAGGTCCTCGGACATTCTGACGAGCTTGGCATCCTGGCGCTGCAGGATCTGGGCGATGTCACGCTCCAGGCACATCTTGGTGCGGCAACCCCGTCGCAGCACGCGGCGCTCTATCGGGATGCGGTGGCGCTCATCGAGCAGCTCCAGCGCCGCGGCGCCGACCTGCGATCCGACACCTACCTTCCGTACGGCATCGCCTTCGACGTGGAGAAGCTCACGTGGGAGCTGGGCTTCTTCACGAAGCACTTCGTGGAGGGCTATCGGGGGGTCGTGCTGACGCCAGCCGAGCGCGCCGCGCTCGCGAGCGAATGGAACGACATCGTCGACGAGCTCGCGTCGGAGCCTCGCGTGCTGTGCCACCGCGACTATCACAGCCGGAACCTGATGTTGAGTGAGGGCAGTCTCTACATCATCGACTTTCAGGACGCGCGGATGGGGCCTGACACCTACGACCTTGCGTCGCTGCTGCGCGATTCGTACGTGGACATTGCCGATCGCGATCTCGATGAACTGATCGCATACTTCCTCGCGCTCAGAAGGGGAACAGGGTTCGGCATGCAACCGTCCGACCCCGGTCCCCCTGAAGAATTCAGGCGCCGCTTCGATCTGATGGCGCTGCAGCGGAACCTCAAGGCGCTCGGCACCTTCGGCTACCAGACGATCACGCGGCGCAATCCCGTCTACATCCAGTACATGCCGCGCACGCTGCGGTACGCGCGCAGCAACCTGGAGAAGTACCCGCGCTTTGCGCGCCTGCGAGAGCTGCTCGCCGCCCACATCGACGAGTTGCGCTAACCACAAAGGACACAAAGGACACGAAGGCGCGGCCCGATTGGGTTTTATCCTTTGTGTCCTTGGTGTCCTTTGTGGTGAAGAGGCGCCGGAGGTTACAATGAATGGTTCTGTCCGTGGCGAAGCGCCAATTCGGGGTGTCGACGCACCTCTACCAGTCGCAGCGGCTCTCCCGCGAGCATCTGCTCGAGATTGCCGCGCACGGCTTCGAAGCGGTCGAGCTCTTCGCGACGCGAACGCATTTCGACTATCACAACGAGCTGGCGGTGGCCGACCTGCAGCAGTGGCTGGCCGAGGCGGGGCTCGACCTGCACAACGTCGTCGTGCCGCCCGACGATGATCCGGAGCAGGCGGTGCTGATCGCGCGGCGGATTCCGGTGAAGGTCGTCGTGATTCACGCGGGACCACCGCGCGACACGGCGAAAACGATCGACCGGCTGTCGGAAGCCGCTGCACCATTGCACGTGGGGCTGGCGATCGACTCGCGGTCGATGTCGCCCATCGGATCGCTGGTGCACTTCGTCGAAACCGCGTCGGACGCGAGGGTGGGCATCTGCTTCGACTTCGAACACGCGCAGCGGACCGGTGACGTGATCGACGCGCTCGAAACGGCGTCCGAGCATCTCGTCGCGGCGCGGATGCCGACCGAAGGCGCCATCGACTGGGCGTCTGCGTTGACGACGCTGCAGAAGATCGGCTACGAAGGCTCGCTGACGATCGACGCGTCGACGCGCGGAACGGGGAAGGAGCGGCTGGTGCGGGCGAAGGCTGCGCGAGAAAAGATGGAACGATGGCTCACGTCTACATAGAAGACATCGGCGCACATGAAGGCGATGACGTTACCGTCAAAGGGTGGCTGCACAATCGTCGATCGAGCGGAAAAATCCATTTTCTGATTCTCCGCGACGGCACAGGGTTCATACAGGGCGTCATGTCCAAGGCCGCGGTCGGCGACGACATGTTCAAGGCCGCCGATCACCTGTCCCAGGAAACCTCCGTCATCGTGACCGGCACGGCGCGCGCCGACACACGGGCGCCGAGCGGCTACGAGATCGACGTCAAGAGTCTCGAGGTGGTCGGCGCCTCGCACGATTATCCGATCACGCCGAAAGAGCACGGCGTCGATTACCTGCTGGACCGCCGGCATCTGTGGATTCGCAGCGAGCGGCAGCAGGCAATCCTCAGGATTCGCCACGAAATCATCAATGCCGTCCGCGACTTCTTCAACTCGCGCGGCTTCATCCTCGCCGACACACCGATCTTCACGCCGGCCGCGTGCGAAGGCACGACGACGCTCTTCCCGGCACAGTATTTCGACGAGCAGACGGCTTACCTCACACAGAGCGGACAGCTGTACAACGAAGCGAACGCCATGGCGCTCGGCAAGGTGTACTGCTTCGGGCCGACGTTCCGCGCCGAGAAGTCGAAGACGCGCCGCCATCTCACGGAGTTCTGGATGGTCGAGCCCGAGATGGCGTACGCGGACCTGAACGATGTGATGACGCTGGCCGAGGATCTCGTCGTATCCGTGGTCGGCCGCGTCCTCGACAAACGGCGCCGCGAGCTGTCGGTGATCGAGCGCGACGTCACGAAGCTCGAATCGATACAGAAGCCGTTTCCGAGAATGACCTACGACGACGCGGTGAAGACGCTGCAAGACAAAGGCCTGCCGATTCAGTGGGGCGGCGACTTCGGCGGGCCGGACGAAACGATCTTGTCGGAGCAGCACGACCGGCCGTTGATGGTGCATCGGTACCCCGCCGCGGTGAAGGCGTTCTACATGAAGCCGGACCCGGAGCGTGCTGACCTCGCGCTGGGCGTGGACGTCCTGGCGCCCGAAGGGTACGGCGAAATCATCGGCGGCGGCGAGCGGCTCGCCGACCTCGATCTGCTGCTGCAGCGACTCAAGGACCACAACCTGCCGCAGGAAGCCTTCGAGTGGTACCTCGATCTGCGGCGCTACGGCACCGTGCCCCACGGCGGCTTCGGCATGGGCATCGAGCGCGTCGTCGCGTGGATTTGCAAACTCGAACACGTGCGCGAGACGATTCCGTATCCGAGAATGCTTTATCGGCTCTATCCGTAATCTGAACTCCGTAATCCTCCGTAATCTGAACTCTGAACTGCTCTGAACTCTGAACTCTGAAATGAAGATTGGCCTCATCTCCCTCGGCTGTCCGAAGAACCTCGTCGACTCCGAGGTCATGCTGGGTCTTGCGCAGAACGCGGGACACGAGCTCACCAACGATGCGGCGAGCGCCGACGTGCTCGTCGTGAATACGTGCGCGTTCATCGATTCGGCCAAACAGGAATCGATCGACACCATCCTCGAGATGGCCCAGCACAAGCAGAACGGCGCGTGCCAACGCCTCGTGGTCACCGGGTGCCTTGGGGAGCGTTACCGGGACGAGTTGAAGAAGCAGATCCCCGAGATCGACGCCGTGCTCGGCACGGGTGAAGTGCCCGACATCGTCCGCGCGCTCGGCGGCGCCGCAGCGCCGCTGCCGTTTTTTCGTTCCGCCGATTCCCTAATCCCGAGCCCCAAATCCCTTCCGACATATATCTACGACGCCGACACGCCACGCCATCTCGCCACGCCGAAACACTACGCGTATGTGAAGATCGCGGAAGGCTGCGACTACAAATGCGCCTTCTGCATCATTCCGACGCTCCGCGGCCACTATCGCAGCCGTCCGGCCGACTCGATCGTCCGCGAAGCGCGCATGCTTGCAGGGCGCGGCGTCAAAGAGCTCCTGTTGATCTCGCAGGACACGACGTTCTACGGCGTCGATCGGCACGAACGCGGTGCACTGCCACGGCTCTTGCGCGAGCTGAATACAGTCGACGGTCTCGAATGGATCCGCCTGCTCTACCTCTACCCGACGACGATCGACGATGAGACGCTGGCGGCGATGGCCGAGTGCGACAAGGTGTGCAAGTACATCGACCTCCCGCTGCAGCACGCGTCGAACCCTGTGCTGAAGCGCATGAAGCGGCCGGGCACCCGCCAGAAGTACGACACGCTGCTCGCGCACATCCGCGATCGTGTGCCGGGCGTCGCGCTGCGGACGACCTTCATTACGGGGTTTCCCGGCGAACGGCCCGAAGACGTCGACGCGCTGTGTGCGTTTGTGGCCGACCACAACTTCGACCACGTGGGCGTCTTCACCTACTCGCACGAGGAGGGTACCTCCGCCCACGCGTTCGACGACGACGTGCCTCAGAAAACCAAGGCCGCGCGGCGCGCGCGCGTGATGCGCCTTCAGAAGCAGCTGGTGCGGAAGCGTCTGCGTAGCCGGATCGGGCAGCACACCCGCATCGTGATCGACGGACCCTCGGCGGACCACGAGCTCGTCCTGAAAGGCCGGCTGGCCACCCAGGCTCCCGACATCGATGCGGCGGTCTTCCTGACTGAATGCGATCCGTCGCGCTACCGGCCAGGGGATTTCGCCGAGGTCGAGCTCGTGAGCGCGCGCGAGTACGACCTGATAGCCCGACCGGTGGACGCCTGAGGAACACGATCTCGACCGTTACCGGGCGGGATCCTCGTGCTATAATTTTGAGTTCGAAGCCTAGGTGAAGAACCGAGTGGGCATGTGCCCACTTTTTCTGTTTAAGGGCCTCCCTGGTCCGGCGGCGCGCCGAAGCCAGCCGAGGCGGAAGGCGCTAGGCGTTAGGCACGAATGGCGACCGGCGACGTCGTCGAGCAGGTGCGACACGCGGCCAGCCGCGTGGCCTCCGGTTATGGCCTGGAGATCTTCGATGTCCAGTTCCGCCGGGAAGCGAGCGGCATGGTGTTGCGGGTGCAAATCGATCGGCCCGGTCCGGCCGCGTCGGCGGAAGAGAGCGTCAGCGTCGAGGACTGCGCGCGCGTCAGCCGCGATCTGAGCGCGATTCTCGACGTCGAGGATGTCGTGCCGACGGCGTACACCCTCGAAGTCTCGTCGCCGGGTCTGGATCGGCCGCTTCGCGGCGCCGACGATTACCGGCGCTTCGCCGGCCGGCGCGCCAAGCTCGTCATGCGCGAGCGGGTGGACGGCCAGGGGTTCTTCAAGGGGCGGCTCGGCGGCGTGGACGGCAACGACGTGCTGATTGCGGCCGACGATGGGCGGACCCACCGCGTCCCGCTGGCGGCGATCACACGCGCGCATCTGGAAGTGGAGTTTTAAGGCAGGTTATGAGCAACCCGTTACAGCAGACGATCGAAGCGCTCGCCAAGGAAAAAGGCATCGAGCCCGACGTGGTCATCAGCGCCATCGAAGAAGCCGTGGCCACGGCGTCGCGCAAGTACTACAAGACTGGTGAGAACCTGAAGACGCGCTTCAACCTCGAGACCGGTCAGGTGGACCTGTTCGCCCTGAAGACGGTCGTCGAGGACGTCACCAACGCGGCGACCGAGATCTCGATTGCCGAGGCGCGCGAGATGTACCGGCCGCTGTACGGCGACGAGGTGGCCAACAGCATCGAGCTCGGCGACGAAATGGAGTTCCCCAAGCCGACCGAAGTGCTGGGACGCATCGCGGCGCAGACGGCGAAGCAGGTGATCTTCCAGAAAGTCCGCGAAGCCGAGCGCGAGAACATCTTTGCCGAATACAACCAGCGCGTCGGCGAGGTCGTGAGCGGCACGGTGAAGCGCTTCGAGAACGGCGATATCATCCTCGAGATCGGCCGCATCGAAGCGGTCCTGCCGCGCAAGGAACAGTCGCGCGCCGAAAGCTACACGCCCGGCGACCGCGTCCGCACGGTCATCAAGGGCGTCAACCGCAGCGCCAAGGGTCCGCAAATCGTCCTGTCGCGCACCGACCCGGCCCTGCTGATCAAGCTGTTCGAGCAGGAAGTGCCGGAGATCTACGACGGCACGGTGATGATTCGCGGCGCCGTGCGCGAAGCCGGCGATCGCGCGAAGGTCGCCGTGTTCTCGCGCGAGCGCGACGTGGATCCGGTCGGCGCCTGCGTCGGCATGAAGGGTACCCGCGTCCAGTCGATCATTCGCGAGCTGCGCGGCGAGAAGATCGACATCGTCGAATGGTCGGAGGATCCGATCGCGTTCGTCACCAATGCCCTGAGTCCGGCGAAGGTGCAGCGCGTCTCGATCGTCGACGATCGGGAGCGCGTCATGGAAGTCATCGTCGAGGACAAGCAGCTGTCGCTCGCGATCGGCAAGAAGGGCCAGAACGTGCGGCTGGCGGCGAAGCTCACCGGCTGGCGCATCGACATCAAGAGCGAAGAAGAAAAGCGGCGTGAAGTCGAAGCGCAGTTCGAAGGGCTCGAGCTGGGGGCGGCGGAACCGGACGCTGGCGGCGAGGCCGAACCGGCCGTCGAGATCCTGCCGGTCGAAGCCGCATCGTCGGATGTGCCCGTGCCGTACACGCTCGCCGGCATCGGCGAAAAGACGGTGCGCAAGCTGGTCGAGGCCGGATTCGCGACCCAGGACGCCGTGGCGGCCGCCACCGTGGAACAGCTCTCGGAAATCTCCGGCATCGGCGCGAAGACGGCGGACAAGATTCTCGCGGCGGCGCGCGGAGACGCGGAGCCGGCGGCGGAATCGATCGCGGACGCGTCACACGACTAGGGATCGTCGCGCGGGCCTTTCGGGCCCGCGCATTGCCGCGGCTCCCACAGGGCCGCGCTACAGATCGAGGTACCAGGGTTGGCAACTGTTCGGATCTACAAGGTCGCGGAACTGCTCGGCACGACGAGTCAGGAAGTCACGGCGCTGCTGAAGCGCGATCACGGCATCGACGTGAAGAGCGCGTCCAGCACCATCGAAGAGGTCGTCGCGCGCCAGTTCGTCGACCGCCTGGCGCGCCAGCGGAACATCGCGCTGCCAAGCGGCGACATCTTCGCCGAGACGCCGGTCGCCAAAGGCAAGAAGGGCGCGCCGGCAAAGAAGGCACCGGAACCGCCCAAGCCGCTCGCGCCGGCGCTGCCGCCGCCGCGTCTCGTCAAGACGGTGAAGCCTGCGCCGGTCGCGCCACCGACCGAAGAGCCCGAGTCGGACGAGGCCGAGCCGCTCGCGGCGGCACCAGTGGCCGAGGCCCAGCAGCCCGAGCCGGCGGTGGCCGCGGCCGACAGCGCCGGCGCACCCGCTGCACACGTCGAGGCCCCGGCGCCAGCAGCGGAGAGCTCGCAGCCGGCCGCCGCGCCGCCAGCTGTGGCGCCGCCCGCTCCGAAACTCCCGACGCCCGGTCGTGTCGTTCCGCCGACACTGCGTCTGCGGATCGAAGAGCAACGGCCCAGTTCGCCGACGCCGCCGCTGCCGACCTCGCCGGCCCCGCGCGCCGTGCCACGGCCTGCGCCGAGGACCGAGCGTCCCGCCATGCCGGCGACCGCTCGTCCGCTCGCGGCTGGCGCAGGAACTCAAACGCAGACGCCGAGTGGTCGTCCCTCAGCGCCGCCGATGCCGCGGCCAGGCGGTCCACCTCGCCCGGCGTATCCGGGATCGCGTCCGCAACCACCAGTGGTCGGCGGCCCGCGTCCGCTGCCCTCGCAACCGGTTCGCACGCAGCAACCCGGATTCCCGCCGCGGCCGCAGGGACCGTACCCGCAGCGTCCCGGCATGCCGTCGCGGCCTTCGTATCAGCAGCGACCTGGCGGCTCGGGCCGGCCCGCCGCCGCGCGCCGTGAGCAACCGCGGCCTGCGCCGCCGCCGATGCCTGCCGCGCCGCCGCCGGTCACTCGGACCATCACGTTGGCCGAAGGGATGACGGTCAAGGACCTCGCGGACAAGCTCGACATCCGCGTGAAGGATGTCCTCGCCAAGCTGCTGATGAAGCGGCTGATGCTGACGATCAACTCGGCCCTCGACACCGACACCGCCACGATGATCGCGCGCGAGTTCGGAGCGGACGTGCAGATGCAGAGCTTCGAAGAAGAGCTGCTGCAGGCGGACGAAGGCGAGTCGCGCACCGAAGACATCGTGATGCGAGCGCCGGTCGTCACGGTGATGGGCCACGTCGACCACGGCAAGACGAGCCTGCTCGACGCCATTCGTGAAACCCGCGTCGCCGAACGCGAGGCGGGCGGCATCACGCAGCACATCGGGGCCTATCACGTCACGATCAACGGCCGGAACATCGTGTTCCTCGACACACCGGGCCACGCGGCCTTCACGCTCATGCGTGCGCGCGGCGCCAAGGTGACGGACATCGTCGTGCTCGTCGTCGCGGCAGACGACGGCGTGATGCCGCAGACGAAGGAAGCGATCGACCACGCCAAGGCGGCGAACGTGCCGATCGTCGTGGCGATCAACAAGATCGACAAGGCAAACGCCCAGCCGGAGCGCGTGAAGCGCGAGCTGACCGACCTCGGGTTGATGCCGGAAGAATGGGGCGGCCAGACGGTCACGGTTGAAGTGTCGGCGCGTCAGAAGAAGAACATCGACGGCCTGCTCGAAATGATCCTGCTCGTCAGCGATATCGGCGAGCTCAAGGCCAACCCCAAGCGCACGGCGTCCGGCACGGTGCTCGAAGCCAAGCTGGACAAAGGGCGTGGACCCGTGGCGACCGTGCTCGTACAGGACGGCACGCTGCGCGTCGGCGACACCTTCATTGCCGGTCCAATCGTCGGCCGTGTGCGCGCGCTGATTGACGACCGCGGCAAGCCGACGAAGTCGGCGGGACCATCCACGCCGGTCGAAGTGCTCGGCCTGGCGGGCCTGCCGCAACCGGGCGACGTCTTCCAGGTGGCCGACGCCGCGAAGGCACGGCATATCGCGACCTTCCGCGAGGAGCAGGCGAAGAACCGCGCGCTCGGCGCGAAGGGCTCCCGCCTGACGCTCGAATCGCTGCAGGCGCAGATTGCCGAAGGCGGCATGAAGGAACTGCCGATTATCATTAAGGCCGACGTGCAGGGCTCGGCCGAGGTGCTCGCCGACACGCTGGCGAAACTGACCGACGAGAAGGTGAAGATTCGGATCATCCATGCCGGCGTCGGCGCCGTAAACGAGTCGGATGTGCTGCTCGCGTCGGCGTCGAACGCGATCATCATCGCGTTCAACGTGCGGCCGGATCGAAACGCGGAGGACATCGCGGCGCGCGAACGGGTTGAAATCCGCCAGCACTCGGTCATCTACAACGTGACCGACGAGATGAAGAAGGCGATGACGGGCCTGCTCGATCCAACGTTCAAGGAAGTGCGGATCGGCGTGGCCGCCGTGCGCGACATCTTCAAGGTGCCGAAATTCGGGACCATCGCCGGCTGCATGGTGACCGAAGGCCGCATCACGCGCGCGGGCGACACCCAGGCCCGCCTGCTGCGCGACAACGTCGTCGTCTACGAAGGCAAAATCGGGTCCCTCCGGCGTTTCAAGGACGACGTGAGCGAGGTCAAGAGCGGACTCGAGTGCGGCATCGGCTTCGAGAAGTTCAACGACATCAAGGTCGGAGACGTGATCGAGGTGTTCGCAATGGAGCGCGTGGCTATAACGGCTTAGCCATTTTTTCTTCGTCGTGCCTTCGTGGTTGCATTTCTTATATGGTCGTCGGTCTGTTGACCGTTGAGCTGCACGTGCCCGGCAGCCAGTCGCTGAAAGACAAGCGCATGGTGCTGCGGCGCATCAAGGACCGGCTCAAGAAGTTCAACGTCTCGGTGTCGGAAGTCGAACATCAGGATCTCTGGCAGCGCGCCGCGCTGGCCGTCGTCACCGTGAGCACCGCGCAGCACCATGCGGATCGCGAGCTGGCAGCGGTCGCCGATGAAATCGAGCGGGTCGAGCCCGGGTTGATTACGAGGACCGAGGTGGAGTTTCTGAGCTAAGTACGAAGTCAGACGTACGAAGCCACAGGCTTCTGACACGATTCGGACGTCCAATTCGTACTTCGTACTTTGTACTTCAAACATTCCCAATGTCCCAAGGCTCCCGCCCGAATCGAGTCGCCGATCAGATTCGCGGCGAGCTCGCACAATTGATCGCGCGCGACGTCCACGATCCGGGCATCGGTTTCGTGACGTTCACCCGCGTGCACGTGAGCCCGGACCTGCAGCAGGCACGCGTCTACTACACGGCGCTCGGCGACGCGAAGAGTCTCCAGAACACCGCGCGCGCGCTCGAACGGGCCGCGCCGTTTCTGCGCCGTCAGCTCGGATCGCGTCTGCGCCTGAGGCGCACGCCAGAACTGCGGTTCCACTACGACGAATCGATCGCCGGGCAGGATCGGATCGAGCAACTGCTCAACGAGCTCAAGAGCGCGCCGCCTTCCCCAGACGATGACGAATAATCCGCAGATACAGCAGATCGTCGACGCGATTCGTGCGAGGCAGCGCTTCGTCCTGTCGTCGCACGCGCGTCCCGACGGCGACTCGATCGGATCGCAGCTGGCGATGGCCTACGCGCTCAAGGCGCTCGGGAAGGATGTGGCCGTGGTCAACGCCGATGCGGCGCCGCCCCCGCTGATGCAGTTTCCGGGCGTGCCCGATATCATCGTCGCGCCGCGAGTCGAGGGCGATTTCGACGCCGCGATCATCATGGAGTGCGGCGACCTCACGCGCACCGGCGTCGACGGCCTCGATCGTTTTTTCGTCATCAACATCGACCATCATCCGGGCAACACCGCCTACGGACAGATCAACTGGTTCGATCCGAAGGCGGCGGCCTGCGGTGAAATGGTGTTCGATCTCGTCCGCGCGCTCGGCGTCCCGCTGTCGCGCGACCTCGCGACGCACATCTATCTGGCGATTCTCACCGACACGGGATCGTTTCACTATTCGAGCATCTCGCCGCGAACCTTCGAGATGTGCCGCGAGGCGCTCGAAGCCGGCGTGGACCCGGTGCTCGTCGCGCGGCACGTGTACGACAGCAACAACATGGGGCGGCTCAAGCTGTTCGGTGCGGTGCTGAGCGCGATGCAGATCGATTCGACGGGCCGCATCGCCATCGTCTATCTCGACCACGAGATGGCGCGGGAGGCGGGCGGCACGTACGAAGACACCGAGGGCCTGATCAACCTGCCGCTCACCGTGAAAGAGATTCAGGCGGTCATGTTCTTCAAGCAGATCGAAGGCGACGAGTACCGGGTGAGCATGCGGTCGAAAGGCGACATCGACATCGGCGCCGTCGCCAAGCAGTTCGGCGGCGGCGGCCACAAGAATGCCGCTGGATGCACGGTCACCGGCGGCATCGACTCGCTGCAGAAACTGTTCGTCGAGAAGATCGAACAGGCGATCGATGGACGGCCTGTTAGTCGTTGACAAGCCCGCCGGCGTGACCTCGCACGACGTCGTGGCGCGGATCCGGCGCGTGCTCCGGGAGCGGAGCGTCGGGCACACCGGCACGCTGGATCCGTTGGCGACCGGCGTCCTGCCGCTCGTTCTCGGGCGCGCGACGCGGCTCGCGCGCTTTCTCAGCGCGAGCGACAAGTCGTACGACGCGGTGATCCGGTTTGGGTTCAGCACCGACACGGGCGATGCGGAAGGCACGGCGATTGACGAAACGGACCGGTCGTCCGCTCCACCGGTTCCGTCGCCAGACGCCATCGACCGGGCGCTCGGCGGGTTCCGGGGGACGTTTCTTCAGCAGCCGCCGGCGTTTTCGGCGAAAAAGATTGCGGGGACGCGCAGCTATCGGCTTGCGCGGGCGGCATCGGCCGCGTCGCCTCCGTCTCTCCTCCGTCCCTCCTGCGTCCCGCCTGCGTCCCTCCTGCGTCCCCAGTCCGTCCCCGTCACCGTTCACGACCTTCGCCTGCTCGCCATCGAAGGACCGCAGATCACTCTCCACATCCGCTGTTCGGCAGGATTCTACGTGCGCTCGCTGGCGCACGATCTCGGCACACAGCTCGGCCTCGGCGCGCACCTGACGGCCCTCCGGCGGACCCGCAGCGGCGACTGCACGCTGGATGACGCGATGACGCTGGACCAGGCGGAACGGAACCCCGCCGAAGCCGCGCAGCGCGTGATTCCGCTCGCGCGGATGGTCCCCAGTCTGCCGTCGATGACGCTGACCCCAGACGGGGTCCGGCGCGCTCGACATGGCCGCGATATCGGCCCCGCGGATCTAGAACAGGGAGTCGGGTTTAGGGATTCGGGATTAGGAAGCCAGCCCTATGTCCGCCTGCTCAATCGGGCCGGCGATCTCGTCGGCATCGCGGTGCCGGCGGCCGTCCCGGGGCTTTTGCATCCCTCCGTTGTTCTGATGTAACATGTTGATCTTGCTCGACTAACGAATTTCCAGGCATACGGCGTCACCGGTTCCGGCGGGCGGGAGAACCCGCCAGAGACACCACCGGTCACTGGGGCGCTCGTGGAGGACATCGCAGGTGGCCCTAAGCAAAGATCGCAAGACGGAGCTGATTGGCAGTTACAAGACGCACGACGCCGACACCGGATCCCCCGAAGTACAGGTGGCCATTCTCAGCGAGCGCATCAACTACCTCACGGAGCACTTCAAGGCGCACGCAAAAGACCACCATTCCCGGCGCGGCCTGTTGATGCTCGTCGGGAAACGCCGCCGGCTCCTCGATTACCTCAAAACCAAAGACGCGCAGCGCTATTCGGATCTCATCAAGCGGTTGAACATCCGGAAGTAGCGTTTTCCGAGAACTCTCGAGTCTCAGCGCTCAACTCTCAGAACCGGTAAGGACCGTTCGAGCAAGTTGAGACTTGAGCCTTGAGAATCTGAGATTTTCATTATGACAACCCGTCAACTCACCATCGGCGACAAGACCCTCAAGTTCGAAACCGGCAAGCTGGCCAAGCAGGCTGGCGGATCGGTCATCGTCCAGTTCGGCGATTCGGTCGTGCTGGTCACCGCCTGTCGCGCGGCGAACGCCCGCGAGGGAATCGATTTCCTCCCCCTGACGGTCGACTACCGCGAGTACACCTACGCCTCGGGACGCATTCCCGGCGGCTTCTTCAAGCGCGAAGGCAAGCCGGCGGAGAAGGAAGTGCTGACGAGCCGGTGCATCGACCGGCCTATTCGCCCGCTCTTCCCGTCCGGCTGGCGGTTCGAAACGCAGGTCATCGCGCTCGTTCTGTCGGCCGACACCGAAAACGACACCGACGTCCTCGCGATTACGGGCGCGTCCGCAGCGCTCGCGCTCTCCGAGATTCCGTTCCAGAAGACGATCGCCGGCGTCCGCATGGGACTCGTCGACGATCAGTACGTCGTCAACCCCACCTTCGAACAGCGCAAGCGCAGCAAGCTGGATCTCGTCGTCGCCGGAAGCGCGGACGGCCTGGTGATGGTGGAAGCGGGCGCGAAAGAGGTCAGCGAAGCGCAGGTCGTGCAGGCGCTCGAGACGGCGCACGCGGCGATCAAACAGATCGTGGCGACCATCGACGATCTGGCGCGCGAGGCCGGCAGGAAGAAGCTGCAGGTTCTGAAGAAGGAGATCGGCCACGACTTCTACCGCGAGGTCGAAGAGAAAGTGCTCGTGCCGCTCACCGAAGCGATGCGCATCCGGGGCAAGCTGGAAAACTACGACCGCGTCGATCAGGTGCTGGGCGACCTCGTCGCGGCGCTGCCCGAAGGCGAAGTCGAACGCAAGGTCGAAGCGAAGCAGATCTTCAAGGATCTGAAAGAGAAGGTCCTGCGCGAAGAGGTGCTGACGCACGGCGTCAGGCTCGACGGACGCAAGTTCGCCGAAGTGCGGCCGATCTGGATCGAAACCGGCGTCTTGCCACGCACGCACGGCTCCGCGGTCTTCACCCGTGGCGAGACGCAGGCGCTCGTCACCTGCACGCTGGGCACCGCCGACGATGCGCAGAAGATCGAGAGCTTCGAAGGCGAACAGTGGAAGAGCTTCATGCTCCACTACAACTTCCCGCCCTTTTCCGTGGGCGAGGTCGCTTTTCTGCGCGGTCCGGGCCGGCGTGAAGTCGGACACGGTGCGCTGGCCGAACGGTCGTTGACGCCGATGCTTCCCACCGAGGAACAGTTCCCCTACACGGTCCGCGTCGTGTCCGACATCCTCGAATCCAACGGATCGTCGTCGATGGCGTCCGTCTGCGGCGGATCCCTGGCGATGATGGACGCGGGCGTCCCGCTCAAGAATGCCGTCGCGGGCATCGCGATGGGGCTCGTCATGGACGAGAAGAGCGGCAAGCACGCGGTACTGAGCGACATCGCAGGCGCCGAGGATCACTACGGCGACATGGACTTCAAGGTGGCCGGCACCGCCGACGGCATCACCGCGCTGCAGATGGACATCAAGGTGTCGGGCATCACCACGGAGGTGATGACGAAAGCGCTCGAACAGGCGCGCCGGGGCCGGCTTCACATTCTCGAGAAGATGCGCGAGGCGCTCGCCTCACCTCGTCAGAACATCTCGGCCTTCGCTCCACGCATCGTCACCATTCGAATTCCGGTGGACAAGATCCGCGACGTGATCGGACCCGGCGGCAAGATGATTCGCAGCATCATCGAGCGCACGGGCGTCAAGATCGACGTCGAAGACGATGGCCGCGTGAACGTCGCGTCGGCGGACGGCGCGTCGGCGCAGAAGGCCATCTCGATCATCCAGGAGCTCACCGCGACGCCCGAGCTGAACAAGACGTATCTCGGCAAGGTGCAGCGCATTACCGATTTCGGCGCGTTCGTGGAGATCATGCCGGGAACCGACGGCCTGCTTCACGTGTCGGAAATCGCCAACCACCGCGTGAAGGACGTCCGCGACGAGCTGAAGGAAGGCGAACAGCTCCTGGTCAAGGTGATCAACATCGATCCCACGGGGAAGATCCGCTTGAGTCGCAAGGCGCTCCTGCAGGAAGAAGCCGCGAACAAGCCGCAGGAAACCGCTCCCAAGGGGTGAACCCAACCAAGTCGCGCGCGCGTTCGTCGTACAATCGATCATGCGCGGACTGTACGGCCTGACACGAAGGCCACAACGGACGCCAAGGAAACACTCGTTCGTGTTGATCTGTGCGGCCTTTGTGGCTTTCGTCGTCATGGCCGCAGGCCAGGATCAGGGTCCGACCGCGAAGCCGTTCGCCGTGACCGTCCGGCGGTATGCGTTCGATCCGCCCCGCATCGAAGTCAACCAGGACGACCTCGTCAAGATCGAGCTCCGCAGCGGCGACATCGCGCACAGCCTCACGATCGACGGCTACCGGATCGCCAAGCGCGTGGGCCCGGATCAGCTGGTGACATTCGAGTTCCGAGCCGACCGCGCCGGGACCTTTCCGTATTACTGCAATCTCCAGAATGACGACGGCTGCCGTCGGACGCGCGGCGAGCTGGTCGTCAAAGCACGCCGCTGATCCACGTGCGGAGGCATGCCGGGCCTGTCCTGTTCTTCGCCGGGCTCGCTATCGGCTGGACATGGCCGCTCGCCGCCCAAATGGGTGACGCGATCCCTGGTGACGCAGGGGACAACTACAGCTTTCTCTGGAATCTGTGGTGGATGCGGCATGTCCTGGCCACTCCGGATCTCGGCTACTTCCACACGACCTACCTGTTCTACCCGTTCGGGGCGTCGATTGCGAACCACCCTCACACCGCGCTGCCGGCGCTCGTCGCCGCCACGCTCCTCGGGCGCACCTCGATCGTCACGGCACAGAATCTTCTCCTGCTGGGGTGTGTGTTCGCGAACATGGCCAGCGCGTACGCGCTCGTATGGGACATCACGCGTCACGTCCGCGCCGCGATCGCGGCGGGCGTGGTGTTCGGCACGTCGCCGTATCTTGCTGCCCATTTGCTCGGACACTTCGACCTCATGGCCGCCTGGCTCCTGCCGGCATTCGCGCTGCTGCTGCGGAGGGCGCTCGACAACGAATCGAATCGCGCGGCGGCCGCAGCGGGCATCGTCTTCGCGGCAACGGCCTACACGGCGTACTACTACGTGGTCTATCTATCGCTCTTCGCCGCCGTCTATACGGCTGCGTGGCTCGACGCGATCGGTGTCTCGTGGGAGCCGAGAGCCCAGACAGCGGGCATCCGTCTCGCGCGGTCGATTCTGGCGGGCGGAGTCGCCGTGTCGGCCTCCATCGCGGTATGGATCATTTCGGGCGGCCACGTGCTGTTCATCCGGCCGTTCGCGATTCTCGGTCGCACGCCGCAAAACGTGTTGACCCTCATGTGGCTGTGCCTGATTGGCTGCGCGGTGCTGACGTGGCGGCCGTTGGTCACCCGCCGTCTGGTTCCGGCCGCCCGAACACACCGTGCCCTCCTCGTCGCATTCCAGATCGCATCGGTCTTCGTGATTGCGGCCGCGCCGCTCCTCTGGGAAGCCGCCCGGGTCATGGCCCGAGGCGAGTACGTGACGCAGGTCTACCACTGGCGAAGCGCACCGCGCGGCGTCGATCTCCTCGCGCTGGTGCTCGGCCCGCCCGCACATCCCCTTGTGCGTACGGCCGTCGATCGCGCGTACGCCGCCGCGCATCTCGATCGCACCGAAGCTGTCGGGTGGATCGGAGTCGTACCGGCGCTGCTTCTGCTGGTCCGCTATCCGTCAGGCGCCGCGAGCTCCGACGTCCGCATCTGGCGCGTGGTCGGCGCGGCGTTCTTCCTCTGGGCGCTCGGGCCGTTTCTGACCGTCGACGGATTCGATACCGGTCTGAAGCTGCCGGAGACACTGGTTCGGTACATCCCGTTGGCTGCCAACGCACGGATGCCGGGGCGCGCCATGGTCGGGGTGCTCATGGCTGTCGCGGTTCTCCTCGGCATCCGGTTGAGCGCCGCCCGCGGCCGTTTGCACTCATCGGTCGTTCAATGGCTCCTGATCGGTCTGATCGCGTTCGAGTACTGGGATGCGCCCGTTCCGATGACGTCGCTCGATGCCCCGGCAATCTATCGCGATTTGGCCGCAGCGCCGATGGGCTCCGTCTGCGAGGTGCCGTTCGGCGTCGGCGATGGGCTCGGCGGAGTCGGCTCGCAGGATCGACGGATCCTCTTCTACGCCACGCTGCACGGGCATCCGCTTGCCGGCGGCTACATCGGGCGAATGCCCGTGGACGCCGCTGAACGCTACGAGCGGATGCCGCTCACGGCTTCACTGCTTCGCCTGTCCGACGGCCAACCGGCTGGGTCTTCAATGGACACCGACATCGACAGCGGGCCCTGCCGGTATCTGATGGTCAATCGGCTAGCCAGCTCTGCCGCGTTGCTGGCGTACATCGACCAGTTGCCTCTCGAGCGCCTTGCCAGGACGGATGACCGGGATTTGTACGCTGTTCGGTGACCGACGCGGTATGCCCATTGCAGCCACTCGACCGTATGACCATGGACCTGGAAGTCCTCAAGTGCGGCAATTGCGAGGAGTTGAAGGCCGGAGTGCATGCCACCGCTTTGGGCCTGTGCATCGTGATGGGCGTCTATAACGTCGCCTCCTGGCTCAGCCGGCGCGAGGCTCATCTGGCGGTGAATGCTGTGCTGTACACGGCATTGACCTTCTGGGAGCATCAGCACGTGTCCCATCACGTGGCCGAACTTCGCAAGCTGCCGCCTGTGGCGCCGCTCACGCTCTTCCCGAACGCGCCGATAGAGCTCGCGGCATGAATGGGGCGTGATGGGGTCAGATCTCGATTTTCGCGCCGTCGGACTGATGGTGACGCCTGCTCTGGGACGCCGCCGGGACGCCAAAATCGAGATCTGAGCCCAAGAACGCCTGCGCGGCCGAGATGCGGTCGTGGATCGGAGGATGGCTATAGAACAGCCACTGCACAATTCTGGAGGGATGCTCCTCGGCCAGGTTGCGCGCACACAGACGCCGCATGGCAGAGATGAAGGCCGATGGATTTCGAGTGAGCTCGAGCGCGAACCGATCAGCCTCGCGTTCGAACGCGCGTGACATCGCGTGCGCAACGGGCACCATCAGCAGCCACACGGCGCCGGCCGCGAGCAGCAGCAGCGGCAAGCCGGCGACGTCGGCGACTCCGCGCAGCCCGAGCGGCGCGGCCAACCCCGCCAGCAGCCTCGACGCGAGATAGAAGCCCGCGACAATCAGCCCGCTTTCGAAGGCAATCCCCTTCCAAATATCACCGTGAACGTGATGGGCGAGCTCGTGCGCGAGCACGACCTCGATCTCTTCGTCGGAGTACTCCGCGAGCATCGTGTCTGATACCAGAATGCGCCGTGTGCCGCCGATGCCCGCGAGCGCGGCGTTGGCTTTTCTTGTCTTCTCCCCAAGGCCCCATTCGTACGCACCGAGGACGCGAGCCCCGGCGCGGTCGGCGAGCGCCATCAACCGAGCCCGCAGCGCGTCGCGAGCGAGCGGCTTCACGGAATAGAACAACGGCAGCAGGAGCACCGGCGCCAGGTTCGTCAATCCGACGATCAGGAGCGCAAAGACGGCGCCTGAGAGGATCCACCATCGGTCCGGTGACAGGCGAATGCACCAGTAGACGACCCCGGCTGCGCCTCCGCCGAGTACGAGGCTGACGCCAAATGCCTTGACGCGATCGCGGCACCACGCGGCAAACGTTTCATTCGAGAGGTCGTATCGCCGCTCGAGCAAATATCCGCTATACAAGCCGAGCGGAAGGCTGCCGATTTCGTTCAGCAGGGAGATCGCCACGACGTAGGCGATGACGGTTGCACCTGGACGCCAGGTCGATGGAGCGACCAGGCCGGCTGCGGCTTCAGCTACGTCGCGAAATGTCGCGCTCAGCCCGGTCGCAAGCAATCCGCCGAAGAGGACGACACTCCACAAAACAGAGGCGATGGTTGCCCGGCGTTTGAGCCGATGATAGCGGGAGGCCTTGTCCTCGTTCATACGAGGAGGCCACCGAGTGGACGGAGACCACAGAGGTAGGCAGCCACGGAGACACAACGACACAGAGATTTCGTTTTTCTCTGTGTCACTGTGTCTCTATGGTTACTTGTCTCTGTGGTCTCGATCATCTCGTGGTTTCATCTGTTTTTCCCTGATGCGCGGTTCGGCATTCGGCTCATCGTCAGTCAGCACGTCCGCCGCGTCTGCGCGCGGCTTGATGCGAACGCCGCCGTTGGTCGTCCGCAGCTCAATCTGCGTCCCGCCGCCGTTGAGGCGCCCTTCGAGCCTGCGTCTCGACTGTTCGCTGACGTCGAGCTTCAAACCAGGCGCTACAGTAATGCCGCCGTTGGTGCACGACGCCGAGACGTCGGCTTTCGCCGACTCGGGCACGAACAGCACCACGCCGCCGTTTGTCGTTCGGAGCGACACGCGATCGGACCCGAGCGAGGCGAAATCGACGGTGACGCCTCCGTTGGTCGAACGCGCTTCGATCCCGCCGGTGAGCGCCTTGGCTTTCACGCCGCCGTTGGTCGTGTGCGCCACGACCTTGCCGCCGAGCGACGTCAGCACGATGCCGCCGTTTGTCGTCGTCACGTTGACGACCGCGGTTCTCGGCGCACGCACGCGATATCGCACCTCGAAGCCGGCGCCGATCATGATCCCGCCCATCCGCTCGGTTTCCACCGATACGCGATCAGGCGTCGCATCTTCCCTGACCCGGATGCGCGGGAGCAGTTCGGACGCGCCGGTGTCGGTCGCCGCGCGCGCGATCTTCTCCACGTGAATCTCGAGCGTCGATCCGTCGACGCCTTCGACCTCTATCTTTCCGTTGGTGTTGCCGATGCGGACTTCACCGCCCGGCGCGAGCGGATACGTGTGCGTCCATTCCTCGGTGGCGCGCCCCATGAGATGGCCGGCCGAAATGTCGCACCCGGCGAACAACAGAACCAGCGGCAGAACGACGAAAAAGGGACCGTACCCCTTTTTCGCGACATGTTGATGCGAAGCCATTGGCAGACAGCCCTCCTCAGCGGTACAGGGGGATGAATGGCCCCCAACCCTCTTATATACGCCCGCGGAGGCGGAGGAGTTCATATCGTTTCGGGCATTTCACCCGGCATGTCAGTTCAATTGAACCGAGATCAGCTTCGATACGCCCGGTTCTTCCATGGTCACCCCGTACAGCCGATCGGCGATTTCCATCGTCTTCCGGTTGTGAGTGATGACGATGAACTGCGTGTGCTGCTGCATGCCGCGCAGCATCTCCACGAATCGGCCGATGTTCGCGTCGTCGAGGGGCGCATCGATTTCGTCGAGCAGACAGAACGGGCTCGGCTTGTACTTGAACATCGCGAACATGAGCGCGATGGCGGTGAGCGCCTTCTCACCGCCCGAGAGGAGCTGCACGCTCTGGAGGCGCTTCCCCGGCGGCTGCGCGATGATCTCGAGGCCGCTCTCGAGCGGATCGGTCTCGTCCAGAAGCGTCAGCCCCGCACGGCCGCCGCCGAACAGCGTGCTGAACGTCGTCTGGAAGTTGGCATTGATGGCCGTGAACGCCTCGGTAAAGCGCTGGCGCGTCGTCTCGTCGATGCGCTTGATGGCTTCGCTCGTCTGCGCAATCGAATCCACGAGGTCTTTGCGCTGAGCCGTCAGGAAGACGTGGCGCGTTTCGAGCTCGTCGAACTGCTCGATGGCCATCATGTTGACAGGACCCAGGCGGTCGATCTTCGCCCGGAGTTTGGCGATGGCCTCTTCGGCGCTGAGCGCATGTTGTTCGGCGGCGGCGACCGCGGTGTCCTGCGCTGTCAGGTCCGCCGCCTCGTCATCGTCCGGCTCGTCCGCGGCGTTGATGACCGCTGGATCCGGGGTGGCGAGCCCTTCGCGTTCGAGCTGGTCGATTTCGAGCACGACGGCCTCGAGGGTCGCGTTGACGGCGTCCTCGCAGGTGTGCGCGAGGTGCGACAGATCGGCTTCGGCCGTGGCGCGCGCGATATCGAGCTCGGACACGCCGGCACGAATCGAGTCGAGGGCGGCCCGCGCCTCTTTGACCGACGCGTCGTGTTCGTCGGTCTTCGCGCGCAGCGACGAAACCGTGTCGTCGGCGACGAGCACCTCCTGCCGCAGCGCGTCGAGCTCGCGGACGTCGGCATCGAGCTGCACTTCACCGGCCGCGATCGCGTTCTGGAGCGCTTCAACCGATCGCCGCGACTCCTCGACCTCCGCCGAGAGCGTCACCGCGCGCTGCTGGAGCTCCACGGCCGCTTCCTCGAGCCGCCGCACCTCGGAGGCGAGAGCGCTTGCGCGTTCCACGAGCGCGGCGTGCGCCGCGCCCGCGTCGGCGGCTCGACGGCTGAGATCCTCCGCCGCTTCACGCGCCTCGAACAGGCGCCGCTGCGCGATGGTCAGGCGCTCGTCCGCGACGCGCTGGTCGCTGTCCAACCGCGCGATCGACGCCCGCGCTTCTTCCTGACGCCGATCCAGCGTGTCGCGCTCGTCCTGCGCCTGCCGGCGCTCGCGCGCCAGCTGCTCGCTCTTCTGCGCCAGCCGGTTTTCCTCGTCGGTCGCGTGCTGGAGCTGCGCCTCGTGGCCGACGATCGCCTTTTCCTGCTTGTGATGCTCGGCATTCAGCACAGCGATGGCATTCGACGCGTGCGCGATCGTGCCCTCGATCTCCGCGACTTCGCGGCTGAGGCGCAACAGCGACTCGCGATCGGACGTAATCCGCTCTCGCAGCTCCTTGATTTCCCGTTTGGTTTCGAGAATGCCGCGGGCCTCCGCCCGGCCGCCGCCGGACACCAGATGCGGTCCCCGAAAGAGGTCGCCGTCGAGCGTCGCGACGGCGAACGCCGTCAGCGCGCTCGCACCGGCCGCTTCGTCATAGGAGCGGGCGATCCACGCATCTCCAATCGCGTGACGGATCGCGCCGGCGAATCGGCCGTTGACGCGGACGATGGAGGCGAGTGCGACAATGCCGGCCGGCGGAGGGCCGGCCTGAAGGCCGTCACCGAAAAAACCCACGGCGCCATTCTCGCGTGCACCGCTCTCGTCAGCGCCGTTTTCGCGCGCGATCAAAAACCCGCAGCGGCCGGCGTCGGCGTCACGAACGAGTTGGAAGCCAGCGGCCGCATGCTCCGCCTGCTCGACTACGACGTGCTGGAGGAGATCGCCGAGGCACGCCTCAACAGCGCGCTCATAGCCGGCATCCACTTCGAGATAATCGGCAATCGCCCCCTGCTGGCACACGGTTCCATTGGCCTGCACGAGCACGGTCCGCGCCGCATCGCCGTACTCGGCGCGTGCGGCATCGAGCTGTTCGAGCGACTTGAGGCGCGCCTCCACGCCGGCAAGCTCCTGCTCGCGGGCGCGCACCGACCGCGCCCGCCATTCATGTTCGATCCGCGCGCTGGCCAGCTCCGATTCCCGCGCGCCGCGGGCGATGCGTGTGGCTTCGATGGCGTCGTGCGCACGCCGTAATCCATCGGCGGTCGCCGCGTGCTCCGCGGCAACGCGGTCGGACTGGACGCGGACGTCGTCGGCTTCGACATCGAGCTTCGAGAGCGTCTCGGCCACGCGATCGCGCGCCGTGGCGGCGTGCTCCAGCGCGTGACGCAGCGCCGTCGCCGAGTTGATCGCCGAAAACACTTCGCTCCGCGCCGCTTCCACATCGGCTTCGAGACCTTCGATTTCGCGATGCGCCGCCTCGTATGCGTCCGAGTCCGCCGCGAGCGCCGCGGCGGCGCGCTCCCGCTCGGCGTTCGCCTCGTCGGCGGCGACGCGGCGTCCCGCCAGCGATACCCGCGCCGGCT
>WNFV01005324.1_pt1 | contig 23968 bp, 18 predicted proteins | sample 5400101 | NCBI WGS metagenome assembly WNFV01 (sample SAMN13153361, study PRJNA577476) | soil metagenome | isolation source: 115 cm soil or saprolite under grassland replicate 1 | place: USA:California | collected 2016-06-15 | reverse complement strand
GGGCACTTCCCCAAGGTCTTGGCGAGCGCCTGCCCCAGATAGGGCGTCTTGACCAGCAGATCGGTGCCCTTCTCGGCGTCGCGGATTTCGAAGTTCGGAACGCCCTCGCCCACGAACGCCGCCATGTGGTAGAGCGGCCGCATCGCGATCGTCGTGACGCTGAAAGGCACGACCGACGGGGAATGGTTGTGAACGACCGCATTCACGTCGGAGCGCGCCTTGTAGATTTCGCCGTGAATGAAGCGCTCGCGAACCGATTCCCGCCCGCGGGGATCGATCGGGTTGCTGTCGAGATCGTACTCCATGATGTCCCCTGGCATCACCGTTTCCGGCGCGAGCGAGCGCGACAGCAGATAGCGATTGGGATCGCGGTCCGAGCGCACGCTCACGTGCCCGTAGGCGTCGATGACGCCGTGCTCGGCGAGGATTCGATAGGCGGCGACCAGGTCTTCGATCAGGCTCATTTTCATTTTGTTCCTTCTTTCGCGATTCCTTTCGCCGCCCGCCTAATCGGCCTTGATGCCCGCCTTCGCAACCACGAGCGACCAGCGCGCCAATTCCCTTTTTACGAGGTCACCGAAGCGCTCGGGCGTGCCGCCCGCCGCGGCCATGCCCTGCTTGGCGAGCAGCTCGCGGACCTCGGGCTGCTTGAGCAGGGGGTTCAGCTCCGCGTTCAGCCTCGCGACGACCGCGCCGGGCGTTCCGGCCGGGGCGAACATGCCGTACCAGGTGTCGACCTCGAGATCGGGAAGGCCCAATTCCCTGAGCGTGGGCACGTCTGGAAACGCCGGCGAGCGCTGTGCGCTCATCACCGAGAGCATGCGAAGCTTCCCGCTCTGCACGTAAGGCGCCGCGGTCTGCAGCGACACGATCATGGCCTGCACGTGCCCGCCGACGAGATCGGCGAGCGCGCCGCCCGATCCCTTATACGGGACGTGCACGAGGTCGATGCGCGTGTCGAGCTTGAGCAGCTCCATCGCGAGATGCTGCGGACCTCCGTTGCCGGGAGAAGAGTAGTAGAGCTTGCCCGGCTGACTGCGTGCAAGCTCCAGGAATTCGCGCATCGACTTTGCGGGCAACCCGGAGGTGACGATGACCGCAACCGAGCTGGTTGCGAGCAATATGACGGGCGCGAAGCCATTCACCGGATCGAAGGGCAGCTTTCGATTGACCGCGGGATTGGTGCCGAAAGACGTTGCCGTGCAAAGCAGGGTATAGCCGTCGGGCGCGGATTTCGCGACGAAGTCGGTGCCGATATTGCCCGAGGCGCCCGCGCGGTTATCGGTGACGACGCCGACCTTCCAGCGCTCTGCGAGCTTCGGTCCCAGGATCCGCGCGAGGATATCGGCGCCCGTTCCGGGCGTATAGGGCACGACGATCTGGATCGTCCGCGCGGGCCACGCGCCGCCATCCTGCGCAAGCGATGCGGCGGACCAGGGCAGAGTCAGTCCCGCCAGCGCACACGCAATAAAGCGCCACGCGCCTTCACGCGAAGGGATCATGGGTGCGTCTCCCGTGACGTACACAGAACCATTATGCCGAAGAGACGTCGGTTCCGTCTTCCCCGCCCGCGAAGGCGCGAACGGCGTTTTTTTCTTTGCGTCGCGTTGACCGGTCCCCCAGCGGGGACTTAGAATACGCGCCTTCCAATTCCCTCCGGCGATTCGTTCTCCGGAGTCTCGAATCCCCGATAGCTCAGTTGGTAGAGCGACGGACTGTTAATCCGCAGGTCCCAGGTTCGAGCCCTGGTCGGGGAGCCATCAAAATAACCGGCTTCAACTCTTCTCCGCCGAACCGACGATGACCCGATTGCGTCCGGCGCCTTTTGCGGCGTAGAGAGCCACGTCGGCCACCCGCAGGATCGAATCGGTGTCCCCTGCGTGGTCAGGAAACAACGCGATTCCGAAAGAAGCCGTGATCTTGCCCAGCCGCTTTTCCGCATGGCTCAAGCGAAGGCCGGCGATCGCCAATCGGATGTCCTCGGCGCGCCGCTCCGCCGCATCGCCGCCGGTTGCGGGCAGGACGAGCGCGAACTCCTCGCCCCCGTAACGGCAGGCGATGTCGCCGCCGCGAACCTTTCCTTTGAGCAAGTCCCCGATCGCCGCGAGGACGATATCCCCCGCCTCGTGCCCGAGGGAATCGTTGATTCTCTTGAAGTGATCGAGGTCGATCAGGATCACCGCCACGGGCGTCGCGCTGCGCCGCGCGCGCACCAGCACGCGCGGGAGAAATTCGCCCAGGTAGCGCCGGTTGTACAGCCCGGTGAGCGAATCGGAAATCGCCTGCTCTTGCAGCCTCTGCTCCCGCTGCTGGAGGGCGCTCGCCATGTCGTCGAACGCCTGCGCAAGCTGGCTCAACTCTTCTCCTCCGTAACGAACCCCTGTGCGCGCGTTCAAATCGCCTGCGCGCACCCGGTCTGCCGCCCGAAGAAGCGCCCTGACTTTACGCAGCATGAACCACTCGGCGCCGTACCAGGCTCCCACCAGCAGAAACAGCGTGGCCAGACTGATGCCCAGCAGATCCCGCACGAGCGCCCGGTTCGCCTCGGCAAAGACCTGTCCGAGCGGAACCGTCACCATGACGCGGAGCGGAAAGGCTCCGTCGGGGTTCTGGGTGACGACTTCGTGGGCCAGCAGCCAGGCGATCCCGTCCTCCGCTTCCGCCTCGAGCACGCCTTCCCGGCTGGTCAGCACCGCCTCGATCACCTGGGGGTTCCACAGCTTCTCGCCGACGCGCTCCCGCATGGCCGGCTTGCGCGCTAGGATCGTCCCCTTCACGTCGACGACGCTCAAAATACCCTCCGGCGGCAGGGGCGTCGCCTCGGCCATCCGGCCAAGGCTTTCCAGATCGAGCCCCGCGAAGGCGACCCCGGAGACATTGTTCTCGGGGTCCTTGACGGGAAATGCGAAATTGATCCCGGCTGCCCCGGTCACGCGGCCGATCTGATATTCACCGATCGCGAATCGCCCCGTTTCCCTGGCGAGCCTGAAGTACAGCCGGTCGCCGCCATAGGCCTTGTCCCGCCAGGTGGCGGCGTTGCAGAACAGCTCGCCGTTTGCCCGAAACAGGCCCATCGAATGGTACATCTCCCGGTTCTGGGCGAGGAGACTCGCAAAATACTGGGTGCAGCGCTTCCTGTCCTCGAGCAAAGTCAAAAGGATCTGCGAGGAGGCGACCATCATCTGCCGGGCGCCCTCCACGACCTGCCATTGCTGCATCGCGGCGAGCTTCACCAGCCGCCTGAGCTCCGCGCGCGCCTGCCTTTCCTCCGAGGCGCGCCGCTCGATCGCGCTGTAGACGGTGAACAGCAGGGCCGGCAGAGCCGCCAGAATCACCAGAACCAGGATGCGAGCGCGAGTTTTTAGATCCGTCATTTTTCGGCCGATCGGCGGCCCCCTTGCCGGAGAACCCCGACTCCGCCGCCGAACCGGCGGCGGTCATTTTCCCAAATTCGGCGCCCCCGGCCATCAGGAATTCCCTGAGAGGGATCGGGAAAACCCCTAGACCGGTCGAATGGCGGCCGATGACATGGTAGCGCGGCCCTTCGAGAGCTAGGGATTTGGGAGTATAGTCTGTGCAAAAGTCTCAACAAAAACCAACATTAATTAACACACAGATGAAAGGAAGGGAAGCCATGAACGCACCGGTCGATTTCAAAGCGATGGAGGGAATGTTTGAAAGGGAGTACAAGCAGATCGAGGTCAGGTTCGACCCCGAGGAGGCTGTTGCCTGGACCTATATGAAGCCATCTGGGGCGCCGTGTTTCAGCTTTGGCATGCTGGAAGAGCTGCGCGCCCACGAGGGTACTATCGAAGCCAACGGCGGTCGCTTGCTTTACCAGGGGGAACTGCGTCAGATTCATTACATCATAATCGCGTCCAAAATCGAAAGTATTTTCAGCTTGGGTGGAAACCTGGCCTGGATTGTACCGCTGATCAAGTCGCACGATCGCGACACGCTGATGCGCTATGCCAAACTGTGCATCGACAACATATATTCCCGGATCTGCAACTACCACAGTCCGATGACGACGATCTCACTGGTGCAGGGGGAAGCGCTCGGCGGCGGATTCGAGACTGCGCTCGCCTCAAACGTCATTATCGCGGAGCGGCGCTCGCGGATGGGCCTGCCCGAAATCCTGTTCAATCTGTTTCCCGGCATGGGGGCATACAGCCTGCTCGGCCGGCGCGTGGGGATAAAGCGCGCCGAAGAAATGATTTTCTCCGGGCGCATCTACACCGCAGCTGAGCTCCACGAGATGGGCGTGGTGGATGTCCTGGCCGAGGACGGCCTAGGCGAAGCGGCAGTGGATGACTACATATGTCGCAACGGACGGCGCCGCAACGCCATGCAGGCTATGTTCAGCTGCCGCCAGCACCTCAATCCGATCTCCTACGACGAGCTGCTCAACATCACCAACATCTGGGTCGATGCAGCTTTGCGCCTGGAAGACAGGGATCTCAAGCTGATGAGCCGCCTTGGGCGTTCACAGCTCAAGCGCTTTCAAGCCGAGTCTAGCGCGCAGACAATGCAGGAGCAGGTCGCGTACGCCTGAGCCGGGCGCGCCGCGTGGTTGCGATATGTCCGCGCCCAAGCGGGGTGGGCATTCAGTCGCGGGGACGATGATCTGCCGGGTCGGATTCCGACCGGCGCGTTCGGACAGCCCTGGCAGAGTCGTTGCTCGCGCCTGTTCGGGATTTAAGCGGCCAGTCGTGAAAACTCGTGATTTGTCGATTCCAGCGTGTCTCTCAGGCCTTCAATGAGATCGGCGTTGATGCCGTCGAAATCGGAATCGGCGATCTTCTCGGCGCGGGCAACCGAATCCCGCAGCCGAATCGCACCAGCCATCATCGCGGCGCCTTTCAGCGCGTGCGCCAACTCCCGGAACTGATCGCGATCCTTTCGAATCATAGCCGCCTCGATTTGGTCGACGAGTTGCCGCGCGTCTCTGGAGAAGTTATGTGTCAAGGTCTGTATGAAGCGCGGATCGCCAGCGAGCGCTGCCATATCCTGAAGCAAGACACGGTCTATATATTCCTCTTGCGCTTTGGGATTCGAAGCAGAAAGGGCACCGGCGTGACCTGCCTCCGAAAATACTTGATTCACCCCATGCAACAATGCACGCGGATCGACCGGCTTGGAGAGAAATAGATCAACACCGGCATCAAGCGAATCTTCACGAAGATCTGTGCTGGCTGCGGCAGTCAGCATAATGATCGGAATGCGTCGGTTTTGCCCCTTAGCTTCGAGAAAGCGTATTGCCTTGGCGACTTCCAAACCCGTGCGCCCGGGCATGTGCATGTCCAATATTATCACGTCAAAAGATATATTCCGATAATTCTCGAGGACGCTCTCTCCGTCATTGACGAGAGTGACATCATGTCCTCCAGCTTGCAGCATCATGGCGATAATCTGTTGGCTGATCTGATTGTCCTCTGCGACCAGGACGTGCAAGCCGGGTTGGCCACGAGTCTGTTGCCCTGAAGAAACCGCCGCGGGTCGCAAGAAAGAAGTGTCCGCGACGACACTGCGTATGGCTCTACTAAGCAGACGCGGCTCGCGAGATTGCAGAAGACACGCGTAACCTGCATCGAAGGCATCGATCTCGTTAACGGCAGGATGAATTAGGACACACGGCAATTGTGCCCCTCTTCGTTGAACCGCGCTGGGAATATCACGCCAGTAAATGTTGCCGTCTTCTCCATCGACGGCCAACATATGAAGCATCCGATTTTCATCCTGTCGGGATGCCGTGATGACATCTTCAATGGAGGTGAAAGACGCATATTGAAGTTGTCGTTCCTGTGCGGTCTTTTCGAGCCATTCCTCCGCCCTTAGACGGCCTGAAACGAAAAAGAGACGCGCACCGCGAATCGACATCCCTCCGCCGTCTTCATATGCCTCCGCAGGTTGTCGCAACAGGCGAACGGTAAACCAGAAAGTCGTCCCATTTTCCGGTTGACTGTCGAAACCGATGGCGCCGTCCATGAGCTCCACCAAGTGTTTACAGATCGTTGTCCCCAGTCCGGATCCCCCATACTGTCGATGAATACCCGGGTGCGCCTGCGTAAATCTATCGAAGACCCTCCCCGCCTCCTCCGGAGGAATTCCGATCCCTGTATCGCGTACCTCGAACCGCAAAGTTACTTCATGATCGGTCCGTTCCAGCGCGCTAACGCTAACGCGAACGAAGCCTTCCCGGGTAAACTTGAGCGCATTTGCAGTGAGATTGATCAAGACCTGTTGAATGCGGACGTCGTCGCCCAAGAACAGGTAAGGCGCGTCCACAGAAACGCTCTTGGTGAAGCGTAGATGCGCACGCTTAGCCTCCGGCTCGAACAGGGCAGCTAACCGATTCATCAAAACGTGCAGATCGAAAGGCGCACGTTCTATGACCATCTTTCCAGCCTCGATTTTGCGAAGATCAAGCAGGTTGTCGATCAGCGAGCGAAGCTGCCGTGACGATGCCAACAACCAGTTGACCAGCTGATGCTCCCTGTGAGGCAAGTCCTTCGAGGCAAGCATTTCGGCGGCACCCACGACGCCATTGAGCGGCGTTCGCATTTCATGACTCATGGTGGCGAGAAACTCGCTCTTTGCTTCACTGGCTGCCTCCGCCTCGGCGCGCGCCCGCTCCGCCTCTGCTCTCGCGCGTTCAGCCCGTTCGCGTTCCGCGTCCGCTTGAGCGCGCTCCATCTGCACTCGGGCTTCTTCCGCGGCTCGCACCGCAACCAGCTTCTGTTTGAGAAATCGGGCTACATAGAATGTGGGCGCCCCTACCGAGATGAACGCGCCAAGCCATACGAGCGGATGTTGATGCCAAAAACCATCGACTGCGGCGCTTAATGCATAGACCAGTACGAAAGCGACCAGGCTGACTATCCACGCGATATACAGATACCGGAGACCGTATCTAAACCCGTGCCCTACAGCGACCCAGGTGTACACGAACAATACAATAGCGCTCTTTTCTCCGGTGAGGCCGAGCAAAATCGTGGCAGTGCCCATGTCACCAGCCAACGTGAGAAAGCGAACAGCATCGGAGCCCTCTCTTGCTCGATAAACCCACGCGAATACGATAAGGGTATAAGCGACGAAACCCCAACAAAGATATCGAACCCAGATTTGGGTGCTCCAGTCCACCCAAGCGTAGTAAGCTGAGACAAGGATAAAGCCAATGCCGACGCGAAGAACGGCCTGCTCAAATTCGCCATAGTTGGCCCGGGCTTTCTGAGCTTGCCACCAGATCCGCAGAGTCTCCGCCACTCGTGCCTTCTCCATTCAACTGACGGGGTCAGGCCAACTACATACGTAAGGCGTTGCTTCGAGCTGAACTATCGATCTCGAGATCCAATATTATGAGCTTATTGACCATCGATACCGAAACCATACAACAGCCAAGAAATCAGCTTGTTGGCTCATGAAACCGATCGTATCAACGAGTGGCAAGCCATTGAAACGGGGTTTCAACCAGGAACTCAATCTTGTATGTATCCAACAATGATATTAACATCGAAGCAAAGCCATGATTGAACTTCGCCCACGTATCCTTGGGTTCACACCCGCGCTCGAGGCCCCCGTGCACGTCCTCGGACTTCAGGGCGCGTCGGTCGTCATCGTTGACGATCAGGAGACGGCTCGAGTTTTACTCGAAGAGATGATCCGAGGTATAGATCCAGGCATCGAAACCTCTCTGTTTGCCAGCGGGATTGAAGCTCTCGCTTGGTTGGAGCAGCGCGAGCCCGACTTGGTCATTACGGACCATCGGATGCCGGGAATGACCGGGGTGCAGCTCACGTCGGAGCTTCGGCAGCGCAAGCACCTTCGACACACTCCCGTGATGGTGATTACGGCAGCCGATGATCGAACGGTACGCTATGAGGCCCTGGAGGCGGGTGCGGTGGATTTTCTAGCCAAGCCGATCGATCCGCTAGAGGTCCGCACGCGCTGTCGCAATCTCCTCCTTTTGGCGCATCAGTACCGTTCGGTCAAAAACTATTCGTTGCTCCAGAAGCGAAAGCTCGACCACCTACAGGAACTGCTTCGTTCGCTGGCGGGAGACCAGACACGGGACTGTGCCCAGCGAATGGAGCATGGCGAGTTGGTAACAGTCCCTTATGACAAATTGTTTGCCATCACCAGCTGCGTCGCCGGCGTGCAGGAACTCGTCGTTGCCGCCCAGCGGTATATTACCGATCTCGAGGCGCAACTGACCAGACCGCTTCGTAGAACCGAGGATTAGCGGTTACCCCTTGCGCCTTTGTGGCGAGGGTCGTCTCATGACCATCGCCACCTTCAGAATAGTCTCGCGCTGCTCCGGATCCAATGCGCGGAAGGCATCGAGCCACCTGCGCTCGTCACCACACCCCGCTTTCGATCTGCGACAGGTACCCTTGGCTCAAACCGCTGCGCTCGGCCAAGACCTCCTGTCCGATTCCGCGCAGCTGACGAGTCCGGCGCACTGCGCTGCCCAGCCCCAAGCCACGCTTGGGTATTCCCCAGCGCGCCGCACGTGCTCTCTGAGTCATGAGTTTCTTTCCTCCGTCCTTGTCTGGAATCGGGGTGCCGACGACGAGCTGCTGACAATAGCCATTTCGCAGCTCCAAGGAAAATACTGTCATAGAATATAAACCATGTCCAGAGCCGCGACTGTTTATGCTGGCGAATGCCCTCCGTCGGGTTGCTTAAGCTAGATACGCGCTTTGTTTGCTCAGGCAATCGACGATGGAGGCAGTCCACGGGCCGAAGAACACCCACCACGCGATGAAACTCCGGACTCCAGGCGCGATTCGGCACGTCGGGTAGGCGCATTGCGCCGGCTGTCCGCGATCTTGAGCGCCTCCCCTTTCGGCTAACTAGCGAGCCGCGCTCTGACCCTTCTTGAGGTATTCGAGGAGCGAAGTACGGGCCAGCTGGAACTGCTCCCGCACCATCTTCAAAACGCGTGTCCCGCTCGCCTCCAGCTCCGAGGTCGTCTGGCCGGTGGCCCCCACACACGTTCTGGATAGCTGGTCGGCGCCGAGTGTGACGGCCGAACCTTTCATGGCGTGCACGAGGTCCCTCAGCGTCTCGTATTGTTCAGCGGCAACCGCGGCTTCCATTTGCCGCAGCAGCGCCTCCCCGTCCTGTATGAACCCGTTGACGAGCTCCGGCATGAAGTTGTTGCCCGAGCCGATGAGCTTCAATTCCGCGAGCGCCGCGGGGTTGATGACCGCGGGAGTCCCCTCGGCATCGTCCTTGGCCGCGGCCGGAGCGCTCGCGCGCTTGGCGACCAGGCTTGCGATGGTATCGAGCAGGCGGCGCGCCTCCACGGGCTTGGGGAGGAAGGCGTCGATTCCCGCGTCTGCGCATTCCTTCATCGCCTCCGAAGTCACGTCGGCCGAAAGCATGATGATCGGAACCTGGCTTGCCCCCGGATCCATGAAGCGGTAGGCCCGCGCCGCGTCCAGCCCGCCGAGCTCCGGCATGTTGAGATCCATGATGATGACGTCGTATCGCTCGTTCTCCAGCACGTCCAGCGCCTGCTCGCCGTCTCCGACAACCCGAACCCTGTGGCCGGCGCGCTCGAGGATGCTCACGATGACGCGCTGATTGACCGCGTTGTCCTCGGCAACCAGGATCTGGTAGCGGCGCCGGTTTGCGTCGCGGGAGGCGTAGTAGTCGGAGAGCGAAATGACGCCTTCCTGGCCTCCTTGGACCGCCGTGGCCGAATGAATGGCGTTGAAAAGGAGCCGCTTCTCGAACGGTATTTCCAGAACCGCGGCGAAACCACACGCAAGGGCCTCGGTGCGGCGAACTTCCGATACGCCCGCGGTACACAGCACCGTCGGTGGCGCCTTTTGGTTGCGGGTATTGCGGAGCCCCGTGGCGATCCGTGCCGGCTCGGCTCCGGCATCTTCGCGTACGAGCACCAAGTGGTAAGGATGGCCCAAAGACTGCGCTTCGGCGAGACGCGCGGCGGCCGCATCCACGCCGGAGGCACGTCCGGTGCGAGCCCCCCAGGTAGCGAGGTCCTGCTCGAACGAACGCAGTTCCGCTTCGTTGAAACCGAGCAGCATGATCCTGATATCGTTCAGCCGGAACGAGGCCTCCGACACTTGGCCGGCCGCCTGTTTCTTGAAAGGCAGCTCGAACCAGAACGTGCTGCCCTTGCCCAGCGTGCTATCCAGTCCGATCTGCCCGCCCATCATCTCGACGAGCTGCTTTGCTATCGTCGTGCCGAGACCGGTGCCGCCGTAGCGGCGCGTGGTCGAGTCGTCGGCCTGCACGAAGCTCTCGAATATGCGTTTCTGCGCTTCGGGCGCAATGCCGATCCCCGTGTCCTGTATCACGAAACGCAGGCGCACCGCGTGGTCGCTCTCGCCCAAACTCGACACGGTCAGGGTGACACCACCCGACTCGGTAAACTTGACACCATTCCCGACGAGGTTGTAGAGCACCTGGCGCAGGTGGTAAGGATCGCCGCGCAACGCGTGCGCGACTTCCGGCATCACATGAGCGCGAAGCAAAAGGCCGCGGATCTCGGCCTGCGGGGCGAGTACCGCCGCCGTGCCGTTGATCAGGCTGTGAAGGTCGAAGTCGGTCTCCTCGATATTGATCTTGCCGGCCTCGATCTTGGAAATATCGAGCACGTCCTCGATCAGCTTGAGCATCGACCGCGACGCTTCGTGCATCGCCTTGACCATCTCCGTCTGCTCCGCGTTCAAACCCGTATCGCGCAGCAGGTCGTTCATGCCGATGATTGCACTGAGCGGGGTGCGCATCTCGTGACTCACGGTGGAGAGGAATCGCCGCTTCGCCTGGTTCGCGGCTTCCTCACGACGTAGAGAATCGAACAGTCGCGTCACGAGCTTGCCGACGAATAGCGACAACAAGATCATGCCCACCATCAGACCGATGCCGAGCGTGCGGTTTTGTATCCAGTAGTCGTTGGTCATTAGGACCAGGGCGAAGCCTGCGGCGCTGAATACCAGCGCGTTGTACAGATAGGGCTTGCCGTAGCGGAAACCGTGGCCGAACGTGATCAATAGGTAGACGCAATACATCGGCGCGCCGTACTCACCAGTGTTGTACATGCAAAAGGTGACCATGCTGATATCAAGAATGGCTGCACAGGCGCGGCGTGCCGGCGAAGGTGCCGGTAACAGGCGGATCCAGCTGAATATCGCGCTCGCAAATATCAGGTAGCACACCAACGCCACCAGAAACAGCAGATCGGCTCGACCGTGGACCTCGTAGTCGATGAATGCTTCCGGCAGTAGGTATAGGACCAGAAGCGCCCCCACCACCAGCCGGACGATTGCCTGTTCGTACTCGGTGCCCGCCGATGCGGAGACGCGGACCGGAACGGCTGCAAGGATCGACTTCTGCGCCATGAGACCCCGTCCCCGGCCTACTGCACCGGCTGGTCGGCGAACCGCTCGCCGATCGAGACGACTTCGTCGCGGTTCCGCGCCAGGAATTCCACGAGCCGCGGATCGAAATGCTGGCCGGCCTGTTTCTCCATGTAGATGAGCGCGTCCTTGACGGGCCACGCGGACTTGTAGGGGCGCACCGAGGTCAGCGCGTCGTAGACGTCGGCGATCGCGACGATGCGCGCCTCGAGCGGGATGTGATCGCCCTTCAAGCCGGTCGGATAGCCGGTCCCGTCGTACTTCTCGTGATGGCCGAGCGCGATCACCGCGGCCATCTGCAGGTATCCGGAAGAGCTGTCTTTCAGCATGTCGTAGCCGATGCGCGCGTGGGACTGCATGACGCGCAGGTCCTCGCCGTCGAGCTTTCCCGGGTTCTGCAGGATCCGGTCCGGAATGCCGATCTTTCCTATGTCGTGCATCGGTGCCGCCAGCTCGATCGCGTCCTGCTCCGCCGAGGACAATCCCGCGCTTCTGGCGATCAGGGAGGAGTACTTGGCCATCCGCACCAGGTGCATTCCGGTCACCTTGTCGCGCTGCTCGGCGGCCTTCGCGAGGCGAAACAGCGTGTCGACTTCGCGCCGCCGCAATTCACGGGTGGCCTCGTCGATCTTCTGTTCGAGGATCCGGGTCCGGTTCTTTTTGAGAATTTCATGCCGGCGCAGGCTGAGCAGATTGCGGCACCGCGCTCCGCACTCGAGCCGGTCTATGGGACGAATCAGAAAGTCGGTGGCTCCGGCCTCCAGCGCTCGGTAGCGGACTTCGCGATCGTTCACTACCGTGATGCACACGATCGGAACGTCCTCGTAGCCGAAGATGCGGCGCAAGCGGCGGATCGTCTCGATGCCGTCCAAGTTCGGCATCTTGTAATCGGTGAGCACCATATCGACCGCGTGCTTGCGCGCGTATTCGATCGCCTCCACCGGGTCGGCGAAGGTGGCGACCTCCAGGCTCGCGTCCAGGCTCCTCATGATCTCGCCCAGAACGATCCGCCCGGTGGACTGATCGTCGATGACCAGGACCTTGAGCGGCGCGAGCTTGGCTTCGTTCGAGTCGTGAACCAGCGTAAGCGGTCTGGACGTGGTGGTTTTCATGGAATTTTCCGTGCCCGGGACCGGGACCGCGGCCCCCCTTTTCCTGCTCCCCTGAAGCCTACGCCCCATTACACTATATTTGCTGGAAATTGCAAGGAACTCCTGCTCGTTACCTATTTGAGGCAACGGCGCCTCGTCCCGTCAAGCGGCGCGCTGCTTGGGGGCCGCGAACGCCGCCTCCATTTCGCGGCGCAGCCTCACCGCTTCGCTGCTCTCGTCGCAAGCCACATTCGACCACAGCACGGGCTCCCCTGCCCCCACGGGATTGAGCAGTTTGACCTGGTGCGCGAGCCCCAGGGGCAGCGCGCCCAGCCGCAACGAATCTTCCGCCGGCATAAGCCTGCCGACCACGGTGTATCCGCCCTCGCCGTCGAGCAGCTCGCCCGCCCGGAGATCGCGCTTCGCGGTCGCGACTGCATCCGCCCGAAAGCCGGTGGCGCAACCAGTGGGTTCCCTCCTCAGGCCGACCGAAGCCACCGAGATCCCCGCTTCCAGACCGATCAGGTGCCAGCGTTTGTACATGCAGGCGTAGCGGCCGGAAGGATCGGTGTGCACGCCGTATTCCATGAAGCAGCGGCGAATATAGTCGGACTCCCCCTCGAACACCACCCACACTCCGAAACGAATGTCGTGGGGAACCGCCTGTCCGTCGCGCTCGAGCGATGAGACCACCTCGACCTGGCCCTTGTGGTGCAGGCACCCTCCCTCCGCTTTGGGCCGCATGGTCTGCGGTAACGCGTCGATCGAGGCCGACGGGTAGCTCAGGCCTCCGGGCGCGGGGGTGAGGCCGGTCGCGTTGCACACCGCGGTGCACTCGATCGCCGGCTTCGATCCGTCGAGAAAGGAGTTGAACATTTTCGCGTTGAGGCCGCCGACGCGCGCCTGCTCCGGCGTGAGGCCGTAGTACTGCCACACGGTTTCGGGCGTGGATTGGGCGTAATGCGGAAGCCATTTGTGGCCGCGGCCCGCGGCCACGACGGGAAATCCCGCCGCGCGCGCCCAGTCGACGAGATCGCAGATGATCGCCGGCTGGTCGCCATAGGCGAGGCTGTACACCACTGCGGCCTCCCGCGCCTTTTTTGCAAGCAGCGGGCCGCAGAAGGCATCCGCCTCCACCGTGACCATGACCACGTGTTTGCCGTTGCGGAACGCGGCGAGCGCGTGCGCGACGGCGGCGAGCGGGTTACCCGTCGCTTCGATCACGATCTCGATTGCGGGGTGGGATACGAGCGCCTGCCAGTCGTCCGAAACATGCGTGCGCCGCTCCTTGAGGGCCCTATCGAGCGACGCCGCGCCATAGCTGTCGGGCTTCCACCCGACGCGTTCGAGATTGGCGCGGGCGTTGGCGGGCGAGAGATCTGCGATCCCGGCCAGATGCACCCCGGGGGTCTTCTGCACCTGCGCGAGGTACATCGCGGCGAACTTGCCCGCGCCGATCACGCCAATCCGCAGCGGCTTGCCCCGCGCCTCCCGTTCACAGAGTTTGGAATGAAGGTTCATACGGGTTCCCGCGCTACGCAGCGAGCAGAGGCTTGAGCGCCTCCTCCGGCGTGCCGTCCTTCCAGGGCAGCGGCACGTCGTAATCCTTCAGGAGGCAATCGTCCGGCAAACACTTTATCGGGGTGAAATCACGGTGGGCGATGTATTCGGGGCGCTTGAAGCGGCGGATGTGGTTCGATACCGCGCACAGGCTCAGATAGACGCTCACCCGGTTCCACGGGGAAAGATTGGAAGTGGAGGCGTGCACCAGGCACGAATGAAACAGGATCATCGAGCCCGGCGGACCCTTGGGAGCGACGATGCCGCCGCGCTGCACCAGCTTCGCGATCGTGTCGTTGTCTATCGTCCACAGGGGATAGCTGGTCGTCGAGGTATCGTGCTCGGCGTCGATCACTCCGAGCCTGTGGCTACCCGGGATGAGCATGAGCGGCCCGTTGAACTCGTTGACCTCGTCCAGGAAAATCGCGATGTTCATCGCGCGCGCCTCGGGCATCAGGTCGTCGTTCTTCCAGGTGCCGTAGTCCTGGTGCCATTGCCAGAGGTCGCCGTCGAAGGCCATCTTGCCGTTGATCTTGAACTGGTGCATGTACACGTCTTCGCCGAACAGCTGCACCACCGGCCCGACCATGCGCGGGTGACGCGCGAGCTTCGCGAAGGGGTAGCTGTACATGTGGGCCGCGAAGTTCGTGCGCACCGCGTCGCCGCTTTTCTCGCGAATGTTTTCGGGGCGCTGCTGGGCGTAAAGACGCGGCACTTCCTCGACAAGCACCCCGGTTTCCTGCCGTGTAAACCGACCGGGAAAGAACAGGTATCCGTCCTGCTCGAAGCGCCGAATCTCCTCCTTACCGAGTTTCACTTAAGGGGTCCCCTGAGCGAAGTCTTGATCGGTGCCGACTAATTCACATTATAGGGCACTTGCCACCAGAAATAGACACCGGAATGGTGCTGGCATCGGTATTGCTTTAGGTGGCATCAGGCTCTTTTGGAACCATGGATTTTGGAGCTTGGTGCGCAGGAAACGGCAATTAGCGGTCACCGTGTCGCTGCCACGAACTCTGCGCCTTTGCGGTCTGAACATTGCTTTCGAGTCGGGAGGATTTATGTTGAATCTTTTTCAAAGATACGTTGTGGTTTCGATTGCAGCCTCTCTTCTCGGCTGCGCGGCGGTGCCCGTGTCATCGTCCGACGCCGACAGGAGACTTTCGGATGCGCTTGATCAGGCGCTGCCCGCGCTCGTGTCATCGGGAGACTATAGGTCCGCGAGCAAGCTCTCCTTTCAACTGGCGACCGCGCGCAGCCGGATGAATGAGACTGCGGCAGCCTGCTCTGCGCTGTCTCAGTCCCTTGCGCAATACCGCACGGCGCTCTCCAAAGAAACCGGCGAGCCGGTATACGCGGCCGCGTCGAACGGTGGAACCCAGGGCGACGGCATGCAGGAGATCCGTTCCAGGTTCGGGTGCACCGTCGCTCAGCTCGGCTAACGCGCTACGCGGCAGGCGCGCGCTCGCAATCGGGCGCGCGCCTGCTCCGTTTTATGACCTTGGCAGTCGAGAGGCGCCGGACCGCCAAGATCGCAGTCTCCTCCCCTTCGCCTATCTCACATCCGGCTTCATAAGCGCTTTGCGGGTTCGCCGCCAGCAACTCATGTCCGCAGCCAACCTCGGGCTCAAGCACAGCGATCATCGATTTACGCAACCTGCTCGTACGCGGCCCCTGCGCTGATTCCGTCGGAGATGACAGGGTAGCGATTTTTCCGTGGTCCCACGCGGAAATTTCATCCGTCTCAGAGCAGTTCGCCATCGGCAGTCTCCCGCTGTGACCTTTTTGGCAGTTACGCCGTCGTCATGAACACTAAATTCATGGTCTTGCCGTATTTGTACCGATTACCTTACACCAATTGTCGGCCATGCCCGCTAGGACTCGATCCTCTGCGTAGTTAGATTTGAGACGGCGGTTGGCATGGACGCACCCAAGGCAGGTCGCCTGCTCTCGTGTTCCGACGCGGACGGCTTCAATCCCCGTCAGCAAAGGGGAATCCGCGATGCATCACCGTTTCGGATTCGCGCTTTCCAGGATTGCGAGCGCGATTCTTTGCGCTCACAGCGTAACCGTGCACGACCGGGATGATTTCCGACCGCGTCTCCGCCGAGAAACTCGTACAACTGGAGGAAGAATGAAAAAGGCGATCTTCAGTACGATCCTCAAAATTTCCCGCTTGGCGATCCTCTCGCTGGTGCTGGCTGTCAGTGCAAGCGCCTTCGCCCAAAAGCACGCGGCGAAAGATGCGGAGCCGCAGTCCCGGATCACGTTCGCGATCAGCGAGGGCGGCTCCGGAAACCTTACTGCCACGGATGTTCTCTTTCGCTATGCGGAATTCAACAAAATCGTGGAAAAAGCGCTTGGTGCGCCCGTCACTCTGATTGCTCTGCGTGACATCAAGGCGCTGCGAAACTCGGTAGCAACGGGCGCTCACGCTCTGGTGATGTCGCGGCCGGCGGATGTCTTGGCCGAGGCAGTACGGGACCACGGCTATAAGATCGTCGTAGTCTCGAAAGAACCGGCACATGCGCTTTTCATTGTGAAGAAGGATTCTCCTCTCAAGAGTATCGCCGATATCAAGGGAAAGAGCATCGTCGTGCCCGATCGCTACGCATATATGTGGCGGATCGCAAATGCAATGATGCGCGACAACAAGATTTCCATGGCCAATGAGCGGGTACGCAGCATGAATGACCAGGCCGCCATCGGTTGGTCGATGGAAAGCGGCTTCTTCGACGTGGGCGTCGTTGCCTCTTTTTCGCCGGTCGGCCGTACCTGGGAGAAGAACGGAGGCCGCGTGATTGCGCGCAGTCCGGAAGTGCCCAATATGCCGCTGATCGCATCGCCAAAGGTTTCGGCGGCCAGGGTCCAAAAGCTTCGCGCCGTGCTCGTGTCTCTCGAATCGACCGAGAGCGGTGCGGCCGTCGTGAAACAAATAGGAGTTACCGGTTTCAGAGAAGCGCCGCCACAGACATTCATCGATTTGACCAAGTGGCTTGGCGATCTGGAAATGCCCAAGGATTAACGCAGCACTGTGCCTGAATACACACCCAACGAGGAGAACCGATGGGGGAGATAACGCGGCGGGCACGTCTGATGACTGCGATTGAAGGACCGATCTTCAGCTTGCGATTGAAACTTTGAGGGCATGCAGTCCACAGAGAAATGAGCTACACACAAAAGAAAAAAGATTCACTTTCTATAAATATAAATGGCCCTCCTCTATGGATTCTGTTTTTGAGTTTTCTTAGGATTGGCAGCACCGCGTTCGGCGGATTTATGGCTCTTATTTCGGTGGTGCAAACCGAAATAGTCGAGCGCAAGAAACTCCTGACCCATGGCGAGATGCTCGATGGAATTTCGCTTGCCACCATACTTCCGGGGCCCATAGCGGTAAACGTTGTCGCTTATGTCGGTTATAAACTGCGTGGCGGCCTGGGTGCTTTGGTCAGCGCAGTCGGCGTTATCCTTCCCGCTTTCATACTGATGGTAACTCTGAGCGCCGCTTATTTTCGCTGGGGACAAATTCCGGCGGTCAATAAATTATTCTTCGGATTCATTCCGGCTGTGACCGCTATCATCGTCCATGCCGCCTGGGGGATGGCTCGCAAAGCAATCTTCGGCCTGCCCGAATTCGCTATCGCTGTCATCGCCTGCCTGCTGCTGCTGTACAAAGGTGGGTTTTATATCACCGTGATTATTATCGTTGGTGCCGGTCTGATCGGCTGGCTGTCATTTGCGCCGTTTTCCAACTTATCAGCGGGAACCGCCGAAAACAAGCCGGCACGAAAAAGACATCGGGTAAAGCTATTAGCCCTTAATGCTCCGCTCGCTGCTGTTCCCCTTTTAGCCTTGGATGCCGGCTTGGCGGTGAAGTTATTTCTGACCCTTGCCGGAATGAGCCTGCTGTTGTTTGGGGGGGGCTTCGTTGTTATTCCTTTGATCGAGCAAATCGTAGTGCAGGAACAGGCTTGGCTCACGCGCCAGGAGTTTATCGATGCCATCGCTTTAGGCCAGATTACTCCGGGCCCGATCCTGATCAGCGCCGCATTTATCGGGTACAAAGTTATGGGACTGGTCGGCGCAGCGATAGCTGCTGTCGCCATTTTCCTTCCCCCTGCACTGCTGATGCTGGTTAGCGCTCATTTCCTGACGCGAATGCGAGAATCAATGGTGGTGCAGGCCGTTTTGCGTGGCATACGGCCGGCTGTCATCGGCATGATTGCCGCCGCCGCCTGGAGTATTGGAACCACCGCTGTCCCGAATTGGCCATCCGTGGTGATTTTTCTAGCGGCGCTCATCGCTCTATTGCGTCTTCGCGTCGATGTAGCTTGGATTATTCCGTCAGCAGGTCTTACGGGCCTGCTGCTTTACTGAGTTTCGGGAGCGCACGTCACATCGACTCGATTAATGTCGGCGCCATACGGCAGATGCAGCAGGTCCGCCGGCTCCGTGCGCAAACCGTATTCGGTAAAACGGCGCCCGATTCAATCTAAAAGGAGGGATGCCATATGCAAAGCGAAGTGCAGAACCGCCCGAGACCTGTTCTTATGATTCCGCTCAGGCGCTGTGGAAGTCATGCCTTGCGGTTACGATTGAATTTTAGCCCGGACTTCTACTCCCCCTATCCGCTCCACCTCGTGGATTTCATGCCGTTGCTGCGCTTGTACGGGGATCTTAACAGCGACGACAATTATTTCCAGCTCGCCGTCGATCTCGCGGGCCTGCAGACGGCAAGCCTGGTGAAGTGGGCCGATGTTGCGATCGATCCCGTATCGCTATTTGAAAGCATCAAGGACCGCCAGCGCAGCATTCATGTCATCGCCTGGGAGATGCTGTTCCAAGCGGGGATCAAGCACCGCTCCAAGGTAGTGATGGATAAATCGCTGGACAACGTGCATTACGCGGAAGAGTTGGTGTCCTTATTCGACGACATACGCTTTTTAAATGTGGTGCGCGACCCGCGCGCACAGATCAATAGCATGACTCGGGCGATTATTCACGATTTTGAAACGCTCCTGAATACGATGACCTGGGTTAAAGCCTACGACGCCGCCAAAACTCTGGCGGAAAAATACCCGCAAAAAGTTCTGACAATCCGCTTCGAGGATTTTCTCGCCGATCAAGAGGCGGTGCTTCGCAAGATCTGCGGGTTCTTCGGGATAGATTTTCTCCCCGCCATGCTGGACATTTCCAGATCCCAGGAAGCCCAGAGGATTTCCGGTCGCTCGGCTCTCTGGGAATCCAATGCGGCAGCGCCCATCGCCGCCAATGCGGATAAATTCAAAAAGTCTCTGGGCCTGGAAGAAATCGAGGTGATCGAGACACTGGCGGGCGAACATATGGACCACTACGGCTACGAAAGAATGACCAAGGGAGCGGCGAAAGTCACCCCGCAAAAGATAGCCGCCGCCAAATCTCGCAGTGATAAAAACAAGAAACTCGCGTGGGACTCATTGAAAACCAGAGATTCTCGAGATTATCGGTTACGCCTGTTCCGGAGCGACTATCTCGAAATGGTGAAAAAACGGCTGCTTCAAGATAAGCGAAATTTAAGGGCAGGGTTCGGTACCTAATCCGTTGTCGAAGTTGATTTCTCACGGAAATGAGTCCGGTAAACCCGATGGGGTAAACCCCTCGGGCCTTCCCCTAGGGGACTCCAAGGCATTTCGAGGGAGGATTTAGGAGATCGCCCAATTTCGCCGGGCTCTTGCCTGGCCGAATATTAAGCTGCAGTCAATGTCGCTGGTGAAGCACTTCGTTGAGGTTGCCCATGTTCTATGCATCCCAAGAACTATTGAGAGCACGCCCGCAATCAAGCTCAAAGACCCTTGCGGGTGAACCCGCGCGCCGTCTATCCCAACACATACAGCCCGAACGGGCAAATTCTTCGCAAATTCTTCGATTCCTTACGTGCGGCAGCGTCGATGACGGCAAGAGCACGCTGATTGGCCGCATGCTGAAAGACTTGGATCTGGTGCCCGAGGACACGTGGGAGAGCGTGCTGGCCGAGAGCGAGCGCCACAGTTTCACGCGCGACAAGCCTGACTATTCGCTCTTGCTCGACGGACTGCTCATCGAGCGCGAGCAAGGCATCACCGTGGACATTGCCTGGCGCTATTTCGCCACGTCGAAACGCAAGTTTATCGTTGCCGACTGTCCTGGCCATGAGCACTATACCCGTAACATGGTCACGGGCGCCTCGCATTGCGACGCGGCGCTCGTTCTGGTGGATGCGCGAAAAGGCATTTTGCCCCAGACGCTGCGCCACTTAGCCGTGGTGGCCATGATGCGGGTGCGCTCGGTGCTCGTAGTGGTCAACAAGATGGACTTGGTGCATTGGGACCGCGCCTGTTTCGACAAAATTCGGCTCGCCGTAATCGAGTGTGCTTCACGATTGGGCGTGGCCGAAGTCACCGTGGTCCCGGTCAGCGCCGTTGACGGCGGCAACGTGGTGCGCGATGCGCCCGACGCCTCGTGGTACAAGGGGCACACCGTTTTGCAAGCGCTGGAGACCCTCCCCGCGCGCCGCCACGAAGGTGTGCCCTTCCGGCTCGTAGCGCAGTGGATCAACCGCCCGAATCAGGACTTCCGGGGTATTGCCGGGCAGCTTGTCGGCGCACCGCTGAACGTGGGCGATACCGTTCGGGTGCTGCCATCCAATGCGCATGCACAGGTCCAGCGGATCTGCACCTTCGACGGCGACCTTCAGTGCGCGCGTCCGGGCCAAGCGGTGACGGTGGTGCTGGATAGAGAACTGGACGTAGCCAGGGGCGACTGGCTGGTGAAGGCCGCCGATCCCGCTCCGCCCGTAACCAACCTCCTGGAAGCCAACGTAGTCTGGATGTCTGAAATACCCCTGCTCCCCGGTCACCGATACGATCTCCAGATTGGCTGCACTACGGTGCCAGGATCGGTCCGCCGGCTTATTCACCGCCTGGACGTGAGTTCCCTCGAAACGCACGAAGCCACGCACCTTGACTGCAACGACGTGGGTCGCTGCGAAATCGTCCTCGAGCGCCCGATCCCGATGGATTCGTATGCCGACTCTATCGAAACCGGGGGTCTGATCTTTGTCGACCGCAAAACCTTCCGTACCGAAGGCGCCGGCATGGCGACAGCTGTTACGGGCCGGGAAGTGGTGTGGCACCAATTTGCAGTGGATCGCAAGATACGCTCCGCGATGAAGGGGCACCCTCCCCAAGTGGTTTGGTTTACCGGCCTAAGCGGAGCGGGAAAGTCGACGATTGCCAATGCGCTGGAGACGCGCCTGAACGCGGTGGGCGTGCATACGATGCTGCTGGATGGCGATAACGTTCGGCATGGCCTTAGCCGCGATTTGGGGTTCTCGGAGTCCGACCGGGTGGAGAACATTCGTCGCATCGGCGAAACGGTAAAGCTGATGCTGGATGCCGGGCTTCTGGTGATCACTGCATTTATTTCACCATTCCGTAACGAACGGCAACTCGTTCGCAAGTTGCTACAAGAGGGCGAGTTCCTGGAAGTGTTTGTGGACACCCCGCTTGCCGTTTGCGAAGCACGCGACTCCAAAGGCCTCTACCAGCGGGCACGCATGGGGCAGATTTCCAGCTTCACCGGCATTTCGCAGCCCTACGAGCAGCCGGCACAGCCGGATCTTCGGATAGACGCGTCGGTCACGACAGTGGCCGACAGCGTACAGGCGATCCTGGCCGCATTGAAGGCGAAAGGGTTCCATGTCTGACCGGGATTACGAGTACCTCGACGAACTCGAGGCGGAAGCCATCTACATACTTCGGGATGCGGTGGCACAGGCAAAGCAGCCGGTGCTGCTTTTCTCGATCGGCAAAGATTCATGTGCCCTGCTGCATCTGGCTCGCAAGGCGTTCCATCCGGGGCCGCTTCCCTTCCCGGTGCTGCACGTGGATACGAAATGGAAATTCAGGGAGATGATCGAGTTTCGCGATTCCGAAGCGAAGCGCCTGGGATTCCATCTCATCGTCCACACCAATCCGGATGGCCTCAGGGAGGGCATCAATCCGATCAAGCACGGCAGCAGAGTCCACACGGAGATCATGAAGACGCTCGCCCTGCGTCAGGCGCTGGATGCTGGAGGCTACGATTGCGTTTTCGGTGGAGCACGCCGCGACGAGGAAGCGAGCCGGGCGAAGGAGCGCATTTTTTCCTACCGCAACGCCTATCATCAGTGGGAGCCTCGTTACCAACGTCCCGAGCTTTGGAAGCTCTACAACGGTCGGGTGTCCAAAGGCGAAAGCATGCGGGTGTTCCCGTTGAGCAACTGGACGGAACTCGACGTGTGGAGGTACGTGCGCCGCGATCGGATTCCGGTAGTGGGTCTGTACTTTGCCAAGCCGCGCCCAACGGTGATCAGGGACGGCATGTTGATCATGGTGGACGACGACCGCCTGCCGTTGGCGCCAGGGGAAAAACCCCAGGAGCAGATTATTCGCTTTCGCACGCTGGGCTGTTACCCGCTGAGCGGGGCGGTCCTGTCCCACGCGGCGACGCTCGAGGAAGTCATCGCCGAGATAGAGGCTTCGCCAACCTCGGAGCGTCAGGGCAGACTCATCGACAAGGACCAAGCCGGCGCCATGGAAAAGAAGAAGCGAGAGGGGTATTTTTGAGAACCGATTTGATGAAACGGCCTCTACCTGGTCTGGACCCGGGCTACCTTCCGGGCAGCGGGTGAGATTCTGTCACCGAAATGAGTCAGGTAAACCTGACCGGGTAAACCCTTCAGGCGTTCCCCTAGGCGACCCAAGGCATTTCGAGGTCGGATTGAGGAGATTGCCCAATTTCGTCAAGCTCCTGCGCAGCCTAGTATCGAGCTGCATTCAAGGTGTCCGGCCAGACAGTGAACCACTTACCCGGTTAATTTTATTCTCAACCCATGGACCTGTCCTACACCCTCCTCGGAATTGTCGTCGGCATTCTAGTGGGAATCACTGGCGTGGGCGGCGGCTCCCTGGTCACGCCCGCGCTGACCTTATTCGGTATTCACCCCGCGGTCGCCGTCGGCACCGACCTCGCGTTTGCGGGCATTACGAAGACCTTCGGCACAATTGTCCATCGTTCCCGGGATTCGGTTGACTGGCGGATCGCGCGGTTGCTTGTCTTCGGAAGCTGCCCCGCGGCGGCGATCACGATCGGAGTGCTTGCCGCGACGGAGTCCCATCTCAAAAGCGGACTCGTCAACATGGTATTGGCGGTGGCCGTGATTCTAACGGCGGTCGTGTTACTAACGGGCCGCCGCACCGTTGTAAGAATCGCCATGCGCTACGAGAAACATATTTCCGATCATCGCGCGCCGCTGACGGTCGCGGCCGGAGCTCTGCTGGGCGTTCTCGTGACGCTTTCATCGATTGGCGCTGGAGCGCTCGGCGCAACGTTCCTGGTAGCATTGTATCCGCGGCTTTCCGCCACTCGCATTGCCGGAACGGACATCGCGCATGCCGTTCCCCTCACTACGATCGCGGGCTTGGGCCACTTCTGGCTCGGCAACGTTGATGTGTTGCTGCTGGCCAGCCTTCTGATGGGCTCCGTGCCCGGCATCGTGCTGGGAAGTTATGCGTCGGGACGATTTCCCGACTACATCGTTCGAAGGCTGCTAGCCTCGGTACTGCTCATGGTAGGCGTTCGCATCGTTGTATTTGTCTGAGCGAGCCGAATGGCAGTCAGCGCGTACTTGAAATAACCCGGTCCGGTGAGCGCGATATGACATGCTAGTACGCGCTCGACGGCGACGCCGATGGCTTGTGCGCGCTGCAGCAGTTTCTTCTCGTCGAAACGCAACAGGCAACGCTCGTCACCGGCGTCAAGCGTGACATTGCATTGCTGCGGCGCATCCAGGGTCAGGCCGGCGACGCCGTCACGGTGCTCGACGTTTCCCTCCATCAGAATCGCGAAGATCTGCTCCGATTGCTC
>WNFV01003597.1_pt1 | contig 23973 bp, 22 predicted proteins | sample 5400101 | NCBI WGS metagenome assembly WNFV01 (sample SAMN13153361, study PRJNA577476) | soil metagenome | isolation source: 115 cm soil or saprolite under grassland replicate 1 | place: USA:California | collected 2016-06-15 | reverse complement strand
CGATGCCCTGGCCCAGCGCCTTCGCGATCTCGGCAAAGCCGGCGGGGCCGAGCAACGGCACGCTGCCTCCGCCCATGTAGACGACGCCGTCGAGCTTATGTCGGCGGATTACCCCCACTAGACGGGCACCGAAGTGAAATGGTCCCTGGTCGACATCAATTGCCAGGCCCGGAAGGGTGGGCCCGGGGGATGCATCATCGGTTACGAGGACGGCGACGGTGAAGCCGCGGGTGGAAAGGGCAGCTTCGATGCTATCGAGCGTGGCTGCGCGCCGGGCAGCGGCGACCACTTCCTCGACTTCACTTCCGCGCAAGCCTCCGAGAAAGACGACGAGAGCGGGCAAGTGTGGCATCAGCAGTCAGGCACACCCGTCATACAACAGTTCGTCCAGTCGCTTGTCAGGCGGAACGCCAGATTCCTCGGTATCGTCCGCCTCGCGGCGGACTTGCCGCAAGGAATAACAACCGGCGAACGATCCTTCTCCGAACGTTCGCTGGGATATATGTTCTCCCGATAACAGCCCAACCCCTGGTTGCCCGCCCTCAGCAAGCGACGGGGACGTCTATGGGCTGGACGCGGACCCGAGGCATGAGGATATCGACTTCTCGCCGGCGGCAAAGTTCGGTGCCCGGGAAGAGGACGGATGCGGTGCCGGACGCAATGCCCAGGCGCAGGGCGTCGGCCATACTGCCGCCCTTGCTAAGGGTGAGGACTACACCGGCTAAGAAGGCATCCCCGGAGCCCACCGCGCTGACGGCGCGGACGCGAGGGGCGACGCCTCGAAGGTATTCGCTATTAGCGACGGCAAGGGCGCCTTCACGTCCTCGCGTGACGACGACCTGGTTCACGCCTGCGTCGTGCACCTGACGAGCGGCCTCGAGAGTGGACTCTTCGTCGTCCAGGTGTCGCCCCAGCAGGCGCTCAAGCTCCCGGCGGTTTCCCTTTAGCATTTCGGGATGCGCGGCGGCGCCGGCTGCCAGCGCGGGCCCATCAGAATCGAGGACGGTGTGCGCACCGATCTCAGTGGCCTCCTCGATGAGGTCGGTATAGACACCGGCGTCCAGCGGCGGTGGAATGCTCCCGGCAACGACAAGCCAGTCGCCGGGGCGGAGCCGCTTTCGCAACCGAGCTTTCAGTTCGTTCACATACCGGGGGTCCGTCTCCGGACCCGGGTCACTCAAAATCGTGTTCATGTGGCGGGACTCATCCAGGATCGTGATGTTGGTGCGCACCTCGCCCCTGGTGTGGAGGAAGTCACAGGCGATGCCCTGCGCGTTCAGCGTCTGCTCGATGTAGCGTCCCAGTCCACCGGGCGCGAATCCCATCGCCAGACTTTCGCCCCCGAGCTCGTGGATCACGCGCGAGACGTTGATCCCCTTGCCACCGGGATCGGAGCGCACGGATTTCACGCGAATTGTGTCTCCGGCCACGAATTTGGGCAGGACCAGCGTATGATCGATCGCCGGGTTGAGGGTGACTGTGACTATCATTCGGCTTCCGGCAGAATCATCCCGTAACTACCGTCTTGCCTGCGATACAAGACCGCCAGCGAATTCTTGTTGGCGTCCTGGAAGAGGAAGAAGTCGTGGTCGAGAAGCTCCATCTGTTCGATCGCTTCGGCCTCGGTCATGGGTTTCATGGGGAAGCGCTTTATCCTGACGACGCGCCCCAAGACAATCTCCATGTCGGGCGGCAGGGACGGCCGTGATTCCTCCTCAGCTTCAAGAGGCAACCTATCGTCCTTGGCAACTCGTCGCTCGCTTCGGAGCAACTTGGTCTCCTTGAAACGCTTGATCTGTCGTGATAGGGCATCTGCCGCCATATCAACGGCGGCTTCTAGCTCGAAGCTGCGCTCTTCAGCACGCAGGAAGGTGCCGTTCACGCTGACCGTGACCTGGACCACGTAGCGGCCTTCGTCTCCTTTGGCCTCACGTCTTACGTCGACTATAGCGTGGTCGACAAGCGGCAAGTATCTCGTCAGTTTGTTCAAGTGGTCGCCGGCATATTTGCGGAACTGGTCGCTTACGGTGAGATGTTGCCCGCGAAAGATGATCTCCATTCGTCGCTCGCTCCCTATTAAACGGCCCAGCGATTCAATTGTAAGCCCCGCCCTTTTGGGCCTTCAACAGCCTCCGCCCAACCCCACCGCGTTCGGAAGCCTGAAGGCATCCTATACGGAGTTGAAGCGGCCTAGTCCTCCCTGGCGAAGGTCAGCGCGAAGACCGGGCCGCCACCCTCACTCATTAGGACGCGCGCGCAGGCGTCGAGTGTTGCTCCCGTAGTCACGACATCGTCAATCAGGAGCAGGCCGCCAGCAGCAACAGAACCGGCGCCGAAAGCGCCCGCGACGTTGCGGCGGCGCGACTCTTCGTCCACCTGCTGGACCTGGGGCGCGATCGCGCGAAGGCGGACGAGCGCCCGGCGGGCGAGAGGGATTCCGGCCAGTCGCGAGATCTCCTTCGCGAGCAGCTCCGACTGATTATAGCCCCTCAGGCGACGCCGGTGGGCACCCAGCGGGACCGAGGAAATCGCCTGCACCGGCGGGTTCCACTCGAGTAGCCGCTCCGCCATGAGGGATGCCATCTGGGGCGCGATGGCAGACAAACCGCGAAACTTTATCGCATGCACAGCGTCGCGCGCCGCGCCCTCATAGGCGAATACCGCGCGGACGCCGTTGAACGCGGGCCGCCTCGCACGGCAGCGGCCGCATTCCGCTCCCCGCACTAATTCGTCGCGGCTCGGGACAGGCCCTTCGGCGCGGCTCAGGACAGGCATCCAGCAGCGCGGGCAGCGCGGCTCATCCGCACTTGACGTGCTGACGAGGCAGCGCTTGCAGATGAAGGCTCCAAAGCTATCGCAGGACACGCAGCGGGGCGGGAAGATGAGGTCGAGGGCGCGATCCCAGAGGCGCGCTGTTATCGGTCGCTGCGCGAGGTCCGCCACTTGGGCCTCAGCCGGCGGTCTCTTCGCGGGCACGAGTCATGCGGTCGATGGAGTCGAGTACCACATCGCGAACGGCGCCGCGGTCCGGCATCTTGTCCAGCACGCCGTACATGGCGGCTCTTCCGGACGTAGCCGGCGCATTAGTCGCCGCACGGAAGACGGCGCTCGTGAGATCGGACAGGAACGGTCGAACGGCATCCTTGTGAGCCGGCGTGACCATGAGGTGCAGGCTCGGTGGCAGCTGCTGGCGGTCCGGATGCCAGCCTGATTCGTCGAGAGCATCAGCGACAGCATGGATGTCGAGGGAGTCCGAGGCGAAAGCGAGGACGCTCATGTCCGGATCGCCAAGCACCTTGAGCTTCGGGATGCCGTTGATGCCGTCGATGAGGGCAGCCGTCGTGTCCATTATCACCCGCGCGAGCCGGGTGTAGCCCTCGACGCCGAGGTAGTTGAGGACGGCCCAGGCGGCAGCAATCGCGCCTCCCGGCCGGCTTCCGGCCATAGTCGGCGAGCCGTAGAGGCCGCCGGGCCAGTCGCTTGTGGCGAAAAACTGCTGCCGTCGCAACTCGGGGTCTCGGTAGAGGACCGTTGAGGCGCCTCTGGCTGAGTAGCCGTACTTGTGCAGGTCAGCAGAGATGGAGGTGACGCCCTCGACGCGGAAATCCCATGGCGGGACCGCGTAACCCAATCGCTCGACGAACGGCAGCAGGTAACCGCCCAAGCAGGCGTCGACGTGGCAGCAGATGCCGCGCTCACGCGCGAGCACGGCGATCTCCGGTATCGGGTCGATAACGCCGAAGGGGTAGCAGGGAGCGGAACCGGCGATCAGCACCGTGTTCGGCGTGATTGCGTCGCGCATGGCAGCGACGTCCGCGCGGAGGAGGTCCTCACGAAGAGACGTGTGGACGACCTCGACGCCGAGGTAGTGGGCAGCTTTATCGAAGGCCGGGTGCGCAGTCACCGGTATCGTGATCTGGGGCTGCGTGATGCCCTTCTCCGCGCGGCCCCGGTCGCGGGCGCATTTGACCGCCATAAGAATGCTCTCCGTCCCGCCGGAGGTCATGTTCCCAACAGCTTCCGCATGGCGGAGCAAGTCGGCGGTCATAGCAATGACTTCGGACTCGAACTTCCTGAGGCTCTTGAAGGCGTCTGGGCCCAGGCCGTTTGTGTAGAAGGCCGTGGTGTAGGCTTCCTTAAGCACTCCCGCCACGTCGTCGCCCGCGAAGTAAACGAGGGACCAGATCTTACCGCTGCGCCAGTCGGCATCGCGCGAGATGGCCTCTCGCAGGCGAGACATCAGCTCAGCGCGGGGCGTGCCTTCGTCCGGAAATTGCATCTCGGACTCCTTCGGTTCGGATGGCGAACATGGTATCAGAGGTGCAGGGAACAAGGAACATGGCGATCTGCCTCACCTAAACGGTTACCCAACGAAAAGCGTTGCCTCAAAAGTAGGGTTACCGAAAGGGGGCAACGTGACCCGGGTGACATTGCACGAGTACGGGGCTACGCTGAGACCGCGCTACCGTCGGGCCAGGAAGAAGGAGAAGAGCCGGATCCTGGACGAGTTTTGCCAGACGGCGGGGTTGCACCAGAAGGCGGCGATCAGGCTCTTGGGCAGGGGTCGTGGGCTGGCTGTAGCGCCAAAGAACGGGCGGCCGAAGCGGTACGGACCGGAAGTGACTGAAGCGCGGGTGAAGATCTGGGAAGCCGGCGACAGGATGTGCGGCAAGCTTCTGTTTGCAGTACTGCCAGCCCTGGTGGCGGGTCTTGAGCGGCATGGCGAACTGTGCCTGGAGGCTCGCGTACGTGAAGCGCTGCTTTCCATGAGCGCGGCGACCATCGATCGCCAACTAAAGAACTGGCGCAAGCACCTGGGCCGACAACCGAGGCGGCCAGCTTCGCCCGCGACTGGCCTGAAAGCGCAGATACCGATCCGGACGTGGAGCGAATGGCAGGACGTTCAGCCGGGATCCGTCCAGGCGGACCTCGTATTGCACTGCGGCGAAAGCGTGGAGGGGTTCTTTCTATCAACTCTAACGGTCGTTGACGTAGCCACGGGCTGGACCGAACTGGAGCCTGTCTGGGGCACGGGGATGACCCGCGTAGGTGCCGGCGTGCACGAGGCGGCCCGGCGCCTTCCGGTGTCCTTACGCGAGCTGCATTCTGACAACGGCGGTGAGTTCATCAACCATGCGCTCTACGACTGGTGTCGAAGACGAGGCGTTCGCTTCACCAGGGGCCGCGGCTACAAGAAGAACGACCAGGCGTACGTCGAGCAGCGAAACTGGCTGGCCGTACGGAGGGGCGTTGGTTACGACCGCTACAGTTCAAAGGCGGCTCTCTCCGCTCTTGGACGCCTGTACGCGCTCACGCGCCTCCAACTGAACTTCTTGAGGCCGGTTCGCAAGCTAGTGGGCAAGCAACGCGTTGGTTCCAGGGTGCGCAAGGCGTACGACGCACCGAGGACGCCATATCAGCGGCTGCTTGAATCCGGTGCCCTTCCGGGTTCCGTCGCCAAGAGTCTCGAAGAGCAGTTCCTAGCCATCAACCCGGCGGAACTGCAACGAAAGACCGAACTCGCTCTTCGTGCGGTCTGGGCTGGCACGGAGCGGGCCGAGAAACGGAAAGTTGGGTAACCGCACTAATGCGGCATCACTTCAATTTCGGTAACCGGGACTTATGAGGCATCACGCATGGAACATGATGAAGGGTGATTTCGATGGGTGTAGACTGAATGGGCCATGAAGGCGAAGGTGCGATTGTTCGCGCGTCTGGCGGAGCTGGCGGGTACGCGGGAGGCGGAGGTGGAGCTGGGCGAGGGGCTGACGGCAGGCGATGTCTACGCGCTCCTTTGCCGTCAGTACCCGCGACTGAGCGGGCTCGAAGACGTCCTCCGCTACGCGGTCAACGGTGAATACGTCTCGCCCGAACATCCGATAGGCGAGGGCGACGAGGTCGCTCTGATACAGCCGGTGAGCGGAGGGTCCGGTGCTGTTTGAGATAACCTCCGCTTGCCTCGAGCCGCAGCTGTTGATCGACCACGTGCGCAAGGACGAAAGCGGCGCAGTCGCGCTCTTTTCCGGCGTCGTGCGGAACAACAGCCTTGGCCGCCGAGTGCTGTACCTGGAATACGACGCCTATCCCGAGATGGCAGAGCGAGTGATGCGAGAAATCGCGGACGAGATCATGGCACGCTGGCCGGCGGTAATCGATATCGCCATCCAGCACCGGACCGGGCGGCTCGAGATCGGTGAGACGTCGCTGCTGGTGGCGGTTTCAGCGCCACATCGGACGGAGGCGTTCGGGGCCTGCCACGCGCTCGTGGACCGCTTCAAGGAGGTCGTGCCGATCTGGAAGAAGGAGGCCTGGGAGGGGGGCGAGGAGTGGATTGAGGGGGAGGCGGTGGGGAGGTAGGAGGTCAGAGGTAAGAGGTCAGAGGTAAGACTCGGGACTCGGGACTTAGGACGTACCAGCCGACGCACGCTGGGACTCAGGACGCGGTGTAAACTAGCTCCATCACGATTTCGGAGGACACCATGACGGACACAGAGCCCAGCGGGGCCGCGACCAGCGCCGTCGATCGAAATGCCATACGAGCGGAACTCGAGGCCACACGCGCGCGGTATCACGAGCTGCTCAACTCGCTGTCGGACGAGGACTGGAAGAAGAAGAGCGCGAACCCGGCGTGGCGCGTGGATCAGCTGATGTGGCATCTGGCGTGGGCTCTAGGCTATTTCCCGAAGGGGGTTGACCAGTGCCGCAAGGGCAATGCAAATAATACGCCCGCGTGGATCACGAATCCGCTCAATATGCTGATCACCCGTATCGGCTCGCGCGGAGCGACTCCAGCGAAAGTGGCGCAGCAGTACGACAGTAACCAGACCGCTGTCCTGGCATGCCTCGATGGGATCCAGGACGACGAATGGCAGAAGCGTGGTAAGCCGCTAGGCGCGTTCGGAGAAGAGAAGACTGTGGAGTCGGTCTTTCGCAGCATTACGTCGCACTTCAAGGAGCACGAGGCGGACATCGGGAAAGGCCTCGGCCGAATCTAGCCGTCCACAGGCGCGTGGTATCCGACGAAATCGTCGCGCCGGGGGACGATCTCCAGTATTGTCCGCGCTGCGGTGCGCCGCTTATCGTTCGTCTACTTCCAACCGAAGACCGTCCGCGACTTATTTGCGACCGGGGGCACATTCTCTACGTCAATCCGAAACTGGTGGTGGGCGTGATCCCGGAGCGGCGGGGGCGCATCTTGCTGCTGCGCCGGGCGATCGAGCCGCGCTACGGAGCGTGGACGTACCCCGGCGGCTACATGGAGATTGACGAGACGGTCGAAGAGTGCGCGGCCCGAGAGGCGCTCGAGGAGGCCGGAGTCACGGTAAAGATCTCGGGGCTTGTCGGCGTCTACTCGCGGCCGGGGCCGCACGGGCCCGCGATCGTCGCCATCGTCTTTCGCGGGCGGGTGACCGAGGGCAGGGTGACTGCGGGCCGGGAGGCCCTTGAAGCGCGCTGGTTCAGCCCCCAGGACATACCCTGGGAGGAGCTGGCTTACGACACGACGCGATGGGCTCTGCGGGACTGGCTGGAGGCGCGAACTCGGCAGGAGTAGTGCGCCTCACCGAGGCGCATCTACACGCGGCTACGCTCGGCGGGGCGGGGTTAGCCGCGACGTGAGAGACGCGCCTTCGCGGCGTCTCTACGCGGGGTGTTTACGGCATTAGCGGTGACCGAAGACCTGCCTTCAGGAGCGTCTTGGTACGCGGGGCGTCTCTACGCACGGCGGGGCGGGCGGCCACGGCCGCGTGGCGACGGAGCCGTACGGGCGGAGTGGTGGCCAAAGAAGTCGAAGTCTTGAGCTTTGTCGCCGATTAGGAAGAGGGTAGTAACACCGAGGTCCATCAGGCGAGTCGCGACTCGAGAGGGCAGGTCCTTGTACGTAACGCATATCGTGAAGACAGTGGACAGGCCGGCGTTGTAGCGGTAGTTGATGAGCTGAAATAGCTTTTCGTCGGCCCAAGGGGTGCCGCTCTCCGCCCCGAGGTCGTCGAGGATGAGCAGCGGGGCACTCCTCACTTGATCGAACATCCTGTCGAAGGCACCAGGGTTCTGCGCATTGTATCCAGCCCGCAGGTGGTCCAGCAGGTCCGGCACGACCACAAACAAGACTTCCTTTCCGGCCTGCCGCCGGAAATTGCCGATGGCGGCGGCCAGTCTTGTCTTTCCCTTCCCGGAAGGCCCCGCGATAGCGAACCAAGGGTAGGTTACCTCTTCCCGCGCGAACTTAATTGCCTCGCGGTAGGCGTCCTCGATCTCCCTGAGCTCCGAGGAGTTGGCGGAGCAGCGGCGGGGGTCGAACTTGCTGAAAGTCATCTGCTGCAGGTGAGGGAGTTCCAGCGCATCCAACTCTGAGGTTGTTGTCTTGGCTCCGGATTCGAGGAAAAAGACCTGCGAAAGCGTCGCGTCGCTCAAACGGCTTTCGATGCGAGGGTTGAAGTTGGTGAGGTCAAGGTCGGTCGTGAAGATGGTAGGCAGCTGGGCGTTGTAGCGGTGGTTGAGGATCTGAAACAGCTTCTCTTCGGCCCAGGGCGTTGAGGTCTGTACGCCCAGGTCATCCAGCACCAGGACCGGGGCCTCGCGAACCAGATCGAAGAGGTCATCGTAAGCGATCTGGCTTCCGGGCTGGTAGGTAGAGCGGAGGTGATCCAGCAAGTCCGGCACGACCATAACGAGCGCAGGAATGCCGGACGCGACGCAGCTGCCGGCGATTGCAGCCGCGAGGTGCGTCTTGCCGCAGCCACTTGGCCCGCTGAACACTAGCCATCCCGCCGGCGCAGAAGCGAAGCGCTGCGCCGCCTTGACTGCTTCCGAGAATGCGTCCTGATGCCCGGGGTTCGGGCTGCGTCCGCGCGGGCTGAGGTTGTCGAAGGTCAGCCGGGAGAGCGGGCCAAGGTTGCTGTAACGCTGAAGCCGGGACAGGCGCTGGTCCTCACCCTCGTTGCGCGTGCATTCGCAAGGGAACGCCTTGCCGAAGTCGGGGTGGCCCAGGCGAACGGCCTTGCGGACGAAGCCGGCGCCGCCGCAGCGCTGGCAGAACCCGTGTTCGTCGTCAAGAAAGGTTTCTGTTCCGCCCTCCGCGATGGGACCGCCGGCGCTCCCCCTCGCGGTACCGGCGTTCAAGCCACTCGATTTGAGGATCTCTTCCAGACTTCTCATCGGGTCTGCCCTCCGCTTCCCATCTGCGCAGGATACTCTCGATGTATCGCCAATTCGGTTTGCTCAGGCTGACTGCTTCTCGGAAGGCGTCGCGAACCCATTCAGGGGGATAGCGCTTTTCGGCCTCGGCCAGCTCTTCGGCGATCAGCGGCGTGATGGGCCTGATGTTCTGCTCGTAGAACGCGAAAATGCCGTCGGCGGCGCCGTCCCCAGCCGCCGGCAGGGGCTCTTCAAGCTCAAGTTCACCTCCTGCCAACGCCTCCAGCGCCCTGCGGTTGGCCGGCGTATTCACCACATACAGGTCGTCGTCGCGGCCACCGGAACGCGTCTTCGCCCGCAAAAGGGTGCCGCGCCAGACGGAGAGGTCCAGGCCGCGTTCCAACGCCCCTTCGCCGGCAGCCAAGCGTCCGAGCGCGCGGGCGAGGACGGCGTCCGCCGCCAGCTCGCGGCCAGTCACGAAGCGAGGCGAGCGGCCCTTGAGTTGTTGGGCGAAAAAGAAGTACAGGCTCACGATGAGCTCTTCAACTGCTTCGATCTGCGGGAGGAGGCGCGAGAAGAACTGGTTCGGCACGGCTGTGGCGAGGCCGGAGTTGGGGAAGCCCGTAGACGGTTCGGAAAGGCCGGTCATGCCCTAGGTGCCAAACACTCACGCCGACAAGAGGCGCCGGTCACACCCCGCAAGCCCGCAAGATCCCTTCGCGAAGATGCGTGCGTGCGGACAAGGATGTGGTTGGCGCTCAGGATGACATTTAGCCTCACAGGTCGGGCTCCGGCGCTTCATCCCACTCCTCGGGCTGGCGCACAAGCAAGTCCTCGAAGCGCGCGATTTTCTCGCGAAAGCGGAGGTGGATGGTGCCGGTCGGGCCGTTGCGGTGCTTGGCGAGCACGATCTGGGTGATACCGGCCGGGTAGCCGTCGGTGGGACGATCCGGGTGCTGTCGCTGCCACTCCTCGCGCGAGACGTACTTGTCCTCCCGATAGATGAACATGACGACATCGGCATCCTGCTCGATGCTGCCCGATTCGCGCAGGTCACTCAATTGAGGGATGTTGCTCGCGCGCATCTCAGCGGCCCGCGAGAGCTGGGAGCAGGCAACCACAGGCACGTCGAGATCTCGCGCCAGCTGCTTCAGTGAGCGGGAGATGTAGCTCACCTCCTGAACACGGTTCTCGTTGCGGGCGCCCGACTGCATGAGCTGAAGGTAGTCCACGACCACGAGGTCGAGGCCTCGTTCGAGCTGTAGCCGCCTCGCCTTGGCTCGCATCTCTGCTACGGTTAGCATCGCGGAGTCGTCAAAGTAGACCGAGAGGTCGGATAGGACACCAAGCGCCTGCGATATGCGCCGCTCGTCGCGATCTGAGTGCTGGCCGAAGGCGAGGCGCGCAGAGTCCACGCCGGACTCCATAGCAAGCATGCGCTGGACGAGCTGCTCCGCCGCCATCTCGATGGAGAAGAAGGCTACGGTGGCCGTTTGACGCTCGGCGGCCGACTTCGCGAAGTTGAGGACGAGGGATGTCTTGCCGAGGCTCGGGCGGGCCGCCACGACAATGAGGTCGCCGCGCTTGAGGCCGGTGGTCAGGAGCGTGTCCAGATCCATGAAGCCGGTCGTGACCGCTCGCACCAGGCTGGCGACAGCGCCAACGCCCGCGGCGGCGGATTCGAGGTAGCCGGTCAGCAGCTCGCGGATGTGGACGAAGTCTCGCAGGGTTTCGCCCTGGCGAACGGCGGCAACGAGTGTCTCGGCGCGTGCCAGGATGTCCGGAAGGTCCGCGCCTCCCTGGTATGCCAATTGCGCGATCTGCCCAGCGGCGGAGATTAACTTACGATAGGTCGCGTCCCGCGCGACGATCTCAGCGTATTGCTCGACGCCAACAGAAGTCGGTAGCTCTGTAACGAGGCGGCTGAGATAGGACGCCCCGCCCACGTCCTCCAGCTTGTTGCGGCGGGCGAGCTCATGGGAGACGGTGATCTGGTTTATGGACTCGCTGCGGTCCCAGAGGGCGCGGCAGGTCTCATAGACCCAACCGTTCTTCTCGCGGAAGAAGTCTTCGCTCTTGAGCTTGGGGGCGACCTTGTAGATGGCCTCGGGGTCGACGAGGAGCGAGGCGATTACCGCCTCTTCCGCCTCTATGTCATGCGGAGGTAGGCTCTCCGCTCGTCCGGCCTCGACAACCAACTGCGCGCGCACTCCCCTTGAGACTCCCGCGCGGGGCCGGCTGCTCAGCAAGAACGGACGGGCCGGCGTGGGAGGCTAGCTCTGTTCGCTATCGCTCTCCGATTCCGGTTCGCTGGATCCGTCGCTACTTTCCGAAGACGCATCCACCGCTGCATCCTCCTCGGCGTCTTCGATGGCGAACTCTTCGACAGCCTCTTCTTCGCCGGCAGGCGCCTCCGGTTCGGCTTCGGCTTGTGATTCTTCGGTCTCTTCCCCAACAACGGCGCCGCCAAGCGCCTCAACGTTGACGGTCACTGTGGCCAGGACGTTGCGCGTTAGCTTCACCGTAACGTCGTGCGAGCCCAGCTCGCGGATCGGCTCCTTCAGGTCCACCTGGCGATGCTCGAGCTCTACACGGGTGGCTTCGTGGAGCGCTTCCGCGATGTCGCGCGCCGTCACTGAGCCGAATAACTTACCTTGATCGCCGACGCGAACCTCGATGCGCACGGACTTGCCGTCCAGCTTGGGGAGAGCGTAGCTGCGGGCCTCTTCGTCCATTCTGTCTTGCCGGCGGGCTTCCTTGCTTGCCTTCGCCTGCGCGATGTTGATGTAGTGATCGGTGGCGGGGGCGGCCAGCTTGCGGGGTAGAAGATAGTTGCGGGCAAAGCCATCGGCGACATTCTTTACATCGCCGGTGCGGGCGGTGCCCTCGACCTCCTCCAGGAAAACGACTCTCATGGCAATCTCCTTATTCAGGTTAGTAGGACGACCTAACGTACGATACAGGGTTTTCCACCGACGGTCATTCGCGATGTCGATTCCAGCCTTAAACGATGTTCACAACAAAGTTTAGAACGCCTGTGCGATAAGCGTCAAGCATCCCTTCGCCCTGGGCCTCGGCTGCGCCACGACACGGTTCAGGATGAACGAGACCCGAGGAGCGCCCGCTCGAGTCCGCCCTCGTAGGCGTCCCGCATCGCGTCGAGAGAGACCTCCAGCGGGCCGAGGCGCAAGACCGGCTCTGCGACGACGCGGCCCAGGTAGGCGAACGGTACATCGCCGGCGCGAGCGACCAGATCAAGCGCACCGCGCTGGTCAGGGCGGATGGCGACAACGATGCGAGATTGGGCCTCTCCGAATAGGGTGGCGTCCAACCTGGGGCCCAGAACTGCACCGGAGGCATCGAGTCCTTTGCCTCCCGCCAGACACATCTCCGCCAACGCAACCGCAAGCCCACCGTCCGAGCAGTCGTGGCAGGCGGTGGCGAAGCCCTGACGGATGAGAGCAAGGGCCGCGCGCTGCACCCGCGCTTCCAGCGCCAGGTCGATGGTGAGAGGGCCACCGATCACGCCGTGCATTTCCTTCAGGTATTCGCTCCCCGCGAGCGAAGATGCAGGCTGCTCGATAAGCGAGCCGAGGAGGAATACTTCGTCGCGGTCATTGGCAAAGCCGATGCGACAGCAGCTGGTGACATCGTCGAGGATGCCGAGCATGCCGATAACCGGCGTTGGGTGGACCGCCTGTCCCCCCGTCTCATTGTAGAGACTCACGTTGCCGGAGATGACAGGCGTGCCCAGCACTGAGCAGGCGTCCGCGATGCCCCGAATCACCTCCTGCATCTGGTGGTAGACCTCAGGCCGCTCCGGGTTGCCGAAGTTGAGGCAATCGGTCACTGCCACGGGCTGGGCGCCGGCGCAGACTACGTTCCGCGCCGCCTCCGCGACGGCAATCGCCGCTCCGGAGTACGGGTCGATGTAACAATAGCGGCCGTTGCCGTCCGTCGCCAGCGCGATGCCCTTCTGCGTCGCTCCGCCGGCTCCACTCGAGTCAGACCCTTCGACTGCCCCGACCGAGGTCGGGGCGCTCGGGACAGGCTTGATCCGCATCACGGCAGCGTCTGACCCGGCTTCGACCACTGTATTCGAGAGAACGCTCTGGTCGTACTGGCGATAGACCCAGCGCTTGCTGGCGATGTTCGGCGTCGCGAGAAAACGGAGGAGGATGTCGTTGGGATCCCTCACCCCCGACCCCTCTCCCGCAGAATCCTCCCCCCAAAGATCAACACGGGAGAGGGGAGAAACGGATGCGTAGAGGTCCGGCAGGGCGGCCAGGTCGAGCGACTGCATCTCGTCAAGCTCCGGAGGGCGACGTCCCTCTCGCGTGTACTCCGGCGCCTCCACGAGGATGTCGACAGGCAGCGCCGCCACCTCGCGATCACCGTCCGTGATGCGCATCGTCGCGTCGTCGGTAACGTGGCCGATGACGGCCCAGGGCACCTCCCAGTGGTCGAAAAGGCCGGCGACGTCTCCCTCGTGCCCCTTGCGGACGATGATAAGCATGCGCTCCTGGGATTCGGAGAGCATGACCTCGTACGGTGTCATGCCTTCTTCGCGGCGCGGCACCTTCGACACATCGATTACGAGCCCGGTGCCAGCTCGCGCGGCGGATTCCGCGCTGGAGGCGGTTAGGCCGGCGGCGCCGAGATCCTGGATGGCGGCGATCCAGTCAGCGTGGTTGTGGGCGAGGTCCAGGCACGCTTCCATCAGCATCTTCTCGAGAAAGGGGTTGCCCACTTGTACCGCAGGGCGCAGCTCATCGAAGCGAGCGTGCGGGTCCGTGCGCGAGGCCAGCCCGGACGCTCCATGGATGCCATCGCGCCCAGTGTCCGAGCCGACGAGCATCAGGATGTTGCCGGGGCCCGCCGCCTTTGCGCTGGCGAGCTTATCTACCGGCGCTACGCCGACGCACATGGCGTTTACGAGCGGGTTCGTGGAGTAGGCGTCTTCGAACACGACTTCGCCGCCCACCGTCGGGATGCCGAGGCAGTTGCCGTAACCGCCGATGCCGGAGACGACGCCGCCGAAGAGGTAGCGGTTCCGGGCGATATCGGCCTCCCCACGGGCCGCCCGTGGAGCCCTCCCCTCGCCACCTGGCCGCTCCCAAAAGGGCTCCGCTACATTCGATGGCGCGATCGGGCCAAAGCGGAGTGAGTCGAGGAGGGCGATGGGCCGGGCGCCCATCGCGAAGATGTCGCGAACGATGCCGCCGACGCCGGTGGCGGCACCCTGGTAGGGCTCGATGGCGGAAGGGTGATTGTGGGACTCGATCTTCATGACGACGCACATGCCGTCGCCGATGTCGACGGCGCCGGCGTTCTCGGCGCCGCGGCGGGTGAGCACGTACGGGCCCTCACCCGGGAGCAGACGGAGAAGTGGCTTCGAGTTCTTGTAACCGCAGTGCTCGCTCCAGAGGGCGCCGAACATGCCGAGCTCGACCTCGTTCGGTTCGCGGCCGAGCCGCTCGACGATGAGCGCGTACTCGTCGCGGCTGAGGGCGATGGTGTCGAGTGTGGTCTGGTCTACGGCCACGCTCTCAGAATACGTGGGGCAGGACGCAGGTGGAAGAGACGTAGCTGGAGACCGCGGCGAGAGACAGGCCAAAGGCGGTGACCGCGGCTTTCAGCCAGCCGGGCCAGTCTTTGTAACGCCACATCAGATACAGACCAAGCGGCGGGAATACGTATCCAGACGCGATCATGATCCAGCCGCTGGTATACCAGGGTCGGCTTGGCTGCAAATCGATGTGCGGTCTACTTCAGGCTGAAGGGCGGGTATTCGTCTCGCATGAGCAAAACGTAGGCCGTCACGCGGTTGTTCCACCGTGTCACGCCAACGAAGAAGTCGAACAAGCCGCGTGGATAACCGGCTGTGAAGAGGATGGCGAAGAAAGCGATAACCCATACGACCGATGCCGCGATGCCCAATGCGATCAGGACGAGGTAGTGAGGGATCACAAGAAGCCATTTTATGAGCGGCAGCCAGCGGTTGAGCTGCTCCGGGTAGTCAACTTCATACGTAACGGGATATTGTCCTGGCTCCCAGGAAAACGGCGGGTATTCATCCCTGAGCAAGTCGAAGTAGGCCGTCGCGTTGGCGTTCCATCGGTAGATGTTCACGACGAAGTCGAACAACTCGCGCGGATAGCGAGTCGTGAACAGAATCGCGAAAAAGGAAATCACGGTGATGACATACGCGACTGTCACGAGCGCGCCGACGATTAAGAGATGAGGAATCACCAGCAGCCACTTGACAAGAACAAGCCAGCGGTTGAGCTGCTCCGGGTACTCGACCTCGTATCGAAGGGGATAACCGCCACCGCCGCCCGCCGCTGTTTCTACTGACATTGGTCAGCTCCTTTCCGGGCAAACGGGCCACTATCTGAACTCGAAGTATACGACGTGGGTGCCGCCGCTGGACGGATCCGCAAACGCGGGGAAGTATGTCAGCCTTGCGGGATCGCTCATATTGTCTACTTCATAGACCAAGCCAACGAGGGCTGAGAAGCGGGAGTCAAGAGTCATGGCGTCACGTGCGTAACCGCCGAACGTAATGAAGTCCGGCTCGTCGAAGGTAAATCCACCTGTTGCGCCTAAATGAAAATTAGTTCGCTCGATGACCGCAGTAGGCGCGTCGACGTTCTCGATGGGAATGTAGAATGCGATGTACCGCGCGCCAGGGTCCGGAGGCCGATCCGCCAGAAGCGCGCGCGCCGCTTGTGGGTGGGGGTCTTCCACCTCGATTGGCCCAATTCTGAGGCCACTGACATCAACCTCTGTGGACCCTGAGACGACGCTGCCTCCGTCAACGGAAGCAATAATGCGATAGGTTCGGGGAGACGTAATGGGCGAGGTAGTGCTCGCTCGTGTGGAGAGATCGCGCGATTCGCTCTCGATGAACTTGAACCTCACCCTCTCCCCAAAAGGAAAGAACGCGCGAAACCCGGGAGAGTAAGTCAACTCTGAGGGTTGATCGGCACTTCGGATCTCGAATATCACGCCAACGGCGACTGTCCTATCCCGCTCTATCGACTCCAGCGAAATCCCTTGCACAAGCACCGGCTTGTGCTTCTGGCCAAGTGAGTCCTTCAGGCGAAACGTGTTTCTCGTCGCGGACGTGAACACGGCATCGACGTTGGTAACCTCCAACTCGAACCTGATGAAGCGGTGACCCGCGGCCGGTTCGCCTAAAGCGCCGCGGAACTGGAACGGGTCCTCCGCTCGGAGAAGGCTCACCCGCGTGCCGCTGATGTCGACGGGAAAGGTCGCTTCGCCAGCCCTAATATCGGAGTACCGGACATTTACTTCCTCTGTGCTGGACGTAAGGGCCCCGGCTGCTCCGAAGATCCCGACAAAGACCAAGATCACGATCACGCTGAAACCTACGGCGGCCGGCATCGCCAGTACGGCGGAGACCGCGATAGCCCTCCCCGTGCCGGGGTGGGCATCGGCGCGCCTGCTGTAGGGAGGAAACTTATCGGTCATGAACGATGTGTACGCGGATACGCGGAGGTACCAGCGCATCACGCCGACGATGTAGTTGAAGGGGCCGCGCGGGAAGCGGCCGGTGATTAGGATGGCAAACCAGGCGATTATCTCGGCAACCAAGGCGACCAATCCGAGGACGTACAGCACAATCTGGTGGAGGAAGGCGAGGAACCACTTGACGAAGATAAGCCAGCGGCTCAGCCTGTCGGGGTAGTCGACTTCGTAGGTGACCGGATAGCGGCCGGGATCCGTCGAGAACGGCGGGTACTCGCTGCGGAGCAGAGCCATGTAGGCGTAGACGTTTACGGTCCAGCGGTTTAAGCCGACAACGAGGTCGAACAGCCCTTTCGGGTAACGGCGCGTAAAAAGAATGGCGAACCAAGCGATGAACGTGATGATGCTGACGACGGTGCCCAGGGCGTAGATGATGAGGAGTTGAGGTATCGCGAGAATCAGCCGGACGAGAGTGCTCAGCCGGGAGAGCTTCTCTGGATATGCGACGTCGAAACGGACCGGATAGGCACCGGCGACAGCCGGAAGCGGGCGCAGGACGTTGATGCGTGTGCCGCAGTTGGGGCAGAAGTTATATTCGGCGGGATTGGGTGCGCCACAGTTGTGGCAGAAACGTTCTTCAGGCGGTCTCACGTAGGCCCCAGCTTATGCCGGCGAATCTTCACTGCCGGTACTGCGCCCCGCCGGGGGCGCATCTACACCAGAACCCCCCGCTTCGCCCACTCTACGATCGATTGCCAGATGAGCAGTCCGTCTTCGCCGCCCATGAGAGCTTCGCAGGCACGCTCTGGATGCGGCATCATGCCGAGGACGTTCCCGCGCTCGTTGACGATGCCTGCAATATTACGCTCGCTGCCGTTGGGGTTCGCTTCGGGCGTAACGTCTCCCTCGGCTGTGCAGTAGCGGAAAACCACGCGCCGTGAGGCCTCCAATCCGTCCAGCGTGGCTTCGTCGGCAAAGTAGCGGCCCTCTCCGTGGGAGATGGGGATTCGCAGCACCCGGCCGGGCTCGCAGCCGTTCGTGAACGGCGTCTCAGCGTTCTCGACGCGGAGGTATACCCATTCGCAGCGGTATTGCAGCGAGTCGTTGCACATTAGGGCGCCGGGAAGAAGATGAGATTCGCACAGGACCTGGAAGCCGTTGCAGATGCCGATGACCGGCTTACCGGCCTCGACGTGACGGGCGACGGCCTCCATGACGGGCGAGAAGCGGGCGATGGCGCCGGTGCGCAAGTAGTCGCCGTAGGAGAAGCCGCCGGGAAGGACCACGCAATCGTAGGACGAGAGGTCGCTTTCGCGGTGCCAGACGAGGTCGGCACGGTGGCCCATGACGTTGGCGAGCGCGTACTGACAGTCGTGGTCGCTCCAGGTGCCGGGAAAGACGACGACGGCGAAGCGCATGTCCGTGGCTTAGGTTACAGGAGCCGCCAGCGAGGGGCTAGAAGAGCTGAGAAATACCAAACGAAATCAGCGTGAGTATTGCGATCAGTACGATGAAGCCGAGGGCGTAAATCATGTCCCAGGGAAGCACAGCCAGCCAATCACGGCGGGTGATGCGGCGCTGATCCCGGACCGAATAATGTTTGGGCATCCCCACGGAGTAAGGACGCCCGCGTGCATCGCCCGTTACGAACGCTTCTTGTTCGTTGCTCGGCAGTCCGAGTACGCTCAGGTCATGCGGAAGCAGGCGGCGCCTGAGTCAGTTGCGGGCAAGATCGAAGCGATCTTTCACCCGCGCTCCATCGCGGTAGTTGGGGCGTCAGCCAACCCGGATACGCCGGGATACGACTACGTCCGCTCGCTCCAGGAGTTCGGGTACGAGGGCCGCATCTATCCGGTCAATCCAAAGGGAGGCGAGATTCTTGGCCTGCCGGTCTACTCATCTCTACACGACGTGCCCGGGGGTGTCGACTACGTCATCTCGTGCATCCCGAATGAGTACGTGGTGAGACTGGTAGACGATTGTACAGTGGCGGGCGCGAAAGCGCTACAGCTGTTTACCGGCCGCTTCGGTGAGACCGGACGGCCAGAGGGCGTCGCACTGGAGCGAGAGCTGCTGGCAGCAGCCAAGGCGGCGGACGTGCGCATCATCGGCCCCAACTGCATGGGGCTGCTGTATCCGCGACTCGGCATCTCGTTCCGCACGGACATGGCGCGCGAGGCGGGGACGATCGGCTTCCTATCACAGAGCGGGAACCTTCTGTTCGAGCTGACACACTTCGCGGGTCCGCGCGGGCTCCATTTCTCGAAGGCGATCAGCTATGGCAACGCGCTTGACCTCAACGAATGCGACTTCATCGACTACTTCGCGCTGGACGCCGAGACGGCTGTCATCGGCGCGTATATCGAGGGCGTGCGGGAGGGGCGGGCGTTCGTGGCGGCGCTGAAGCGTGCGACGGCGCGCAAGCCGGTCGTGGTCCTGAAGGGCGGGCGCACGCGGGCCGGCGAGCGGACAGCGGCCTCGCATACGGCAGCGCTGGCTGGGAGCGCCGCCGTTTGGAGCGCCGCCGTCCAACAGGCGGGCGCACTGCCGGTCGATACGGTCGAGGAGCTGATCGACATGCTAATCGCGTTCGCGTATATGAAGGGGCTGGCGAAGGCCGATCCTGGGGGTCGCCCTCATAACCCGCGGCTAGCAATGGTCGGCGCCGGCGGAGGACGGTCGGTGTTGACGGCGGATCTGTGTGAAGAGCTTGGGTTGTCAGTGCCGCCGCTGCCCGCGGATGTTGAGCGGAAGGTGGCCGAACGCGCGCCGGACCTGGCAGGTTGGGTGACAAACCCGGTCGATCAGTCGATCCTGGCGGGCAGTGGCCTCGGCGGGGCGCAGGTGCTCGAGTGGCTCGACGAAAGCCCGGAGATCGATATGCTGGTCGCCAACGTCGGCGAGCCCTGGGCGTTTGGGCGGCCGAACGCAGAGGCGATCGTGCCGCGGGTGACGGAGCGTTTCGTGCAAGTGGCGGCGAAGACGTCCAAGCCGTTCGCGGTCGTGCTTGGGCCGTCGGACTACGCCGACGAAGCGCGCTGGCGTCTCGTTTCAGAAGCACGCGAGCGGCTGGTTGAGGCGGGCGTCGCGGTGTTCCCGAGCGTGGAGCGGGCTGTGCGGGCGCTGGCGCGGTTGGCTAAGTACTGGGGGAGACGTCGTGCGTAGGGGCGGTTGGCCGCGGCGGGCGGGTTTGAAACCTGCCCCTACACGGGGGGCGGGGCTTCCATTGGGTCTGCGGGAGGTTTGAGGTAGGCGACACCGTGCGAGGCCGTCTGGAGCTCCGCCTTGGTGGGCGAAGGGTACTCGATGCGCGGGTGGTAGATGCCGCGCAGCGTGGCCTTGAATGACTCGCCGATTATGCGGAGGTCCCGCATGGTCAGGTCGCACTCGTCGAATTGACCTTCGGTCACGCGTTCCGCGATGACTCCGTCGACGAGCGCGCCGATCCGCTCGTGCGAGCGATCACGGCTGGAGCGAACGACCGCCTCGACGGAGTCGGCGAGCATAACGATCGCGGTCTCCTTGCTCTGGGGTTTTGGACCAGGGTAGCGGAACTTCTCAGGATCGGTCGTCGGATCGTGCTGGCTGGCCTTGCGATAGAAGTAGGTCACCAAGCGGGTGCCGTGATGCTCCGGGATGAACGCGCGGACGCGTGAGGGCAACCGGTAGCGGCCGGTGAGTTGAAGGCCGTTACGCACGTGCTCCGAGACGAGGCGGGCGCTCACGGCCGGCTGGAGCTTGTCGTGCGGGTTGCCCGTGTCGAGCTGGTTCTCGATGTAATACTCCGGCTTCGCGATCTTGCCGATGTCGTGGAAGTAACATCCCACGCGAACGAGCAGTGAGTCAGCGCCGACCAGGTCCGCCGCCCGCTCAGCCAGGTTGCCGACGATGACGCTGTGGTGAAAGGTACCGGGCGCCTTCTCCTGGAGGTCGCGCAGGAGTGGGTGGCTTAACTGCGCCAGCTCCATCAGCTGAATACGCGTAGTGACGCCGAAAATCAGGCCCAGCACGACGGTGCCGCCGACGGTGATGACAGCGCAGCCGAACGCCCCCAGCGCCGACGCGACGAGTATCCACAGAAGATCGACGCCCTCCCGTTGAGGCGAGAGCAACCAGAAGGCAAACAGCACCACGAACGTCGTCCCGCCTACCATTGCTCCTGCCATAGCATAGTGGTTCACGCGCTCCGCCCGGCGCACGCCAAATATTCCGGCGACGCCGCCCAGGAGGTAGGCTAGCGGCATCTGGAGGGCCTGGAGCGGGTCGTCTGAAATCGAGTTTCGGGCGTCCGGAAGGTAAAACGCGGCAAAGCTGGCGAGAACGGCGAGGAGCGCGGCTACAACTATCGCGAGACCGCCGTCCAGAAGCGCGGCGATGAGCATCCCGGCGGAGGCGACCGGGAGGATGTACCCGAGATAGAGCCTGTCGTCGTCTGGAAGGGTGAGCGACAGGAACACCTTGGCTGCGGCTACCCATAGGAAGAATATGAGTCCGACCATGGCCAGCCGGGCGAGGTCGTTCACCTCTGGCGGCTGGAACAGGTACAGATATAGCGCCACCAGCGCGCCGCCGAGGACGCTTACGATTACGGCCGCGGCTACGGCATCCGCCTCCGTGCTGTTATCGAGAAGGCCTGCTGTCCGGATGCGATCGAGCGCGGCTTGATCGACGGCATCGCCTTTCTCGACGATTAAGTCCCCGTCAATTCGGAACGTCTTGAAGGCAGGATCGCCCGCGCTGAGTGTTGTCTCTCCCGGGAAGACGGGGGCGAGAACCAAAATTAAGGCAAAACTAAGCGCCGCGGCGAATATGAAAGCCCGCGTCGGCGAGATAACGTCAGTGGCCCTTTGTCTGGCCGTCATAGCAACGCCGGCCCTTCGGCGCGGCACGTATCATGATAACAGACACGCGATTGAACAAATATCGATAAAGGTCGGTGGGTAAGCGGGTTCTCGGTGGGTTGCTTAGGGTATGGTCAGCAACTATCTTTAGCAGTGAGCAGAGCATTTGTAGAGCCGCTGAGCGGGGATGTCGTCCCTGGCTCAATCCTTCGATACCTCAGGATGAGCGGTATGAGGCGTTAGTGGATCAGGACGGCATGCCGCCGAGCAGTTCTGTAACGACTTCGTTTATCGTGCGGCCGTCGGCGCGGCCGGCGAGGCGCGGCATGAGTGCCGACATCACCTTACCCTTGTCGCCTGGACCACCGGCGTCGACCTCAGCGATCACGGCGCGCGCCTCGTTCGCGATCTCTTCACGGGTCATCTGCGCGGGCATGTAGGCTTCCAGTACGCGCAGCTCCGCAGCCTCTTTGTCTACGAGATCCTGACGGCCGGCCTTCTGGAAGGCGTCGATGCTCTCCTTGCGCTGCTTCACCTGCTTGCCGATTACTCCCATCACCCCAGCATCGTCGAGCTGCTTGATCGCGGCCACCTCGGCGTTCTTGATGGCGGTAATCACGAGGCGTATGGCTGTCTTGCGCGACTCGTCGCCGGCGCGCATGGCGTCCTTGAGGTCGTCAGCTAGCTGCTCTTTGAGGGGCATCGGGGATGGCCTTTGAATAAGGCCAGGTGATGGCTTGGGTTCGGAGGAAGTCCGTTAGCCGCGCTGGGCGTTCTTCAGGCTCTTGCGCCGTTTGGCGGCGGCTTTCTTCTTGCGGCGGATGCTTGGCGGCTCGTAGTGTTCTCGCCGCCGCGCCTCAGCCAGGACGCCGGACTGCTGGACCATCTTGTTGAAGCGCTTCAATGCCTGGTCGAAGCTGTCGCTGCTGCTGATATGGACTTCTGGCAAAAAGAATCCCCCTAAGGTGCGTGCTTGTTGGCGTTCTCGCGTATTCTAGGCGTTCCCGAATCGAGGTGTCAAGGAAAATTTCGGTCAATGACCGCGCTTGCGAACTGGAGCCGCCTGGCATAGCCTAGAGCCGTCTCAAGCGAGTAGAGGAGCGGTCTGATGCCGAAAGAGGTTACGTTCGAAGAGGCGCTCAAGCGCGCGAAGCGCATGTCGGAGCGGTATGTGGAGAAGGGACCGTACGAGTTCTTCCCGCTGCCGGAGATCGTGGACGAAGTGCAGCGAGGACTCGCGAAGAATCTGGTTAATCATGGGCGGCTGTATTGCCCTTGAATGACGTTATCGGACGATCCTGATGAGGATCGCAAGAAGATCTGCCCGTGCGAGCGGCACCACGAGGACATCGCGCGGGACGGGTTCTGCATCTGAATGTTCTTCGTAAGCGAAGAGTATCTTCGCTTGTACCAAGAGACGGGGGATGTCGGCGCGTCTTCTCTAAGCGATGTGATACAGCTGGGGGAGACGCTGTTTCCGCAGGAGGAGGAAGGCCGGCACGTGCCCAAAAGCAAGCGGGGACCGAAGCAGGCGAAGTGAAAGAGGTTCTTCCTAGACGGACCCTTCGACAGGCTCAGGGCGAACGGGGGGGCTCATACCAGGAGACGGGGACGTGGGCGCCAGTTTGCTGGGGGATGTTGTGCCGCTGGGGGAGACGCTGTTCCCGGAGGAGGAGGAAGGCGAGCATGTCGCAAAGTCGAAACGGGGTGGATTAGATGCGAAGGAACTTGCAGGTGGAGGATCTAGGCGACTTACTGTCTCAGCCGAGAATCGCCATCCTCGCGACGCAACTCCCTGACGGTTCAACTCCCTGACGGTTCGACACTCTTGTCGGCCGTCTGGCACGCCTGGGAACAAGGCGGATTCACGATCGTGATCGACGGGAGTGACGCGAAGATTCGTAATATTCGTCGTAATCGCCGCGTGGCCATCGTCGTTGCCGAAGATGACCCGCCGTACCGGGGAATCGAGGTGAGAGGCGAGGCAGAGTTCATCGAGATCAGTGCCGGGCGACGAAGAATGGTAGGTGGGACGATCAGTCCGCTGAGGGCAGGACCTTGGGCTGCATCAGCTCCATCGGTTTGCCGCAGCACTCCGCCTGGCCGTCGCCGGCCTTGATACAGAGCACCTCTGTGCCACAGGTCTCGCAGTGGAACCGCTTGCCCAGCTGGTTCGGCATCCTGATGCCTCCTATTGCTTCTGCTGCATGGGCTGGCCGCAGCAAGCCAGGGCTCCATCACCGCCCTTGGTGACAATCATCTCTGTGTTGCATTTGGTGCACTGGTAGCGTTTGCCTACCTGGTTAGCCACGGTCAGTACCTCTCTCCAGCGGGCAAAATATAGCGCATGTGTTCGCGGCGGGTCAACTCGCTTTCGCAGGGATGCGGTTGCGCAACCGAGCAGGCACTCAGAAGGAGAGGCGGGGCTTGCTTACTTCACCTCGATGCGGCCGCCCATGCTGGCGGGGTGGAAGTCGCAGTGGAAGGTGTAGTTGCCGGCTAC